>OJGP01000068.1_pt1 | contig 21798 bp, 20 predicted proteins | sample 1594701 | NCBI WGS metagenome assembly OJGP01 (sample SAMN05416863, study PRJEB24817) | seawater metagenome | isolation source: Sea water | place: Canada:Atlantic | collected 2013-11 | reverse complement strand
AGAATGGCTGAACGCAGACCAAGCGCAGGATCATCGGCTCTTAACGCCATAGCGCAGTTCAATGCTGGCGTTGTAGATAACACGCTGGGATTGCTAGACCTTGGCGCTCAAGGCGTAGCTGGCATCTCCAACATGATTACAGGCCGCAATGACCGTCCTGTCATGCTGTCTCAGCGAGCCAAGTCTGCGCTTAACGTAGAGTCAGATCCAAGCTCTCCTAGCTACATAGCTGGCTCAATCGCACCTGCCGTAGCTACTGGCGTAGGTGCTATGGCTAAGCAAGGACTAACTTCTCTGCGTAACGTCTTTGGTGGTTCTACTGCTGAGCTTGGCGGCTACTTCGGCGGCGAGGCTGGCGCTCAGTTAGGCCGTGAGTATGGTGGTGATTACGGAGAGCTGGCAGGCGGCTTAGTAGGTGGCATGGCTGCTCCTAATGCTCCTAGAGCTGAAATTATATCCGCTGGTCACGCATCTCCGCATAAGTTTGAGCGTTTCAGCATGGATAATATAGGCACTGGTGAAGGCGCTCAGGTTTATGGTCATGGGTTATATTTTGCTGAGAATCCTCGCGTAGTTGAAGAGTATTTTGAAAATTTCAATGCGCCTGTTTTGCGGTTTAAGGAAAGGAATGTAGACACTCCTTACACAGCAGACCTTAGAGATAGGTTTAAAGATGTTTACGAAGGCTTGATTGACGATGACTTAACGCAGCAATGGAAGTTAAATGTTTTGGACATTGCTTCTGAAGCAGGTCTAAATGCGGATGAAGTGGATGATAAGTTAGATGTTCTCATTAAGAATGTTTTTGCAGGATCTGAAACTCCAAGAGATTTTGCGGAAATAGATTTTGATAGTTTAGGAATTGATCCAAACGAAATCTATGACTTAGCTGATCAGCAGCGAGTTTTAGATAATGTTTTAGGCAGTATAAGCCAAGCCAGCAGCATGGATGACTTAGGCTATGTTATAGAAGGATTTGCTCCTGATGAGATGCGCTTATACAAAGATCTTGTAGAACCAGAACTAGCAGAGATCCGAGATAGCGCAAGCCGATATGATGTAAACCTAAACGTAGATCCTGATGAATTACTTGATTGGGACAGACCTTTAACAGAACAGCCAAGAGCTTTGAATGCCATAAAACAATTGTACTTAGATGACATGAAGAGAATAGATGCCAATTCTCCTGACGGTGAACCCAAATTATCTGAGTTATATACAAGCGTAGACGATGTAAGTATGCACGATTTAGGGCTATTTGACCGAAGCAAAGGATCTCAAGCATACAATACTATAGCTTCATCAAATATGGGCAGAGGAGCTGAACAGCTTTCTCGCAAATTAAAAGAACGTGGAATTAAAGGAATAAAATACTTTGATGGCTTTAGCAGGCTTTCTTCAAACGGCACTTTAGATGACGTATTTCAAAATCCTCAAGGTGAATGGCAAAGTAAAATAGTTGTAGGTGGTGGAACAGGAGCAACTATTTCTATGCCTTTCAAAACAAAGGAAGAAGCAATAGATTGGGCTGAAAATAAAATATCAAAAGGCACAAGAAACTACGTCATGTTTGATGACTCTCTAATAGACACCAAAAGAGTCAATGACAAGCTGGCTCCAAGCTGGATGGATCAAGGCGCTAGGATGCAGAGAGCGCAAGACCTTGGATATGATATAGATAATCCTATTTATCATTCGACTAATTCTTCATTTGATTCTTTTGAGATACCAGAAGACAGATTCTTAAAGTACGGGAAAGGCGTTTACGCTACGCCAAGTCCAAATTATTCTGACAGATATATTAGACAAAACAGAGACTTAGAGTCAGCGTACAAAGAAGGCGCAAATGTTATGCCTATGTATGCGCGAGGTAAGATTGGGACAGAACAAGATTGGGAAGCAGCAAGGCAAGAAATGTTAGCTGAAGGCGTAAATCCAGAAGGCTACAATCCCATGCAAGAAGAAATTAAAAGGCGGCTACAGGAAAAAGGTTTTGATGGCCTGAATATGTTTGGCAATGAGATTATTATTTACGATCCTAAGAACTTGCGTTCAATCAACGCCGAGTTTGATCCTACTAAGGCTGACAGCGCTGATCTTCTATCAAGCAGGCAATCAGAGCGCCAAATGTCAGCATTGAGAGGAATTGCATAAAAGTATTGCTTTTTACCAAATTGTGGTATATTTGACCACTAGCGCACTCCACGCTTTCATGGAGGCACGGAACGTCACCGTTTATTTGACGGCATTACAGTAGGTATAAGATGCAACCAGAAGATATGGTCGATGAGGCTTATGAGCTTGAAGACGTAGAAACTGTAGATCAGGAAACTGATTCCGACTCATCAACGGATACTGGTGAAGACCAAGAACAATCCACTAGACCTGTTTTTAACGAAGAACAGCAGAAGGTCTTTGATAAGGCTATAAGCGAGAAGACTTGGAAGGCGCGAGAAGCAGAGCGTCAGGCCGAGGACTATCGCAAGCGTCTTGCAGATCTTGAAGCTAGGCTTCCGAAAGAACAGCCGCCAGAAGTGCCGAACGTGCCTGACTTCTATAGTCTCTCGGATAGAGAGATACAGGAGCAGCTCCGACAGCGCGATCAGGCGATTGCCAAGCGAGCAGAGTTTGAGGCTAGGCAGCAGGCCATGCAAGGCCAGCAGCTAGAGTTACAGCGTCAACAGCAAGCAGCGGCAGTTAGTGAGCAGAATGCGAAGATCGCAACCTACGCAGAACGCTCTAAGAAACTCGGTGTAAAGACTGAGGATCTGCAAAGCGCAGCCAACAAGATCGGCCAGTTTGGGATAAACCCAATGCTGTCTAGTCATTTGATTGATTTAGATGATGGAAGTCTTGGAACTCTGTACTTAGGTCAGAATCTCTTAGAGTTAGATAAGCTGGCGAATATGCCTGCTAATCAGGCGTTGCTGTATTTGGATCAGACCATTATGCCAAAGGCTAGAAAACTTAAACCTAATGTTAATGCCGCTCCTGATCCACTAGACACGCCAAGAGGCGCTGGGGTAAGTCCCAAGGCTGGTGGCCCTAAAGGAGCAACTTTTGAATGAATAAGGTGATCCAATCATGGCTAATAATCTCAATAGTAACGTCACACGAAAAGTCGCTCGTGTATTCCTAGATGCCTTTGAGGCTTCTCGTGTAGTAACAAAGACTGTCAACACTCAGTTGTTGTCAGGTAAGTTCAATCCTTCAAGCGGCTCTAATGTCGATTTTAAGCGTCCGCATGACTACAACACAATCCGCACTTCTGGCGGTGATATCAGCGGTTCTGACAAGTCAGACATCATTGCTGGTAAAGCAACTGGTACAGTTCAAAACTACTTCACAGCCGCTACAGAATGGGGCAACGTGGAAGAGGCTCTTGAGCTAGACCAACTTGATCAAATCCTTGAGCCTATGGCTCGCCGCATCGTAACTGACCTTGAGTTAGACCTTGGCGCATTCATGCGTAAGAACGCAGCGTTGACTTATGGTGATCGTGGAACTGTTGTTGATGCTTGGTCAGACGTAGCTGGTGCTGGTGCTATGATGGACTCTGTTGGTGTCCCAATGGCAGATGAGAAGTATTACCTCATGAACCCATTCACCACTACTGCGTTGTCTTCGGCTCAGAACGGCTTGAATGCGTCTGACGGCCTTGTCCGTACAGCATGGGAAAAAGCGCAAATAAGCCAGAACTTTGGTGGCATGATGGCTCTGACTTCTAACGCTCTAAGCAGCTACACTTCAGGCACTACTACTGACCGTGCAGGTACTCTGAATGGCGCTCCTAATGCGACTTACCTCGCAGCTAAGGACACTATGCAGCAGACTCTTGTTCTGGCTGGTCTGGGAACTGGTACTATCAAGGCTGGCGATCAGGTAACTATTGCAGGCGTTAATCGTCTCAACGTAGCTACTCGTGAGATTATCCTTGATGCGGCAGGCGCTGCTGTTCCGTGGACAGGCACTGTGCTAGAGGATGTCACTATCTCTGGCAACGCTGCAACTATCGTTGTCTCAGGTGCTGCTATCTTTGAGGCTAACGGTCAGTACAACAATGTAGACGCAGCTCCTGCTTCTGGCGCTGTTGTCACTATCCTTGGTGCAGCATCTACTGTCTACCAGCCTAATATGTTCTTCACCAAACAAGCGTTTGGTCTTGGAACTGTGAAGCTGCCTAAGCTCTACTCTACTGACACTATTGCTACTACTAGCGATGGTATGTCTATCCGAGTATCTAAGTACGCAGACGGTGACGCTAACACGCAGAAGATTCGTTTCGATTTGCTTCCTGCGTACGCCTGCTTCAATCCTCTGTTTGCCGGAAGCGGATTTGGAAAGTAACCTTGTAGGATTCTGGGAGCTTCGGCTCCCAGCTTTTTATTATGGCTACTCCAAGCAAAGGTAAAGCGAAAGTAAAGGTCACTGCCACTGGCAAGAAGGTCTCCTATGGGCAGGCTGGAAAGGCCAGTGACGGTGGTTCTCGTGTACGAGCAGGCACTAGCAAAGGTGATGCGTATTGCGCGAGGTCTTTAGGTATTAAGAAGCAGTTATCTAAGAGACAACAAAACGATCCAAACACGCCTAATAATCTAAGTCGTAAGCGCTGGAAGTGTAAAGGCGCAAAGTCTATGAAGGCTACTTATGAGTGACGGTCTATACGCTAACATCCACAAGAAACGCAAGCGAATCAAGTCTCAGAAGGCTGCTGGCAGAACTCCTGAGCGAATGCGTAAGGTAGGATCTAAAGGCGCTCCAACAGCAAAAGCCTTTAGGAACTCAGCAAAAACAGCAAACAAAGCCACATTTGAGTGAGGTAATTTATGCCAAACGTAAACGGTCAAAAGTTCCCATATACCAAAGCAGGCATGATGGCTGCAAATAAGGCAAAGAAGAAAACTAAAAAGAAACCTGCCAAAATGGTTAAAAGCGGAGCTACATACGAATAATGGCTACTGTAGCGCAGGTCGCAAAGTCCTCACTTCAGAGGATATTGGTACAGGCTAGTGAAGCACCATTAGAGCCTGACGAGTACCAAGACTTTATATTCTCCATGAATAACTACATGGCAGAGCTTGATGCTTCAGGTATTCAGCTAGGCTATACAGTTGTGTCTGATCTAGGTGATGACGTAACCATCCCTACAGGCGCACTGCGAGGCTTGATAGCTAACATGGCTGTTGAGGTCGCACCAGATTACAACGGAATCGTTTCGGCAGGCTTAGCAAAGGCCGCTCGTGATGGTTTTAACACTATGCGGCTGGTCGGCCAAAGCATGGGTAAGACTAGATTTCCTTGCACACTGCCTATTGGCTCTGGCAATGAAGATAATAACTTCGGCATTAGTAGTAATTTTTATCCAGATCAAGAATCGTCAATCCTTGCAGAGACCACTGGCGCTATAGCCTTAGAGGTAAACACTAATGGTTAAAAGAGCAGATGGTCGCAAGAAGTCGGACTTTGTAGCACAGGATACAGTGCTTGCAGGGTCTTCGATGGATTACTTTGTAAATAACACGAACTACAGAATATCTTATACAAATTTAGTAGCTGGTCTTGGTGTAACTGGAAGCATAGTCACCACTGGCGCTGGCACAGGAACTCCTGTACTTGAAATTGATGGAACAGTTAATAAGATTAGAAACCTAGAAAACGGTTCTGGAATCATAACTGCTGTTTCTTCAAGTGGAGGCGCAGAGATAAGCCATAACTTTACAGCCAGCGCTGAAGGACTGCCTGTCCTCTTAAACACTACCGCAGATTCACCTACGATAGCCAGCATAGTGGCTGGAAACGGAATTAGCGTTGCAGCAGTAAACAGCTCAGGCATTGAGATAACATCAATAGCTGATGAGACAAACGCTCAACTTAGTATGCATGGCAATTCAACTGCCACTGTTATCGCCACGCAAAATGTTGCGGTTAAAGTTGCAGGAACATTTGTTGTAGGAACTGTGTCCAATTTTACAGCAGATACTACAGGCAAGCTAACTTACACCAGCGGCACTGCGGCTACGGTTCAAGTGATTGCTTCTGTCACGCTGGATGTCGTAGGAACAAATCAAGACTTAACCGTTTTTCTTGCTAAGAATGGAAGCCTGATAACAAATGCAAAAATCAGCCGAACAGTAACTTCTGGATCTGCTGGCAATGTTGGCTTGTTCTTTAACGTGCCTGTTACTGGATCTGATTATCTTGAACTATTTGTTGCCAACGGCAGTGGAACCAACAACATAACAGTGACGGATTGCTTGTTTGGAGTTGCTTAATGCCAAAAGTTGTCCTGCCTATAGCTAATGGGTTCTATGAAAGCGATAGCTTGCCTATCTCGGCGCAAGAATGCGTTAACTTCTACCCAAATATAGCTCAAGCTCCTGCGCTCAATCAGGAGACTCTGTACGGCACTGCTGGACTCGAAGAGGTCGCAAACGCCAACAGCTTAACTGGCAACAGGGGCGCACACGAGATGAATGGTGTGCCTTACTTTGTTGTAGACGAAAAGCTGTACAGCATGGCTGCTGACTACACTCTTACGTTTATTGGCAATATAGCTGGGGCATCAAGAGTCTCAATGGCTGACAACGGCACACAGATGTTGATTTTAGTGCCTAGCGGCAATGGTTATATTTACAACCACGTTACGGATACCTTTTCTCAGATAACAGATTCAGACTTTACCGCTAACGGCAATCCGCAACTTGTTGTTTATATTGATGGGTATTTTTGCCTGACAACTGATAGCAAAAAATTCATTGTAAGCAATCTAAATAATGGGTTGAGCTATAACGCTTTAGATTTTGGTACTGCTGAATCAGATCCAGATGAGATTGTTGCTCCTGTAGTGTTTAAGAATCAGCTATTTATAGGAGGTTCGCAGACAATAGAAGCATTTCAAAACATTGGCGGCGCTGATTTTCCTTTTCAAAGAACTGGATTGTTTCTTCAAAAAGGAATTGTTAGTCCTTTTAGTATTCAAACTTTGCAAGATACGTTTGTATTTATTGGTGCTGGGCAGAATGAATCTCCAGCAATATGGACTCTACAAGGAAACGATGTAGCAAAAATCTCTACCACTGCTATAGATAAAGAGCTAAGCGCATTAACAAGTTCTCAAATAGCGTCTATCTATTCATGGGGATACTCGGAAAAAGGTGCTTACTTTGTCGGTTTTACTTTACCCAGCGCTACATTTGTCTATGACATAATTAGCAAGAGATGGCATGAGCGAAGGTCTGTTGTTGACAATACTCTTGGCGCTTACCGTGTTGCCTCTTTAGTAAAAGCATACAACAAAATATGGGCGGGTGATTTAGTAGACGGAAGGATAGGAAACTTAGATCCTGAAATTTATACGGAATACGGCACAGAGATTAGACGATCTATTGTGACTCAGCCTTTCCAGAACAATATGGAATCTTTTGTAATTCCAGAAATAGAATTGACTGTCGAAAGTGGCGTTGGCAATGCCGATGTCCCTAATCCTCAAATTGGCATGGCTCGCAGTCGTAACGCTAAAACTTGGAGCGACACTAGATTCCGAAGCATAGGTAAAGTTGGCGAGTATAATCATAGAGCTATCTGGCGAAGAAACGGCAGAGCGGCTAGATTTGAGCTGTTTAGGTTTACAATGAGCGATGCAGTTAAACCTGTTATTATACAGATGACCGCAGATATAGAAGGCATTCAATGAGTTATAAGTTAAATGTTGGTCAGCCCATAATAGAAATTGATGGGACTATGAGCCAAGCGTTTAGACAGTTTACTCAAGAGGCTTCTTTAAGCGTTCCAATAGTTGGGACAGGAAGTCCAGAAGGAGTCATTGAGGCAGTGCAGTACAGTCTTTATTTAGACGGTTCAGGCTCTGCTGGAGCAATACAATACAGAAAAATGCTGCCTAGTATTGGAGGCGATAGAAAAAAAGGTTGGATTCTTGTGTGATAACCAGAACTGTAGACGCTGACTTCATAAGGACATTTGTTACCGGATCTGATGTATTTGATGAGATCAGCGAGGATAACTTCTCACGAGATGAGTGGTATCCAGATATGCACAGTGGCTGGTTTCTTCATACAGAAGATGATGAGATTTGCGGACTCTGGATGGCTGAGATGCGAAACGGCATTACTATAGAGATCCATCCAATGATCTTGAAAGAGTTTAGAGGAAAGAAAGCGTACAAAGGCGCTAAAGAGTTTTTTACTTGGATAACAAAGAATACCAAGTATGAGAAGGTAAACGCAGAGATCGCTACCTGTTTTCCTAATGCTAAGATGTTTGCGGTACAGTGCGGCATGAGGCTAGAAGGAACTATAAGGCAGTCTTTTAAGAAGAACGGCAAAATACATGACCAATGGTTACTAGGCATCACTAGAGAAGAACTAGAGGCGAGATATGAGTAAGTTAGTAAAATCACTATTCGGCGGCGAGTCTGATGAAGGCATCGAGCGTCAGGAGAAATCTAACCAGCTTCTTAGAGACTTTCTTGCTCGCCAAGAGGCTATGGGCCGCGCTGATATTAGAAAGTCCATGCCAAGCCAGTATGGAGCTGTAACCGCTGGTCAGCAGGCTGGATTAGATATTTACGGTCAAGCCATGCCGCAACAGGCAGAGGCTTTTGTCGGTGGTAACGTAGCCGCTCAGCAAGCGCTTCTATCTGGTATGCCAATGTTTGAGCAGGCTATTCGTGGTGGAAACATAGATTACTCCGCAATGCAGCCGTACCAAGGCTCTTACGATATGTCTTTTACTCAACAGCAACTACCTGATGCGGTAGCAAATCCTGCTTATTTAGCTGAAGCAACAACGCTAGATCCTGTCATGCAGCACTTAACTCCTGAGTATCGCAATCAGCAACAGCAAATGATGCAAATGGGCGGTCAGCCTCAAAATCAAACAGCAAACGCACTTGGCGGCATGGGCATTGATGAAGCAGCCTTAGCTGAGTTTATGGAAATGGGGCGATACTAATGATTAGAAATATGCAAGATCGTGGCACTGGTCAAGATCCCATAAGCCAGATCAATCGCCTAATACAAGCTAACCAGCCTATTCCTGAGCCTCTGCAAAAGCAGGCTTTTCAGTTTGCTGCTGCTAATAATTTGGATACTAATCAGTTAGCAAAAAGACTTGGAGTCTCTGCTAGTGATATATCTCAAGCCGCTCAAGGTCTTGGTATTCAAGATCAGTTGCCTTCTTCTTTAGGAGGCACTGGTTCCGGTGAGCAAGCAGGTCAAGCAGCTTTTGCAGCTCAGCAAAACGATCCAGCTATGGCTCAAATTCAGGCTTTAGGACAGCAAATACAATCTCTTGCTCCTAACGATCCTCAGAGAGCTGCTTTGATGCAGCAATACGAGTCTATTGGAAACGGTATAAACCAGAGAGCGCAAGCCGTACAACAGCAGACTTTGCAGCAAAACGCAGGACAAGTAGGCGCAGGTAATTTCGGCGCAGTAGGTTCAGTAGGAGAACAAGCACCGCAACAAAGATCAGGAGGATTTCCACAGCAAACAGGTCTTCAGAAAGTTGCTGATTTTATTTCTCAAGGCAATAAATCTGACCAAGATATTTACCGAGAGATGGTTAAGAATGATGTCTCTGTAGAAGCTATGGCTGGTGAGCTTGGAGTTCCTGTTGATCAGGCTACTTCTCGCTACACACGCGCTCAAGAACTGACCCAGATAGAAGACATTGTATCTGGTGGCATAGAGCAATCTAAAAAAGATTTCCCAAATGGAATTCCTGACAATCTTTTAAGGCGCTACGCCACAGAGTCAGGACAATCGCTAGAGCAAATAGCGACTAACATGGATAACTTTGGCGTATCCGCTGACGATATGTCTCGCGCCACTGGTATTCCTTTATCTGAAGTTCAAAGCGCATACACTGCGGCTAAAGGTGGTGGAACTACAGCGACAGGTACAGGAGCTGGAGACGCAGGAGCAAACACTAACGAAGTAGCTTCAACTACAGCAGCGGCAGGTAGAGCTGGCTCAGGTGGTATTGGCTTGTCTGGCGCTGAAAGAGCGCTAGGAGGCGGTCTTACAGCAGCGGCTGGAACTGTTGAAGCTGGCGCTCAACAGGCTCGCCAAGATGTAATAGGCGGCACTGACTTAGCTAGACAAGACTTGGCCTCTGGCGCTGAGCAAGCTGCTGGAGCAATAGGTGGAAGCGTTGATCAAGGCTTAAATGCTTTGACCGCTGGCCTATTAGGCGGCCAGCAAAACGTACAGCAAGGCACTCAGCAAGGCTTGAACGCTTTAGGCCAAGCGTTAGGAGCTGGGCGGAAAGATATATCACAAGGCGCTCAGCAAGGCTTACAGGCGTTAAGTCAAGGATTAACTTCAGGCCGTCAAGATGTGGCTTCTGGAACACAAGCAGGATTAGCTGCTTTAGGGCAAGCACTGGGTGTAGGCCGAGGAGACATAGCCACTGGCACTCAGGCAGGCTTAGAAGCTCTAGGCCAAGGTCTTGGCACGGCTCGTGGTGACATCGCTTCTGGCGCTCAAGCTGGCCTTGCGTCATTAGCGGAAGGCTTAGCCGCTGGCAGAGGCGATATTGAATCTGGAACTCAATCAGGACTTGACGCTTTATCCCGTGGAATAAATACGGCTAGAGGTGATGTCGCTCAAGGCACACAAGCTGGTCTTGCAGATTTAAGGCAAGGTTTAAGCACAGCAAGAGGAGATATAAGGAGCGGCACTCAGCAAGGCTTACAGGCTCTTGCTGGAGGAGTGGCTGGCGCTAGAGAAGATTTAGCCTCTGGCGCTCAGCTTGGGATGAGAGATTTAACAGCAGGGCTTGGAGCGGCTAGAGGAGACCTTACGTCAGCTCAAGCCGCTGCGATGGGTCAGCTTCAATCAGGTATTGGAGATACTCAGCAGGCTCGCAACTTAGCGGCTCAGCAAGTTTCTCAAGGATTTGGTCAGGCTGGTCAAATGTTTAATCCTTACCGTCAAGTTGGAGGTCAGGCTCTACAACAGCAAGCTGCCTTATCTGGCGCTTTGGGCCAAGACGCATTTAACCAAGCATTTCAAGCGAGTCCAGCGCAACAATTTCTGCGCGAGGAAGGTGAGCGAGCTGCATTAAGAACAGCGGCAGCAAGAGGTGGCTTAGGCGGTGGAAATGTAATGAAGGAGCTGTCTAGGTTCAATACAGGACTTGCTGCTCAAGATTTACAGAACCAAATAGGCAACTTGCAGCAATTAGGATCTCAAGGCTTAGGTGCTTCTGGCAGCGCTGCTCAATTAGCTGCTCAGGCTGGCACAAGTCAAGCAGACATCCAACAACAAGCTGCTCAACAGGTTGCTGCTCAGCGTGGTCAGATGGCTGGCATATCTACAGATATCGGTCAGCAACTTGCTGGGCTAGGTGTAACACAGGGCCAAGCTGGTCTTCAAACGCAAACTCAGAGAGCGCAGCAGCAGGCTGAGTTAGCATCAATGGCGGGTCAGCAAGGTCTTCAAGCAATGCTATCTGAAGGCCAACAGCTTGGTCAAATAGGCACAACTGAGGCTACTCAGGCTTTGCAAGCTCAGCAACGAGCGGCAGAACAAGCGGCTCAGTTTGCTTATGGCGGTGCTGGTCAAGAGTTACAAGCTCAGCAAAGAGCTGGCGAGCAATCTGCTCAATTAGCCTCTCAGGCAGCAGCTCAACAGGCAGCGGCGCAGCAGGCGGCAGCTCAACAAGCAGCCCAGTTTGCCTTTAACGCTGGTGGACAGTCTCAACAAGCTCTCCAAGACGCTGCGATGGCTTCTGGACAGATGGCCTATGGCGCTGGTGGTCAGGGACTGCAAGCTCTCCAGCAAGCTGGTTTAACCTCTGGGCAGATGGGAATGACAGCAGGCCAGCAAGGACTTCAGGCTCTCATGGGCGCTGGTAGTGAAATGGGCCAGATGGCTTATGGCGCTGGCGGTCAGGGACTTCAGGCTCTACAAGGCATGGGCAGCGAGATGGGCCAGATGGCTTATGGAGCTGGAAGTCAAGGTCTTAACGCAATGTTGGGTGCAGGTACAAATGTTGCTGATATACTTAGCGGTAGGTCTGCTGCTCAGGCTAATCTTGCATCTCGCGCTGGAAGTGAGCTTGGCGCTATAAGCCAAGGCGGCGCTGGCAACATTGCAAGCATGATGTACGGAACTGGTCAGAACTTAGCTCAGAACCGAATGCAGGCTGGCAACAATATTGCTAACAACATACAAGCTCAAATGACTGCTCTTTCAAATCTTGCTAATCAGCAAGGTGCTGGAATGTCTGATATGTATGGTCAGCAAGCTGGAATACTTGCAGGTCAGCAAATAGGCGCTGGTGCTAACATGGGTAACTTGGTCGGCAATACGGCTGGGCAACTAGCAGGAATAGCCACAGGCAACAATTACACGCCACAAGGCACAGGCCAGACCACGCAGGTTAGCGGGATTCTTGGGCAATCTGGCAGCGCAGGCTTATCAGGAGCAATCGCTGGCGCAATTCCCGGCGGTGCAGGAACTGCTGCTCAAGGAGCGGCAAGTTTAGCGGCCTTAGCTTCAGACGTTAGATTAAAAGAAAACATTAAACGTGTAGGCACAACTCCAAGCGGTCATGGTTGGTATAATTGGGATTGGAACAAAAAAGGTCGATCTATTGCTAAAGGCCAACCTTCTTATGGAGTTTTGGCTCAAGAAGTAGAACAGATAGATCCTTCCGCTGTAATTATTGGTGATGATGGTTATCTCCGAGTAGATTATTCAAAGGTATAAAACATGGCTGAAAATCTATATGGAATTCCAACTGCTAGACGCAGAACTGGGAAAGAAGTAATTGGAGATATAGGCGAAGGATTTCGATCTGGTCTACTCAATAGAGATCCTCGCTTCAGCAGAGAGCAAAGGCAGGAAAAGCTAACTCAAGCGACTTTGCAAGACGCTGAGGAGATTAAAAGAGCGCTGAACTCTAATGATATGCGTAAAGCTACTGATATTTTAGTAGATAGAGCTAATCTACTTGAAGGCATGGGTGAGAGTGCCGAAGATACTTATGCTCTAAGAGATATGATTGTTAGTGGAAACGCGAAAAACGCTCTTGGAGAAATAGATACTTTTATAAATGCAGCTACTCGCAGAGGACTTATACAAGCTCCTTCTCCCATTGAAAGTAAGTATGTCGCCACAGATGCACAGGGCCGCTTGGGTACTGTAGTGCCTGTTGCTGGAGGAGGCACTAGGTTTGAGCCTTCCACTGGCGCTACTGCCAAGCCTGTAGCGCCTACTGAATATGGCACTTACACTAGCGATGGAATAGAGCGCTACTCAGATGGCCCATATGCTGGCTACAGTCTTGGGAAAGTTGCTGAGATGCAAAGAACAGGGCAGCTTGGGAAGTTTGGCGATGTGATGCCAAGCATGACTCCTAGAGCTGCTGCTCCAGAAGTTCGGCCTCCAATGCTTATGACTACTCCTCCTGCGGCTGGCGCTCCTGACCTATATGCTGGTCTAAGCACTCAAGAAGCTGCGATCGTACGAACTGAGCAAAATGACTTGAGATTAGAACGCGAGCGAGATGCGGCAGAAGAAGAAAGAAAAATAGCGGCAGAAGAAGAAAGACTTTCTCCGGTGCAAACTGAAGCACAAAAAGCAAATTTGAAAAGGTTAAATGAGTTAGCTGAATTAAGAGCTAATCGCATTACAGGAATGGAAACTGCACAACAATTTCTTGACGCATTCAGGTCTGGTGAAAAAAGTTCTGGAGCAGGAAGAAAAGCACTTAGTTTTTTACCTATTGGAACTTATACGGAGCAAGGTCAATTTGATGAGGCTCTTGATTCTTTTGCAGAATTTGCAGCTAGAGAAAAACTTAAAGCTAGTGGAGAAATTAGGCCAACAGATGCGGATGTTAAAGGAGCAAAGCAGGCTTTATTCGGGATAGGAAGAGATGAATCAGTAAATATAAATCTTCTTGAAACCTTTATTAGACAACAACAAGCCGCTGAAAATGAATATTCAAATTTAATAGATGCAAGAACAAAAGGAACTTTGCAAGATTATATTCCTAGCATAGATATACCAACCGGAGGAGTTCCTTCGTTTATGCAGTCTGAAGGAGAATTAGATAAAGCAATTAATAGACTCAATGCGTTAGGAGTTACCGGTTAATGGCAACTAAAAATGAAATTGTTTCTGATTTGCAGAAAATAGTAGACGCAGGCAGAGATCAAGAACTTACTGGAGAGGCCAAAGTTCTTCTTGATGCTGCTATCAAAGACGGTTTGATTAGGCCGCGCCAAGGTATGATGGGCGCTGTACAAGAGGCTATTTCTCCACGCTTCCAAGAGGACTTCCCAGAGGTAGAGCCAAATTTGAGAATGCCTACAGATCCTGCGCAGGCTCAAGCCTACATTGATCAATTGGCCTCTGATCCTTTAGCAAGCTCAGGCGAAGGAATGTTTGGTAAGTACGTTGGCGCTCAGGTATCTGAAGACCGATATGGAAGGCCAATAGTTCAGACTCGCACTGGTGAGCAGCGTTACCTTAACCGTGGTGGTTTAAGTGCTGGCGATATAGGTCGTGCTGGCAGAGGCGCAATGGAATTTGTTGAAGAGGCTGTGCCGTACCTTGCAGGAAATGCTCCTACTTATATCAGAGGAGCGTTGCAGCAAGGAGGTATAGGTCTTCTTTCTGAAGCAGAAAAGGTAGCAGAAAGAGCTATAGGTGGAGAAGATTTACAAGCCTCTAGGCTTGCTACAACTCCATTGATCGCTATGGCTGGTGATGTATTTGGTCGAGGACTTTTTAGCACTATCGGAAAAATTTACTCTAGGTTTACAGGAAAGGAAGCTGTAGCAAATGCAGTAGACGAGACCACTGGAACAATAAAGCCAGAAGCTATTAGAGAAATGCGACAGAATGCAAGTAGCGCCGATATAGATGCTGCTGCGTTTAATGAGCTTATGGATATGGCTGAGTCTGGATCATTAGGTGTTTCTGCAAGTCAAGAGCAGATGGATGCTTTTAGCAGGATGATGGATGACTTCCTAACATCTGGCAAAGCAACTGCTGCAATGGCTGAAAGATATAACTTATTTAAGCGCATGGGTATAGAACCTACACGCGCTCAAATTACTCGTACTTCTGATGACTTCACTCTTCAGCAAGATTTGGCTACGGAAACAGGTGCGGTAACATCAGCTTTAGAGCAACAACAAATTCAATTAGGAAAAGCATTTGAAACTGTAGAGGCAAAGACAGGAGGAACTGTTAGTTCTGAGCTTGCGCCTATTCAAAGTGCTGTTATAGCAAAAGCGACTAAGTTAGATAATGAGATAGGCAGACTCTACAGAGAAGCAGACGAGGTTTTAGAAGGTTCTGCTGGCGTTGATATTAGTGGCTTTTTAGAAAAGCTGCATACATTCAAGCCATTAAATAGAAGGTCTGTTGGTACATACGAAGCTCTTAGAGGACAAGTAAAACAAGATTTAGGAATTGATATACCTAAAGGTAAAGCTGCTCCTGATGGGCCTGTTATGGTTACGCCTCAGCAAGCAGAAATAGTAAGGCAATATGCTAACCAGTTGTTTGACGGAGCGAACAGCACTGCTCGCGTTATAATAAGAGATGTTAAAGAAGCTCTTGATGATGATGTTACAAGAGCTTTGGGAAGAGATGCCTATAAGCGAGGCCGTGACGCTTACAAAGAATTTAGGCGTAATTTAGAACCGGATCAATTAAGCAAGTTTTCTAAGAATGAGAAAAGTCTAATAAGAGATTTGCTTGAACAAAAGATAGCTCCTGAAAATGTATTTAACAGAGTTGTTGCCTCTAAAGGATATACAGCATCTGATCTTCGCGCCTTAAAGAATTACATTGTAGGAAGAGATAAGTTTATAAGTCCTCAAGGCGCACAAGCATGGGCAGACCTGAGAGCAGAAACAATAAACTATATCAAAAATGAAATATTTAAAGGCCCATTAGGAGAGCAAGGAAGCCAAGCAATGGCTCGCGCAGGACTAGAGCCTGTATTGAAAAGAATAGGAATGGACAAGTTAAAGGTAATTTTTAACAAAGAAGAACTTTCTTTTATTAAAGATGTTCTGAGCCTATCAAGAATTATAGAGCCGGTTAGAGGTAGAGGAATTGGATCTGGGCCTAGTGCGCAAGCTATTAGACAGCTTGAAAACACTGTTAAAGGATTGGGAGGAAGGCTTTCTCAAGGTCTAGTTGATTTTGCAGGTTCTGTTATTAAAAGCACAAAACAAGCAGGCCAAGAAAGAATGGCTATATCTGGCGCAGCTCCTATCATGGGTGACGTTGTAGAAAGAGCAGCAGTATTAAGACCAGAAATACCATCTACTGGCGGCGCACTCGGCGCAGGAACAGCAGCAGCGATTACTGAGGAAATGAGATAATGGCTAGATTCGGTGAAATTAACGCACAATACTTTGACGATGCTGGCGATCCATTAGGTGGTGGCAAGCTGTACTTTTACGAGTCTGGCACAACTACGGCTAAGATTACCTATGCTGATATTAACTTAACGATTCCTAACACGAATCCAGTTATTCTTACTGCGGCAGGCCGTCAGCCAAACATATTCTTTAACGGCAACGCCAAAGGCATTCTTACTGACAAGAATGATGTACAGATCCTAGTCAGAGATCCTGTCGGTGAGACAGGCACTAACTTCGGTGACGCTTGGGTAGCTACTAAGATATATTCTTCAAACGCAGTGGTAATTGGTAGTGATGGTGTTTATTACAGGTCTTTAGCTAATGGAAATCAAAACAATAATCCTACCACTACGTCAGGATTCTGGACGCTACTGTACTCAGTCGAGTGGAATGCAGGCATAACTTACAGTGCAGGTGATGTTGTTACTTACGGTTCTACGCAATATCAGTCTTTACAGGACTCAAATCTCAATCAAAATCCGTCAACAGTTACTTCATACTGGGTATCTTTAGCATTTGCGTGGCTAGCAACAAGAACTTACGCCATTCACGAAAACGTAGTTGGCACAGATGGCATTCTTTATACGTCATTACAAAATTCAAACTTGAATAAAGTTCCAGCTTCAAATGCGTCTTTCTGGGTTGGCACAAGTGCAGCAGCGGCTGCTAGTGCCACGGCAGCGGCAACATCAGCAACAGCAGCGGCAACTTCCGCAACGGCTGCGGCAACCTCTGCTACTGCTTCTGCGAATAGCGCAACGGCATCTGCATCAAGTGCTACAGCAGCAGCGGCTAGCGCATCAACTGCAACAACCAAGGCTGGAGAGGCAGCAACGTCAGCGACAGCGGCGGCAACCTCTGCTACTGCATCAGCAAGTTCTGCAACAGCGGCGGCGGGATCAGCAACATCAGCCAATAATAAATTTTTAGAATTTGATGCTATTTATCTTGGAGAGAAAAGCAGTGATCCTACTGTTGATAATCAAGGCTCTGCTCTGCAAGAAGGAGCCATCTACTTTAACACCACAACGGACTTGATGAGAGTCTACACTGGATCTGCATGGGCCAACGTAGCTCCTACAGCGACATCTATAGACTTAGCATCTCAAGTTACAGGCGTTCTTCCAATAGCGAATGGTGGCACTAATTTAAGCGCGTTAGGCTCTGCGGGTCAGGTTTTAACCGTTAATTCGGCTGGTAATGCTTTAGAATATACAAGCGATTCAGGCGGTTCTGTTACTAGCGTAGGCGGCACAGGTACAGTTAACGGCATCAGTCTTTCAGGTACGGTTACTAGCTCTGGAAACCTTACTCTTGGCGGTGCTTTGACAGGAGTAAATTTAACATCTCAGGTTACTGGAACACTGCCTGTAGCTAACGGCGGCACTGGGGCAACCACTCTTACTGCCAATAATGTGTTGTTAGGAAACGGTACTTCTGCTCCACAAGCTGTTGCGCCAAGCACCGCAGGAAACGTATTAACTTCTAACGGATCAACGTGGCAGTCAACAGCTCCTGCGGGTGGTGGCCTTAGTGTAGACTTTGTTGCGTCTGGGGCTATAGGAAACGGAGTTACTGTTGCGTTGAAAACTGATGGGACGGTTGAGGCTATTACTGAAACTACACTAAATCCAACAGTTCCAGTAGGCAGTACACAGAATTTTGTTACAGTTGCTTCGCAATACTATGATATTGCTGCCGACCCTAATAATACAAATAGATGGGCTGTCGTCTGGACGGATGATATAGGAAACAAATACGTTCAAATTAGAATTATTACCCGCTCAGGCACTACATTAACAATGAGTTCTATTAGTAATGTAAACACAAACGGTAATGCTTCTCTGCCTGTTGTATCTTGGGATAAAAGCACTTCAGGAACATTGCTTGTTTGTTATAATCAAAGTAGTAGGAAAGCTAGAGCTTGCACAGTATCTGGCAGTGCAGGAAGTGAAACTTTCACCTACGGCTCAGAGCTAAATATCGGCTCTGGCCTATTGTATAGTCCAAAACTTAGCTATTTAGGCACTACAGGAAATTATTTATTAACCTACGATAAAGCATCGCCTAACTATATGTATGGAGTAGTTTTGTCCGTATCTGGTACAGCAGTTACCAACGGAACTGAAACCGTAATAGCTTCCAGAGGAATGGCAGGTCTAGGCTTAACTTCACACGCTGTTGATATTACAGATAGTTCAAAAGCACTAGCGGTTTGGATAGATTTGGCGGCTAACGATTATATTTATGCGGCTTCTTTAACTATTTCAGGCACATCCATAAGCGTAGCGGGTGTGTCTAGTATTTCAGGGACTACTCGCTATAAAACTGATGTAGGATTAGCAGCTACTTTTGCAGACTCAACAGGGAAATATGTTGTAGCAGGTAAAGACCGTACTAATAATGATGGGTACGCATTTGTAGTAACAGATAGCGGAGGCTCTTATAGTTCAGGAACAAGAGTAGCTTTTTTTGTTGGAACTTTGAATAGTTGTTCAATTTCTAACAACTTAAACGAATCTGATAACTTTGTAGTTGCTTATTCAGATAGCAGCTCGTTTGACGGCTACTCCACAATAGGCACAATAAGCGGAACGAGCATAACATTCAGTACCGCAATAGCAATTGATTCTACATACGATGCTCGCTTCTACTTAGAAGTGTCGCAACAAAACGATTCACTAGGTCACTACATGACGGTTTATAGACCAAGCAGCACTACTGCGGGCTATGCAACTATGGGTTATGTAGGAGGCGCATTATCAAACTCAGCCGACTTCATAGGCATAACAGACGCTGCCATCTCGGATACTGCAACTGGCTCGGTGACAGTTAAAGGCGGTGTATCTACCAGTGTTTCTAGCCTAACAATAGGCTCAGACTACTACGTGCAAGCAAACGGCACACTTGCAACTACAGTATCGACAGTGCCAGCGGGACGAGCGCTATCAACAACATCAATGCTATTAGAAGGACTCTCATGAAAACTATAGTTTGTGACATGAATTGCTCTAAATATCTGTTTGCTGACGACAAGCAAGTCAATGTAAAAGACGACTGCATTGAAGTAGGCGACCCTGCTAACTTAGACTTTATCATTGGCGACTTAAACTCAAGCAACTCTACACTAATCGAAGGCGTAACTGAGCCAGACGATTGGTACGGCTGCAAGTACAACCACGTTGGCGGTGAATGGGTAGCAATAGAAGGTTGGGTTGATCCACGTTTGGAAGTTGCGCCAGAGTAGTATTAATGAGCCTTATTGATTACGCCAAAACAGATCGTCATCGTGAAGCAATGCAAGTATGGGAGGACTGCGGTCGCAATAGTGCAAGGGCTGCGGGGATACTCGGTATCTCGCAGTCTACCATGCGTGACTATGTGTCTATCACTAAGAACACTGCGGCTGCTGCGGGGTACTCAGAAAACTGGGATGCTAGTCGTCATGTTCCCGAAGGTGAGTTTGTAATAGGTCGGTCTATCTATACCTCTGATGATGAAGGTAACAAGGCTTGGCTAAAGACTAAAAGGACAATGACCGAGGCAGCGCGAGACAAGGCTCTGCAAGGTTTTGTTGACGGTCTGGTTAAAGGTCTTAAACCGTACAAGCCTAAAGCCAAGCCAAAGACTAAGAAGTTTGTTGCTGACCTATTGCCTACAATAGTTATAGGCGATGCACATTTTGGCATGAGAGCTGACGCAAGAGAAACTAAGGAGCAGGACTACGACACTAAGATAGCAGCTAAGTCTCATCTTGAGGCTATAGACTATTTGACAAGTGTATCTCAAGCTTCTGATAATTCCTTGTTAGTAAACGTAGGCGATTTTATACACGCTAACGGCTCGGCAGGCACTACCTTTGGTGGAACTCGGTTAGACGTAGATACTCGAATTGAGGTTGTGCTAGAGACTGCGGCTCAGACGTTTATATTTGCGATAGATAAAATGCTTGCTAAGCATAAAAACGTCAGCGTGATTATTGCTCGTGGTAACCACGACTCGGACACGGCTATTGCTTTAGCCTTAATACTAAAGTTTTATTACCAGAAAGAGAAAAGAGTCAACATATTAGATCCTCACGGATTCTTTCACACACTCCAATTTGGAGAGACTCTGATTGCGGTACACCACGGCGATAAAATTAAAGCGCCTAAACTGGCAGCTATTCTGCCAAGGATGTTACCTGAGCAATGGTCGTCTACTAACTATCGAAAGTGGTTGGTCGGTCATATTCATCATCAGAACGCGATAGAGACGGACAACGGAGTGTATGTGGAAAGCTTCGGAACCTTGGCTTTTCCAGACTCTTACCACGCAAGTCATGGCTACTCAGCATCTAGCGTAATGACGCAGATTACTTTTCATCGTGACGGAGGAGAGGCGCTCCGTCACGTTTACAAAATCAGGACTTCTCGCAAAGTCCCTGATCTAACATTATAGGTGTAGTATGGATTATCAAGTCATGTTTAACGTCACAATAGCAGTCGCAGGATTCGTTGTTGGATGGTTGGTTAATCGAGTCTTTGCATTATTGGATAGGATTGATGCTGACATGAAAGCCATACCGCTTATGTATGTATCTAAAGAAGATTACCGCGATGACATACGAGAAATCAAAGAGATGCTTGGTGCTATCTTTAAACGACTTGATGCCAAGGCTGACAAATAAGGATTAACTATGAAATACGTTAAAGTAATCGGCAAGTTTGCCAAAGCTAAATTTATGGGTGCGACTGACGAGCAAGCTACTGTGGTAGTAATTATGGCTTTTATTGTGTTTATTGCTTTAGCGGTTAATTAAATGCTGTCCTCTCTTACGGCCTTGGTTGGGCCTGTCTCGGCTATTCTGGATAAGGTAATCCCAGATAAAGACCTGCGTGAGAAGCTGTCGCACGAAATTGCGACTATGGCCGATAAGCAGATGTCAGCTCAGATTGAGGTCAACAAGGTAGAAGCCTCCCATAAGAGCCTGTTTGTAGCAGGCTGGAGGCCAGCAATTGGTTGGATATGCGGATTAGCCTTACTGTACTCCACCATAGTGTCTCCAATCTTAGGAATCTGGTTTACAGTCCCTGCCGTAGATACATCGCTTTTGACTACAGTGCTAATGGGGATGCTGGGCTTGGGAACGCTCAGGACGGTAGAAAAAATACAAAAAGTCAGCAGAGAAAAGTAAATGCAGAACTTAATCAAGATGCTCAAGCGTCATGAAGGCGCAGAGAGTTTTGTTTATCTTTGTACTGAGAACAGGTACACAATAGGTGTAGGTCGCAACGTGGACAGCCGTGGCGGTCTTGGCTTGTCTGAAGATGAGATCGACTACCTACTATCTAATGATATTGTTAGGTGTATCAAAGAGATAAACAAAGAATATTTAT
>OJGP01000067.1_pt1 | contig 21819 bp, 24 predicted proteins | sample 1594701 | NCBI WGS metagenome assembly OJGP01 (sample SAMN05416863, study PRJEB24817) | seawater metagenome | isolation source: Sea water | place: Canada:Atlantic | collected 2013-11 | reverse complement strand
CTCGGAGATGTGTATAAGAGACAGACTTTAATTAGTTATTTCGTTTTTTAATTGGGTAATATCTGATGCGAACTGACTTAAGTCCGACGCTGCATTAGCCCAGTCTAGCCATAATTTTTTAAAAATAGACGAGGACACTAGCTTTTCAGGGAGGATTTCGGCGTCTGTCATGTCATCAAGTTTATGCAGCTCATAGGATATAGCAATAAGATCATTAAGGTTTAACTCACCGGGCGACTCGCGTTCTATCTTGTTATGGCTTAGTGCAATATTTGAAAGCGATTCTGAAAAATTCCAATTATCGAGGATGAGCTTTCCTGCACTCGGGTAAAGTTTAGGTATAACAATATCAGCAACGTGAGTAAGAAGCTCTGGCTTGCCTTTTAACTCTGGAATTGAGCTTAAACGTAGTATAAGCGGCAGGACACCAAAATTATGCACCATGCCTGCTAAAAGAGCTTGCTCTGGATCTAGTGTTGTTTTTTTTTGGGCTAGAACATAGGCAATGGCGGCTATAGAGTTACTGTGTTGCCAAGCATTATTAAAATGACCTTCTAAGCCCTTAATCTTGGCTGACATAAAGTTTTGTGCAATAAGAAGGCTTATGACAAGGTTTTGAACTTTACTGGAGCCGAGCCTTGTTACAGCAGCTTTAGTGCTTGTTACATGAACTCGTGAGCCAAATAATGATGAGTTTGCAACTTTAATCAGTCGGCCAGATATATTGGGATCTAGTTTAACTAATTCTGAAATATCTTGAGCTGTGCTTCTATCATCACTTGTGAGAGCGCGTAATTTAATTAGAAGAGTAGGGGGGGAAGGGATTTCTAAACGTTGCTTTTTTATATCATCAGTCAATTGAGCAAGAACCGTATTTATTTCTTGCGTTAATTTTTGTTGTGAAATTGCCATTTTAGCACTCTATAGTCTGTCTGTATAACAGATAGTAGCATATTAAAATGGTGATTTATGATTTAAAAATGGGGTGAATGATGGGGCTCGAACCCACGACAACCGGAATCACAATCTCAAGCTGGTTGAATCAATAATAACTATATCACGTTATTATTAGCTTTCAATAGGTTACTTGAATATAAATAGTGGAGTACAGCTTCAAATCTGCACTCAAACTGCACCTTTTATCTCTCACTTTATGTATAGAATTTAAGAGTAGGGAGAGGGGGTATCTAGCTAGGTTCAAATAGTTGTATAGCCACCATATACATCAGAAGATAATTCTAGTTTTTATAAGAAAAAGTAAGTTTTAAGGTTTTGCATTAAGAATATACAATGCGTTGATACAAAAAAGCCGCAATGAACTTAATCACTACGGCTTCTTATTGTTCAGTTGTAACTTAGATTTAAGCTACTGAGTTTTTAGCCTTACGACGTAAACCCATAAAGCCTAGTAGAGCTGGTGCAAACATAAACGCTGCTGCTGGGATTGGAACTGCTGAGACTTCATTAAACGTGATGGTACCAGATAAGTGATTTACAGTTCCGCAACAATTCACAGCAGCACTGGTATCAAAAGACAAATTTAAGAGTCCATCTAGAATGAGAGATGCAAAGACAGAATTTGCTATCGTTGCTGAGCCAGTAACTGTAGAAGCTGACTGATTGCCCGCATCACCAGCAAAATTGAACGCATCATTAGTAGTGTTATTATCAAGAACACGGCCTAAACTGAAGCCATCTAAAGTGATGTCTGCAAATTCACCGGACCAATCAAAATCACCATTTATATTTAAAGTAATCGTTGCATCACCTATGATTCCAGTAGGCGTCACTAAGTTGTTAAAGTTAATTACAGGACCTGAACCGCTTGCACTGGCCGGCCCAAAAGAGATAACCGCAGCATTAGCACTAAAGCTAGCAGCTAAAAGAGCTGATAATAATATTTTTTTCATAACATTTTCCTTCCTTAGGGGATGCAACCCAGCCATCTTAAACGCATTAAGACCTGTAGCTTTCCGTCCTTGGCTTACACCGAAGTTTGGCAATTAAATTAATTTAAACTGAGAAAAATTACAAATTACCCAGTGGTGATACTTATACAGTAATAAATACGTGATGTGCATCACACTTTAAGGGGGGCAGTACATATAGCTAGACTCTAGTAGTTGTGTAATAACCTCATACATATCAGAAAAGAATTCTGATTTTTATCTTGCATTACCTGCTTGCTAAGAGCTGTAGCCCGTATCCTCGTAAGAATGTTTAGGCGTTAAATAAATAGAGGTGCACGTTTACCACTTTAAATTTTTAAGAATCATAAAGACTAGCAGTAGAATGATTACTGCCGCCCAAGAGGGTATGCTCCATAGTCAGCCAATAATGGGAACCCAAAAGAAGTAGACGGCTATTGCTATAAAGGCTATAAAAAGAAGAGCAAGAATTACTAGCCCAAAGAACTTAGATGCCTTTTCTCCCAGCTTGCTCTTATCAATCAAAACCCTGCCTCGCTCTCATCAAGCCTCTGAAAGCTCTTAATGCAATGATTGTTAAAGTCTGCATCTACCATAGCAGTGCTTTCACCTGGTGATGCGAGCTTAATTTGCATGGCTATTCCTTCGCCTTTAATGGCTGCAATGATTTGATGGTGCATTATCATTTCCCATATAGATATGGTGGGATTTATATGCACTCTAACTATATTGAGCGCATTCAATTAAAAGGGCTTATCACTGCCATGAAATTTAAAAACGTGTTTACTTCTGCATCAATCGCTGCTGCGTTATCTGGTTGTAGTCTAATAATACAGCTTCTTAGATATTGCAATAATCCAATAAAAAGACATGAAATAATGCTGGCTGGTGCAGGCGTCTAAATTTTATACGTGACAATACATTTAAAGCCTTTTTAAGCCTTGCTCCCTTTTTATATAGGCTGTATTATTTATCTATATGTCATCAGAAACACAGCGCACGATCTTAAGCAGGGCAGCCTCATTAACGGCAATTCGTGATATAGACACGTTTGAAATCAGCCTTGTAAAAACCTTAGCTGAAATACTGACCTTAAATGATGCCTCAATCTATCATATAGATAGTGCTAGCGAGTCTTGTAGGTCAATTCGGTACAAAGCAGAAGTCAAACCATCGCCAGACAATCAGCAAGCCTATGAAGCTGCGGAGCCTCATATTAAAAACACTGTCATCCCAGGCGCTCTCAGGCTAGGAAAAGATTGGATTCAATCAACAGGAAAGGCGTACACAGCTAAAATTGATAATGACTTTCTGAATATCCGCCCTATCGAAGGAAGTGAGGGTATCGCAGGGTATTTATCCATAACCACTAACCGTGAGCTATCCACCGCTGACAACTTCGTCATATCCAACCTGCTGGCTATTTATCATAATTTTCTCAGCTTATTAAAAGAAAATCATACGGATAAGCTAACAGGACTGCTCAACCGAAAAACATTTGATGAGAACATAGAAAAAATACATAACCTACTTGACCCCAATCCTGTTGTCACAACATATTCAGGAGAAGAGCAGAGGACAGAAAAGGGCTGCGAAGAATATTGGCTTGCTATTATTGATATAGATTTTTTTAAAAAAGTTAATGATACATTTGGTCACGTTTATGGTGATGAGGTCCTGTTGCTGCTTTCACAACTGATGACAAGAACCTTCCGCCCTACTGATTTATTATTTCGTTTCGGCGGTGAAGAGTTCGTGGTCATCGTAAAAGTCACCAATCGAGACAGTGCAGAGCAAGGCTTTGAAAGGTTTCGAAAAGCTGTTGAAGAGTTTGCGTTTCCTCAGGTTGGAAAAGTCACGATTAGTCTCGGCGCCACACAAATCATTGAGCGGTACGCCATAGCAAGCGCTATAGTGGGACAGGCTGACAAGGCGCTATATCATGCTAAAGAGAACGGCAGAAATGCCCTGTTCTTTTATGAGGAGTTAATAGCTAGCGGCGCCCTAGAAGAAAACAGTCAAGATGGAGAGCTTGAGTTTTTTTAAAAGCACCAGGCTTGCAAAGATGTTACAAACCAAATATATACCCCCATATTAACAGCTAGTTACATAGTAAAAGCTATTGAGCGGGCTTATTGCATGCTGAATTATACTAAAACAGAGCGGGCAATATGAGCGTTTCTCTTGGTGCAGGTGAGATACGCCATCAGTAAGTGCGCATGATTGCCAGGCACCTCTAACGAATACAGCTTGTAATATTAAATAATAATAGCCAGCCCCAACCAATCAAAGCGTGATGCTATAAGCAATAAGGCGTAGCCTAATAATCTAGCAATGCACATAACCCTTAAAATAGTGCGTGAATGGTTACCTGCCTCCTCTTTCTCTCTTAAGGTCTTGGCTTTGTAGGGGCGAATAGTAATTGCTTATAACTATTAGCGAATGAGATGTGAAACTCATATCTTTAGATGATTACGCCGCCTTAAGGGGGGGGGTTAAGACGATATAAGTCGTTACTGGTTGATGGGAATGCTTGCCATTTAAATGCTGTGATAGACCTAGCGGGCGCCTTAAAAGGCGTTCTACGCTATCAGAAGGTGTGTCAATTTGTAATTCTGGCATATAACAGTAAATATAGTAACTACGAAACACCAGCTATTGGGTCAGCACTAATACTTGCAAGCAATAATAATCCCAGCAGTTATAAATTAAACAGGAAGCATCAAGGGTACCACCTACTACTCTTCCTCAATCGTCCTAGTCAAAGTAACTATATAACTAATTGATTTTAATCTAAATAAAGCAAAACGTCTTAGTAATGAAATAGCCTCTATACTTAACTCTTTATTATATATATCTCTCTCTATTACTTAATAATAATAGTAATACCTATATCTACTCCTATAATCTTCATTACATCTTTAAATGCATTAATCATTCTATCTTTAAGTAGGGATTCATATTCCTCTTCAACTATAAATGAATCATGAATTGAAAGTATAGGAATAGAGTCTTCTGTAAATTGATTAACTACTCTTTCTACTATTAATGCGTCTACACTTTGAAGCATTACTCCTACTCCAGAGAATAAGGTAATGGATGGATGTATCAACTTAAACTGATTAATTAAATCATCCATATTTAAGTCTCTATCTTTAATCCACCTCCAGTCTTTAGGGTTAAAGTTAATCTTCTTCTTGATGGCTTTTAAAGCTGCTGGCTCATCTTTAGCGTTAATAGCAATCAGGGTTATCATCTTTAATAGAGACCTAATCTGTTCATCTCCTTGATACTCTGCAATTGTATGATGACTTTGTACCAAAGTTTGTACCATAAGTTAGCACTCCAAAGAAAGAGAAAAGCTAACCTGCTGATAAATATTGATAATAGTGAAAAAATGAGATGGCCGATAAGCCGGGTTCTGTCGAGGACAATCATTCATCTGGGACAAGCATCGCTACTTGCCTCAAGCGACCTACCCAAGAGCGATACGGGCCGCATCTGTTTGCCGAAACAAACTACTCTTCTATTTGGTCTTGCTCCGAGTGGGGTTTACCTTGCCGCAACTGTTGCCAGTTACGCGGTGCGCTCTTACCGCACCCTTTCACCCTTACCTAACATTCGAAAATAATCAGGCGGTATACTCTCTGTTGCACTAGCCGTAGGCTTTCACCTCCCAGGCGTTACCTGGCACTCTGCCCATTGGAGCCCGGACTTTCCTCACAAATAGACATGCTATAAGCGCGATTGTCTGGCCATCTCAGCCGAGGATTTTACCTGAATAAGACTATTTTTGCTGAAGTTTCAACGCCATGCTGTATGCGTTGTTTTTGCTCACTTCTAATAATGATGCTGTAAGTGCTGCCGCTTTCTTAACGGGTAATTCTTTTAACAATAAACTAAGTACACGGTTAATTTCTGTTTCACTGGCATCTATTTGTTGTTTAGCACCTTCTAAAAGTAAAACACACTCACCTTTAAGTTGATTCGCATCAGCGGATACCCATGCTAGTAATTCACCCAGAGGTTTTGTAGTAATGGTCTCATGTATTTTGGTGAGCTCTCTTGCTATACAAGCTGGGCGATGTTCACCAAACACAGTAATCATATCCGCCAATGTGCCTTCTAATCGTCTTGGTGCATCATAGAAAATCATGGTACGACTTTCACCAACAAGTAATTGAAGTATTTGCTGCCTCGCACCTTGTTTTGAAGGAAGAAAACCTTCAAAGGAGAAGCGATCGGATGCTAAGCCTGAAGCTGATAGTGCAGCAATAACTGCACAACTCCCAGGAATGGGTATAACAGGTATATTATGCTCACGAACTAAGGTAACAAGCTTATAACCTGGATCACTAATTAATGGCGTGCCAGCATCACTAATTAGCGCAATAGACTCACCTTGTTGCAGCTTTTCTAACAAAGTCTCACTACGTTGTTGTTCATTGTGGTCATGTAATGAGATGCTTTGGGTATTGATGGCAAAGTGCTTCAATAAAATTCCGCTATGGCGGGTATCTTCAGCGGCAATCACATCTACGGCTTGCAATACCTCAATAGCACGTTGCGATATGTCAGATAAATTACCTATAGGGGTTGCTACTATATATAAGCATGCATCACTTCGTTCAGCCACAACAATTCACCTTAAAATTAGTACTCAGTTCTGGTCGTAATATACGCGAACAGGTAATATGTTTCCTTAAATAAATAATCATAGCTAGGAAGCCATGACACAACGATTTTTAATAAGCTGGCTTGCATTGATCACAATAAGCTTAAGTGCCTGCCAGTCTGCACAACAAATAAGCCCAACGCGTCCCGATGCAGCAGCTGTTCAAGCTGCTGTTACTGCGGAACAATCGGGTGATTTTTTATCTGCCGCGCAACAATACCTTCTATTAGCTAGCGACTCCAATGAACAACTGCAAGCGCAATATTATTTGCGTGCTGCACGTGCTTTTTGGCAAGCCAATGACGATATTGAATCGGCACAAGCTTTATCACACATTGATAAAACACTATTATCACCAGTCCAGCAATACGATGTCGCTATTTTAGAAGCAGAGCTCGCCCTTGCCTCTTCTCAACCAGAACAAGCATTAGCCGCACTAGAGTTAGCTACGTTTCAATCACTGTCTTTGACACAACAGCAACAAGTGCTCCAACTAAGAATAGATGCGTATCAATTAACTGAAAACTGGTTAGAAAAAGCCAATAGTCACCTACAACTTTTATCACTTTTAGATGATGAAACAGATATCGCTTCAAATCAACAAGCACTATGGCAATCATTGATGGCATTAACGCCACAATCATTGGACTTGTTTAAACCAGGTGTTGCACCAGCAGTTGATAGTGGTTGGTTTGAGCTGGCCTTCCTTGTCAAAAGCTATCAAGCTAATCCTGAGGCGTTTATTGTAGCGATTGAAAACTGGCAGCGTGACTATCCTAGGCATCCAGCAAATCCCGAACTATACGCCCCCAACCTGAGTGCTGGCACTCGGTTAACAAAAGAGCTGGATCTGATCGCCGTATTACTTCCAGAGACAGGTCAATACAAATTGGCTGCGCAGGCAATAAAACAGAGTATTATTACTGCTCATTTTATTGCGCATTCGAACACAAAACTACGTTTCTACCCTGTTACTACTCAACCTAGTAATGTTTGGCAGCAATATCAGCAAGCAGTTTCTGATAGGGCAAGTATCGTTATCGGTCCTCTGGACAAACGAGCAGTTGAAGAATTGGCACAAAGCAGCGAGTTAACGATTCCCGTACTAGCTCTTAACCGTCTTTCTGACAAATCTAATTACCCTAACCTATTCCAATTTGGCTTAGCACCCGAAGATGACGCCGTGTCAATTGCAAACTATGCAAGCCAGAACAATTACCAACGTGCCGTGATTCTGTCATCAAATGACAATTGGGGACAACGTGTAACCGAAGCCTTTAAGGAACAATGGCTATCTAACGGCGGTGTTTTATTAAATACGGCAAACTATAATGCAAATCAAAATGACTTTTCGACAACAATCACCTCACTCTTAGGCCTGGAAACAAGCACTCAGCGAAATCATTCTTTAAAACAGACATTAGGGAAGAGCATAGAATTTGAACCTCGCCGTCGCCAAGATATTGATTTTGTTTTCTTGGCAGCAAAACCTTTAAAGGCTCGACAATTAGTTCCGCAGTTAAAGTTTCACCGTTCAGGTAACTTACCAATTATAACGACTTCTCAAGCCTATTCTGGGCGTGAAGATAGTCAACAAGATATTGATTTAAACAACCTAATTATCACTGATATCCCCTGGATGTTGGAAAAATCATCGCAAAACGATCCGGTTTATAATGCACTCAAAGTAAATCACCCTGATCACTTTGACAGTTTAGTGCGTCTCTATGCATTAGGTGCTGATGCATATCGGATCATTCCCCAACTTAATGGACTCAGCCGTTCATCTGACATTTCATTTGCTGGCGCAACAGGCAACTTATCGATTGACAGCAATGGCAGAGTACACCGTGGCACTAGCTGGGGTCAGTTTGATAAAGGTATTTTAAATACTATTGAAGATAGCGAATAAATGGCTGATACCGGCCAACTTGCTGAACAATTAGCCTGTGATTATTTACAAAAACATAAATTAAAACTTATTACTAAAAATTATCACTGCCGTCGAGGTGAGATTGATTTAATTATGCAGGATCAGTCTACTCTGGTATTTATTGAAGTTCGTTACAGAAAGTCAGCTAAATTTGGTAGTGCATTAGAAAGTGTTACCACTCAAAAACAACAAAAAATAATTTTCACTGCAGAGCACTTCATAGCAAGTCAAAATAACGCTCTCTCCCAGTACCGCTTTGATGTTGTCGCCATCTCACCTAACAAGCAACAAACAGAAATTACTTGGGTTAAAGATGCATTTCAGCTAAATTGAGCTGCAATCTGAATTTAAATCGCTTAATAGTAGTCAAAGCTTTTTGAAACAGCGATAATTAACCCCATAACATTATCTTTAGGACCTTTCTCATGTTAAAACTAAAACTTGCATTATTACTATTGCTTCCGCTTCTATTATTACAAGGCTGTGCAACTGCCATTGTAACTGGAGCAGCAACTGGCGCATCAATTGCTCATGATCGCCGTAGTACAGGTTCAGTTATTGATGATCAAGGTATTGAGTTTAAAGCATCCTTTGCATTATTTAGTAATAAGGAAATTTATGATCAAAGCCATATTAATGTCACAAGTTATAACGGTAGCGTGCTTATTACAGGTGAAACGCCCAGTGAAGATTTAAAACAAAAAGTATCCGCAGAAATTAAGGCGATTGATAATGTACGTCGCATTCATAATGAGTTATTTATCGGTGCGCCAAGTGCATTACCTTCGCGTAGTAGCGATGCTTGGATCACGTCTAAAATTAAAGCTAAATTGGCTGCAGAGGAAGGAATTGATCCTTTCTATGTGAAGGTTGTCACTGAACACGGCATTGTTTATCTTATGGGTATTCTCAGCCATGCTGAGGCCGATAAAGTGGTATCAATTGTCACGCAGGCCGCAGGTGTTCAACGTGTTATTAAAATATTTGAATACACCGATTAGAAGCACATTAACAGGTCATTTATCAATTTAGTTAAAAAGGTCGAACGACGACTAAAATGATTACTGCAATCAAGATAATGACGGGCAGTTCATTAAACCATCTGTAAAATACATGGCTTCGTTGATTCGCATCATTTTTAAAAGTGCGTACTAATTTTCCACAATAACCATGGTATGCGAATAACAAAATAATCAGTGTTAACTTTGCGTGTAACCAATGCATAGAGGCTATTTGTTCTAAACTATAGGCACTTAATAACCATAAACCGAAACCTAAGGTTAATACCGCACTCGGCGTCATAATCCCTCGGTATAACTTCCTCTCCATTATCTTAAAACGTTCACAACTTATTTTATCGTCACTCATCGCATGGTAGACAAACAAGCGCGGCAAATAAAATAGTGCCGCAAACCATGTCACCATAGAAATGATGTGAAATGCTTTAACCCACAGCATGTACTTCTCCTCACTAGTCAATCAGTGTTAATATCGGTTTATTGCTTATACGGAGGTCAATATATGTCCAATCAAGAATCTGATGAACGCCGTCGTTTTAGCCGTATACCCTTTGATGCGACAGCACATCTTAACTCGCATAAAGGTGAATTACACCTAAATTGTCATGTTATTGATATTTCACTAGTTGGACTGCTTATAACCACACCTGAGGGCTGGTTAGGTGAAATGTCAGATCAATACGCCATCGATCTTCTATTAGATAATGGCCAGCTAGTTATCAAAATGGATGCTGAAGTAGCTCATATAGCTGACAATACTATCGGTTTCCATTGTACTCATATTGATTTGGACAGCATCTCACACTTGATACGTCTAGTTGAGCTTAATCTAGGTGATGAAGCCTTATTGCATAGAGAATTAGCAGCATTGCTTCTTTAAGCATCAGTGTTCTGCATTCTGTAAGGCATCAATAGCTTCTGATAAATGCCTGACAGCAATCACTTTAATGCCTTTAATTGCTTTTCTAGGCGCATTAGCAGCCGGCACAATAGCATAACTGAAACCATGTTTCTGAGCATCTCGGATACGCTCTTCGCCAGCTTGAACAGGTCGAATCTCGCCAGTCAATCCCACTTCACCAAATAAGATCCAGTCACGAGGTATTGGTTTATTTCTTAGACTTGATAATACTGCACCTAAAACAGCTAGGTCAGCCCCTGTTTCACTCAATTTTACGCCACCAACCACATTAATAAATACATCCTGATCATTGCAGGTGATACCACCATGTCGGTGTAAGATAGCCAATAACATAGCTAATCGATTCTGGTCTAAACCAACAGATACACGTCGTGGATTACCCAGCGGACTATCATCAACTAATGCCTGCACTTCAACCAGCATAGGTCGACTACCTTCACGAATCACCGTAACGATACTGCCCGCAAGTGATGTTTCACCTCGAGACAAGAAGATTGCTGAAGGATTGCTAACTTCTTTTAAGCCCAACTCAGTCATACTAAACACGCCAAGTTCATTGACGGCACCGAAACGATTTTTAACCGCCCGAAGTATTCTAAATCGTGTAGAGGTATCACCTTCAAAATACAAAACAGAATCCACCATATGCTCTAACACACGAGGCCCTGCTAGAGCCCCCTGCTTAGTCACATGACCCACTAGTATCAAGGTCGTACCACTAGATTTAGCAAAACGAACTAACTGTGCAGCACTCTCCCTAACTTGTGCGACAGTTCCGGGAGCAGATTGCAATAATTCAGTAAAGACAGTTTGAATTGAATCAATAACCATTACCTGAGGCTTTCGCTCATGAGCGGTAGCAATCATTTGTTCTACATGTGTTTCTGCTAACAAATCTACAGGTGCTTGTTCAAGTTGAAGACGCTCTGCACGCAGACGAATTTGTTGTAATGATTCTTCACCACTAATATAAAGCGGACTGACACCCGATTTCTTCGCCATTATTGCCATTGCTTGTAGTAATAAGGTTGACTTACCAATACCTGGATCACCACCAATAAGCACTACCGACCCAGTCACCAAGCCACCGCCTAAAACACGATCTAATTCATCCAGACCTGTTGTCCAACGAACTGCTTGTTCGGACGTAATATTACTTAGAGATTGCACTTCACTTTTTTGTTCACCAGCATAACCAGTATGCTTAGCAATAGTTGTTTGGCTTGTAGGGCTTGACGAAATTTGAATTTCTTCTTCTAAACTATTCCATGCACCACAATCAGCACATCGTCCAGCCCATTGTGGCGTCTGACCACCACACTCTTTACAGTGATAACTTCGCTTAGGTTTAGCCATGGTGATAGTCCCTTTTCACTCGCGGATTAATTTGACTCACTAATTCATAGCTAATCGTATTTGCTTGTGCAGCAATACGTTCTACTGGTAGGTGTTCATCACCCCAAAGAATGACTTTATCACCTATTGATACAGTATTTACCTCAGTTAAATCAACAGCAATCATATCCATTGAAACCCGACCTAACACAGCACAGATTTGACCACTAATTGATACTGAGCCCGAATTAGAAAGTTGACGACTATACCCATCAGCATAGCCAATATCAACAATACCAACAAACGTCGGTTTATCAGCAAGCCAAGTGCCACTGTAACCAACTTGATCGCCCTCTTTAAGAATTTGTGTCGCAATAATTTTTGAGCACAATTTCATCACAGGCTTTAACCCTAGTTCGGCGGCAGATTGATCGTCAAAAGGTGAGATGCCATACAACATTAGCCCTGGGCGAACCCAATCAGCATGACTATCTGGCAAAGAAAGTAGTGCAGCTGAATTAGCCATACTAATCTCAAGTTCATATTTCTTCGCAAACGTACTAATTAAATCTAATTGCTGTTGATTGCGACTATCGCCTACTTCATCAGCACTCGCAAAGTGACTCATCACTCCGACGGAGCCAGAGATAGCATTGCTTTCAGACATGATTGTTAATGCGTCACAAGCCTCATTTGTAGTTAACCCTAAACGATGCATGCCAGTTTCAAGCATCAGCCAACAAAGCTTTAACGGCGAGGTGAGTGTTGTGTTTATAACAAGTTCAAGCTGCGACACCTGATGAAAAACAAGCGATAAATCATGCTCGGCAGCAAACTGTAATTCTTCACTTGAATGTACGCCCTCAAGAATTACGATGGGCTGCTTAATGCCAGACATCCGTAACTCTAATGCTTCGTCCAATCTGGCTACAGCAAATGCATCACTCTTAGCTAAGACGTGCGCTACTTCTACTGCACCATGGCCGTAGGCATTTGCTTTAATAACTGACATAACCAGACTATTTGGTGCCAACTCTTTAACACGGTTAAAATTGTGTGACAGAGCAGCTAAATCAATACAAGCAACAGGATACATCGTCACAATTATTCAGCACCATAATCATCATAGTTATTGTAGGCAAAGTTTTCAAAGCGAGTGTACCGGCCTTGGAATGTCAGTGCAACGGTACCAATCGGACCATTACGTTGCTTACCAATAATTATTTCTGCCTTACCTTTTTCAGGTGAGTCTTCGTTATATACTTCGTCACGATAAATAAACACGATTAAATCAGCATCCTGCTCAATCGCCCCTGATTCACGTAGATCGGACATAATTGGTCGTTTATTTGGACGTTGCTCAAGACTTCGATTCAACTGCGAGAGCGCAATAACTGGTACTTCTAATTCTTTTGCTAAGGCTTTCAGTGATCGAGAGATTTCAGACACTTCCGTAGTTCTATTTTCACCGGCTTTACCACTACCCTGCATCAACTGAATATAGTCAATTACGATAAGACTTAAGCCATGATCACGTTTCAATCTACGTGCTCGAGCTCGTAACTCTGTTGCAGTGAGTGCCGGTGTATCATCAATAAATAATGGTGCTTCATTTAGTAAAGCAATGGCTGAAGTAAGTCGTGGCCAATCATCATCATTCAACTTACCTGTCCTTAAGCGATGCTGATCAATTTGGCCTAATGAAGATAACATACGCATTGCTAACGCATCTGCGGGCATCTCCATACTGAATACGGCAACAGGCGCATTACTTTTAATCGCAGCATGTTCAGCCAAGTTCATCGCAAAGGTTGTTTTACCCATTGATGGTCGCCCAGCAACAATAACTAAATCAGCAGGTTGAAGACCCGATGTTTGCTCATCAAAATCAGTAAAACCTGAAGATAGCCCTGTAATTAGACTATCAGATTCAAATAAAGTATCAATACGATCGACTACTCTACTTAAGACTTCTTTTACCTGAATAAAGCCGCCGCCTCGATGTGCGCCTTTCTCGGCTATTTCTAGCACTTGCCTTTCAGCTTCATCCAACATCTGGTCACTATTTCGACCTTCGGGGGTGAAAGCAACATTTGAAATAGATGTGCCCACTGCAATTAGCTGGCGTAAAATAGAGCGTTCACGAACGATTGAAGCATAGGCCAAAATATTGGCTGCACTAGGCGTATTTCTTGCCAATGTACCCAGATAGGCAAGCTCACCTACTTGATCAAGTTCACCACGCTTATCATGCCACTCAGCTAAGGTGATAACGTCAACGGGTTGTGATTTCGAAAAGAGTTCAGAAATCGCTTGAAAGATTAAGCGATGATCGCGTCGATAGAAATCTGATTCAACCAGCACGTCAGCGACTTGGTCCCAACTGCCATTATCAAGCAAAAGGCCACCAAGAACAGATTGCTCAGCTTCAACAGAATGTGGCGGGACTTTAAGCGCAGCAGTAGCACTATCTGAAAAAGAGTCCGGATATGATAATTCATCTTCCACAGAGTTCATCCTAAAGCGTTATCACTTTAATCATCACTTAATATTTTTAAGTGCATAATTAAAGTTTATTATGACTAGAGACAAAAATAACCACTTACGTGGCTACATTTAAATATTCTTTAATAGAACAAATGAGACCACGCTAATGCGTAGTCTCATTCAATTCAATTTTTACTCGTCTTCTTGTTCTTTTGCAATAGCTTCAGCTTCTTCTAACGCTTTTGCTCTTGCTTTGTCAGCTTCAGCCGCTTCAGCTTGTGCTGCTAATTGCGCTTCAGAAGTAATGTTTACATTTACTGTAACAATAACATCTGAGTGCAATTGAATATCGATATTGTATTCGCCTGTATGACGTAATGCGCCTTCTGGAAGACGTACTTCACTACGCTCAATATCAGCGCCTGCTGCATTTAATGCATCAGTAATATCATTTGCGCCAATTGAACCAAACAACTTACCTTCAATACCAGCATTAGCCATGATGTTGACATCACCAGCTGCAACCAATTTGACTTTACGTTGTTCCGCCACTGCTTGTAACTTAGCAGCCGCAGCTTCTAATTCAGCACGACGTGATTCAAACACTTCTCTGTTACGATTATTCGCTGGTAATGCTTTTCCATTTGGTACTAGGAAATTACGACCGAAGCCAGCTTTAACAGCTACTTCATCGCCAAGATTACCAAGCTTCTGCATTTTTTCTAGCAAAATTACTTGCATCGTTTTACCCTCATTCGCAGTGAAACACTGCTCTTTAAAGTCACTCGCCTTGTTTATTCAAACGTCGGCGAAAATTAAACCATTGTTCCAAAACACCTATCATTGCAAGTAATGCCAACATTTGAGGCATCACTATAAATAGCAATACATAAACTGCTATTATCCAAAATTTATGTTTTTGTTGTTGCTTGACAATTGCGTGAACAACAGCCAAACCTTGCAAGGCAAATACCGCTAGCATAACGGGTAAACAATCCTTTAACACTCCGAACGTCTCACCTAGTGGCGATACCGTTATTACCATGAAAACCATGGTGAGTATTGCGGCAGGCCTACCTAATGTAAGTTGATAAAACTCACTAGAAAAACCACCTGGATTATACAATTTAGCTTGCCATGCTCGACCTATTAATAAGCCCAGCATTATATTAAGACTAAATCCCGCAGCAATTAACCCTGTCATAATTTCTGACAGATTCAATATTAATGATTGTGTTTCCGATTGATTAAACTGCCAACCTGGCTGTTCAACTACCGTTGCCATAAATGGCTCAATCATTTGTTGCCACCATAATGAAAGGTCAGCCACTACTATATGAGCGCCTAAAACTAACACCATGCCTAATCCTGTTGCTGCCAATAAACCAGCGGCTAAGGATCGGGTATAACCTAATACCAAGCTAATGCCAAAAACCGGCAACCAGCTTGATAACAAAAACAATCCAGAGATATAAAACTGCTTTAGCATTAATCCCGCTAATAAACTAAATATTAACGTGACTGCTACAACAACTATAGCTCCTTCTTTTGGCCCCATACGCAAAGTAGAAAGGGCAATGACTCCACTTGCTAAATAGCTAAGTGGTGGAAATAATAAAGCGCCAAGTGATAAGAATGCAGTGGTTATGGCAGACTGCCATCGCCCTTGCATTGCAAATACTGCAATACTTCGCAGCATACTCTTTACGCCCTAGTTTTATTTGATGTTTTGAATGACAACATCATCCCTTATTTATGCATATCGCAATAAGGAATTAGCGCTAAGAAACGCGCACGTTTCACACATGTAGAAAGCTGACGTTGGTAACGCGCTTTAGTACCAGTGATACGGCTAGGAACAATTTTTCCTGTTTCTGTGATGTAGTTTTTTAACAAAGTTACATCTTTATAATCAATCTGCTTAACATTTTCTGCTGTGAAGCGACAAAATTTTCTACGTCTAAAAAAACGTGCCATAATTATGCTCCTAGGTTATTAAGCGTCACGACGACGAGGTTTTTCATCTTCGTCTTTGCGCATCATTGGTGAAGGTTCAGTGACTGCGCCATCTGCAGTAACAACTAAGTTACGGATAACAGCATCATTGAAACGGAAAGCAGTTGTAACTTCATCTAACTCAGCAACGTCACATTCAACGTTCATTAAGATATAGTGTGCTTTGTGGATTTTATTGATTGGGTAAGCCAATTGACGGCGACCCCAGTCTTCTAGACGGTGAATAATTCCACCATTGCTAGTTAATGTCTGCTGATATTTTTCAATCATTGCAGGCACTTGCTCGCTTTGGTCAGGGTGGACCAAAAACACGATTTCGTAATGTCTCATTTAGAGCTCCTCACGGTTTATACAGCCCCATCGAAATGAGGCAAGGAGTTTTGCTTCAGTCTAAGCCGAAAGCAATCGATAATTTTACTTTATTTCACCATATAATCACAAGTTACGTTGTCTTGAAGCCTCAAATAGACACACCCCTGCAGCGACTGAAACATTCAGACTTTCTGCACCACCTTTCATTGGTATGTACATCACTTGATCGCAGTTATCACGAGTCAAACGGCGGATCCCTCTTCCTTCTGCACCCAATACAACCGCTAAAGGCCCTTTCAGATCAGCCTCAAAAAGTGTTGTTTCACAGTCACCTGAAGTACCCACAATCCAAACACCTTGCTGTTGCAATTCGCGCAAAACGCGCGCTAGATTAGTGACTTGAATAAACGGTAAACGTTCAGCTGCACCACTTGATACTTTTAACGCAGTACTTGTTAAGGCTGAGGCACGATCTTTCGGTGCAATAACAGCATGTGCTCCAGCAGCTTCAGCACTTCGCATGCAAGCACCTAAGTTATGAGGATCTTGTACACAATCTAAGATTAATAAAAATGGCGCTTCATTTAGCCCATCCAATAACTTAAACAAATCTGTTTCATCTAAGTTACCAAGGGGGCGACATTTAGCTATCCCCCCTTGATGCCGCGCATTTGGCGCCATTTCATCTAGTTCTTCTCGCGGCACTTTATGCGGCCGAATACCATGCTTTTGTGCCGCATCAATAATGTCATCAATGCGACTATCAAGTCGTTCATCAGATACCCAGATTTCTGTTACCCGTGTTTCTGGCAACTCCAGAGCGGCTTGAATGGCATGCAAACCATAAACAAGGTCACTTCCCGTCGAACTACTCGCTTCTGACTTAGTAGCCCTGCGGCGTTTCGTATGCTTCTGATTCTTGTCCTTCGATGACGGGTTTGACATATATTTCTACTCGACGATTTAATTGGCGACCTGCTTCAGTCTCGTTAGTTGCTCTTGGTTCTACTTCTCCGCGCCCTACTGTCTGAAGACGACTTTGAATAATGCCTTGTGATGCAAAATAATCGACAACCGACTGAGCCCGCATACGTGATAGTTCCATATTATAGCTTTCAGAACCAACACTATCAGTATGCCCAACAACATGAATGATTGTTTGAGGATAACGATTTAAAATTCCAGCTACCTTTTCCAAGGTAGGCATAAACGCAGATTTAAGAGCTGCACTACCAAAATCAAATGAGATTTCACTCGCAATATCAATTTTTAATGTTTCATCTTTTAAGCGTTGAACTTCAATATTATGGTTCGCTTGTTCAGCTGCTAAAGCATCTTCCATTTCTTTCTGCTGATTATCCATATAATGACCAATTCCTGCACCAGCCATTGCACCTACTGCTGTACCAATGATTAATCCGCCCTTATCATTTTCGATTGAATGACCTAAAACAGCACCTACAATTGCGCCGACTGCCGCGCCTGTTTTTGCTTTTTGATTAGGATCATTTGCAGCACAACCTGCTATTGCCACAGATATTGCAGCTATTAAAATTAATTTTTTCATTTCCAGTTACCTTTGAAAGAATAGACCGTACGCCGTAGTCAGATTATACTGCTCAGCAACTAATCCATACAGAGTTAAATAATATGAAGCGTGATTTCATTCCCATTAATATCGCACTACTCACTATTTCCGATACGCGTACCTCAGACAACGATACTTCAGGAAAAATTCTCCGTGAGCGTGTTGTGGCTGAAAATCACCTCATCGCAGACCAGAAAATTGTTATTGATGATATTTATCAAGTTCGAGCCGTCGTCTCATCTTGGATTGCTAACCCAGATATTCAAGCGGTGATTACAACTGGTGGTACCGGTTTAACTGGACGTGATGGAACGCCTGAAGCAGTAGAAGTATTACTCGATAAAGAGATTGCAGGGTTTGGTGAATTGTTTCGTCAAATCTCATTCCAAGATATTAAAACCTCTACAATTCAATCACGTGCTATCGGTGGTGTTGCAAATGGTACATTTATCTTTTGCCTTCCTGGTTCTTCTGGTGCCTGTAAGACAGCATGGGATGATATTCTCAAACAACAATTTGATGCACGTCATCGTCCCTGTAACTTTGTTGACCTTATGCCTCGTTTATTAGAAAAGTGATCAGCCTTACCTTATACACTACGGCAGGTTGTCACCTATGCGAACTCGCTGAGGACATACTTAGCTTAGCTCAAGCTAATTATGACTTATCAATTAAGCATACTGAAATTGGTGACGATGATGATTTGGTCGGGCGTTATGGTATTCGTATTCCCGTTATAAAATTTCCTGATGGAAGCGAACTAGGCTGGCCATTTGAACTGTCTGACATAGAATCGAAACTCATACCCCTATAAGCCGCTATACTATCTCCTTTAGACTATAACTTAATGACATCACACTATGACCGTTGAATACATCGATACAGAAGCAGCACTCGCCACTTTCTGCCAGAAAATATCTACTAGTCCCTGGATGACGGTCGATACTGAATTCTTACGTGAAAAAACTTATTCTCCTCAGCTATGTTTGATCCAAGTTGCTACTGATGACCATATTGCCTGTATTGATCCACTAGTGTTGTCAGACCTAAAGCCAATTCTGGACTTAATCTATAACCCAGATATTACCGTGGTATTTCATGCTGCTCGCCAAGATTTAGAATTATTTTATATGCTTCGCGGTGCAGCACCAAGCAATGTATTTGATACTCAAATCGCTGCAACCGTATTAGGTTATGGTGAACAAGTAGGTTATGGAAATCTTGTTCAACAATGTATACAAGTAAACCTAGACAAAGCCCACTCACGAACTGACTGGACTAAACGTCCACTTGATCCAGGGCAAATTGACTATGCCGCTGATGATGTTCGCTACTTACGTGATGTCTATAAATTACTCAAACTACAATTAGAAGAAAAAGGCCGTACTCACTGGCTTGACGAAGACTTTGCAGTTTTAACCAATCCTGATACTTATCAAGTTGACCCTAGTGTCATGTGGCGAAAAGTAAAAGGCTTTGGCCGTTTAAAAGGCGTTCAATTAGCAATTTTACAACGTCTATCAGCCTGGCGTGAACAACGTGCAATTTCTTCTAACCGCCCGCGTCGTTGGATTTTGAAAGATGATGTTTTACTTGATCTTGCAAAATTAGCACCTGAGACTAGCGATAAATTCGATATGATTCGTAGCCTTGAAGCAAGCACAATTAAACGCCATGGTGATATTTTACTAGAAGAAATAAAACTAGCTAAAGCAGTGCCTAAAGATCAGTGGCCAATTGTTAAGAAAACGCAGCCATTAAGCCAGCAGCAAAATGCTATCGTTGATGCTCTTATGGCGCTGTTACGAAAATATTGTGATGAACAATCTATTTCACCTGTTGCGGTAGCCTCTCGCAAAGAGATTGAGCGCATGGTCGGCGGTGAAACAGATTTACCGCTATTACAAGGCTGGCGTAATGAAATTGTCGGCCATCACTTAAAAGCATTTATTGAGGGTAAACTTTCAATTACTGCAAACTCAATTCAATTAACAACTCAAGGATAACGTGATGTCAGCATTAATCTGTGGCTCTTTTGCTTACGATACAATTATGGTTTTTCCAGACCAATTTAAAAATCACATTCTGCCAGATAAAGTGCATATGTTAAATGTTGCTTTTTTAGTGCCAGAGCTTCGTCGTGAGTTTGGTGGTTGTGCTGGTAATATCGCCTATAACTTAAAACTACTAGGCGACACACCTATTCCAATGGGCACGGTAGGCAGTGATTTCACAAGCTATGCAACATGGATGGATAAACATAAAATTAACCGTCGTCACGTGCATGTTAAAGAAGGTAGTTATACAGCCCAAGCATTCATCACGACAGATATGGATGACAACCAAATCACTGCTTTTCACCCCGGTGCAATGAACTTTTCTCATGAAACAGCTATTAGTGAAGCAAAAGATATATCACTTGCCATTGTAGCCCCCGATGGTCGCGATGGCATGATTCAACATGCTCAACAACTTCATGAAGCTGGTATCCCATTTATTTTTGATCCAGGCCAAGGGCTTCCAATGTTTGACGGAGACGATTTAGTTAAATTTGCCAAACAGGCCACATATATCGCACTAAATGATTATGAAGCACAGTTATTCCAAGATCGTACTGGCTTATCTCCAAATGAGATTGCCGAATATGTTGACGCTTTAATTATTACACGAGGTGGAGAAGGTTCTCATATTTATACCGATGGCAAACGCATTGATATTCCATGTGCTAAAGCAGAACAATTATCTGATCCAACAGGCTGTGGTGATTCATATCGCGCTGGCTTACTTTACGGCATTAGCCATGGTAAAGATTGGCAAACAACAGGCCGTATAGCCTCTCTTTTAGGTGCTATAAAAATCGAAAACCATGGCACACAAAACCATCATTTCACCATGGATGAGTTTGCGGTACGTTATGAAGCTAACTTTGGTCAAAAATTATAAGTTTACACATTAATCTAAATTAAAAAGAAGCTGCTGATCTTGCTCAGCAGCTTCTCTCACAAAACCACTCGCAGTCAATCCAACTAACCTTACAGCTTTCTTTCCAGCATCTGTTCTAGATAATAATTCAACTAATAAACTTTTTGCCTCAATCATATCGATAATATGGTCGCGTGTTATAGACCGTGTTACCTGTTCAAAATTGGCATATTTCACTTTAATAGTCAGTGTTGTCGGTTGTAATTGTTCCTTGTCCAAACGTGTAAAAACTAATTCAGCTAAGCTAGTTAAACTTGCTAACAAGTCCGAATCATTAAGTATATCTTGTGAAAATGTAGTTTCTTTTCCTAATGATTTACGCTCACGAGTACTTTGCACCGGTCGCTCATCAATACCCCTGGCAATTGAATAATAATAACGACCTGACTTACCAAACTGTTCTATTAAGTCTAACTCTGCCCAAGTGCGTAGGTTTTGACCGGTAAAAATACCTAGATTATTCATCTTTTTCTCTGTTACCGGGCCGATTCCGTGGAATTTCCCAATCGCTAATTCAGCAACAAATCCTGCACCATGCTCAGGTTTTATAAGATATAGGCCATCGGGTTTATCCCTGTCTCTTATACACATCTGACGCTGCCGACGATCTACTCTGTGTAGA
>OJGP01000064.1_pt1 | contig 22008 bp, 20 predicted proteins | sample 1594701 | NCBI WGS metagenome assembly OJGP01 (sample SAMN05416863, study PRJEB24817) | seawater metagenome | isolation source: Sea water | place: Canada:Atlantic | collected 2013-11 | reverse complement strand
GAGATCATGCCTAGTCTCGTGGGCTCGGAGATGTGTATAAGAGACAGGAGTTAATCTCTAAAATAAGATTAGAAAGTTTAACAATGTCTTTATTTATCAGTTATGGATTGGTCATAATATCAACATTTTTAATTTATAATCTTTCTTATATGTATGTTTTGGTTTTTAATTTATTTATCATACTAATTCTATTTAATCTGATTTTCAGTTACAGACTCTACAAACATTACAAGTCATAATTATGAAAAATAATATTCGAATGTATAGAGGAAAATATAAAATGACACAAGAAGACCTGTCAATTAAGCTGGAAGTTTCAAGACAAACCATTAACTCAATTGAAAACAATAAATACTTCCCTTCTTTAGAGTTGGGGTTGAAACTCTCAAAAATATTTGAGTGTAAAGTAGATGACTTGTTTAGTTTAGATTAACTCTATATCAAAAAAACAATGGGTTTTGAAAACACCTCTCTCACCTTCCATAAATTACTCAACAGTAACCGATTTCGCTAAATTTCTAGGTTGATCTACATTCTTATCTAACATCACTGCAATATGATACGACAGTAATTGAAAAGGAATGGTTGTTAACAACGGTGTAAGTGCCTCCTCAGTTTCCGGTATTTCAATCACGTGATCTGCAATTTCTTTTACCGTAACATCTCCTTCAGTAACAATGGCAATAATTTTACCACTTCTAGATTTTATTTCTTGAATATTACTCACTACTTTTTCATAGTGTCCCTTTTTTGTAGCAATTACAAATAGAGGCATGTCTTCATCTATTAAAGCAATAGGGCCATGTTTCATTTCGGCAGCAGGATAACCCTCTGCATGGATATATGAAATCTCTTTTAATTTTAAGGCACCTTCCAAAGCTACAGGAAAGTTAAACCCTCTTCCAAGGTATAAACAGTTTTTAGCATCTTTATAAATACTAGCAATCTCTTTTACCCTATCATCTATTTCTAGTAATTTTTGAACCTTAGCAGGTATCAATTGCATTTTCTGCAAATAACTATGAAACTGAGAGTTTGACAATGTTCCTTTTTCCTTTGCAAGTTTTAAAGCAATTAAAGATAGTACTGTTATTTGTGTTGTAAATGCTTTTGTAGAAGCAACTCCAATCTCTGGACCTGCGTGAGTATAGGCACCGGCATGTGTTTCTCTAGCAATTGATGACCCTACGACATTACAGATGCCAAAAACAAATGCACCTTTAGATTTTGCTAATTTTATAGCAGCCAAGGTATCGGCGGTTTCACCAGACTGTGATATAGCAATGACGATGTCTTTAGGAGTTATAATTGGGTTTCTATATCTAAACTCAGAGGCATATTCTACCTCTACTGGTATCCTAGCCATTTCTTCAATTAGATACTCTCCTACCAATCCTGCATGCCAAGAGGTCCCACAAGCTACAACTATTATCCGTTCAGCGTTTAAAAATCTTTCAAGGTTGTTGTCTATCCCTGACATTTTTATAATGCCTTGATCTGCTAACATTCTTCCTCTGTAGGTGTCTGTAATTGCTTTAGGTTGTTCGTGGATTTCCTTGATCATAAAATGATCATACCCCCCTTTTTCTATTTGATCGAGGTTTAATTTGAGTTTTTGAATAGTATGATCTACAAATAAGTCATCTAGTATTCTTCTTACTCTAATATCTCTTCCTAACTTAATAATTGCCATTTCCTCATCTTCTAAATACACAACATTTTTTGTGTACTCTATAAAAGGTGATGCATCTGAGGCAATAAAAAATTCTTCATTGTTATTTCCAACTCCAATAGCAATAGGGCTTCCTAATCTTGCTACAATAATTTCATTGGGTTTTTCTTTGTCAAATACTGCAATTGCATAGGCTCCTGTTACATAAGTTAACGCTAATTGAACTGCTTTCCCTAGTTTACAGTTTTCTTGCTTCTTTACTTCTTCAATTAAATTTACCAGTACTTCTGTATCGGTATCACTATGAAAAGCATAGCCTCTATTTATTAATTCTTTTCTTAGGGTGTCATAATTTTCTATGATCCCATTATGAACAATTACTAGATTTCCTGATTGAGATGTATGAGGGTGAGAATTAATATCGTTAGGAACCCCGTGAGTTGCCCATCTTGTATGACCAATCCCTATGGATCCTACTTTTCTTTTTGAGTCGTTATCTGTTATTTGTTCTAAATCAGATACCTTACCTTTAGTTTTGGAAAGGTTAATCTCTTCTCCATCATAAATCATGACACCAGCACTGTCATAACCTCTGTACTCAAGTCTTTTTAAGCCATTTATGATGATTGGATATGCATCTTTTTCGCCTATGTATCCTGTGATTCCACACATGTGTTTTTAATTTTTGGGGGTGATAAATTTAATTTTTTTACTCCTCTTCTGTTTTGAGTGAGTATGATATTTTTAATTTAGGTTTTCTTGATTCGTTTTGAGTATTGTTGTTTAACAATGTAATTGCTTTGGGATTCCAATTGTAATTCCTAACAATAGTGTCAACAGATGATGTTGGAAGATCAGTTGGATTTAAAACTCGAACACCAAGTGCTGGAAGGTTATCTGTATTTCCGGCTAAGAGTTCTGAAATATAATCTGTGATCTTAAAAGTATAGCTATTCGGTTTATTATCGTCATTTACATTTAATGCACCGCCTACCTCATTAACACCTTCTGTGATATAATCTATAATTTGACGAGGAGTTTCTACTCCTGCGCTATTTACTCCATCTTTGAATATAAATAACTGGTAAGGTATGGCTGTTGTATCTGGCTCAATAACGTCTTGATCAACATAAATTGTAATGCTCGCATCGTTGATTAGCCAATTTTTTGTTCTCAATTCTTCTAAATCATCCGGAATCCCATTTAAATCAAGATCATCACCGAGAATTTTTAACTGAGCCATTGATCCTGAAACACCTTGAATAGGTACATTGTTAACTCCAGGCAGTTGCCCTGCTGGGGTTGTTTTATATTCGTTTGTTCTTATTCCTGACAATAAGAAGGTGTCTGTCTTTTTTACCGTATCATAAACTACAGTTCCTCCATCTACTAAAACCGTATTTGTGTAATAAATATCAATTAAGGGTTGAAGGTTATTGTTGTTAAAAGTAAGGGACATTAAAGACCCGTTATCTCCTTCTGCTTGTATTTTTATTCCCCTGAAATAGTCATTAAAAGCATCTTGTGATGCAAAATTTGAGGTTTCATATTGGTCAAAAAGTAGTTCTTTAATTCGCTCCTCTTTTAAAGGAATGCTGATGGATGGGTTTGAGTTTGCATAGACAATAGTGTCTGTCGCATAGACCGCACCTGTACTAAGCCTTCTTTTAACAAATTGAGCAGTATCTCTTCTGTTGGGTTTAAACTGAAGGTCTTCTACACTATTTAATTTTTCAGTTGAAACCTCATACGTTTGGTCTGAAAAATACCTATTAATTAACGCTGGTGTTGTTGGGTTTAAACCACTTAAATAGGTTTCTAATCGAAAAACATTTAAGGTAAAAGGTTGAGCTTGATCTCCAATAATTGAATCTAATATAAAATCAGAATCAAGTATTGCAGTACTTAGTAAGGAAGCGTTGTAGGGTATCCTTAACAGCACCGTATCAATGGAAGTAACGGTAATTGTATCTGAACCGTACTCTTGGTCTACTTTTGTTAAATCTAGAGGGATACCCAGTTGAGAAATAATAGAGGCTTCAATTTTCTTATAATTGTTATTGTTGTGAACCCCTAATAAATATTGTCCTAAGAGGCCACCAATAGATAATCCATCTGCTTGAACTTTTTCTATATTTTTGGCAGAAATCTCTATTTCAAAAATAGTATCATTTGTAGTAAACTCCCCATTGTTAACGATTGAAGTTCCAATATCAGTAAAATCTTCCTCACAAGAAATAACCAACCCTACAAGAAACGCTGTAAATACAACATATACTGTTGCTTTTATATATTTTCTTAACATAACTATCCTAAGTTTACTCTTCTGAAATAAGTTCTTTATAAAAATTTAAATACGATTCAAATGAATCTTCATCCTGATAAGTTAGTGCAGGAATGTCTGTTTTTTCAATTTCTTCTGATATTTCTTTAGGAATCTCTTGGCTACCTTGAACAATTGCATCAGAATTTGAAACAGCACATTTTATGATATTGGTATAGTTTGGTTCTTGTAAAACTTGAATTTTGTCATCTGAAATCTTATCAAATTTAATTTTTTCAGCAAGACCTTTATTCAATTCGCCTTCAAAGTCTTTATTGTATACTGAGGTTATGATTTTACTTTCTGAAAACAAAGGCTCATCACTGTAGTATTCTTTAATGTATAAAGGTAATAATGATGCCATCCATCCATGAACATGAATAATGTCTGGAGCCCAATTCAATTTTTTTACAGTTTCAACGACTCCTTTAGCAAAGAAAATTGCTCTTTCATCATTATCTGAAAAAAGCTGATCATCTTCATCAGAAAAAATAGCTTTTCTTTTGAAGTACTCATCATTATCAATAAAGTAAACTTGCATTCTTTCCTTAGGAATTGAAGCCACTTTAATAATCAAAGGCATGTCCATGTCATTGATTATTAAATTCATCCCCGACAAACGAATTACCTCATGAAGTTGATGTCTTCTCTCATTAATTACCCCAAAACGAGGCATAAAAATCCTTGTCTGTACACCTTTTGAATGCGCTTTCTTTGCTACATTAAATGCAGTAGATGCTATCTCTGTTTCTGGCAAGTAAGGTACAACCTCAGAAGAAACATACAATATTCTCTTATCTTTCATTAAATTTAAGCCTTTATATAAGTTTGCAAAAGTACGAAATTTTATGCAAAAGTCGTGTTAAAATACTAAGTTTGCGATCTTAGACTATATTCTATTATGAAGGTTTTTAAAACTAAGAAAGAACTAAATTTATATTTTAAAGAATTTCGTTCTAAAAATGCTAAGATTGGTTTTGTGCCTACAATGGGTGCACTCCATAAAGGACACCTTTCTTTAATAGAAGAATCTTCAAAAGAAAATGACATTACGGTTGCTAGTATTTTTGTAAACCCTACACAGTTTGATAAAAAAGAAGATTTAGACAACTACCCAAAAACTCTTGAAAACGACCTAAATCTTCTAAAGAAGGTCGCTTGTGATGTTGTTTTTATTCCTTCCGTAGAAGAAATTTATAACAATACCATTTTGGCTCTCCAATTCGATTTTGATGGCCTTGAAAATGAAATGGAAGGAAAATATCGTGAAGGTCATTTTAACGGAGTGGGCACTATAGTCAAAAAATTATTTGAAATTGTACTTCCAACCCATGCATACTTTGGAGAAAAAGATTTTCAGCAACTACAAATTATAAGAAAATTAGTAAAAAAAACAGCCTTAGATGTAAATATCGTTTGCTGTGCCACATACAGAGAAGCTAACGGTTTGGCTATGAGTTCAAGAAATGCTCGCTTAACTTTACAAGAAAAGGAAGCCGCGGCAATTATCTATCAAACACTAAGTGGTGTAAAAGATAAACTTGAAAAACTTCCATTGGATGCTGTTCACAATTGGGTTCTAGAACAATTTGAAAACCAACCCCTTTTTGAGTTGGAATACTTTACTATAGCAGATGAAGAAACCTTAAAAAGTGCACCCAACATCTCACCAGAAAAAACCTATCGTGCATTTATTGCAGTGTATGCGAGAGAAGTTCGATTAATTGACACCATTTCATTAAATTCTTAAGCTCTTTTTAGTGTGTTTTAGCTTTTCAAATTTTAAAAAAGTAGTACTTTTGCAAAATGTTAGTTCAAGTTGTTAAATCAAAAATCCACCGTGTTAAAGTAACAGGTGCAGATTTAAATTATGTAGGAAGCGTTACCATAGATGAAGACCTTATGAATGCTGCCAATATTATAGAAGGAGAGCGTGTACAAATTGTTAACAATAACAATGGAGAACGACTTGAAACCTATGTTATCCCTGGACCAAGAAAAAGTGGTGAAATTACATTAAATGGAGCAGCTGCAAGAAGAGTAGCTGTTGGAGATATTTTGATATTAATTACCTATGCTTTTTTAGATTTTGAAGAAGCAAAGAAATTTAAGCCAGCACTCGTTTTTCCTAATGAAAATACAAATTTACTTCGCTAGTTTTGAATTTAAAAATTAAAAAAATAGTAAAAATAATTATTCCGCTGCTCTTTGGAGGAGCCTTAGTTTGGTATTTATTTACAATTATTCCACCTGAGACCCTTTTAGAATATTTTAAAAATGCAAACTATTGGTGGATTGCTCTAGGATTACTTTTTGGAATTTTAAGTCACTTATCTAGAGCCTATCGCTGGAAGTTTATGTTAGAGCCGCTGGGCTATAAGCCTCGATTTATCAATAGCACTTTGGCTGTTTTAATTGGTTATTTTGTAAACTTAGCCATCCCAAGAGCTGGAGAGGTTTCAAGAGCAACTGTGATGACCAATTATGAGGGAATCCCATTTGAGAAAGGGTTTGGTACTATTGTAGCAGAACGCATCGCAGATTTAATTATGATGTTTTTGATTATAGGGATTACCCTGCTTATTCAATTTGATTTTATCATTGAACTGCTCACAAAAAATGTAGACCCCGTAAAAATTGGAGTTCTATTGGTTTTGTGTATAGGATTTGGATTCTTGTTTTATGCCTATGTAAGAAAATCTAAAAAAGGGCTTGGTTTAAAAATTAAAAACTTTGTAAAAAGTCTTATTGAAGGAGTTACCAGTATTTTTAGAATGAAAAATAAATGGGCTTTTATTTTTCATACCGTATTCATTTGGGTCATGTATATCTTAATGTTTTGGGCTACCATACCTGCCATTAATGGGTTAGATGTTCCGTTTGGAGGAATTTTAGTTGGATTTATTGCTGGAGGATTTAGTATTGCAGCAACAAATGGAGGAATTGGCTTGTATCCATTGGCTGTTGCTGGTGCGTTTACCTTATTTGGTGTACCCGAAGAACCGTCTACAGCATTTGGAAGTGTGATGTGGGCTGCACAAACTGCCATGATTATTATTTTTGGTGGTCTCTCTTTTTTACTTTTACCAATCTGTAATAAAGCAAAGTAATTTTCTTTTCTTTGTGTAAACATTATATCTAATGGCGAAAGCTAAAACTACTTTTTTTTGTCAGAATTGTGGCACCCAGCATGCAAAATGGATGGGACAATGTAATGCCTGTAATGAATGGAATACTATTGTTGAAGAAGTAGTTCAAAAAGAGGTCGCCAGAGCATGGAAACAATCTAACACAGCAAAAACCATTTCTAAGCCCTTAAAAATTGAAGAGATTCAATTGAATGCAGAAGAAAGAATTCCTACACAAAACAATGAGCTAGATACGGTTTTAGGTGGAGGCTTAGTTAAAGGGTCCGTGACATTATTGGGTGGTGAACCCGGTATTGGAAAGTCTACATTAATTCTACAAGTAGCGCTTGCAATCCCTCATAAAGTTTTATATGTTTCTGGAGAGGAAAGTCAATCTCAAATAAAAATGAGAGCAGAAAGAATTCAAAAAAATGCCTCTAATTGTCTTATTTTAACAGCCACAAATACTCAGGAAATTTTTAAAAATATTGAACAAACAATCCCTGAAATTTTAGTTATAGATTCCATACAAACGCTACATACAAATGCCATAGAGGCTTCTCCCGGCAGTATCTCTCAAATTAGAGAGACTACCGCAGAACTTATAAAATTTGCAAAAGAAACGGGTACGCCTGTTTTATTAATCGGCCATATTAATAAAGAGGGGCAAATTGCTGGACCAAAGATTTTAGAACATATGGTAGATGTTGTTTTGCAATTTGAAGGTGACAGAAATCATACCTATAGAATATTACGTTCTCAGAAAAATAGATTTGGTTCAACTGCAGAATTAGGTATTTATGAAATGTTTTCAAACGGATTGAGAGAAGTGTCAAACCCTTCCGAAATTCTCATTTCAAAAAAAGACGCTGATTTAAGCGGAACGGCTATTGCATCAACTCTTGAAGGTGTTCGGCCTTTAATGATTGAAGTTCAAGCTTTGGTGAGTTCGGCCGTGTATGGAACGCCTCAAAGAACAACTACAGGATACAACCTCAAGCGCTTGCATATGGTTTTGGCCGTCTTAGAAAAAAGAGCTGGGTTTAAATTAGCTGCAAAAGATGTCTTTTTAAACATTACGGGGGGTATTAGTATTGATGACCCTGCTATTGACCTTGCTGTTGTTGCCTCAATTTTATCCTCCAATCAAGATATTGCTATATCTCCCAATGTTTGTTTTGCTGCAGAAATTGGATTAGCAGGAGAAATAAGACCTGTCTCTAAAATAGATCAACGCATCTCTGAAGCAAAAAAACTTGGCTATAAAACATTTGTTGCGTCTAAATACAATAAAATTACAGTCAAAGAAGACGGTATAAAGCTTATTCTTGTTGGGAAAATTGAAGAAGTATTTGCAACTTTATTTGCATAAAAAAACCACGCGTTAACGTGGTTTTTTATTAGCTCTATTTGTTCGCTTAATTATTTTTTATTTGCTTGCTTGATGTATTTTTCCAAAGCCATAGTCATGGAAGGAGTTTCGGGTGATGGAGCGGTAATATTACACTTCAACCCAGCTGCCGTAGCTGCTTTAACCGTAGAATTCCCAAAGACTGCAATTCGCGTGTTGTTTTGTTTAAATTCTGGAAAATTTTTAAATAACGAATCTATCCCTGACGGACTAAAAAACACTAGAATGTCATAAAACACATTTTCTAAATCAGATAAATCGCTTACTACTGTTTTATACAAAATAGCTCTTTTCCAGTTTACCCCTAAAGCATCTAATTCATTTGGAATTAGTGGTTTTAGTTTGTCTGAGGAAGGCAATAAAAACTTCTCCTCTTTGTGTTTCTTAATTAACTTTACCAATTCAGGAAAAGTTCTTTTCCCAACATAAATTTTACGTTTTCTGTACACTACATACTTCTGTAAATAGAAAGCTACTGCTTCAGACTGACAAAAATATTTCATCGCATCTGGCACTTTAAAGCGCATTTGCTCTGCTATTCTGAAGAAATGATCAACAGCATTTCTACTCGTAAGAACGATAGCAGTAAACTTTGACAAATCAATTTTTTGAGCTCTAACCTCTTTTGAAGTAACTCCTTCGACATGGATAAAAGGTCTAAAATCAATTTTAACCTTCTGTTTATCAGACAAGTCAGAATAGGGAGATGTTTCTGTTTTTGGTTCTGGTTGGGATACCAAGATTGTTTTCACTTTCATAATCTACTTCTATTTTATTTAAAATATCAATCTAAACAAAACGAATAGCGGTGCTAATTCGAAGGCGCAAAGGTACAAAATAAAATAAAATAACTCTTTAATAATCAGGTTTTTGTTATTGATTAAAATTAAAGAAAATCTTAATGAAAAAAGTACTGTAAAACCTGCAAATAAGAAATACTGATCTTGAAAAGCATAAAAATAAAACACATTTAAAAAGAACAAGCCAACAGAAATAGAATAAAGATACCCCCGTTTAGAGGTCATAAAAAATGACAACTTTGAGTGAAATTGAAAGACTGAAAACAATGCAAATACAACTAAAAACCTCAGTACCACATAGCTAAACAAATAGGATGTACTCATCAAGTAGTCTTCTAATAAAAATACACTGCTTTGTTTAAATTGGTTGATTAAAAAAAAGGTGGCTACAGAAAGCATTAAAAAGGTGAATAATGAGAATCCTGTATGGAAAAAAGACAAAGCCCAATAATTCTCCTCTGCCTCTATTTCAACAAAGCCTTTATTGAAAAGAGAAGTTACATATCCTTTTAATTTTGCTGTTGTAAAAAGTTTTAGAAAAAAAAGTAATAGGATAGAGAATACAAAAATTAATGTGATCCAATTGTTTGATAAAACGCTTCTCTGAAGAGCTTCCATACCTTCTTTTTTGTAATTAAGATTAACACAAAATTAGTCATAAAAAAATGTATATTTGTGCATATTCTCACACATTTTATGTCTGACACTCTAGTTATTATTCCAACCTATAACGAAAAAGAAAACATTCAAGCGATTATTGAAGCTGTCTTCAACCAAAAAAAGAAGTTTCATATATTGGTTGTTGATGACAACTCTCCAGACAGTACTGCTGAAATTGTAGAAAGGCTAATCACTCAATATTCTGATGCTCTTTTTATTGAAAAAAGAATGGGGAAAAATGGACTTGGAACTGCATATATTCACGGCTTTAAATGGGCAATTCAAAAAAAATATGACTACATCATTGAGATGGATGCAGACTTTTCTCACAACCCAAAAGATTTAATAAGGCTTTATGAGGCTTGTGAAAAAGAAGGTGCTGATGTTTCTATAGGGTCTAGATATTCACAAGGTGTAAATGTTGTGAACTGGCCAATGAAGAGAGTGTTGCTGTCCTATTTTGCCTCAAAATACGTTCGGTTTATTACCAGAATTCCAATTCATGACACTACTGCAGGGTTTGTCTGCTACAAAAGAAGTGTGCTTGAAACAATTAAACTCAATAAAATACGCTTTGTTGGCTATGCTTTTCAAATTGAGATGAAATTTAAAGCTTGGAAACACAACTTTAAAATTAAAGAAGTTTCTGTAATTTTTACAGATAGAACCGAAGGAACCTCTAAAATGAGTGACGGAATAATATATGAAGCACTTTTTGGTGTACTAAAAATGAGATTTAAAGGCTTACGATGAACACCTACCTAATAAAAAATGCAACTATTGTAAATGAGGGGGCTTCCTTTCTTAGCGATATTCTGATAGAAAACGGATTTATAAAAAAAATAAGTACCTGCATTACTATAGACACTATTCCTGTAATTGACGCTGAAGGAAAGTATCTTATCCCCGGATTAATAGACGATCAAGTACATTTTAGAGAGCCTGGACTAACTCATAAGGCAACTATTGGAACAGAAAGTAGAGCTGCTGTTGCAGGTGGGGTTACTACTTTTATTGAGATGCCCAACACAGTGCCGCAAGCAACTACACAACAACTCCTACAAGACAAGTTTGATATTGCAGAAAAAACCTCTTTTGTTAATTATTCATTTATGTTTGGTGGCACCAATGATAATTTAGAAGAATTACTGCAAACCAACCCAAAAACTGTGGCAGGCATCAAGCTGTTTTTAGGTTCATCTACTGGAAATATGCTGGTAGACAATCTTGAGGTCTTAGAAAAAATATTTTCATCTACTCGACTTATTATCTCTGTTCATTGTGAAGATGAAGCTACCATCAAAAAAAATACGGCGCACTATAAAGCACTATATGGAGCCGATATTCCAATTGAATTACATCCAATTATAAGAAGTGAGGAGGCTTGTTATTTATCTTCTTCAAAAGCCATTGCTTTGGCAAAAAAAACAGGAGCTCGATTGCATGTTTTTCATTTGTCTACCGCAAAAGAAACAGCATTATTTAGAAACGACATTCCTTTAGAAGAAAAGCAAATTACCGCTGAAGTTTGTGTGCATCATTTATGGTTTTCTGATGAAGATTATAAAGAAAAAGGCACTCATATTAAATGGAATCCTGCGGTTAAAACCGCTCAAGACAGGCAAGGATTGTGGGACGCGCTATTAGATGATAGGATAGATATTATCGCGTCAGATCATGCTCCTCATACTTTAGAAGAAAAATCAAATTCATATTTAAGTGCTCCTAGCGGAGGACCTCTAGTTCAGCATACCCTATTGGCCTTATTAGAAAAAGTTAACGAACAGGTAATTACCATTGAGAAGCTTGTTGAAAAAGCATGTCATAACCCAGCTAAAATCTTTCAAATAGAAAAAAGAGGCTTTGTTAGAGAAGGTTATTTTGCAGATTTAGTATTGGTAGATATGAACGCGCCTCAAACGGTGTGTAAAGAAAACATCTTATACAAATGTGGATGGTCTCCTTTTGAAGGAATTACTTTTTCATCTAGTGTTACTCATACATTTGTGAATGGAGTTTTAATGTATGATCGCGGAGTTTTTAACACCTCCGAAAAAGGAAAAAGAATTACTTTTGATAGAGTATGAAAAATAGAATCACTTCTTTAATTTTAATCATTCTTTTTGCCTCTTGCAAAAGCAATACCATCTATGATGAGCCCTTAGATCTTATTCCAAAAGATTCTATGATGCTGTTGTTAAAAGATTTGTATTTGGCAACCGCTGCAAAAAATATCAAAAACGCAAGACAGCAAAAAAAAGTTTCCTACATCACCCTTATTTACAATAAATACAACATCGATAGCCTTCGATTTAATTCCAGTAATCTTTATTACACCTCAAAGATTGATGTTTACGAACCTATGTTAAATGAGATAACAGCAATGTTGGAAAAAGAACTAGAAATTTTTATTGAAGCCAAAAAATTAAAAGATTCTCTTTACAATGATTCTCTTTTAAATAATTCTATTAAAATTAAAAAAGAACTAAAAATAGAAGATTTAAAAAAAATTGATCTTTTAAACAAAAAAAAGTTTAAAGGATTTTCAAAGAAAAAACTACAGTAAAAAATCATTCTTTACTTGATAAATGACCTCCTCAATTGTTTCAAAAGTAACCTTTAATTGGGTTTTGCATTTTTCTGAAGAATAATATGTTTTTCTGTGTAAGGTTTTTGCAGTGTACTTACTCATTCTTGTTTTTCTTGCCATAATTTTTGAAACCAACCATTCCCATCTCCAGAATAAACTTGCTTGCCAAGGCTGAACACATCTCGTAGGTTTTTTCTTTCCGAAAGCTTCAGCTATAGAGGATAGCACTTCTTTAAAACTTTTATTTTCTGATACTAAAATAAATCGTTCGTTTTTACAACTGCTTTCCATTAACTGAACCATCGATTCAATAACATCTTTAACGCCAACAAAACCGGTTACTCCTTCAGAATAAAATTGAAAACCTTTATGAATTTGCGAGAACATTTTTCCTGAGCCTGAAGTCCAAAAACCACTTCCTAGAATTACACCAGGGTTTACAATAATAACATCAACTCCTTCTTGGCTAGCTCGCCAAACTTCTGTTTCTGCGCCATACTTGGTAATGGCATACCCATTATTCTTTTCATTCCCTACCCAATCATTTTCTTCGTTAGCAAACTCTTTTTTAGGATCGTCTCCAATTGTTGCTATAGAACTTACAAAACACAATTTTTCTACTTTAGCATCTATGGCTAAATTGGCAATAATTGCGGTGCCATGAATGTTTACCTTTCTCATGGTTCTATAAACTGTAGGATCAAATGAAATGACAGCTGCGCAATGGTATACTTTTTTTACCCCTTTAAAAGCTGGTATCATAGACGGCACATCTGTAATGTCTGCCTGTACCCATTCTATATTGCTAAATACCCCCTTGGAAAGATTGGTATAATATGAAAATACTTTTTTAGTTTTTTCAATACTCTCTAGGGTTCTATAAATGGCTCTAATGGGTTCATTTTCTTGTACCAAACGAACTAATAAATGTGAACCAACCAACCCTGTGCCTCCTGTAACTAAAATCATAGCACGAATTTAGTTTATTTACCTCAGAAATGTATCTTTGCTTTTTATAAAGAAAGAAGATGACAAATTTTGTTGAAGAGTTACGATGGCGAGGATTACTGCATGATATTATGCCTGACACTGAAGCACACTTACTAGAACACGCTACGGCTGGTTATATAGGATTTGACCCTACTGCAGATTCATTACATATTGGAAGCTTGGTTCAGATATTAATCTTAAAGCATTTCCAAAATGCTGGACACAAACCTATTGCCTTGGTTGGAGGTGCAACCGGTATGGTTGGAGACCCATCGGGTAAATCTGCAGAAAGAAATTTGTTGGATGAAGCTAGTTTGCAAAAAAACATTGAAGGTGTTAAAGCACAATTGAGCAGATTTTTAGATTTTAATGCTTCAGAAAACCCTGCTGAATTGGTGAACAACTTTGATTGGATGAAAGACATTTCTTTGATAGATTTTGTAAGAGATACAGGGAAGCACATCACGGTAAATTATATGATGGCGAAAGATTCTGTAAAAAAACGCTTAAGTTCTGAATCTAAAGTAGGAATGAGCTTTACTGAGTTTACCTACCAACTATTTCAAGGCTATGATTTCTATCATTTGTACAAAGAAATGGATTGTAAGTTGCAAATGGGAGGGTCTGACCAATGGGGAAATATTACCACAGGAACAGAATTGATTAGAAGAAAGGCTCAAGGAAAAGCCTACGCTATTACAGTGCCTTTAGTTACCAAAGCAGACGGCACAAAGTTTGGTAAAACAGAGGGTGGAAATGTGTGGCTAGACGCCAACAGAACCTCTCCTTATAAATTTTACCAGTACTGGTTAAATGCCTCTGATGAAGATGCAGAAAAGTATATAAAAATCTTTACTTTTTTAGACAAAGAAGCTATTGAAGCTCTCATTATAGAGCACAGAGAAACCCCTCACCTACGATTGTTACAAAAGAAAATAGGGGAAGAAGTTACCATAATGACCCACGGCCAAGAAGCTTTTGACAATGCGATTAAAGCTTCTCAAATTCTTTTTGGAAAGTCTACTTCTGAAGATTTAAAATCTTTAGATGAACAAACCTTTTTAGATATATTTGAAGGTGTGCCTCAAGCATCGGTTTCTAAAGAAGACATTGAGAACGGGTTAGATATGATTGGTGCCTTGGCTGCAAAAACAGGCTTTTTAAACTCTAATGGAGAAGCCAGAAGAGCCTTAAAAGAAAACGCAATTTCTGTAAATAAAGAAAAAGTAAAAGAAGATTTTGTGATTTCAACTTCAGACATTATTGCCAATGCCTATGTGTTGCTTCAGCGCGGAAAAAAGAATTATTTCCTGTTAAAAATAGCTTAGTTGATGTAGAGGCAATTCTACATTACCATTAAATTACAGCCTCTAATATCTGAATGGTCAAAACGGCCTAGTACCTCAAAACGACCGTTGCTGTTTACTTTTCCTAAATCTTGTGTTGCAATAAATGAGCATGAATTGTAGTTGGCTAAATCTACAACATTTAGCCCTCCCGTTTTGTTTGCTCCAACTAAAGTAAGTGCATCTTCAGTATCTCTTGCAAGAATTTTCATCCAGGGTGGGCAATCAAAAATACCATCTCCGTTAGAATATCCTTGGCTTAACAGTTCGGTCATTCCGTACTCTGAATGAATTTTAGACACCCCAAAACCAGCAGCTAAAATTTTATGTAGTTCTTCTCTAATCATTTCTTTACGTCTTCCTTTCATACCCCCCGTTTCCATGATAACCGTATTCTTTAATGTAAAGGTTTGGCTTTCTATGAGAGCTAACAAGGCAAACGTAACTCCAATTAACAGTACCTTTTCTCCTTGTTGATCTAGTGCTATCAATGTTTTTGATAGCTCAGATAAGTTATCTAAGTAAAAACCGCTCTTAGGATTGTTGGATTTCTGAATAAAGTCATTGACCATATAAATTAGCGAAGAACCCTCTCGTTCTAAATAATTAGGCAAAAGCCCAAGAACTGTATAATCTTTAATAGGCCCATAAAAATGTTCGAATGCTTTTGTGTAGCTTGCTTCATACCAACTTGTATCTGTTACCAAATGTTTACTTACTAGAGCCCCTGTGGTGCCCGAACTGGTAAAGGTTTCTTGAACCGATTGGTTGGTAGAAAGCACTTGATGGGTTTTAAAAAACTGAATGGGTAAAAAAGGAATTTGGGCTACCTCTTTGACATCACTTGGATGAATGTATAACAAATCACAAAAAGACCTGTACACTCTATTATTTTGAAACTGATGTTTAAACACTTGCAAAGCGCAGCGCTCAAAATCAGTTTCGTTTTGTATGTTAAATATGGCTTTTTGCATATATCACAAAAATAGCAGGATTTAGTTAAATAACTTTGATTATAATTGATAAATACAGCCTATTATTTTGCAAAACTTTATTGTATTTTTGTGGGCACAAATCAAAATAAAAAAATAATGTCAGATTTTGGAATTCAACACGCCCTAAAAGAGTTAGGACTGCAAGATGTTAACCATGGAACCTCTACTGGTAGTCATCATTTTTCTAATGGAGAACTTATTGCTAGTTATTCTCCTGTAGACGGAAAATTAATTGGTAAGGTAAAGGCTAGTACCAAAGAAGATTACGAACAAGTAATGAGTACTGCTACTGCTGCGTTTAAGACTTTTAGAAATATGCCAGCGCCACAAAGAGGAGAAATTGTACGTCAGTTTGGTAATAAACTACGAGAGTTAAAAGAGCCTCTTGGGAAATTGGTTTCTTATGAAATGGGGAAGTCTTTACAAGAAGGGTATGGAGAAGTACAAGAAATGATTGATATCTGTGATTTTGCTGTTGGATTGTCTAGACAACTAAATGGGCAAACTATACCATCTGAACGTCCTGGGCATGTAATGAGAGAGCAATGGCACCCTATTGGTGTGGTAGGTATTATTTCTGCCTTTAACTTTCCGGTAGCAGTTTGGGCCTGGAATACGGCTTTGGCTTGGGTGTGTGGTGATGTATGTGTTTGGAAAGGTTCTGAAAAAGCGCCTTTATGTGCTGTAGCCTGCCAGAATATTATTGCAGATGTTTTAAAAGAACACAACTTACCAGAGGGTATTTCTTCTATTGTTTCTGGAGATTATACCGTGGGTGAAATGATGACTACAGATACAAGAATTCCATTGGTATCTGCTACTGGATCTACACGAATGGGAAGAATTGTTGGGGCTACTGTTGCCCAACGTTTTGGAAAATCTTTATTAGAATTGGGCGGTAACAATGCCATTATTATTACACCAACGGCAGACTTAAAAGTGGTAGTGCCAGGGGCTGTATTTGGAGCTGTTGGAACCTGCGGACAACGTTGTACCTCTACACGAAGGCTCATTATTCATGAAGCTGTATATGATAAAGTAAAAGATGCCATTGTAGGCGCTTATAAACAATTAACTATTGGAAACCCATTAGATGAACGCAATCATATTGGTCCTTTAATTGATCATGATGCTGTGAATACGTATTTAGCTGCTATTGAAAAAGCAAAAGCTGAAGGTGGAAATGTATTGGTAGATGGTGGTGTGTTGGAAGGTGAAGGGTATGAAAGTGGTTGCTATGTAAAACCTGCCATTATTGAAGCTGAAAATCATTTTGAAATTGTACAGCACGAAACCTTTGCTCCTATTTTATATGTAATGAAATATTCTGATAGTGTAGAAAATGCCATAGAAAAACAAAACGGCGTAGCGCAAGGCTTGTCTTCTGCGATTATGACCAATGAACTAAAAGAAGCTGAAAAATTCTTGTCTTATGCAGGTTCTGATTGTGGAATTGCCAATGTAAATATTGGAACTTCAGGAGCAGAAATTGGAGGTGCTTTTGGTGGAGAAAAAGAAACGGGTGGCGGACGCGAGTCTGGATCTGATGCTTGGAAAGTATATATGCGTAGACAAACAAACACCATAAATTATTCTGATGAATTGCCATTAGCACAAGGCATAAAATTTGATCTATAATTGTATTCACATTCATATAAAAAACCACCGATTTCGGTGATTTTTTGTTTTAATCAACTATTCTTTTTAATTTAAACGCTCACTATGAATCGTTGCTATATTTTTTCTTTATGAATAAAAAAATAATTGCTTTACCATTTTTCTTAGTTCTTTTTTACCAAGTTGTATTTGCTCAACAAACAATTCTAACCGACCAAACAATTTTAACCGATAGTAATTTACCCATTATGATCATTACAACTGATATTGATCCTAATACCAATGCTCCTTATGAAATACCAGACGAGCCAAAAATTCTTGCTACAATGCAACTTATTTTTAGACCTGACGGAAGTCGGAATTATTTAACAGATATTACCAATGATTCTTTTTTAAATTATAATGGTAGAGTTGGAATAGAGTTAAGAGGAAGTAGCTCTCAAGTGTTGGATAAAAAACCATACGGATTTACCACTCTTTTAGATGATAATGAATCTAATAATAATGTTAGCTTGTTGGGAATGCCTTCTGAGAATGATTGGGTTTTAAATTCTTTAGCTTATGACCCCTCTATGATTCGTGATTATCTATCGTATACATTAGCAGCTAATATGGGTAATTATGCGCCTAGAGTAAAATACATTGAAGTAATTGTGAACGATGACTATAAAGGGGTTTATATTTTAACCGAAAAGATTAAAAGAGATTCTGATAGGGTTAATTTGAAAAAAATTGATGATGAGGATATTGATTTTCCAGAAGTAACCGGAGGATACATCGTTAAAGCAGATAAAACTACTGGCGGAGATGTAGTAGCCTGGACCATGCCTAACTATGGGGGATGGGAAACAGACTTCTTACATCATTATCCACAAACAGAAGATATTACTGCAGAACAAGCAGCTTATATAGAAACTGTATTTAGAGACTTAGAGACCCAAACAAACCCTGCTAATATATCAATAATTAATGGCTACCCATCAATTATAGACATTCCTAGTTTTGTAGATTATATGATTGTGGCAGAAATTGCTTCAAATCCAGATTCTTACCAATTTAGCACCTTCTTTCACAAAGATAGAGGAGGAAAACTAAGAGCTGGTCCTGTTTGGGATTATAATTTATCATATGGGAATGATTTATTTGTTTTTGGTTATGATAGAAGTTTTTATGATGTATGGCAATTTGAATTTGAAAATATGGGTGCTAAATTTTGGAAAGACTTTTTTCAAGACAGCACTTATAAATGTTATTTATCTAAACGTTGGTTTGAATTAACTGCCGAAAATGAAGCCTTAAATTACACAACAATTAGTAATCTTATTGATGAATTTGCTGAGATTGTGAGTGAATCTCAAGTTAGAGAGCTGCAGAGATGGCCCCCACAAGAGGGATGGCCAACAGTAGCTGATCAAGAACAGAACATCATTGCCATGAAAGATTGGATTTTTAACCGTATTAATTGGATAAATTCTAATATAGGCTCTTCAAATGACTGTTCAAATGTCTCTGTTGCTGATTTAGTAATTAGTAAAATACACTATAACCCATTAGAAGAAGGTGGATATTCTAGTAAAGAACTAGAGTTTATTGAAATAACCAACAATAGTAATCAAACTATAAATTTAACAGGATACTACATAAGAGAATTAGGAATTTCATATCAATTCCTGCCTAATGCTTCTGTAGCTGGAAATGAAAAAATTTATTTAAGTGGAGATGCTACTGCATTTGAAGATTTCTATGGTTTTACCCCTTTTGGAGAGTTTGTTAGGAGTCTAAGCAATAGTTCTTATAAAATTATCTTATCTGATGCTTTCGGAAATACTATAGATGAAGTTTGGTATACAGATAGTAACCCTTGGCCTGAGAGTGCAGACGGAGATGGGCCTTATTTACAATTAGTAGATTTAAATTCAGACAACAGTTTGGCGACGAATTGGATTGCTAGTTCAGTAACACTTTCAACAAAAGATATTGCGCATATACAACAACAGATTACAGTGTATCCAAACCCTACTAAAGGAAACATTACTATTTCACTAGATTCCTCAAAAACTGAATCTTTAGAATTTATTATTTACAACTCTTTGGGGCAATCTGTAGGGTATTTTGAATTAGACTCAAACAATTTAGAAATTAATTTAAGCTATCTTAGTAACGGTATATACTATTACCATATAAAAAACAAGGGTGAACTAATTTCACAAAATAAGATTATTAAACGCCAATAGCACAAAGAAAAAAATTGGTTATTCTTAAAATACTCATGTATTAAAAAACCACCGAAATCTGTGGTTTTTTTGTTTTAATCAACTATTTTATTTACTTTGATGGCGCTATGAAACCCCTACAACATCCTACCATATTTCTTGAAGAAAAAATTCACAGAAAAAATAATCAGCTCTTAATTAAGTTTGAGTATGATGAGACGTTAATTTCACTTATACGAACTGTTAATGGAGCTTCTTGGAGTAAATCTTTGAAGGCTTGGTATCTCATAAATACCGCAGAGAATCTAGCCATTATTTTAAACCTATTTAAGAATATTTCAAAAGTAGATATTTCTAAAATTTCAAAAAAAATAGCCTTCAAAAGAGATTTAACTGACGAACAGAAGAAATTATTAAATCAATTTTATTTGTTTTTGAAAGGAAAAAGGTATAGCCAAAGTACGATACAAACTTATACTTTTTTTATTGCAGACTTTATAAATTTTCACACAAAAATACCCTTAGCGGAACTTACAAACAGAGACGTAGAACTTTTTATTGAGACCGTTTTTATGGAGCGCAACTATTCTGTTAGTTCGCAAAGACAGTTTATAAGCGCCTTAAAGATTTTTACGGTGTTTTGTCCGCAAACAAAGATTCATAATTTGTCTCTAGAACGGCCTAAAAAATCTAGAATGCTTCCTAGTGTATTGTCTCAAGAAGAGGTGTTACGTATTATTCGATTAACTAAAAATTTAAAGCACAGAGCCATTATTGTATTGCTTTATTCTTCCGGTCTTCGTATTGGAGAGGTTACAAATTTATTATTAAAAAATATTGATATTCTAAGAAGGCAGATTAAAGTTGAAAAAGGGAAAGGCAGAAAAGATAGATTTGTTGTTTTAGCAACTAGTTATTTGCCTCTTTTACAAAATTACTTAACAACTTTTAAACCAGCTCTTTATTTTATAGAAGGCCCAACAGGTAAAAAGTACTCTGAGAGTAGTATTAGAAAGTTTTTATTTAGGAGTGTACAAAAAGCCGGTATTTCAAAAAAAGTAACCCCTCATACCTTGAGACATAGTTATGCTACACATTTATTAGAAAATGGTGTTGGTTTGAGACATATACAGGAGTTATTAGGACACGCTAAACCAGAAACTACTATGATTTATACACATGTTGCTAAGAAAGATTTACTAGATATTCAGAGCCCTTTAGACACTATTTTATTAGATTTGAATAAAAACGATAAACAAGAACAAAAGTTCCTGTTATCCGGAGGAATAGACCTATAAACAGGAGGTTTATTCTCCATATAACGAGTTGCCAGTAATTTGATTAAACCATAACGAAGAAAATAAGTCTAAAAGGAAAATAATAAAAGGATGAAATATTTAATTATAGTTTTTTTTGCTTTCTTTCTCTTTTCTTGCAATAAAGAAGATGATAACATTTTAGACCCACCTATTACATCATCATTATATTTCCCACCACTAAATTCAGATGAATGGGAAAATACTTCGCCTGCCGAATTAAACTGGAATACCTCTGAATTAGAAAATCTGTTCAACTATTTGGAATCAAACAATACAAGAGCATTTATCGTACTTAAAGACGGAAAAATCGTAATTGAAGAGTATTTTGGTAACAACATCATTGGAACTTCTGATTTTGACAGAAATTCTCAATGGTATTGGGCTTCAGCGGGAAAAACATTAACCGCAACATTGGTTGGAATGGCTCAACAGGATGGTTTTCTGAATATTGAAAATCCGACATCTGACTATTTGGGTGTTGGTTGGACGAGTTTAACTAACAGCCAAGAACAGTTAATCACGGTTAAAAACCAATTAACTATGACAACAGGATTAGAGTATAATGTGTCCGACCTAGATTGTACGCTTCCCTCTTGCTTAACCTACAAAACTGCACCAGGACAACAATGGTTTTACCACAATGCACCCTATACGCTTCTTGAAAAAGTAGTTGAAAATTCTACCAATACTGACTACAATGAATATACAGACCAGAAGATTGAATCTATAATTGGAATGAACGGACAATGGGTTTTTCAAGGCTACAATAATGTTTACTGGAGTACTGCTAGGGATATGGCTCGATTTGGTTTGTTAATACTGAATAAAGGAAAATGGGAAGAGAATAGCATCATTTCTAATGAAAACTATTACAATCAAATGGTCAATACTTCACCTGTCTCTTATACACATCTGACGCTGCCGACGATCTACTCTGTGTAGAT
>OJGP01000058.1_pt1 | contig 23443 bp, 21 predicted proteins | sample 1594701 | NCBI WGS metagenome assembly OJGP01 (sample SAMN05416863, study PRJEB24817) | seawater metagenome | isolation source: Sea water | place: Canada:Atlantic | collected 2013-11 | reverse complement strand
CGAGATCATGCCTAGTCTCGTGGGCTCGGAGATGTGTATAAGAGACAGCTATCAACCCGAAAATGCCATTGTTTTTTGTCATACAAAAATACAATGTGATGAGGTAGCTGATTTTCTTCGTGGTCGTCAGGTTGATGCTCTAGCGATTCATGGTGATTTAGACCAACGCGAACGTGATCAAGTTTTGGTACGTTTTGCCAATAATAGTTGTGCTGTGCTTGTGGCAACTGATGTGGCATCCCGAGGCTTAGATATAAAATCACTTAAGGCGGTTATTAACTATGAATTACCACGTGATCCTGAAATATATATACATCGAATTGGCCGAACAGGGCGTGCAGGTGAGAAAGGCATAGCGCTAAGTCTATTCACTCAAGGAGAGGAAGTCCGAGTTAATGCCATTGCAACCTATCAAAAGAAACCCAGTATTTGTGATGTGCCAGAATCGTTAGATCGTCATTCAAGTTACACCTTACAAGCTCCAATGGTCACTATTCAGCTCGATGCTGGCCGTAAAAACAAATTACGCCCGGGTGATATTTTAGGAGCATTAACAGGCGAAGCAGGTCTTGATGGTTCGCAAATTGGTAAAATAGATATTTTCGATATGTCGAGTTATGTGGCATTAGAGGCTGAGGCAGTTCGACAAGCTCTGAATTATTTGGCAGATGGAAAAGTAAAAGGGCGTACTATTCGCGCTCGTAAAATTCGTTAAAATTAATAAAAATTTGGTTTAGAAGATAGAGGCGTACACAGTTGGCAGAGTCAGAATTTGTAGTAGGACAGCGTTGGATCAGTAATAGTGAAGCGGAATTAGGTTTAGGGATTATTAAAGAAGCTTCGGGACGTCGAGTTGTATTAAGCTTCCCCGCAGCGGGCGAACAAAGAACTTACGCTAGCAATATCGCACCATTAAGCCGAGTACAATATCCTGTAGGGGATCGCGTTAAAACAGATGAAGATATCAGCTTTGTCATTACCGCTCGCCATGACTTAAGTGGCTGTTTGATTTATCAAGGTGATGATGATGAAGGTAATGAAATTAGTATTCATGAAATGGATCTCAATAGCTTCGTTCAATTTAGTCAGCCACAAGACCGCTTGTTTGCAGGTCAAGTAGATAAAAATAGCCAATTTCAATTACGTACTCAAGCTTTAGCACATCAACATCGTCTGCAATCAACGTCGGTATTTGGCTTGATGGGGCCTCGAGTTCAGTTATTACCACACCAACTTTATATTGCTCACCAAGTAGCACAACGGCATGCCCCTCGTGTATTACTGGCTGATGAAGTAGGCTTGGGTAAAACCATTGAAGCAGGCTTAATTATACATCAACAGCTTATTACTGGTCGTGCACAACGTGTATTAATTGTTGTACCTGATAGCTTAGTTCATCAGTGGCTTGTTGAGATGCTACGCCGTTTTAATTTACAATTTACCATTATGGATGAAGATCGCCATGAAGGATTAATTGAAGCAGGTGAATTGAACCCATTTGAAAGTGGTCAGTTGATGTTGTGTAGCTTGTCTATGTTGACGTCCAACCCTGCCATTTACGATGATGCACTGAATACATCTTGGGATTTGATGATTGTCGATGAGGCACATCATTTACGTTGGAATGAACAGCAAGAAAGTGCAGAATACCAATGTATTGATGGTTTAGCCCGTGAAGTGTCAGGTTTATTATTATTAACCGCTACGCCGGAACAGCTGGGTGTTGAAAGTCACTTTGCTCGTTTACGATTGCTTGATCCTGATCGTTATTTTGATTTAGCTAAATTCCGTGAACAAGAAACAAGTTATCAACCTATTAGTGCTTTAGTGACACAGCTGATCGCTGACGATGCACAGCAAAACTTAGCTAAATTACAGTCCGATATTGAGCAATACTTAGGCAAATCTGCGTATTCAAAGCTACAAGAATCAACTGAATTTGATGCAGACCGAGACTTAGCGATTAATGCCTTATTAGATCAGCATGGCACTGGACGTATTTTATTTAGAAATACACGTGATGCTGTTACAGGCTTCCCCGAACGTCAGTTACATCGCTATGCTTTAGCGGCGCCAGAAAGCTATACCAGCAATATCGCAACGCAAGATGCATTAGGTTTATTACAAGCTGAAAGCTGCATTGGTGATGATTGGTTAGATTCTGATCCTCGCGTCACTTGGCTAGCTGAGTTTTTAACTGATAATAAGCAACACAAAGTCTTAGTGATCTGTGCCCAAGCGGACACAGCATTATCATTAGAACACTATATACGTACAAAACATGGCTCACGCAGTTCAGTTTTTCATGAAGGCTTAAGCTTAGTGAATCGTGATCGTGCTGCTGCTTATTTTGCTGATGAAGAAGAGGGCGCTCAAGTGCTTATCTGTTCTGAAATAGGTAGTGAAGGCCGAAATTTCCAATTCTCCCATAATCTAGTGTTATTTGATTTACCTCTGAACCCAGACTTATTGGAACAACGTATTGGACGACTAGATCGTATTGGTCAGAACCATAATGTACAGTTGCATGTACCTTATTATGAAAATAGTGCTCAAGCAGTGCTATTAGATTGGTACGATAAAGGTATTAATGCCTTTCAACATGTCTTTCCTGCCGGTGGTACGATTTATCAAACGGTTAAGGATGAATTGCATCAGTGCTTGAAGAATGCAACTAAACAGGCTGCTATTGATGCCTTGATCGAGCGTACAAGTACGCTGACTGCTGAAACAACTGAAGTGTTACAGCAAGGACGCGATCGCCTATTAGAGTTGAACTCATGTAACTTGCCTGTTGCCAATGAATTAGTGGCTGATCTAGAACAAGCTGGCCTGTCATTAGAGCTTGCCGAGTTTATGGATAAAGTATTTGATGAGTATGGCGTAGATCAACAAATGCACAGTGCTGATAGCATTATCCTAGAGCCTGGCAATCATATGCTTGAGCATCAATTCCCAGGATTACCTGAAGATGGTTTGACAGCGACCTATCAACGTCACCGAGCATTAGTACGTGAAGATATGGCTTTTTTGAGTTGGGAACACCCAATGGTATTAGGGTGTCTGGATATGACTATTAATAGTGACTTTGGTAATAGTGCATTTTGTACTTTAGAGTCAGATGACTTCGCTGCGGGAACATTATTACTTGAAGCGATATTTACGATTAAATGTCCAGCACCCAAATCATTGCAATTAGGGCGTTATTTAAACCACTCTTATCTGCGAATTGTCAGCGATGAAAATGGGCGTAACTTCCACCAAGTATTAGATGAAGAAACGTTTAATTCAATTGCGGGCCGCATACCGAAAGCGACGGCACAAGAACTGATTCGTCATGCTAAACCAAAGATTGATGCTTTGATTGTTGAAGCGAATAAACTTGCAGCCAAGCAACAAACAGATATTGTGTCGCAGGCAGTTACAATGATGCATCAGTCTTTGCAACCAGAGCAAGATCGTTTAACAGCGCTAGCAAAAATAAATTCGAATATTCGACAAGAAGAAATTGACTATATTGAACAATCTCAGCAGTTATTAGCTGAATACTTAAATGATGCTCAACTGAGTCTTGATGCTGTACGAGTAGTCATTGTGACGGCATAAATAGTAAAGGAAATAAAATATACTATTGTTTTTAATAGTTATTTAGGATTAAACTTAGACCTATCACTTTATTAGTGAGGGATAAGAACAATGACTAAATATATTAATGGTAATGATCTTGAGTGGAATCCGAGCACCTCAGGTGAAAGACGTAAAGATGAGCGTAGAACAGATACCGAACGACGTGAAATGATTCGCTTTGCACTAGAACGACGCAGTAGAACCAGTAGTGATGAGAGACGCAAAACAGCTACTTCATGGGGCAGCAGTAAGCCTGTTTAGTAGCCTAGGAAACGAGCTGCCTGATAAAATGCTGTACTGATTGCCCATGCAAGCGATAATGGCCAAACTACAGCTAATAGCGAATACCAATCTGATTTAGACTCAGAACGTAAGGTTGCAATCGTTGCTAAACAAGGCGTGTAAAGTAGGGTGAATAACATAAAGCTATACGCTTGAACCCAGTCTATCTGCTGTGCAATTCCTTGCATTAGTGATGAGCCTTCTAAGCCGTAAATCACTGCTAATGCTCCGATGACTATCTCTTTAGCCACAAAGCCGAAGATCAAAGCGACAGTAAGTTCAGGGTTAATGCCTGCTGGTGATAATACAGGTGACATAAATTCACCAATCCAACCAGACCAACTTGCTGCACTAGCGGGTTCAACACCGAATGGCATATGCGTTAATATCCAAACTAATACCACACCAATGGTAATAAACTTTGTCGCACGGCGTAAGAAATGACGCACTTCATGCCAACCGCGTAACACCATTTGTCGTCCAGTTGGGAAACGGTAAGGAGGCAGCTCTAGGGCAAAAGGTTCTTGGCTATTAAACTTACCTTTAAATATTAAGGCAGTAATAATGACCGTAATAAAGGTCATAAGATAGAGGCTAAATAGAACTATAGGTGCATGTTCAGGTGAAAACAGGGCGGTTGTCATAAACACAAATACTTGTAATCGAGCACTACACAATGAGAAGGGAATGACCAGCATCGTTAATAAACGTAAACCACGACTTCGCATAGTTCTTGTACCCATCAAGGCAGGTACATTACAACCAAAACCCATTAATAACATCACAAAGCTACGACCATCTAATCCAAGCCGTGTCATCAATGAATCCATCAAGAAGGCGGCACGAGATAGATAGCCGCTATCTTCAATAATAGCCATAAACAAAAAGAACAATACGATAACAGGCACGAAAGAGGCGACGGTAGCAACACCATCAAACACGCCTTCTAGTAAGAAGCTATTGAGTAGTGGTGGAAGGGCAGAGAGCAATGGCACTAGAGCCAGATCTCGGAAACCTTCAAGCAGCCATGCAACGCTGTCTTGTAATGGGGCACCTATTGTATAGACGGCTTCAAACATCATATACATAGTGGCAAAAAATAGTGGTAAGCCAAGCCAAGGGTGCAAAGTGATTTTGTCAATTTTCTCAGTTAATGTGTGACTAGTTTGAACAGGCACATCAACACTATGGCGGACAAGTTGGTCTAATTTATCTTCAAGTTCTTGGTCTACAGCAAAGTCTTTTTCTAATGAGATTGCAGGTGTAGCTTGTGATTGTCTTAGCTCTTTTTCAATAAGCTGATATGCCTCACCATAGCCTTGGCCATATTTAGCACTCAGTAAGGCAGTTGGATAGCCTAATTCATCGCCTAATTTTTCATTATCGATAGTAATGCCAAGCTTTTTAGCTTCATCAGACATATTCAATAATAAAACAGCTGGTAAACCTAACGATTTTACTTGTAAAGCAAGTGTTAACTGTCTATCTACTTGAGTGGCATTAGCAACAAGAATGATAAGATCAATGCTGTTATTACATAAAAAATGACGAACAACTTGCTCATCATCTGAAAAACCATGTAGATCATAGATGCCTGGTAAATCAACTAGCTCAGCCATTTCACCCGCTAGTAATAGCTTGGCAGAGAGTAAGTCAACAGTAACTCCAGGCCAGTTAGCTACTTTTGCACTCGCGCCACTCATTCGGTTAAATAATGTTGACTTACCAGCATTAGGCATGCCGATTAAAGCAATTCGTTTCACATTATAACCTCAATCATTTCAGCATCTTGTTGGCGTAGCATGACATCTGTATTGCCTAATTTAATATGAAAAGGTCCATTGAAAGGGGCAACTCTAACCAGCTCGATAGTTTTGCCAATTCGGAAACCTAATGCATTCAGGCGAAACTGAAATCCAGAGTCAACATGCAATGCTTGTACAGTTGCTGTTTGCCCCGGTATTAATGCTGATAAAGGTGATAAGTTGGTCATATCTTCTTCCGAATCTAAATGATAATGATTATCATATAGGTTTTTAGCTATTAGTACAAGCAAATATAGGGCAATTAACTAACTAATTATGTTCAATGGAAAGCGCAAATACCTAAGCATTAATGCGTAGTATCCTAGGTAGATAACAGAGTTGGGCAACACCACGAGCAGCTAGAAAAATAACAAGTGATAACCACAAACCATGATTAGCAAGCTCTTGTAATAGATACCAAGCAGGAAAATAACAACATAAAGTAGCAAACAGCATGGTATTACGCATTTCACGACTACGTGTTGCACCAATATATAAACCATCAAACAAATAGGACCAGACGGCTATAAGAGGCACGATAATAAGCCAGATTAGATATTGATTAGCAACAATAGATACCTCATCAATATTGGTTAATAGACTGATTATAGTTGAGCCAAATAAAAAATATGCAGCACTAAATATTAGGGCAACAATGAAAGACCAAAAGCCTGATAACCATAAGCCACGTTTCAAATAAACCGTATCTTTATTACCAACTGCTTTACCTGTAATAACTTCAGTAGCATTGGCGAAACCATCGAGTACAAAGGCCATAAAGGTAATAAAATGAAGAAGTATCGCATTAGCAGCGAGAATAATATCGCCTTGTTTAGCACCTTGATAAGTAAAAAAGGCAAAACTTAAAATCAAACAGAAAGTACGTATAAAAATATTACCATTTAAGCTTAGCCAATCTTTATTAAATAAGGCCGTGAAGCTTGATATTGGCATAAGTATCTTTGTTAAGGATATACCGCCTCTAGCTAATAAAATAAAGGCAGTTATTACGCCGATAAACTCTGCAATAACCGAGGCTAATGCCACGCCATCAACCGTTAGACCTGCAACATTAACAAGTAATAGATCGAGCATAATATTGCTTATATTTACAATGAGTACTAACACTAATGCAGCTTTAGTTTTAGACTTACCAATCAGCCAACCAAGAATGACGTAGTTCATCAAAATAGCAGGTGCACTCCAAATTCTAATGTCTACATAGGTTTTAGCATGACGGATAATATTAGGGCTACTATCAAGAATGTGAAAGGCAACATCCAAAATAGGTCCTTGAAGCAGTAAAAGTACAGTTGCTATTAGTAACGCTAATAACAAACCCTGTTGCAAAATAATATTGTCATTATGGCCTTGAGCTTGTGCTGTCAAGCCGGTAGTTGCCATTCTTAGAAAGCCAAAACCCCAAAATAAAAAGCTAAAAATTAGCCCGCCCAATGCCACAGCACCAAGGTAATCAGGCGAATCTAAATGTCCCACTACAGCCGTATCGACCATACCCAATAATGGAATTGAAATATTGGCAAGAATCATCGGCCAAGCAAGTCGCCAGATATAGTGGTGTGTCAGTTCAGGGTGGGTGTGCATATCAATTACAATTAATTAGCGAGAATCAAAGAGCTAGGTTAGGGAATATGAAACTTCAAAGTATGAGTTAAGAAAATTAGCTCAATGCCTTGTGTGAATTGGCAGCTCTTTGCAATAAAGGTGACAGTTTACATCAGTCCGACTGCAGCTAGGGGCTAAGTGATTTTTAAGTTAATCACAATAAGAACTTTCAGTTGTTGTTCATTAGGGCCATACTGACATTCTACACATCAACATCACAGATAGTATTGATGTCGATATCTAGGACTGTCCTCAGGTTGGCTCAAACTGACTTTAGGTTAATTCATTTATGACGATAGGTAAATATAATGAGCAAAGGACAAGACAATAAAAAGAATGTTAAAAAGAAACCGCTTTTAACCGCCAAGGAAAAGAAAGCAGCGAAGAAATCAAAGAAAGCTGATAACAATGGTATAGGAAGTTAAGCGAGGCGGGCTACCCAAATACTGCGGTGGCCCGTCAGTCCAAATCCCAAAGCTACAATGTTATCTAGACTTAGTAAAATCTTACCGCTTCCACGCTTAGTTTTAGAATCCACAATAGTATTATTTTTTAATGGTGACTAAATCTAAGTCAAACTGTTTGTTCTATGTCTTAAGGAAAGGGTAATGCTGCTATTTTTTATCTTGGTGTTCGATTTCGATTAGATGAGTTACCGCCACGGCTTCTACGCTTCTGAGATTGGCCTCGACGTTGGGGCTTAGGATCTGCCTCAAAATTACCATACTCCTCATCATCCGTTGAGTCTGCTTTTATCCTTTCACTGGGCGCAAAGCCGGGGATAATATCACCTTCAAACTGTCGGCCAATGAGACGTTCAATAGACTGTAACTGCTTTGATTCATCTTCACTGAACAATGAAACCGCTAAACCAGAGGTACCAGCACGGCCAGTACGACCAATGCGATGCACATAATCTTCTGCCAAATAGGGCAGATCAAAGTTAACCACGCAAGGCAGTTGATTTACATCAATACCTCGAGCAGCAATATCAGTGGCGACCAATACTGCAATATTGCCGTTTCTAAAACCCTCTAAGGTTCGAGTACGTGCGTGCTGGGTTCTGTTTGCATGGATTGAGTCGGCACTAATACCGGCATCTTTTAGCTGCAATACCAAACTATCCGCACCTTTCTTGGTGCGACTAAAAACCAAAACCTGATGCCATTTGTTCTTTTTAATTAGGTGAATCAACACCTCACTCTTACGCGTTTTATCAACAGGATGTATTATCTGTTTAACACTATCGACCGTGCTGTTCGTGGCAGGTATTTCAATCAAACGTGGATTATTTAACATACCGTTAGCAAGCGACTTGATCTCGGTAGAAAACGTGGCTGAAAACATCAAGGTTTGACGCTTGTTAGGTAATAGCTTTTGGATGCAAAGAATATCGTCGATAAACCCCAAATCTAACATGCGATCAGCTTCATCCAACACCAATATCTCAAGCTGATCAAAGTTAATCGCCTGTTGGTTATAAAGATCTATCAAACGTCCAGGCGTAGCAATAAGCACATCCACACCAGCTTTCAGCTGGGCTATCTGTGGTTCAATCCTTACACCACCAAATACGGCCATAGAGCGAATATTCATATGACGGCTGTAGTTTTGAACGCTATCGGCAACCTGAGCAGCAAGCTCACGGGTCGGCGTAATGACTAAGGCATGTACATGTAGAGCCTGCGGGCTAGAACCACCAGACAATAGCTGCACCATAGGCAGTGTAAAACCAGCCGTTTTGCCCGTGCCAGTCTGTGCCACCGCCATAACATCACGTTGACTAAGTACTACCGGAATAGCTTCAGCTTGTATCGGTGATGGCTTTGTATAACCTTGCTCTGCAACGGTTTTTAATAACTCATCACACAAGCCTAAAGAGCCAAATGCCATAGATAAACATTCCTTGGATTGATTGAGGATTTCTAGATGATGCCTGCCTCAAAGTGATATAAAAAGGGAACAGGATTTTTGAATAAGAATAAGCTAAATATGGATACTAAAGTAAGTAATAACTAAAAGGGAAGCACCGCCTTTAATTCTGCTGTGACCAGAGATAGTCATTTGTTATGAGTTTCTTAGCTAGTTATCCAAGTCAATGCGCCTATACTTGCCATGCTCGAATTTGGAAAAGAATTGTTCGACCATAGGGTGGTTGATGGGGGCCAGCTCATCATCAGTCTCCAAGTTTTGTTCAGCAACATACGTAGCCTGCTCACTGTCATGCACAATTACATGGTACCAGGGCTTATTTTTTGGAGGGTGCGACTTTGCAACAGCTTGATACCATTCTTCAGTTGCTTGAAAATTTTTATCGACATCTACTATTACACCTCGATAGCCGAAAAGGCGATGATGTACTAGCTCGCCAACAGAAAATTTGAGCTGTGTAATGTTTATTACATTTCCCATGCTTTAGATCCTCTGCCAGTTTGGATAAACTTATAACTTGTAGTTAAGGGGAATAATAATTCCCTGTAATTCCTTTACGTATAAGAACTATAAATCTCTGTAATCAGATAATCAAGCTTAAAGCAGGAAGTAGTTTTGGTTATTTATAATTAGGGTGAGAGTTCTGAGATAAACAATGAGGGATAATTAGGGAGGTATAAATACTATTCTCGCATTTATACATTGACTCCAAATATCGCTGTATAAATAATAAAAGGCCACGATTATCGTGGCCTTTTTTGGTTTCGATACAGTTGAAACTTAGACTAAAAGTGGTGCAATCACTAAACTAACAATTGCCATTACATTGATTAAGATGTTCATGGCAGGACCAGAAGTATCTTTAAGAGGGTCACCCACTGTGTCACCGACAACAACTGCAGTGTGAACATCTGAACCTTTACCACCGAGGTTACCTTTTTCAACGTGTTTCTTAGCGTTGTCCCATGCGCCCCCGGCATTAGCCATCATTAAGGCCATCATGACACAGCAAATTAATGCGCCGGCAAGCATACCGCCCAATGCTTCAGGACCAAGGCCAAAACCAACTACTACGGGAGCCCCCACGGCTAATACACCTGGCATGATCATTTTGTTTAAAGCAGCTTTGGTGGCAATATCGATACAGCGTGCATTATCGGGTTGTGCTGTGCCTTCTAATAAACCAGGAATTTCTCTAAATTGACGACGAATTTCATGGATCATTTCGAATGCAGCATCACCTACAGCAGTCATGGTCATAGCACTGACTAGGAATGGAAAAATACCCCCTAGGAACATACCAACTAAAACGATAGGATCATTAATTAACAGTTGAAAGTCGGCATTACCTTGGTTGATAGTTTCGATATAGGCACTAATGAGAGCTAATGCAGCTAATGCAGCGGCACCAATAGCAAAGCCTTTACCGATAGCAGCCGTTGTATTACCTAACTCATCAAGTGAGTCAGTAATTTCACGTGTTTGCTTACCCATTTCGGCCATCTCTGCAATACCGCCTGCATTATCTGCAACAGGACCATAGGCATCAATCGCCATCGTAATACCGACAGTAGCCAACATGCCAACAGCAGCAATACCAACACCATACAAACCAGCATAATTGCTCGAGACAAATATGATCGCAGCAATAGTAATGACTGGAATAGCAACAGATTGCATACCAAGTGCTAAACCACTAATTATGACAGTGGCTGGGCCTGTTTCACCATCTTTTGCTAGTTTTCTAACAGGTGCACCACCAGTGTAATACTCAGTCACTAGGCCGATGATAATGCCGCCGACTGCGCCGACTAATACTGCAACCCATAAATCAGCAGTGCCGCCTAATTTTGTGATAAGAAAATAAGCTGCTGCAATAAATATTACTGAAGCACCCATTGTGCCGATGCGTAATGCAACTTCAGGGCTTTTAGCTGAGAAGAACTTAACGGCAAAAATACCTACAATTGAGCAGAGTAAACCAATTGATGCTAAAGCTAATGGCATAAACATCAGTGTTTGTTGATTATCAGCTAATGTAGCTACGGCAGCTACACTCATTGTTGATGCAATAGCGATACTGGCAATCATTGAACCACAGTAAGATTCAAAAATATCAGAGCCCATACCTGCAACATCACCCACATTATCACCGACATTATCGGCAATAACACCCGGATTACGGGGATCATCCTCAGGAATTCCTGCTTCGATTTTACCCACTAAATCAGCACCAACATCGGCACTTTTGGTGAAGATACCACCACCGACACGAGAGAATAGAGCAACAGAAGAGGCGCCCATACCAAAGCCATGAAGAACATGAGCAGTATGTGGGTCACCACCGAAGGCAAGGTATAAAACACCTAAGCCAAGTAGACCCATAGAAGCGACTGTTAGGCCCATAATGGACCCACCGAAAAAAGCGACCGTTAAGGCAGCTGATGCACCTTGTTCTTTGGCTGCTGTGGCAGTACGTACATTCGCTTGAGTAGCTGAATACATACCAATATAACCTGCACTACCTGAACAAATAGCACCTAGGAAAAAGGCAAAAGCCGTATTCCAACCTAAATCTGAAAAGCCAAGTCCAGCTATACACACCACACAGAAGATTGCGAGGCGAGAATACTCTGCCTTCATGAAAACCATAGCGCCTAGATGGATTTGGTCACCAATATCAATCACTTTGCCGGTTCCTGCCGGTGCAGACTTCATTTTTCCATATAAAAGAAATGCGCAAAATAAACCAAAAACTCCAAGTGCAACAGGGATGTAACTTAACGAAGACATAGGCTAAACCTCACTAATTATTAAATTAACTATCGGATGTGACTTTGTAATACTTTGATGTTTGTAGTGCAATCATTTTTATACCTGTATTGTTGGACGGTGTAAAGTTGGAGTGAGAATGATTGAAATTAGTTATTTATGATTGAATGGATAATTTTTGCCTTAATAGGGGTTATTACTGGGATGTTTTCTGGCCTGCTGGGCTTGGGAGGCGGCTTGATTGTGGTACCAAGTCTTATGGCTGTTTTCACCTGGCAAGCATTGCCGGAACAGAATTTGATGCATATAGCGATTGGTACATCGTTAATGACCATAACAATAACCTCACTATCATCAAGCTATGCACACCATAAGTATCAACATATTAATTGGCTGGTATTTAAATTGTTGGTACCAGGTTTGGTTTTAGGGGGGCTTGTAGGGGCTTATTTAGCTACATTAGTATCGAGCAATTTATTACAACGTTGTTTTGCACTGTATGTATTCTCTGTGGTTATTCAAATGTGGATACCAAAATTACCTTCAGTGAGTACTAAACTGTTAAAGAAACAGTCACTGTCACTATTTGGAATTCTAGCGGGCGCTATTTCTGCATTAGTAGGAATCGGTGGTGGCTCATTAGTTGTGCCTTATTTAACGATGGCCAAACAATCTATGCAAAAATCAATAGGTACTTCTGCTGCGTGTGGTTTTCCAATATCAGTTGCTGCTGTGACGGGATTTATTGTCTTTGGACAACATCATGATGTTAATAATAAGTGGTTGATGGGACAAATTCATTGGCAGGCATTTTTTGGCATTATAAGCATGAGTATTTTATTTTCTATTTTAGGCGCTAAGTTAACTAAAACTTTACCAGTTAAGATACTGAAACAAGTATTTTCAATTGTCTTATTAGTGGTTGCTATAAACTTAATTAAGTAGTGTTGATATTATTATTTGTGATTATCCCATTAAATAAAGTTACTTAATCTAAAGGAGATAAAATGCCTGATCTAATCAAAATACTGACACTCTTAACATGCAGTTTTATGACTGTTGCCTATGCAAGTCCAATAGATGAGACTGCTATCCTTGGCACATGGGTTAACCAAGAAGGTGATGGTTTAGTAGAGATAACTCAGCAACAAAACCGCTACACCGGCACAATTATCGGTAGCACTGATGGCAAAGATAGACAAGATAGTCACAACCCAGACTCTGCGCTCAAAAATCGATCCCTAAAAAATGTCATTGTGTTAGATAACTTTGAATATCTCGGTGATAAAAAATGGGGAAACGGTTGGATTTATGACCCTAATAATGGCAAAATGTATAGCTGCAAAATGACACTTATTGATAGTAGTACCTTAAAAATTAGAGGCTATATTGGCTTCTCGCTTTTTGGTAGAACAGAGATGTGGACTAAACATGAAAAATAAATCTATAGGCTGATAGGGCTTATAGTTCACAAACAACACGTGAAGTATTGGCACGACAGACTATATTTTAGAGCAATTTCAAGGAAAAGGATTTTGGAATCAATCCCTGTCTGAATCAGACAAGCATCGTAATTATGGAAAATATTACCCAAAATTCGGATATGAGACATAATAATGAGCCAAAAAATCTATTGAAAAACAATGTGTATATGTTTAAGGCGTATTTTCTTATATAATTACTCCTTTTTATTCTTTGGAGTCATTCCTTTATGAACCTTGACCGCGTTGGATCTGGCAAAAATCTTCCTAGTGATATCAATGTTATCGTTGAAATCCCATCTCATTCTGATCCAGTGAAGTATGAAGTAGACAAAGAAACGGGTGCGCTATTTGTTGACCGTTTCATGAACACAGCTATGTTTTATCCATGTAACTATGGCTATGTTCCTCACACTTTATCTGATGATGGTGATCCGGTTGATGTTTTGGTTGTGAGCCCGTACGCACTGATCAGTGGGTCAGTGATTCAATGTCGTCCGGTAGGCATGTTGAAAATGACGGATGAATCTGGTGAAGATGCAAAAATTATCGCAGTACCACATGATCCTATGTATGACGATGTAAAAGATATTGGTGATTTGTCACCACGTTTATTATCACAGTTGTCTCATTTCTTTGAGCATTATAAAGATCTAGAAAAGAACAAGTGGGTCAAGCTTGAAGGTTGGGTTGGACGTGAAGAAGCGCACGCAGAAATCATGGCGAGTCTAGAGCGTTATAATGCTGAGCCTATTAAGCCTCAGTTCTAGTAACAATAGCTAGATATAAACACTTTATCGGCGAGCTGATTGAATAATCAGTCTCGCCGATATTGTATTTGAACTATGTATTTAAATTTCACTTCAGAGTAGATATATGACGACATTAGTACTACAAGGTCAAGCGCTGTCACGTGATATTGCAGATAAAATTGCAGCACAAATAGCGGGCAAGCTTAACTATAATCCAGTTTATACAACGATTACATGTCAATCAGTATCAGGCACTGACTTAAATGCACTGAAATCATCATATGATTTGGATATTAATTTACTGCCTGATGACTTTGAACCGGTCACCGTTAAATTATTAGTGACCGATATGGATTCAACACTAATCAATATTGAATGTGTGGATGAAATTGCCGATTTTATTAATGTTAAGCCTCAAGTTGCCGCGATCACCGAATCAGCAATGCGTGGTGAAATCGATTTTGAAACTTCATTACGTCAGCGAGTGTCATTATTAAAGGGCTTGGAAGTTAGCGCATTAGAACGTGTCTATAAGGAGCGCTTGCAACTCAACCCTGGTGCAGAATTAATGATGAAAGCATTGCAAAGTAAAGGGATTAAAACAGCCTTGGTTTCAGGTGGTTTTACATTCTTTACGCAACGTTTAAAAGAACGTTTAGGTCTCGACTTTACGATGGCAAATGTGCTGGCTGAAAAGGATGGAAAGTTAACAGGTGAGGTTGTAGGCGATATTTGTGGTGGGCAGTCAAAAGCAGATTTCTTATTGTCACATTGTGAGAAGCTCAATATTACGCCCTCTCAAGTTGTTGCGATGGGCGATGGCGCAAATGACTTGTTGATGATGAAAGAAGCCGGGTTAAGTATCGCTTATCATGCCAAACCAACAGTACAACAGCAGGCTGATACTGCAATAAACTATTGTGGTTTAGATGCAGTAGTAGGATTATTACAACTTAGTTAAGCGTATAACTTGAAATTTCAACTAATCACCCCATTTAGGGTATTAGTTAATTAATCTAAAATAGAAGGTAGAACTGTCAATGGACATAATGGAAACGATCAAACAATCAATCGAATCAAACGGTATTATTTTATTTATGAAAGGCTCACCAGAATTCCCACAATGTGGTTTCTCTAGTCGTGCTTCTCAAGCACTATCTCAATGTGGTGCAGAATATGCTTACATTGATGTACTAGCTGAACCAGAAGTACGTTCAAATTTACACCGTTATGCAGACTGGCCAACATTCCCTCAATTATATATTGGTGGCGACCTAGTAGGTGGTTGTGACATTATTATGGAAATGTTTGAAAATGGCGACTTGAAAACAATGGTAGACGAAGTTAAAGCGAGTTAATCAAGACAATGAGTGATGAACAGGATCATGGCTGGCATGGGGATAATGCATTAACCGTTGCACCCTCAAAACCTAAACTCAAACACCCGCCGAAATATCGGGTGCTGATGATGAATGATGACTATACGCCGATGGATTTTGTGATTGAAGTATTGCAAGATTTATTTAGTATGGGACATGACAGTGCAACGAAGACTATGATGCAAGTTCATACAGAAGGTAAGGCGCCATGTGGTCTCTATACCTATGAAATTGCAGAAGCTAAGGTTGAGCAAGCAAATAGCTATGCTCAGCAACATGGTCATCCCCTGCAATGTACTATGGAAGAAGAGTAAGTTCACAATGGGAGAAGTAAGATGCTAAGTAAAGAGCTCGAACAGACTTTGAGTCAAGCGTTTAGTTATGCACGAAAGCGGTCACATGAGTTTTTGACTGTGGAACACCTTCTTCTCGCCTTGCTGGAAAATGGACAGGCATTAGCTGTACTGACAGATTGTGATGCGAATGTACCTGTTCTAAGGCAAGAGTTAAGTGATTTCCTATCTGATAATATCAATACATTATCTGAAGAAAGTGAACGCGAAACTCAACCTACACTTGCTTTTCAACGTGTTCTACAACGTGCTGTAATGCATGTTCAGTCTTCAGATGGCAAAGAGGTGACTGGCGCAAATGTTTTGGTATCCATTTTCTCTGAGCAACAATCTCAATCAGTGTTTCTCATGCTTAAACAAGATATTACGCGATTAGATGTAGTGAATGCGATTACCCATAGCGATGTAAATGATGCGATAGAAGGTGAGTCAGAGGCTGAATCGGTTGAAACTTCTTCTTCGCAAGAGAGTAAAACTCCGCTGGGCTTATATGCTGCAAACCTGAATGAATTAGCTGAGAATGGCAAGATTGATCCTTTGATTGGTCGAGCTCATGAAGTTGAACGCACACTACAAATCCTATGTCGTCGCCGTAAAAATAATCCTTTGTTTGTTGGTGAAGCTGGGGTTGGTAAAACAGCATTAGCTGAGGGTTTAGCAAAACGAATTGTGATGAAAGAAGTACCTGAAGTACTTGCGTCAGCAGTTATTTATTCACTTGATATGGGCGCTTTAGTCGCAGGCACTAAGTATCGTGGTGATTTTGAAAAACGTTTAAAAGCATTGTTAAAAGAAATTAGCAATAAACCTGAAGCGATTTTGTTTATTGATGAGATTCATACTCTAATTGGGGCTGGTTCGGCAGGAAATAGTGCAATGGATGCGGCCAATTTGCTAAAACCATTATTGGCAAGTGGCGATCTGAAGTGTATCGGCTCAACCACTTTCCAAGAATACCGAGGTATTTTTGAACATGATCGCGCGCTAGCGAGACGCTTCCAAAAAATTGATGTACCAGAACCATCAGTTGCAGAAACGATTCAAATTTTAAAAGGCTTGAAGCCAGGTTTAGAAAAACATCATGATGTGCGTTATACCAATGCTGCATTGGAACAAGCTGCTGAATTAGCTGAACGCCATATTAATGACCGTTTCTTACCTGATAAGGCAATTGATGTTTTGGACGAAGTAGGGGCTGCACAACGGATCTTACCTAAATCAAAACGTAAGAAAATGATTGGTGTGACCGATGTGCAAAATATTGTGGCTAAAATTGCCCGTATTCCGGCTAAGACGGTTAACAAAACTGATAAAGATAATTTGCGTAGTTTAGAGACAAATCTTAAACACGTTATTTTTGGTCAAGATGAAGCTATTTCAGCCCTTGCATCATCTATTAAGATGGCGAGATCTGGCTTAGGTCATCCTGAACGACCTACAGGTTCATTTCTATTTGCTGGACCAACAGGTGTCGGTAAGACAGAAGTGACACGGCAGTTAGCTCATAATTTAGGTGTTGAGTTAATACGTTTTGATATGTCTGAATATATGGAAAGCCATACGGTTTCTCGCCTTATTGGTGCGCCTCCTGGCTATGTTGGTTATGACCAAGGTGGCTTACTAACAGAAGCTGTTACAAAGCAGCCTCATGCAGTGTTATTGCTTGATGAGATTGAAAAAGCACATCCAGATGTATTTAACTTATTACTACAAGTAATGGATCACGGTACATTAACCGACAACAATGGTCGAAAAGCAGATTTCCGTAATATTGTTTTAGTGATGACGAGTAATGCAGGTGCACAAGAGATGGGACGTTCATCTATGGGATTTGCTAAACAAAACCACCAAACAGATGGGATGGAAATTATTAAACGTGCCTTTACACCTGAATTTCGTAATCGCCTAGATGGCATTATTCAATTTAAATCATTGACTATGGACGCTATCTTAAGAGTAGCGGACAAGTCTGTATTAGAGTTGGAAATGTTACTACAAGATAAGCATGTCACTCTTGAGATTACTAATGATGCACGTCAATGGTTAGCTGAGCATGGCTATGATGTCGCTATGGGTGCGAGGCCAATGGCACGCTTGGTTCAAGAAAAGATAAAACGTCCGCTTGCTGATGAATTATTATTTGGTAAATTATCAGATGGAGGTCACGTTAGAGTGATACTTCGCGATGATGAATTAGCATTGGATCTGATGACTGAAACCGCACCAGTTTAGTGTTAAATTATAGCCTGATAGTACTTACTATCAGGCTATAAAACTGTATAGCGACACTTCAATTTCCCACAACACTATTTTGACTTATTCACTTTTAATCAGCATAGCTAAACCGAACTTTGCGGTAGAGCGTCTAACTGATTGATTCTAAATATTTGTTTTTTAACGTATTGAATTAAAAGGGTTTTTTATTTGTGGTTAAATAGTGACCATTTTAAGTGCAGCGCTTGCATATGAACAACTTACCTAGTTAATATAAAGTTAACCACAGAGTTATCCACAGGAATTGTGAATAACTTTACAGTTTTATGACACAGCAAGTACCGAGCCAAATTATATTATAATTCTATTCCTTTCTGAGCCTTTATTCCTTCTCTGAAAGCATGCTTTACATCTTCAATTCGGCTAACGGTGTCAGCAGCTTCGATGATAGCTTCAGGTGCACCACGACCAGTAATAATGACATGTTGCATGTCAGGACGTTGAGCTAGATCAGCAATTACAGTATCGGTATCAAGGTACTTCATTTTCAGTACAATATTAAGCTCATCAAGCAAGACAACATCAATTTTAGGATCGGCTAATAAACGTTTACATACTTCCCAACCTGCTTCTGCTGAAGCGATATCTTGATCTCTATTTTGGGTATCCCATGTAAAACCATCGCCCATAACATGATAGTCAACTTCATCAGGAAAACGTCTGAAGAAAGTTTCTTCACCGGTACTATAAGCACCTTTAATAAATTGAACTACGCCAACACGCATTTCATGGCCTAAAGCGCGAGCAACCATACCAAATCCAGAAGAGCTTTTTCCTTTGCCATTACCTGTAATGACTAATAACAAACCTTTATTTTTATCAGCTTGTTGGATTTTTTCATCGACGACTTCTTTGTGTCGTTTCATACGCTTATTATGGCGTTCGTTTTTGTCTGTATCAGTCATATTTATCCTAAAGTATTACTGCGGTGATTAATACCGCTGTTTCGAGTAACTCAACCATGGCACCAGCAGTATCACCTGTTGTGCCGCCTAGACGATTTTCCATTCCATAACGAAGTAGTAGAAACAGTATAAATGTGCAGGTTAATAATAAGAAGCCAGAAGCTAACAGTGTTATTAATACCACCACGCTAAGCATTATTCGAGTACTATAGTGAGGGATATTATTAACTAACAATGTTGCTATACCACCTTGGCGAACGTAAGGAGTGGTAATAAGTAGTAAGGGCATTGCTGTTCGGGCTAATACAACTGCAAAGACAATACTGAGCCAGTCTTGTTGTTCAATAAGTTGACTCAGCATAATAAATTTTAGTAGCAATATTAGCACTAATGTGGCAACTGCGATGGGGCCACTGGTGGGATCTTTCATTATTAACAGTGTTTTATCTTTATCCCCTAGCCCGCCTAGCCATGCATCGACACTATCTGCAAGGCCATCAAGGTGAAGGCCCCCAGTTAATACAACCCATAAAGTAAGTAGTAAAGAAGCCGACACCCAGCTAGTTTGATTACTTAATGCATAATTGGCTATTAATAAAATAGTGGCAATGATTAGGCCTACCACTGGATAGTATAATATTGAGCTTCCAATATTTTCTGGCTTTACAGGTTCACGAAGCCGAGTAGGAATTATGGTGAGAAATTGTAATGCAATCAATAAGGGTTGTAGTTGGTTCATTACTCTTTTGATCATTGTTGTGAAACCGCAGCTTCAGCAAACGTTGCCATTAAATTATGCAATGCACAGCTTAATTTAATTAGCGGTAAAACAACAGCTGCACCACTGGCCTCACCTAACCTCATATTAATATTGAGCAAAGGTTGTGCTTTAAGCTCAGCTAAAATTTGTTGGTGGCCAGGTTCAGCGGATTGGTGGCTAAATAAAAACCACTGGCTACTTTCAGGGCTTATTTCCTGAGCAACAAGAGCGGCAACAGAAGTGATGAAACCATCAATTAACACAGGTAGGCCAAGTTTAGCGCAATGGAGATAAGCACCCACTAAAGCGGCGATTTCAAAACCACCTACATGTTGTAGCACAGACAATGGGGAACTTAATTGAGGTTGATGAAGTTCAAGTGAACGTTTAATAATCTGGGCTTTATGTTGCACACCTTTAGAATCTAACCCTGTGCCCGGACCTGCTAATTTTTCTGGTGTAATATGAAGTAATGCTGATGCGATAGCGGTGGCTGAACTTGTATTACCAATACCCATTTCTCCACCGATAAAGAGTTGCATATTTGCACTTTTAGCTTCCTCAACAGTATCGCGGCCGAGCAGTAGTGCTTGCTGGCATTGGGCTAATGTCATTGCTGGCTTATTCAAAAAGTTAGCCGTACCAGCTGCAATTCGTTTGTCATCAACATGTTCAAGCTTTTCTAATACAGTGACTGTGCCAGTATTAACAACCGATAAGCTAGCCCCTGTTTCTCGTGCTAAAACACTAATAGCTGCGCCACCACGAGAGAAGTTACGCACCATTTCAGCGGTAACGGCTTGAGGAAATGCCGATACACCTTCATCGACGACACCATGATCGCCCGCAAACACTGTGATTTGTACATTATCAATGTTTGGTTTATCTGTCGCTAGTAAACCCGCTAACTGAATTGCAATAGTTTCTAGTTGTCCTAGTGAACCTGATGGTTTAGTTAATTGTTGTTGGCGCTCAATGGCTGCTTGTTGGCTAGTTGAATCAATAGTCGCAATAGGCTGATCTAGCCAGTTTTGAAAGTCAGTCATGCATTTGTCCTTTTAAAATATGAGGAAGGCCTGCAACAGTCAGAACGACCGTGTCACATTGTTGGGCAAGCTGTTGATGTAGTAGACCTATTTCATCACAGTAACGGCGCGATAGCTCACCCACTGGCACAATACCCATATTGGTTTCATTACTCACCATAATCAAGGTGCAATCAAGATCCTTTATCGTGTTCACTAAGGCATCAATTTCAGACCTTAATAGCTTATCGTCTTCATGCAGTAATAAGTTGGTTAGCCACAGTGTTAAGCAATCAACCAAAACGCAGTGTTTAGGATGATTATATTGCTGTATTCTTTCTGCTAAGTGGAGCGGTTCTTCTATTGTTTGCCAGTGGCTGGGCCGACTTTGTTGATGGTGATTGATACGTTGTTGCATTTCCTTATCACCAGCACGGGCAGTAGCAATATAGCTAACGGTTAAGTCAGAGTCTAAAGCCAATTGTTCTGCTAATCGACTTTTACCTGATTTTACACCGCCAAGAATTAAGCTAGCACTCATGATTGTGCCTCATTAACGGGAAGAAATTGAGAAAGCTTTTCAAGATCCATATTATCCTCGATCATGTCTGCTAAACGATCTATATCAGCATCGCGTAGAGAATGGTAATCAGGCGTCTCAGCCTGCGGTAATCCTGCCCACTCTAATAAAGCATCACAGGCAGACGAGTGTTCAAATAAGCCATGCACATAAGTACCTAAGATTAGGTTATCACTACTCATTGCACCATCACTACCTTGTTGTAACTGACAGACTGGGCGGCTTAAGTCATCACCTTTAGTGATACCTGCATGGATTTCATAACCATTAATTTCTGCATCAATCCAGCTTAGGATACCCTTAACATTACGTAGCTGTTTGGATGATTCTAATGTGGTAGATATATTTAATAGTGCTAAGCCTTCAATAGAGCTTATTTGACCTTCAATACCTTTAGGATCATTGATCTGTTGGCCTAACATTTGATAACCACCACAAATGCCAATTACTTTGCCTCCATAACGACAGTGTTTTTGAATTGCCTTTTCCCAAGCTGAATCACGCAACCACTGTAAGTCTGCAGCAACACTTTTCGACCCAGGTAGAATAATGAGATCGGCTGCCGGAATAGCTTCATTGGGGCCAATAAATTGTAGGTCAACTTTGGGGTGTAATCGTAAGGGATCTAGATCAGTATGGTTACTGATGCGCGGAAGGACAGGCACGATAATTTTGAAACTTGCTGACTGAGAGTCATCTTGCTCGGTGTTAATGGCATCTTCCGCTTCTAAATGTAATCCTTGTAAGTAGGGTAGAACACCTAATACGGGTTTACCAGTACGCTGTTCTAACCAATCTAAACCTGATTGTAGTAGAGCGATATCACCACGAAAGCGGTTAATGACAAAGCCTTTAACACGCTGTTGCTCTGATTCAGATAATAAATCTAAGGTGCCGACTAAATGTGCAAAGACGCCACCACGATCAATATCAGCCACAATAATAACCGGACAATCGACTGCTTCTGCAAAGCCCATATTAGCAATATCACGATCACGTAAATTGATTTCAGCGGGTGAGCCTGCACCTTCTACAATAACCATTTGGTATTTTTCAGACAAACGTTGATGTGATTCTAATACCGCCGTCATCGCTGTTTGTTTATATTGGTGATAATACTGAGCATCCATATTGGCAACAGGCTGGCCATGAATAATGACTTGGGCACCTGTATCTGAATTTGGTTTGAGTAGCACAGGATTCATATCAGTATGAGGTGCTAGCATACAGGCTTGGGCCTGTACCGCTTGAGCTCGCCCTATTTCACCACCATCAACGGTAACGGCACTATTCAATGCCATATTTTGTGATTTAAAGGGTGCAACAGTGATTCCTTTTCTTTGCACCCAGCGGCATAATGCTGTTACTAAGGTACTTTTGCCGGCATCTGACGTGGTGCCTTGGATCATTAATGTATTTGCAGTCATGCTGTTCTCGAAATAGCTAAAGTTGATAGAGCTAATTGTAAGCGTTGCCAATCGTGATCTGATTGAGGTAAGCCAAATCGTAAGCTAGCTGGTTGGCTAAATAGGCGCGTTAATATACCCATTTTAGCGAGTTTTTGGTGAAGGTCTTCAGCCTGATCGGTTTGCACCCATTGAAATAAACTACAATCACCCTGAGGTGACAAACCCACCTTGTGTAATAGCTGGTTTAATTTTCCCCCTTGGCTTATTAATGACTGTCGATTTTGCTGCTGCCACTGTTTATCAGCCAATGCTTGTGCAGTTATATAACGTGACATAGCTGCTATAGGCCAAGGCCCGAGTTGCTCTTCTAATGTCAGTAATAACTCTTCTTCAGCCAATACAAACCCAGCTCTTAAGCCCGCTAAACCAAAAAATTTGCCGATAGAACGTAAGACAATTAAGCCAGGTTCTGTCTCTTATA
>OJGP01000057.1_pt1 | contig 23495 bp, 20 predicted proteins | sample 1594701 | NCBI WGS metagenome assembly OJGP01 (sample SAMN05416863, study PRJEB24817) | seawater metagenome | isolation source: Sea water | place: Canada:Atlantic | collected 2013-11 | reverse complement strand
CTACACAGAGTAGATCGTCGGCAGCGTCAGATGTGTATAAGAGACAGCTATTATTGATGTCAAAATTAGTAACTGTTGGTATCGCAGTATCAGTTACCAAATACTCTGTCATGAATTGGCCACTTACCCATTGAGATAACTGTTTTTGTGCTGATTCTTGTTGTTGTGAAAGCTGTGTTAGTCTATCGTCAAGGCGGGTCAATTCAAGCTGTGCACGAACAACATCTTGCTGTTGTGTACTGCCATAAGCCGATGCATAACTGGCCTCAGATATTTCAACTAATTGCTCAAATAACACGCGATCTTTTTCTATCAGACGAATACTTTCTTTTGCTCTAAATATTTCAAACCAAAGTCTGGTTACTTCAGTAGTAATCAGCCGCTTTCTATCTGCTCGTAACAGAGGATTTTGTGTATTGAGGAGTTGTAATTGCTGTGTTTGGAGCTGCAAAGTATTACCACGTGGGAACATTTGACTTACACCTACTCGCATCTGAGTCATCGCTTCTTGATTAAAATCAAAACTATCTGCTGCGATATTAGCCAAGCCTATTGATACTCGTGGATCAGGTAATGTGCCAGCCGCAATAGATCGTGATTCTAATGCTGCTTGAACGTGCCTATTTTCTGCAATCCATGGATCATTTTGTTGAGCAGCGCTTATTGCCGACTCTAATGAGAGTAAATGACTCAACTCTGTTGCTGTAATAGGAGTAACAATAAGCAAAAGCACACTGAGCAACGATAACTTAACGTATTTTGTAAGTGTTGATATTTTCATCTTAGCTTCCCAAGCTATAACCGAAATTAAAAATTCAGTTATGCAAATTTCTTTAACAGTTGAATAACAACTGATGCACTAATCACAGAATACTAAAGGTCCGTTAAAAACGGATACACTTATCCTGTATTAGCTAGAAATGGGTGGACGAAATAAAGAGGTAGAGAAGGTATTAGCTAACGCGGTGGAGTCAGTTGTTCTTGTTGTATACGTATTGTATCGCTCGATTAACACTAAAGATTGAATAATAGCCATCGTAGTTGTGCAGCCGGCCGTACTGCAATGACATTCGACTTTACAGCAAGATTTATTATTAGACTCTGACATTGAGCATGCATGATTATCACTTGAATTCATATTGTGCGAATGGCAAGCCGCTATCTTATTTGATAAATCTGGCGATTGTTGAGCATGACTCATAGAAGCAGCAGCTTGGCCTGAGTGCATAAGCACTAGGACAATAAAGAGCTGGATGAATACGTTTATCATTCTCATGCATCAATATTAAACTAAATATGTTTGTAACGAAACAGTTTAACGAGATCCTTACTTAATTATAAGTTCTATTTATTTGATATGAATGCCAGAAATATAAGTTGTAAGGCAATCAATGGCCTTTAAATTAGACATATATAAAGTCATGTAGCGTTCGTATAAGACTGACTTTTAATACTAAAAAAAAGGTTGGTATTCTCTAAGTAAACCCCCTCTAATCGAGATAGCTAGTACAAACGATAATATGCCTCCCTTCCCTGCTTTTTTAATACCCGATCAACTGCTTGTTATTACCTAGTAATACAACGTAACCCTATTTTTGGGTTAATTCTGGACGATGTTGGTCGTTTGATTTAATGTAATTTATAAGATTACGTAAACCATCAACTAAGGTTAATTTTGCAGATATTCCTAGCACTAATTTTGTACGTGTAGGATCTCCTATTGATACTCGGATATCACCTTTACGTGTTTTTTTGTATACAACAGGAACCATTAATCCATTGATAGAAAGTATGACTTTCACTAGTTTATTGATTGATACTGAATTTCCTGTACAGACATTAAATACGGCCGGTACATTGCCTACATTTAACATGGCGCTGCGTAATGTCCTTGCTACATCACCGACATATACAAAATCTCTCGTTTGCTCCCCATCACCAAATATAACTATTGATCTGTTTTCTATTAAACGTTTGATGAATATTGAAATTACACCTGAATACGGTGATGATGGATTTTGTCTTGGACCATAAACATTAAAAAAGCGTAAGCCTACTGTGGGGACGCCATGTACTAATGACGCGACCCTTGCATGTAATTCAGAACCCAGTTTATCGGCACCATAAGCGGTTAATGGTCTTAATTCTGCATGCTCCTTTAATGGCATATCAGCATTATCACCATACACGGCTGCTGATGATGCATAAACAACGGGTATTTTTTTGTGCCTTGCTGCATCTAATACATTAATAGTGCCCGTTAAATTAGTTTTGTGGGTTCCAATCCAATTCTCGTTTGACTGTTGAACTGAGGCAATAGCTGCTAAATGAAAACAGCCATCCATTCCTTTCATACTCAACGCTACCAACTCACTATCTCCTACATCCCCCACAATAACTTCACACTCGTGTTGAATATTTTCTCGTTTTCCAGTGGATAAATTGTCGAGTATTCGGACTGTATGTCCATCTTTTACTAAGCTATCTATCAGGTGAGAACCTATAAACCCACAACCGCCCGTTACTAAATAATTCGCCATGATTTACTCCTTTTACGTGAATGATATTCAACTAGATTGCAAAGCCCAGGCCATATTTAAAGTATTGTTTTACATAGGTATTATTAGAGTTTATGAGCACTTTGCTTCGCAATTTGCTGCTATAGGCATTATTTTTTTGCAATTTGCAGTGATTAAGGCCATTTAGAGGAGATAAACCACACAAAACAGGTCAGGCATTGATCTTGCAATTTCGTAGCTAATAACACTGTAAAAAGGAATTAATACTATGAAAAAAATCAATAGTGCCTTGTGGCTTTTATTAGATAGTCAACATTCAGGTGGCATCGAAACACATGTTCTTGAACTGGCAGATGGACTCAAACAACATAATATAAATGTCCAGGTTGTTTTCCTTAATAACTATGGAGTACATCCCCTAAGATCAGCATTGAAACACAGACACATTGATACGATTTCACTTGATGGATCGATACGATCGCTATGGAATGAACTACGTAAACAGTCCCCTGCGCTGATCCATACTCATGGTTATAAAGCCGGCATATTCGGCCGTCTATGTGCACGCTTATCGTCTACCCCTGTTGTCTCAACTTATCATTCAGGTGAACGGTGTTATGGAAAGTTAGCTTTATATAACCTTCTAGATCAATACAGTGCCAGTTTAGCCACAAAGGTCTACGTTGTTAGCCCAGAAATAGGGCTACGTTTGGGGGTTTCTTCTGATCTTACTAATAACTTTATAGCCACAAGAACATTGAAGATATCTAAAGGTAAAAAAGTTGTCTTTGTTGGTAGATTAAGTCATGAAAAAGGGCCGGATATTTATCTTCGATTAGCACGTTGTTTCCCACAAGAATCCTTTCATCTCTATGGAACAGGCCCCTTAGAACAGGAGTTGAAAGACTCGGCATCAAACAATGTTTATTTTCACGGGCAGCAGGATGATATGGCTAGTGTTTGGTCTGAAACCGGCCTTCTCATAATGCCTTCTCGTTTCGAAGGTTTGCCGATGGCAGCATTAGAAGCCATGGGTCGAGGAATTCCTGTGATGGCATTTAATGTTGGTGCCTTAAGTAATTTAATAGAGCCTAAGCAAAATGGATGGCTCGTTGAGCCGATGAAATTGGAACATTTATCACAGTACTTTCAACAGTGGCTGGACATGGCACCAACAACAAAAGAACACTATAAATATGCTGCTCGTAGCACTGTTGAAAAATATTTTTCTACACAGTCGGTCATCCCAGAATTGATTCGCACATACCAACAAATTTCAATGGTTGATATTGCAAATGGCTCATAACACGAGGTCTAGAAACTTAATAACAACTAAACTAATTGCAAGGTTATCGCTATGATCAGTCGATTATCACCGGGTGTGAAACATACTTTAATGTACGGGTTCAGTATTGCTTTAATGAAAGGTGTTTCATTAATTATGCTGCCTATTTTTGCTTATTATCTAACAGCAGATGAATTTGGTCGACTTGAGGTCATTAGCAGCCTAGCGGTTATTGGCAGTATTTTGGTTGGCATGGGTTTAGAGGCAACATTATTTCGTTTTGTTAGTGAAACTAACGATCTTACTGAGCAAAAACGAATTGCTGCAGATATTTTTAGCCTAGCCATTATCATCGGACTCTGTTCTGCTTTCTTCGGATGGTATATCGCTAGCACAGTGGCTAATTATCTACCTGGTGAACCTAGCGTTTACCAAATACGAGTAACATTTTTAATATTATCTTTAGAGGGCTGTATTGCCATTCCTCTAGGTTGGTTAAGAATGCATGATCGAGTGTATCACTTCTTTTTCATCACTACCGGTAGAGCACTATTACAAGCACTATTGACGGCCTATATGTTGTGGATAGGCGGTAGTGTCACAGAGATTTTAGAAGCCAGTCTTATTGCTGCTGTACTGACTGCTGGGGTCCTTGTTTATTTACAAATAAAAGAGACCCGACTCAATATAAATTTAAGAAATATTTATCAATTCTTAATTTATAGTGCCCCACTGGTAGCGAGTGGCATAGTCGCATTTGGTCTTAATGGCTTAGATCGCTGGATATTAGCAGAGCACGCGACATTAACCGATGTGGCTCACTTTGGTGTGGCGGCAAAATTCTCGCTTGCCCTAGTACTTTTATTGCAGCCCTTTAATATGTGGTGGTCACCACGTCGTTTTATTGTCATAAAGCAACAAAATGGTTCATATAAAGTTGCTCAATTTATAACTATTGGTATCGCGTTAACACTCATCCTTTCAGTAATAGTTGGTCTCTCATCACCACTACTGATTGCTTGGTTATTACCGGATAGCTATGCCATTTCAGCACACTATGTCATCGGCCTTGTTATTGCGATGGCATTTAAAGAAATAGCTGATTTAGTCAATATTGGTTGTTTTACGGGTGAAACAACAGCCTCTCAACTAGTCATCAATGTGTTTGCCGTCACTATCGGGGTTTCGACGATGTTGTTATTGACGACAGATTATGTGGTCTGGGGCATTATTTATGGCCTAATTGCAGCGCAAGCTACGCGACTTATTTTGTTTTTCTTCATGAGCCAACATTTTCTACCGTTGTCCTATCCCAAATTACCTTTATTGTTCCTAGGCTGCTTCAGCGTTGTACTTATTGTGTTGGGTGGAATGACATCAACATTAGTATTTCAAATAACAGCCTTATTAATGAGCACACTATTATTAAGTGTAGCGGCCGTTATGCTCAAGTTACTTCCCCTTAACATAAGCGTGCAGTAATGCAGCTTAATATGATAAGTCGGCTTGGTCAGTCACTAATGATTCTCAGCGTTTGTCTAGCCATTGCTGCCGGCTGGGTTTTTCTGCCTCATCCTATCGTTGGCCTTGCATTGGGCCTTATTCCCTTGGTAATTCTATTTGTCCTTAAGCAACCATTCTTAATGGTGTTGTTATTTGTACTATTTTCATTCTTTCGGCTGCACGAAGTGTTTCCACAACTCTACCTATTACGAATCCCTCTCTTATTATCAATGGCATCATTAGGGGCCTTGTCGTGGCATGTAATTGTGACTCGGAAAGTAGAGATTTATTGGAGCCCTGAATTAACACGAGCAACGGTATTTTTTGTTTTAGTAATTTTGAGTATTGTTTTTGCTCTAAATAGGCCACTGGCTTTGAATTATTTTACCAGTATCTACTGGAAAATTATTGTCATGACTTTTGCAATAGCTTGGTTGGTGCAAACAGTGCGTGATTTTTCATTGTCACTGCATTTAATAACATTCTCTGGCTTACTGGTTGGCCTAGTCGCTCTTTATAATAAGGCCTATAGTATTAGTCTTGTTGAAGGAACTCGGGTCACTATTGGTCGAGACTTAGGATCTGTTTTAGGCGATCCTAATGATCTTTCTTTAGTGTTGTTATTTCCATTTTCATTTGCCCTCGCTTTAATGTTATCTCCCGACCTCTCTCGACAACAGCGTCTATTCGGCGTTGTAACAACTATTGTGCTAATCCTTGCCATTATTGCTACACAGAGCCGGGGTGGTTTACTGGGTATTGCTGCTGTTATCGCTTCGTTTGCTTGGAGACGAGTAGCATCAAAAACACTGTTAATAAGCTGTGGTTCTCTATTACTAGCTGCACTCTATTTGCTTGCAGGTATCAGTGGGCGTGAATCAGGAGGTGCAGCTGAAGCTGGGATCGACGAATCAGCAATGGGACGCCTGCACGCTTGGGACGCTGCTTTTCGTATGGCGCTTGATAATCCTTTAAATGGTATAGGTATTGATAACTTTTATCATAATTATTATTTCTATAGTAACTTTTGGGATGGCGTTAATCATGCGGTTCATAGCACTTGGTTTGGTGTGTTAGCAGAGACTGGTTTTTTAGGGTTATGTGTATTTATTGCAATGGTTATATCAGTGGTACGTAGTGCCAGAAAGTCATTATATAAAGTGCAGGAAAATACGTATCAGTTCCCTCCCATCATGTCTGCCATTGCCGAGGGAAACCTTTCTGGAATTATTGGGTTTTGTGTTGCGGGCACCTTTCTTACTCAAGGATTTACTTGGCCACTATATATTTTGCTAGCGTTCACAGTGGCTGTTGCTCATTTTGTATCGACTCATAAAACAAGGTGAAAAAATGAATACGAACTATAACAAAACATTACCGAGTTTTTATTTGATGAAGAAATATTTCAAAAAAACACTCTTCTATAGCCTATTGGCGATATTAGTGTATTTCCTGTTTGAGGTAGGTGGTGGCGAACAACGGCATCGCTTAATACAGGGTGTATGGAATTTAGGTCATATTGTTTTATTTATGCTGCTCAGTATTGCTTACTTGAACACGGATCAACTTAATAAAAGATCCCTTGTTGTTAAGGTTTCGGTTGTCACACTAGCGAGTTTGATATTAGGGACGGCGACTGAGGCTATCCAATTATTAGTACAACGTGAGTTTTCTATTAACGATATTGCTAATGATCTTATAGGTGCCTACCTAGGTTTATTAATTCATTTCATTACTAATAAAACAAAAACAACGACCTCCCGTTATGGTGCAAGCATGCTTGCTTTACTCTTTCTAAGTATTGGTTTTCGTGATTTTGCTGTAACGGCAATGGATGAAATAGCACTTTACGATGACTTTCCCGTATTAGCCAGTTTTGAAAGTGACGCCGAGATAGAACGGTGGGAATTTGTAGATGTATATGCTGTGCACGATGAAAAATTTTCTGTATCAGGAAATTATTCTCTTAAGGTTGATTATTTACCAGCAATTTACCCAGCAATATCCTTGGTGCATATAAAGCCTGACTGGCGTGGTTATGATCAATTATCTTTGTCGATATACAGTCTTAATAAACAGGATATTCCGTTTGAAATAAAGGTTCACGACAAATTTCACACCCGTAGTCAAGGGGGATATAACGACCGATTTAATAAGAATATTACGTTAAAACAAGGTTGGAATTTCATTAAGATTCCTATTTCAGAAATAGCTTCATCTCCACAAGAACGTTTTATGGATATGAGCAAAATCAATAAAATCAGCTTATTTACACACAAGCTGTTAAAACCAACGACGCTTTATATCGATGATATTCGCTTAATGTGATGTTGGAGTGTGGTTATTTAATTTATCAACATCTTGATGACTTAAATCATTCACAGTGACTGTTGATCATTTTGTATCAACTTATAAAACAAGGTGGAAACATGAATACGGAAAGAATACATTCCCTTGATGGACTACGCGCAGTATCCATTGTATTGGTTATTATTGGCCATATTGCAGGCACCGTAAATGCACCAATATGGCTAACACCACTGCATAATTTAGGTAATTTTGGAGTTAAAATATTTTTTGTTATCTCTGGGTTTTTGATTACCGTTCTATTGCTCGAAGAGTTTCGACGTTATGGTTCTATTAATCTACGTAATTTCTATATGCGTCGTTCATTTCGTATTTTCCCTGCCTTTTATTTTTATATTTTTTGTATGGTTGTGGCCAACAGCTATGGTTTTATAGAGTTGTTTCCGGGTGATGTTTTCCATGCCGCTAGCTATACCATGAATTATCATCATGAACGCGCATGGGCATTGAATCATACTTGGTCATTGGCTGTTGAAGAGCAGTTTTACTTATTATGGCCTCTAGCTTTGGTCATGATTGGCATTAAAAGAGCCTTGATTTTTGCTTTCATATTTGTGCTGATTGCCCCTCTAATTAGAGCAGGAATGTGGCATGGATTAGAGGCGACTCCTTCTGCGATGATACGAGAGTTCCAGGCAGTCGGTGATGCACTCGCTGCAGGTTGTCTATTGGCAGCGATACATCATCGAGGATGGGAAATTCCAGCTTGGTTTCGTACTGCGTGGTTTATATGGGTGCCAATAACACTTTTTATCGTGCCAGTTTGTCTTTACAAGATCGATCCTAGTTTGTTTTATACCGTTGGCCAAAGCTATGTCAACCTTGCTGCTGCAGCTATAATTTGGCGTTGTACCACGGTTAACCATGGATTCACATACCGTATCTTAAATAATACTCGTGTTATTTGGCTAGGTACCTTGAGTTATTCTTTATATCTATGGCAAGAACCTTTCCTCAACTCATGGAGTAGAGAATGGTTTGCCTCTTGGCCTATTAATCTTGTACTTGCCTTTGCCTGTGCCATCTTTTCTCTATATTTAGTAGAGCGGCCTTTCCTCAAAATTAAGCAGTCTCTTTCTGCTACTAAAAAGTCTAATACTATTAAAAACGGTACTCTTTCTCCTTAGAAAACTAGTAGCATCCTTGGCCTTTCATGCACCTCTTAGTTATTGATAACAATTTGCAATACGCACAGCAATTTGCAATACATCCTTTATTGCAAACTACAAATACTCCACAATAATACTGTAAATTATTGATTAATAACGTTTATTAGGCTTGGCCCGTTCCCTGCACTACCTTAAATATATTTAAGTGAGAAGAGGAATAAGTATGTGTGGAATATTTGCAGCAATTAATAACACTTGTGTGACAGGCAGTTTAATAGAAGGTCTTCAAGCGCTTTCATATCGTGGTTACGACTCTGCCGGCATCGCAGTAATAGGTAGTGATGGTATTGAACGTCGACGGGCACAAGGGAAACTTGAAAACCTGGCTAAAGTATTAGAGAACTCCCCTCTTAATGGCAGTGTTGGTATTGCTCATACACGTTGGGCAACCCATGGAGCACCGACCAAAAGTAATGCCCATCCACATATGACAGCAGAGGTTGCTATAGCTCATAACGGTATTATTGAGAATTATCAACTATTGCGTGATGACTTAGAGCAAAAGGGATATCACTTTAAGAGTGATACCGATAGTGAAGCTATTCCTATCTTATTAACACACTGCTTAGAGAAAGGTATGAGTCATCACCAAGCAATGCGTGAAATTCAAAATAGACTCGTTGGTAGTTATGCCATTGTGGCCATTTTCAGTGATAAAACAGACACTATGTATGCTACTCGTCGTGGTAGCCCACTCCTTATTGGTCAAAGCGACAGCGGTTTTTATATTGCCTCAGATGCGAATGCATTGATTACGCGTTCAGACAAGATATGTCACTTAGAAGAAGGCGACCTAGCCCAATTAAACCTTGGGAATATCAAAATAACAGATATCAAGGAACGCTTGGTTAGCCGTTCGTTTGAAAAATTTGAAACGAATACTGTTGATTACAGTAAGCATGGTTATCGTCATCACATGTTAAAAGAAATCTACGAACAACCTGACGTTATTAAACGTACCTTAGCTAAGTATGTTGTCAGCACTGAAAAGCGACTAGATCTATTACCTTTCTCTTTCAAATTTGATAAATTGCAACGTTTAATGATCATCGCCTGCGGCACGTCATTCTATGCCGGCATGGTGGCAAAATATTGGTTTGAGGAATATGCCTCAGTAGAGACAAATGTTGATATTGCATCTGAGGCTCGCTATCGCAATATGACCAGAAGTTCAGAATCAGCTTCGTTATTTATTTCACAATCAGGTGAAACAGCAGACACCTTAGCTTCATTACGACACGCTAAACAACAAGGCCGATCTTGCATATCAATAGTCAATGTGGCCAACACCAGCATGACGCATGAAAGTGATGGCTTGTTACGCACTTATGCTGGCGCTGAAATTGGTGTGGCATCGACTAAAGCTTTTACTGCTCAATTGTGTGTATTACTACTGATGTCAATATCTGTTGCCAGACAAAATAATCAAATCAACCAACTTGAACTGCAGCGTTTAATCGTTCAAATGTCACAATTACCAGAACTTATGAACAGTGTTTTGTACAATAACGATAAAAAAATTAAGAAAATTTCTAAGAAATTCCAACATACCAATAACTTACTTTACTTAGGTAGAGGTGCTGCATTTCCACTTGCTTTAGAAGGGGCCTTGAAACTAAAAGAGATTAGTTATATTCATGCTGAAGCCTACCCTGCCGGTGAATTAAAACATGGCCCTATAGCACTAGTTGATGATCATATGTACGTGATCATGATAGCGCCACCCGGCCCATTGTTTAATAAGTCACTATCTAACTTACGTGAGGTTGCTTCTCGTGGGGGCAAAATCATACTAATCAGTAATCAAGACGGTGTGGATTGTGCCTCAAACTATATTGAAGATGCCATCGTAATGCCTGAAGTCGATGATATATTTATGCCCCTATTGTATGTGTTGCCTCTGCAATTATTGGCCTACCATACTGCTGTTTTAAAGGGTACCGATGTCGACCAGCCCCGTAACTTAGCCAAGTCAGTGACAGTGGAGTAATGACAATGCAAGTTCTCAATATAAATCATCTTAAACACGGCTTAAAACACAGTGATAACCCACTAGTGCGTAGTGTTTTCAGAATATTAAAATCCACACGTGGCATGTCTTTACCGGCACCTAAAGTGATAACAACACCACTTTATTATGCTTACTGTGGCACACAGTCTTTTTTGTCTACGCTAATGCGACTCTTTTGGTGGACGCCTTTATTCAAAGGACGACTGAAGCATATTGGGTCCAAGCTATATTTATATGGTGGCCTACCCTATATCAGTGGACCTGTTCAAATAGAGATCGGCGAAAACTGTCGTGTATCGGGCCAAACTACCTTTAGCGGTAGAAGTTGTGCCCCTTCCCCACCTAGATTAATTGTCGGTGACAATGTTGATATTGGCTGGATGACAACAATAGCCGTGGGTCAAAAAGTGGTTCTTGGCAACAATGTTCGCATTGCGGGTCGTGCTTTATTAGCAGGCTATCCTGGCCATCCCTTGGATCCTAAAGCTCGTGCTGCAGGTCTGCCAGAAACGGAGGAGCAAGTAGGCAACATAGTACTTGAAGATAATGTTTGGTTAGCCACTGGGGTCTCGGTAATGGCGGGTGTTCATATTGGTTGCAATACTATTGTTGCTGCAGGAAGTGTTGTCACACATGATTTACCTGCCAACGTATTATGTGGCGGGATACCTGCTAAGGTCATTTACGAATTAGATGTAATGTCTGATAAGCACGCTACTGATACTGATGGAGTGCAATAATATGACACGCGATCTTTTAGTGTTTGGCGAAGACTGGGGTGGATTACCGAGTAGCACACAATACTTAATTACTCATTTATCAACCCATAATAAAACAGTATGGGTTAACTCCATTGGTCTACGCCGACCTAAAATATGTCTGCATGACGTCAAGCGTATGTGGCATAAAATGACGTCTATCAATCATATAGTTTCCGATCAGACTGTTTTACCCAACGATAATTTTAGGATTGTAAATCCAAAAACTATTCCAGCGCCGCAATACAAACTAGAACGAAAAATTGCCAGTGAACTTATAGCTGCACAAGTTAAACCGGTAATAAAAAAAGCTGAATTGCAGTCACCTATCTTATGGATGTCATTACCCACTGCCATTGATGTGGCTGAGAAGATTGATCATGATGCTCTGATTTATTATTGTGGCGATGACTTTTCAAGTCTTGCTGGCGTTGACCATGAAACGGTTCGTCAACATGAAATAAAACTGGTGGAAAAAGCAGATTTAATTATTGCAGCGAGTGATAGCATAGCAGCACATTTTCCAGCTGAAAAAACCAGAGTACTGCCTCATGGTGTTGATTATCTCTTATTTTCCACAGCCACCAAGCGAGCCAAAGACTTAGTTAATGATGGACGGCCAATTGCTGGGTTTTATGGCAGCATTTCAAAATGGTTAGATCTAGATTTATTAACACAAACCATTACCAGATTACCTGAGTGGCACTTTGTCTTTATTGGAGCTGCAGTAATTGATGTGGAGACGCTTAGTCAATTTGATAATGTCACTTTCTTAGGGGAGCGAGTTCATGATCAGCTACCCAGTTATGTGCAACATTGGACAGCTTGTTTATTACCTTTTATAGATAATCAACAAATTCAACATTGTAACCCATTAAAGTTACGTGAGTATCTTGCTTCAGGTCGCCCTGTAATAAGTACACAATTTCCAGCACTCTCTCCTTACTTAGAATTTGTTATCACAGTAAAAACAGTAGATGAAATGGTGCTTGCTTTGACTAATTCCATACCTAAAGGGATTAATCGTCATCAACAACTCGCTGTTAGCAGTCAAACATGGTCATCGCAGGCTGATAAAGTCTCAATGTGGTTGGATCTACTATGAATCCGATTACCCATAAAGCCTTTAGAATATTATCGGGGTCATGGCGTCGTCGCTATGTGATTGTATTGCCGATTATAATATTGCCTTTACTTGGGTTAATGGTGGGCATGTTTAGTCCTAAACATTATTCATCTCATACTAGTATGTTGATTCAAGAAACGGCCAAAATGAACCCTTTCTTAGAAGACTTAGCCGTCTCATCCATGTTGAAAGAGCGGATGGCTGCCTTACAAACATTATTGCATAGTCGACATATTCTAGGTGCAGTTGCTGAAGAGCGACACTATATTACCGCCGATACTTCAGCTGAAGAATACGATAACGTTATTGTCAAATTATCACAGGATCTTTCCGTTAAGCTTGCAGGTAAGGATTTAATTCGTATTGACTTAAAATCACGGCAGCCTGATGGCATGAAAGAAACATTAGATACGGTTAGTCGTCATTTCATTGAACAGCTACTTGCACCTGAACGCTCATCAATGAAAGGATCAAGTCTATTCCTTGCTGAACAGTTACAGAGTCGCCGCTTAGATCTTGACCGTTCAGAATTATCACTTGCCGAGTTTAAAGATAAACACAGTGACGAGTTACCAGAATTACATCTTGCCAATATCACTCGACGTGCTCAATTAAAGCAGCGCCTTTCTGAACGACAGGCTGAATTAGCCGGCGCCACAAAAAGCCTTGGCAGTTTAGATAATCAACTGTCTAAAACCAATCCTATTGTTGGAAAAATTGAAGAGCAGATCATTAAAATTCGTGGTGATTTGGCATTGTGGAAAACTCGCTATACGGATAGTCACAGCAAAATACAAGGTGCTATGCGAGAGCTTCGTCGTTTAGAAAATGAACGTCAACATACTTTTGATAGTACAAAACACCTTATTAATACTGATCAATTATGGGATATAGCGACCAGCACTTCAGTAAACCAAGATAATGAAGTGCAACCATTACTTATCTCACAGCTAACAAATTTACAATTAGCACAAAGCAAGGTTGAATCTCTTAAAGCAGAAATTATGAGCCTAAAAGTCATGATTGAAGAGCTAAAGCAACAAACTAAAGACTTTGGTAATCATGAACGTGAATTGAATAAATTGGAACGAGATCTTGAAGTAAAACGTGAGCTTTATAAAGACTTATTACAGCGTCACGAAATGGCACGTGTTACTGGATCATTAAGTATTTTTGAACAAGAAAATCGCGTCAAAATTATTGATATGCCCTATACCCCTGTTAACCCCTCTAATCCACCTATTTATCTTTTTATAATTGCCGGATTAATAGGTGGCTTATTTTTAGGCAGTGGTTTTGCCCTTATGCTTGAAATCACCGACACCAGCTTACGTCGATGTGATCAACTTCAGGCATTAACAAACGTAGATGTAATTAGCCGTATTCCCGCTATATTAATGTCTGAGGAGAATGTGTTATGTCAACAGTAATCCACGTAGTTCAACACTTAAAACCAGGTGGCATTGAAACGATGGCGTTAGATTTGATTAGTTTCAGCGAGGAAAATGAACGTACTTTCATTATTAGCTTAGAAGGGAATAAAGAGGATTCCATAAAAGAATGGCCACGCTTAAAAAGCTACGCTGAAAATATTATATTCCTTAATAAACCACATGGGATCAGTTCATCATTAATCGTTAAGTTGTTTCTTTTATTAAAGAAATTAAATGCTGATGTTGTGCATACACATCATATTGGTCCATTACTCTACGGTGGTTTAGCTGCGAAATTGGTTGGGATAAAGTGTCGTATTCATACCGAGCATGACGCGTGGCATTTGAATGATCCACGTCGCTGCACGCTACAAAAAACCTTATTAAAAGTCATTCAACCTATATTAGTGGCAGATGCACAAACTGTCGCTGATACTATTCGTCGACAACTTAATACTGAAGCAGTAATAATCATACCCAACGGTATAGATACCGGTCGGTTTATCCCCGGTAATAAAACCAAAGCACGCGAGGAACTTAACTTACCAACACAGGTAAAATTAATTGGTTGTAGCGGACGTTTAGAGCATGTAAAAGGCCAACATATACTGATCAATGCACTGCATAATCTTCCCAATGCCGTACATTTAGTCCTTGCTGGTGGTGGCACAATGGAATCACGTTTACATCAGCAAGTTACTCAGCTTGAGTTAAATGACCGTGTACATTTTCTCGGCCGCATTGATAATATGCCCACCTTTTATCAGTCTTTGGATATCTTTTGCCTGCCCTCACTCAATGAAGGTTTCCCACTCTCTCCCTTAGAGGCACAATCTTGTGGGATCCCGAGTTTAGTGAGTGATGTTGGTGGATCGCGTGAAACGCTATGCCTTGAATGTAGTGAGTATGTGCCAGCAAATAATGCCATATTAATGGCAAAGTCCTTATTAAAGATGCTTAATAAGCATTATCTCACCAGCCCAAGAAATTTTATCCTTAGTCATGGGGATGTGCGTTTGATGGCTGATCGTTATGCAGCCCTTAGACAGCTAGGAGTATAAAATGATTGAAATAGTATCTACCTGCATAATCATCCTCTCTGTGTTGTTAATTATCTATCACCATATAGGCTATCCTTTACTCTTAAAATGGGCACAGCACGCTAAGCCTATTGATGATATAGCAGTAAAACCTAGGCAATATTCTAGTGGTATGTCCGATAAAGAATTACCCACTATTACCTTGATCATTCCTGCCTATAATGAACAGCAATGGATTGCAGATAAGCTTCGTAACTGTGCTGCTTTAGACTACCCATCAGATAAACTCAACGTTATTTTGGCTTGTGATGGCTGTACGGACAATACTCTATTATTGGCAAAACAGGTTGCCCAAGAAAAATCATGTTTGAGTTTAAGTTTAGAGATCCGTGATTTTAAAAAGAACCGAGGAAAAGTGGCAGTATTAAATGATGTCATCAATACTGTTGACTCTGAGTTGGTCGCGTTAAGTGATGTCTCAGCACTTATATCATTGGATGCATTACTGGTAGCTGCCGCCCAGTTCACTAGCAAGCGATTGGGCGTGCTCAACAGTCATTATTGCTTACTTGAACCTGGCTCAGTCGGAGAAGCAAGTTACTGGAAGTATCAAAGTAAGATTAAATTAGCTGAATCATCATTTGGGTCAACTCTTGGTGCGCATGGTGCCTTCTATCTATTTAGACGACGTTTATTTCAGCCACTCGCTAATGACACCATTAACGATGATTTTATTTTACCTATGCAAATAGTGGCTAATGGTTATATCGCCAAACAAGACAATCGCATTGTATCGTTAGAGCTTGAACATGCTGATAATGCAATGGATTGGCAGCGAAGAGTGCGTATTGCTGCAGGTAATATGCAACAAGTATTACGTTTAAAAAGAATGCTTCATCCACACTATAAAGGTATTGCATTTACTTTTGCATCAGGCAAAGCCTTACGCGTAGCGATGCCATTTTTAATGTTGATTGCTTTAATTGGTTCGGTCTCGCTTGCCCCCTCTTCCTCTGTGTTTTTTGTATTAGCGCTGCTCCAAATCTTGCTCTACTTATTTGCTTTAATACAATTAGTGCTAAAGGCCAATAATAAATTACTTAATATTTTGGCTTACTTAGTAAGTGGTCATATAGCAGGAATGCTGGGATCTTTAACCTACCTATTTAATGATAATCAAACGCCGTGGAAACCTATCGGCTCAGAAAGTAAATTTAAGGAGAATCATCATGAAAACTAATTTTGAAATTGATCATTTAACTAATCGTACAAAACGAATATTTGATATTGTTTTTGCAAGTGTTGCCTTAGTGTTATGCCTGCCAGTATTACCATTTATTGCCATTGCAATAAAATTGAATTCTGTGGGGCCTATTTTCTATAAACAGCTACGTGTTGGCCGATCATTTCCTGATCATGTTCAATTATTTGAAATGATCAAGTTTCGTACGATGGTCACTGATGCCGAATCTGAAACAGGGGCAGTATGGGCTAAAAAACATGATTCTCGTATAACGAGTGTCGGTCGTTTTTTACGTAAGACTAGGCTCGACGAATTGCCACAATTTATTAATGTTATTAAAGGAGAAATGTCATTAATTGGCCCTAGACCAGAGCGACCTGGTTTTTACCAAAAGCTTGAAATGGCCATTCCATTTTTTACTGAACGAACCTATGGTGTTTCTCCAGGGATCACTGGATTAGCACAAGTTAATCAAGGTTATGACACCAGTATAGAAGATGTTCGTAATAAGGTCTGCTATGACCATTGTTATTCATTGGCCCTCTCTAAACCTTCAACGTGGTTACTAATGGATATAAGTATCATCCTACGCACCATTGCGGTAGTGGTCATGGGTAGAGGGCAGTAAATACATATCGGATATCTATTAACAGCGGCTCAAGTGTATTCTCATAAGCTATTTCTGTTTTGCAAATTAATTTGCAAACTGCAAAATAATATCTGAATAGACGTATAGTTATTTCCAGAAAATAATATAAGGTGCTGATATATATCACATATATATCTTGGCACGACCCATGCTATAAGACAGTTAAGTCTTTCTAAATAGCTTGGAGAACATGATGAATATCGAATGTCTTAATACTGAAGATAATGCCATTAATATTAAAGTAAGTGGTGAAATGGATGCTTATGGCTGTAGCCAAATCTCCAACGATCTTGAAAATTTACTTAACTCAGACATCGTACAACATATCTCTCTAGATATTGATAATGTCACCTTCCTTGATTCGTCAGGTGTTGGCGTTATCGTATTTTTATTCAAGCGACTTAAATCCTCCGGTGGTTCATTAGAAATAAGTAATGTTAATGGCCAGCCTAAAGAGCTTATAGATCTGCTGCGAGTAAGCAGTGTTATTCCGGTTAAATTTAAATAAGCATTCATTAATAAAAGGACATATTTTATGACTAAATTAATGACAGTATTTATGGTAGCCGCCAGCTTGAACCTTTCTGCATGTGTTACTTGGCCTGCACTGGGTAGCGGTGGCGTTGCTGAACATACGGCCACCACAATCAGTGCAGATGAATCTATACAAAGTATTACACCTGAACAAGGCCTGTTTTTCGAATTTGAATTGGTTAAACAACACTTAGACATCATGATCTTGGAAGGTGCAAGATACTGCTTCCCCGCGACCGTGGTTCAGGCACAACAGCGCCAGAACCGTATTATTCGTGAGCTTAATGGTGATCTTGAGCTGGATGCGGCTAATGATTTAATTATTCAGCGAAATTTATTAACTCGCTTAGAACAGCAGCTGGATTATGTAACTAAAGAAAAAGCCTGCACACCGCCTTCTGATGATAATTTATTGGTTTTAGAAAAAGATATCCAGGCAATTGCTGATCTATTAAACAATGGTCAGCAATTTGAAGATAACTCAGATGTGCTGACGCAACACTATACCGGTCAATTGGCTGAAGCAAGCTTTTTACTGCGAGATCTCTCTGGTCTCGCTATCCATATTACAGGTCATGTTGATAGTGTTGACGGTAATGAGCAACACGCCTTATCTCTTGCTAGAACTCAAATGATCCAACGTTATTTACAAGTATTTGGTATTAATCCCAAACACATTCATATAACGGCTATTGATAATGACAATCCTATCTTTGAACAGCATGTAACGGCTGAAATAAATACTAAACGTAGGGTTACCATTGAACTTGTTGAGCTATACGCCTCCGAGACAGAGACAGGAGAGTAATACCATGTTATTAAAAAACATTAACACCCTTATTTTTCTGATATTTATATGTGTATTTAGTAATAGTTTTTCAGCTAATTACCAAGTTCAGGTTGGTGATTTAATTCAGATATCACTGTCTGGAGAATCATCACTTGAAGCCCCTTTTGAAGTTAATCGCTTGGGTAGAATAATGCTACCTGAAGTGGGCGCAGTCTCTGTAGCAGGTTTATCAGAAGATGAAATGGATAATCATGTTACCGAAAAACTAAGTATGGCTTTTCGTGACTTAACTGATATAGATATTTATGTCTCGAAGAAACAATTACTTATTTCTGTTCAAGGTTATGTCAAAGAGCCTGGCGAGTTTATTCTACCTGCTAATGCGTCTGTTCAGATGGCTTTGCATGCTGCAGGTGGTCTGCGTGCAGGTGCTCAATTAAATAAAATGCAATTGAAAAGCAATCAGGCTATTACTGTATTCAACTATAAACATTATCTGGATAGTGGTAAGAGTTCTTTACTTCCGCCACTTCAGTCATTAGATAAAATTTTTGTGCCAGCATCACCAATGATCGGTAATGTAGAAGTCGATTTTGATCCCTCAAAAGTGGCTAATTCTGGTGATGCTGCTGAAGGACGAAAAGCCATTAAAGTCTTCGGTGAAGTAAATAGCCCTGGTAGCTTTTCATTTAAATCATCGATGAGTTTGGTTGACTTGCTTATGCGTGCAGGTGGTGTCACCCGCTATGCCGGTGTTGAACAAATACGTGTTATTACTCAAGGTGTCCCTACCTTATTTAACTTAAAACAATATTTAGATTCAGGTGATGAAGCACTACTACCCAATATTGAAGTCGGCAGTACCATATTTGTACCTCATCAAGAAGAGGAAGTGAAAACGGGTGCCAATATGGTTTACGTGATGGGGGAAGTCGCTAAGCCCGGTGCTTATCAAAGTCAAAGTGATGCTACATTTATGGATATTTTGGCAAATTCGGGGGGACCAACGCGTTATGCCGAAACTCGTCAAATTCGTATTATCAAGGCAAATGGCAATGTCGTTCCTTTTGATCTAGCGGGCTATACTGAAGGTACAACGCTTGCTCGGCCACCCGTTATTGACCCTGGTCATGCGATCTTTGTGCCTGAAAAAACAGATATGAATGAGAAGTCTTGGCTAAAAGTCACACCCAATCGAGCTGTACGGGTATTGGGTGAAGTGCATCGTCCTAGTCGTGTTGAATGGTCTGATGAGATGTCATTACTCGATTTATTAGCGCATGTTGGCGGCCCCACATCACGCGCTGATACCCGAAATATAGAGGTCGTTACGCCAAATTCTTCAGGCAAAAATAACACCTACAATTTCAACTTAGATAAATTTATAAAAACCGGCGGCAGTGATAATGATCTTCCTCTTATTCGTGCAGGTTCAACCATACGTGTACACGATCTGCCGCATGACCCTAATGACAATAAGTCACAGTGGGTAAGACAATCATCTGAAAAATCGATTTATATCTTTGGTCAAGTGGGATCACCCGGTCGATATATGTTTACAGATGAAATGAGTTTTTTAGATATTTTATCGGCTGCTGATGGACCTAATATGAATGCCGATCTCCATAATATTCGTGTTACTCATCGTAACGGAGACTATGCCAAAGTCAGTAAATTAAACCTAGCACTCTATTTTGAAACCGGTGATGAACAGCTTATACCTGATGTAAAGATGGGCGATACCATCTATATTCCAGAGAAAAACCGCTCTTGGTTGGATCAACCTAAAGAAACAACTGTGCGTGTTTTAGGTGCCATAAATAAACCTGGTCGTTATAGTTTTGATGACTCTATGACTATCTTAGATCTATTAGCAGAAGCAGGCGGCCCAAGTAACGTTGCCTTAGTCGAAAAAATTGTCGTTGTTAATACCTCTTGCTGTATCGATCAGGCTCGAACATTTGACTTGTCTGAGTTCAGTCGTACTGCAAAATTTAACATGCTACCTGTTATTCGTAACGGAGATACTATTTTCATTCCCAACAAGAGTGATAGTAGTTTAGCTAAATTCCGAGCCGGACTTCGCGATGTCTTTGAAATGATTTCCTTGGGATCGTTATTAGGAATCCTATAATGCATATACAAGAAACCAGTGTAGAAATTGATCGTATCCACTCACAACTATCAGACAAAGATATTCGTAGTGTAGCCATCACCTCTGCAAATTCAGGTGAAGGAGTTTCTTCAATATCCTTGGCGCTTGCCCAACGAAGCCTGTTGGCTGGTCATTCAACCTTACTCGTCGATCTCAATATCTATCACCCCAGTATTAAGTCTGCCCTTAACTTAGGTGATGTAACTTCAGAACCTACTTTATTCAAGCAGCCAGAGTTAGTTTATTTAGAAAACACCTCCATTGTAGTTACGGGCATTTCAGCCCCGACACAACGGGCCGCCATAATGAAACTTCGACAACATGGTGTACTCGAACAGTGTATTCAAGAATGGAAAAAATCATTTGATAGAGTCATTATTGATACATCACCTTTCAACAGAGTCAATGCCAATAATATTACACCAGAACGTGTTGCAGCAGCCTGTGATGGCTGTTTGGTTATTGTACTTGCAGGTAGTACGACAGAATCGATGATTGTGAGTGCAATAGACAAGCTCAATAGTGCATCTGCACATATCATTGGCTGTGTACTTAATGATCGTGATAATCCAAGCTTAAAAAATGAATTAATTAGAGAAACAAAACGTTTGAGACCTCATTTTAACTGGTTAGCAAATCATTTAGAGTCATGGATCAGTAAAAATAATTTTCTAGATCTGGAGGTGTAAGTAATAATGAAACGACTACTTTTTGAATCTGATTCACCGGCAACACTGGCACATGTCCGAACGTTACGTCATTCACTTGAATCCATACTCAGTTATTGCGTCTATAGTGAAAAAACGCAACAACATATTTTAATTTGCTTGTCTGAAACATTAACTAACCTAGTACAACATAACAATACACATTCGTTAGCAATCCGTTTTAGTCAAGATAATAAGCGTTGGTATTTAGAGATTTTTGATACTGGTACTTCTTGGAATCCACACAATAACTCTGCTATAAACATTGAGACAATGACCACCAATGAAGGTGATCGAGGGATTCCATTACTGCACGCCTTGTGCGAACAGATGAGTTACCGATCAGATAACAACAAAAACAACCTGACATTAAGCTGGTTAAGACCAGACAGTAAAGATAAACCAACCGTTCTTATTGTCGAAGACGATGCTAGTCTTCGACGGTTATATAGCTCTTATTTGGCTAAAGACTTTAACGTTAAACTAGCCGAAGATGGTTTAGATGCACTAGAAATACTAAAGCATCATGACATTGCCCTTATCATTTCAGATATCAATATGCCATTGATGGATGGGATCGTTTTAAGAGAGTCACTGACTCAACAACGAAATCAATCTTTAATTCCCTTTGTATTCTTAACCTCAAATGATAACCCTCGTATGCTAAAACAGGCTGTTGAGCTGGGAATCGATGATTATCTAAATAAACCAATTAGTAAAGCACGGTTAATCCAATGTATTAACCGCGTTATACAGCGAACACGACAAGTTCATCAGCAAATGACAGATAGAATTGATAAACGTATTTCATCAGTGTTAAAACCAAACTTACCTATTTTATCGCAGGATTGGAAATTAGCCGTTGCGTCAAGAAATACTGGATGTGGCGGTGGAGATTTCTTACTGCATCATAGCAAGAGTGAGGATACAGTGTTGATGCTGAGTGACATTATGGGCCATGACGATAGTGCAAAGTTTTTTTCTTATGCTTATGCTGGGTATTTACACGGTCTTTTACATTCTAGTCAGCAGGACTTTACACCAGAAAGTCTGCTTGAATCGCTATCAGAAAATGCATTGCAGGAAAAACTGCTCTCTAAAGTACTATTAACCTGTTGCGTAGCCAGGCTGTCAAGGCTGGGCAGATTAACTATTGCCAGTGCTGGGCACCCTACTCCCATGCATATAACTAAATCAGGCATAAAATATCTTGATGTCGGAGGTATCTTGCCAGGCTTAGTATCTAATACTCGCTATCATGATCTTGATATAACGATAAAACAGGGGGAACGAATAGCACTTTATACTGATGGTTTATTTGAGTCTGCCTCTGATAGGAAAAGTCGAAACAATCTAGAACAAGAGTTATGCAGTCTTCTCTCATCGACATTAGAAGAAAATATTGATGTTTCACTTTCGATCGTAATGGAACGTTTCGATCAACTTACATCTTATCAAGCTAAAGATGATGTAACGCTTATATTACTAGAGCCAATGCAAACGTAAATTCATAGACTGAAATGTGAGACTTAATAAAAATAACTTTGAACAAAAAATCCTTTGTACAAATACATAGGAACCTATTACAGTACCAGTAGGACTTTTGTAATGAAGGAAACTGAATGCTGTTTAATTTTTTATCCAGTCAAAAAAAAGTACTTGTCATTGATGACGATGCCAGTTTGCAGCGCCAAGTTTGTTTTCACTTAGAACATAAACAGGAAAATATTACAGTCGTTCAAGCTTTGAATGGCATAACCGGCATCGAACAAGCCATTCAGATTAAGCCCGATCTCATCATCCTTGATTGGATGCTTCCTGACATTAATGGTCCAGATATATTAATACGTTTAAAATCAAATGATAAAACTAAAAATATTCCTGTTCTGATGCTGTCTGGCCGTAAGAATATTGGCGATATCGAAGACGTCTTCGAACTTGATGCTGACAGTTATATAACAAAACCATTTTCTCTCCAACACTTAGGTGAAAAAGTGGTTGATTTATTAAACTGACTATTGAGATAACATCATGAATATATACAGAAAATTATTAGTTTTCATATTTCTTTTTACTTCTAAGCAAGCTTTGGCTGAAATACATCTTAAATTTGGAATATACACCTCCGATAAACCAACCACCATGGTGACCACTTTCTGTCTCTTATACACATCTCCGAGCCCACGAGACTAGGCATGATCTCGTA
>OJGP01000054.1_pt1 | contig 23768 bp, 23 predicted proteins | sample 1594701 | NCBI WGS metagenome assembly OJGP01 (sample SAMN05416863, study PRJEB24817) | seawater metagenome | isolation source: Sea water | place: Canada:Atlantic | collected 2013-11 | reverse complement strand
CTACACAGAGTAGATCGTCGGCAGCGTCAGATGTGTATAAGAGACAGGGGAAAACGGCGCTTTTGTTTTTACGACCCTGATAGCATAAAAATATCTTCTTTCGTCAAACGTCCATCATGTAAGACGCTTGCCACTAATACTTGTTTTATCCCCTTTTCTTTTAAAGACAATAAATCACTCGGCCCCCTCACTCCTCCAGATGCAATAACCTCATTCTCGGTTTGTGACTGTATCTGCATTAATAGATTGAAATCAGGACCTGATTGACTGCCAATACAGTCCAGATTCATAACTATAATAGATTTTGGCCAAAAACCCGGATCAGACAATAGTGCTTTATTACCTAAAAAATGACCTTTCTGAAAATCCAGCGATAAAATACTCTTTTCACTAACCAATGGTTCTTTCAACCATAAGGGTTCGAATAAAGTTTCACTGCCAATAACAGGGTGAACATTAAAATACTGATTAACTTTCCGCCATTCAGTTTGAGTTTTAATTCCTGCATCTAACCAAAATTCAATGTTTGGAAAAACGGAGGAAATCTCATGATAGCGCTGCTCATCAAATTCTCCATCAATAATAGCGTCAAGGTCAGCAATATATATGATTGGAAAAGAATAAAAAGCCAATATATCTTTAATAATATCGATAGGCTCACAGCTCTCCGTTAAACATGACTGAAGCAGTGGGTAACGCTCTCTATTACCTCGACTAGCATGAACAACCTTTCCCCCCATTACATCGATGACAGGTATAATTTCCACCCTACTCCTCAGGTATCATTTGATAGCATTTAATGAAATTATTTATTTACGAGCACATCACCAGTGGTGCGCTTATAAACACAGCATTACCAGCAAGTCTTGAACGAGAAGGCAATATGATGCTACACGCCATTGTAGAAGATTTTCTTCAAATCGCTGATATTGAAATTATTATTTTACGCGATGGTCGCCTTAGTAACATGACTATTACTAACCCAGCATTAAAAACCCTGCATATTGATAGCGAGCATGCTTTTCAAAAAGCTTATAACACTACCAAACAACAAGCCGACTTTATTTTACCTATTGCACCAGAAACAGATGGAATCTTATTCGAGATACAACATTCTATCCTTACTGAAAAGGGAAAATCACTAGGCAGTCAATCGAATGCGATAGCAATAAGCGCTGATAAATACCAATGCTATCAAGTACTACAAGCTCATTCGATATCCACACCGCTAAGTATAATAGCAAGTGAATGGCCACTACTAAAATTTACATCTCCTAATGGCTATATTGTTAAACCGCGTGATGGTGCGGGCTGTGTAGACACATTATTTTTTCCTAATCAATCTGCACTGTCTTTTTGGCTAACAAAACAAGGTAATCATTTAGACCAAATGATCATTCAACCCTATTTTGTCGGCACATCAATTAGTTTTTCATTGCTATGTTCTGAACTAGGTGCGAGCGTACTATCAATAAACCATCAGCATGTAAGTGAAAAACAAGGAACACTTAGTTTTTCCGGTTGCACGGTTAATAGCGTTGATATCTCTGAACTCACTATTGAGCAAGCAACCCTGCTTGCCCAGAAAGTTCACCAAGCAGTAAATGGCTTGTGGGGCTTTATTGGTATTGATGTTGTCATAACAGACAGTGATGTGATGGTGGTAGATATTAATCCGCGACTCACTACATCCTATATTGGTTTACATGAATCATTGCAAACTAATCCTGCTCAGTTATTATTAACCATGATGAATACCAATACTCTTCCCATTATTTCTCACCGCCAATCTGTAGAGGTTTTATTATGACTGCCTCTCCCCCTTTTATTAGTGGTTGGGACATTGGTGGTGCTCATATTAAAGTGGCACGTTGTAATTCTGATGGCGAACTAATTAATGTCGTACAGGTGGCCTGCCCACTCTGGCAAGGCATTGATAAACTCGAACAGGCTATTGAGTCTATTTTCTTACAACTGAATAATCAGCAAGATCGCCATGCTATAACCATGACAGGTGAGCTAGTGGATATATTTGCCAATAGACAACAGGGTGTCGCAGGAATTTTGTCATGCTTAGCCAACTATATATCAACTGATCAGACCTTGGTATATGCCGCTAAATTAGGCTGGTTATCTCCACAACAAGCATCTTCACAATGGCAATATGTGGCATCTCGTAACTGGCAAGCAAGTGCTAGCTTAGTCGCTCAACATCAGCCTGAAGGTCTGCTTATTGATATCGGTAGTACAACTTGCGATATCATTCCATTTTACAGTGGTGATGCTCAACCAGATGGCGTTGATGACTTCCAACGGCAAACCAGTCGTGAATTACTCTACACCGGCGCGATTAGAACGCCCTTAATGGCTATCAGTCAGTCCGCCCCCTTTAACGGCGTATTAACGAGTCTAGCAGCTGAGGTATTCGCGACAACAGCTGATATTTGGTGTTTACTAGATTTATTAGAGCCTGCCTCTATCCAAGATGCTAGCGCCGATGGTCAACCATGGCAGAATCAGTTTTGTGCAAGTCGTATCGCCCGCTTACTGGGTTCTGACTTTAATATGGCAACACTTGATCAGTGGAAGCAGCTAGCCCAATGGTTTGCAGAACAACAAATTCACCAAATTACACAGGCAATCCTTCAAGTTAGCTCTTCTAAAACGGAGTTATCAATAAGTGCTCCTATTATTGGCGCTGGTATCGGCCGCTTTATTGCAAAATGCTGCGCTCAGCGTCTTAATCGCCCTTATAGTGACTTTGCAGAAACCATTGCTGCAACACACACACATACCTCAGATCATGCCCCTGCAGTTGCTGTTGCCCTTCTAGCGCATCGCAACTTACCGTAAAATAGACACCATGAGTCAAATTAACTTACCACCATTATGCACCGAGCTCCCCTACTTCACAGATAGTGCTATTTATTTTGAGAGTATTCGAGATAAGGACTGGCCGATATTTCTAGATAGCGGACTAACATCGCATTGTGATGGACGCTATGACATTCAGGCCGCTGATCCTTTTATCACGCTCACAACAGTTGGCGATAATACCTTAATTACCCAAAATGATAGTTCAGAACTCTCTAGCGATGACCCTTTTTTACTGCTGCAGTCTATTCTTGATAAATTTGCGATTGATCAGCCTTCTAGTCTACCTTTTTGTGGTGGTGCACTAGGCTATTTCGGCTATGATTTAGGTCGTAGAATCGAATCTATTCCATATATTGGCGTTGATGCAGAGCATATTCCAGATATGGTCATTGGTATTTATGATTGGGCGATTATCTCCGACCATCACCAACAAAAATGTTGGTTAGCCAGTTATGGCTTAACCTCGGAGACTCAGACTATATGGCATGATCTTGTTGAACAGCTAAAAACATGTAGAGCTCCGACAGCAAGAGTAGACTTTACTGTCACCAGCACATTAAAAAGCAATTTAGATCGAGGCAGTTACCAAACAGCTTTTAATAAAATAAAAAGCTATATCCGCGAAGGTGATTGTTATCAGGTTAACCTAGCTAAACGGTTTGAAGTAACTGCCGAAGGCGATCCTTGGGCCGCTTATTCATTATTACGTAAGCAAAATGCTGCACCATTCTCATGTTACTTTTCAACCCCCCATGTCAGCGTGCTGAGCTCGTCACCAGAGCGCTTACTTAAAGTTGATCAAAACCAAGTAGAAACGAAGCCTATCAAAGGTACTCGCCCACGTGATTTAGATGATGCTGAACATGATCAGCAGCTTGCCGAAGAATTACAAGCAAGCATTAAAGATCGTGCTGAGAATCTAATGATTGTTGATCTATTACGTAATGATCTTGGCAAGGCCTGCATCCCTGGCTCAATTCAAGTGCCCAAACCTTTCGCACTTGAATCATTTGCAACCGTTCATCACTTAGTAAGTACCGTAACAGGGACCTTATCTGACAACCAAAATGCAAGCTCCTTACTTCGCGCCTGTTTTCCCGGTGGTTCTATTACTGGAGCACCTAAATTGCGTGCAATGGAAATAATTGAAGAATTAGAACCCAACCACCGTGGCCTTTATTGTGGCAGCATTGCCTATATTGGTTTTGATGGCAAAATGGATAGCAATATAACTATTCGCACCCTTGTTTATAGCGATAATCGTCTTAGGTTCTGGGCGGGTGGCGGCATTGTTGCAGATTCAGACTGTAATGCAGAATATCAAGAAGTACACGATAAAGCATCAGCGATGCTTAAACTGGTCGACCAGCTTAGATAATGCCACCCATTGTTATTAAACTGGGAGGTAGTCTTTACAACACGCCTGAACTTACACTCTGGCTCAAAGCCCTTGTCAGTTATTCTAGCCAGCAAGCCATTGTCATTGTGCCGGGCGGCGGTCCATTTGCTGATCTTGTTCGTGATGCACAAAAACTGCATAATTTTGATGATAAGGCAGCCCATCATATGGCCATAGTTGCTATGAAACAGTTTGGCCTGTTACTGATGTCATTAGAAGCTCAATGTACCACATTTTCAATAGATAACAATAATTTATCAGGTTTATCTGTTTGGCTACCAGAAGACTCACTACTTGGTGAAACAGATATTAAGCAATGTTGGAGTATCAGTTCTGATAGTCTGGCTTTATGGCTCGCAAACAGCATTTCTGCTCGACAGTTACTATTAATAAAGCGTATTAATTCTTCGTCGCGATCAATAAAAAATTTAAGCGAAGATGGCATCATTGATGCTGGCTTCTCTCACTTATTTTCGCAACAGCCTATCATAACGAAAATTATCCAGGATCAGCACCATCATCTTCTGGCTGAAAAAATTTCAGATAATAACTTGAAGTTATCGACGTAATGAATCAACTTATCCATACTTTGGAACAGATGTTAGATCAATTAAATAAAAAGCAAGACTCTAATACCTTTGAATTAATTTCCTTACTTTTATCAGAAGCAAATTTACATAGTCAGCCTACATGGGCTGCTCATATGACACCAACGGTCAGTCAATCAGCACTAATAGGCCAACTGATTGCAGGTTTACATAATGGTAACTTATTATCTGCTAATTTATACCCACGCTTAGCAGAAATTGAAGCACAATTAATCAGTTGGTTTTGTCTTTTATTTAAGCAGAAAAATGGCCATTTTACCCATGGGAGCAGCTACGGTAATTTAGAAGCCCTGTGGCAAGCAAGAGAACACAGAAAGACCTCTTCTAATATTGTTTATGGTTCCTCTTCAGCGCATTATTCCGTTGCCAAATCCTGTCGTATATTAGGGCTTGAATTTCGTCCTATTGCAACAGATCAACAAGGTCGAGTACAAATCACTGAGTTGAAAGCAGCTTGTCAAAAAGATCGGCCGCTAGCAATAGTAGCTACTGCCGGCACGTCCTCTTGTGGTGCAATTGATTCACTCAGTGAGTGTATCGATATAGCACATTCTGTAAATAGCTGGTGTCATATTGATGCAGCTTGGGGTGGCGCATTAGCATTACTTGAAAACCAGCCTTATTTATCTGGTATTGAACACGCTGACTCATTATGCTTCGATCCTCATAAATCCTTAGGTCAAGCTAAACCATGTAGTATATTAGTTTATCAGCATAAGCTAGAGCCTTTTACCGATTTGGACGTAGATTACTTAACTTTAACACCGAAGAAAACTATCGCTGGCTCCTATGGTGGAGAGTTATTTTTACCGCTCTGGTTTTGCCTTCAAGTAAACCAAGATGAAATAATTAATCATATAAAGCAACGTTTAAGACAGGCCGAGTTATTTGCTCAAATACTGAAGGATAAAACAGGCTGGACTGTTTGGCACTCGCCAACAGGCATTGTTTGTTTTGAGCCTAGTGATTTGCAAGGTTTATCATTATTAGAAAAGAAAGGTATCTTTTCACGGGCACAAATAAATAGCTTAGATGTCTACCGCGCTGTATTTGCTAATCCAACAACAACGGCTAGAGCACTCATTACTGAACTTGAGCCTTATTTTTAATTTGTTTCTGCACACTGTCAAAACGTCGCAACCATGATGGCAATGTATTTAAAGGAGTAGGCCATTTTTGACTGGCTTTTAATGCTGTTTTCTTATCAGGATAAACACCATAAATAAGTGCATACCAAACCCGCCCGTTTCTCATACTCTGAAACTCTGCTGTATCATCAGATAGGGCATACTTATCTATAAACTCAATCACCTCAGCATGCTCCCATGAGCCCATCAGCTGAAAGGTATAGTCAGTGCCTTGCTGTTGCTTGATCCAGTCTTCCTGATGCACTGAGGAGGCCAGTGTTGTTATTAATTGTGCTTCTACTTCTACTAAGTCTATTACAGTGTTCTTTTCCACCGCTTCCATGGCTTCTATTTGAGGTTCAGGCTCTTCTTTCCCCTGCTCAGCTAATGTGGCGACTAATGAAGTAAGCTCTTCGCGACCTGCTTGCTCTATACTAGTTACTTTATCTTCACCCACAATAACTGTTGTTAACTGTTCATCTGCTTCATTATAAGAAAATTCTTCTTCCTGCTTAACAGGTTCTTTTTCGATCCCTGAAAAGAGTGCGTTGATCTGTTGCTGAAAAACTAATAGCAATATCAATGAAGTGATTAATAACCCTAAAGTCAGCCATTTTAATAAGCTTTGTATTTTGGGAAAATTAAAAGGGAGGCTGAGTTGCTTAGCTGATCTTCTTAGCAACTTCTGATGTGCCAATTCATTTACCTTAGCGGGACAACCTTCGGATTGTCGATAAATATTCTTTAAGTCTTTTTCGCTAAATGGTATCTCACCAAGATAAGCTACAGCGACTAGTCGATGCATCAAATATAAAGGTAGTTCTTGTTCCGTTAAGTTTGGTAATTCAACACGCTGCGAACGGCCATGCAATTTTTCCCATTCAGGCATCGCCTTGCTCGCGGTCAATACAGCGTGTAATAGAAAATTGTCTTCTTCTTGCCATGAAAGACAATCAAAAATAGCTGTTACAACATCAGCTTCCATATGATCGATATCATCAACCAGTACCACAGACCTAATATTGAGATTAAGTAATCGCTGTAACCTATTTCTTAATACTGATTCATAATCAGTAGTCTGAGCTATCTCAGTCTCATCAACGCCAAAAGCCCGAAGGCAAGACTCCATGAATTTTGTTGCCGTCAGTGAAGCTTCTGCATCAATACGACACACTCTTAGTTCATCACCCGCATCATGTTGTAACTGAGTCAATAAGCTGCTTTTCCCACCACCCTCAACCGCTACGACACATGGCACTTTATCGCTGGCACGTAATAAATGGAACAGTAAGTTTAATCGCTGTTCTATTTGTTCGCCATGATAAAATCCTTCGGCATTAATCGCATTATTAAATGGCGCAGAGCTCAAAGCTAAGCGTGTAAGATAACTAGGTTCTGCTGCAGAGTTATTGATACTACTCATATACAGGTCACATTAGTTTTGAAAATAAGCCAAAGTTTCAGCTAAACAAACTTTGGAGTAATCATCACTGATAACAGCCTGACCAATATTCTTTAACAATACCAGTCGGATCTTCCCATCTTGTACTTTTTTATCCACCGACATTAATGACATAAACTGTTCCGTTGTCATGCCAGTAGGTACTGTCACAGGTAAGCGTGCAGCGATGAGTATCTGTTTGATTTTCTCAAGCTCAACTTCAGATATCCATCCCATCCGATGGGATAAGTCGGCAGCCATTAACATGCCAACTGCCACACCCTCACCATGTAGAAAATTACCGTAGCCCATCCCAGTTTCAATTGCATGGCCAAAGGTATGTCCTAGATTCAATAATGCTCTTACCCCTTGCTCAAGCTCATCTTGTGCAACGATATCAGCTTTATCTTGGCATGAGCGTTCAATCGCCTCTGCTAACACACCTTTATCTCTTGCTAGCAATGCTGGCATATTGTCTTCTAACCATGCAAAAAATTCTGCGTCGTTTATCAAGCCATATTTGATTACTTCAGCTAGGCCTGAAGATAATTGCCTATCTTCTAATGTATTTAAAGTCGACGTATCGGCAAGTACACATTGTGGCTGATAAAATGCACCAATCATATTCTTACCTAATGGATGGTTTACTGCTGTTTTACCACCTACGGATGAATCAACCTGTGACAGTAGTGTCGTTGGGATTTGAATGAATGGTACGCCACGCTGATAAGACGCAGCAGCAAAGCCTGCCATATCACCAATAACACCACCACCTAATGCAATTAATGTCACCTTACGAGAAAATTTACCCTGTAATAGAGCATCAAAAATCTGATTAAGTATCTCTAGACTCTTATACTCTTCTCCATCAGGCAAAATTACTGATTCACAGCGATATTGCGTTAATGACGCTAGTACTTTATTTAAATATAAAGGCGCTACGGTGGTATTACTTACAACCAGTACCTCAGAGCCTTTAATATGTTTTTCTAATAATCCTGTCTGAGATAATATGCCATTACCTATATAAATAGGATAACTGCGATCTGCTAGGGAGACGTGTAATGTTTTCATCATTATTATCTTATTGGCCTACATTTTCTAACTGTTTAATGACTTCAGAAACTGCATGGGAAATTGATTGCTCTCCCGTGCGTAATTCGATATCTGCAACACTTTGATATAACGGTGCACGCTCAGTTAGTAAGTCTATAATTTGTTGTTTAGGATTATCGGTTTGTAGCAATGGTCGACTTTTATCTTTAGCTGTTCGTCGAAACAACTGATCTGGAGATGCTGATAGGTATATAACATGACCGCGAGATCGTAGCACTCGTCGAGTGTCATCTGACAGTACAGCGCCTCCACCTGTTGCCAAAACAATCTCTTTTAGTTGCGATAAATCATCAATAACCTTTTGTTCGCGAGCACGAAAACCACTTTCACCTTCCATTTCAAAGATCCAAGAAATTGACACGCCAGTACGCTTCTCAATTTCTTTGTCACTATCAAAAAAATCACGACCCAACGCTCTTGCCAGCTGCCTGCCAACTGTCGATTTACCGGCTCCCATGGGACCTACTAAAAATATATTTCCACTTACCACGAAGTGTTGATCCTTGCATTCATCTTTTATATGACAAAAAAAGCCGGTCTATTTAAGCCGGCTTTTATCGAGTAATTATCTGTTACTTTCTAAAATTTAAGGCTATCTTTAATAATTTTAGGCGTTACAAATATCAGTAGTTCTCGTTTTATATCTTCGTTTGTATTCGTCTTAAATAGAAACCCTACATAAGGTAAGTCACCAAAGAATGGTACACGTCTTGATGATTTTGTTTTTCTTTGCTCATAAATACCACCAAGAACCACAGTCTCACCATTATCAACTAATACTTGTGTTTTTACACTACGCGTATCAATACTTGGTACGCCGAGGAATACCGCGCCAACTTCATCTTTATTAACTTCTAAGTCCATCACAACACGATCATCAGGTGTAATTTGCGGTGTTACCTCCAGTTTCAATACTGCCTCTTTAAATGAAACTGAAGTCGCACCACTTGAGCTTGCTTCTTGATAAGGAATCTCTGTACCTTGCTCAATTGTTGCTGTCTTCTGGTTTGAAGTTATCACTCTTGGGCTTGAAATAATTTCACCTTGCCCTTCTTCCTGCATAGCTGATAACTCTAGTTCTAGTATCGCACCAAGTGGAAGTTTAGCTAAAGCTAGAGCAAATGTTCCAGCAGCATTTGCTACCGGTAAATTCACATTCAAACGATCTGCTTGCTCCAATGTTTCGCCATTTAGTATTTGGGTCGTGCCATTAAGACTACCTGATGAAGCAATATTTGAAAAATTCGCCTGATTACCTGTTATGGATGCTGATGTTCCAAATCTCACACCTAATTCTTTAGTAAAGTCATTATTTGCAATAACAATACGCGACTCAATGAGTACTTGTCGGATAGGAATGTCTAATTTTGTAATCAATTTACGAATTTGAACCAGCTGATCCGCAGTGTCACGTAATAATAATGAATTAGTTCGCTCGTCAACAGTAACACTGCCTCTACCCGATAAGAATCCTGTAACTCCCGATCCTGAACCTTCTTCTTGTCCACTCTGGAGCAAGGCAGATAAATCAGTTGCTTTCGCAAAATTTACTTCAATAATTTCTGAGTACAATGATTCTAGTTCAACCAGTTGTTTTTTTGCTGCTAACTCTTGCTTCTCTCTTGCAGCAATTTCAGCGGCAGGGGCAATCAACAAGATATTGCCATTTTGACGCATAGCTAAGCCTTTTGTCTTTAAAATGATATCTAAAGCTTGATCCCAAGGTACGTTTTTCAATCTCAAGGTTAAGTTACCTTGCACAGTATCACTCGTAACTAAATTATATCCCGTGAAGTCAGCTAATAACTGTAAGACAGCACGTACTTCAATATTCTGGAAGTTCAGTGATAATTGCTCACCTTGATAACCAAACTCATCGATACGATCTTCTGCTATTAAGTCATCAGTAAGTGGCTTCACCTCAATTACTAACACATCTTCTGATTGATAAGCTAAGTGCTCAAATTTTCCAGATGTTGTTAAAGTTAGCTTGGTATTTTTACCTGATTGGACACTATCAATGATTTGGACTGGGGTGCCAAAATCAACCACATCTAATCTACGTTGTAAATTTTCTGGGAGGGATACACCCGTCAAGTCAACCACAATGGTGTCACGTTCTTGATGGACGTCAACCGGTGCACTATCATCATCCAGATGAATCATTAATCGTGCTTCACCTTTTTCGCCGCGACGAAAATCAATCTCTGTGACGTTATGAGCCCCGTCATCATAAGTCATCATGGACTTTTTAGCATCGCCATCAACAGTGACAAGAATCACATTGCCTTCTTGTTCTATCGTATAGGGTACTTTTTGGGCCAGATTAATAACCATTCGTGTTCGTTCGCCAGCCTCAATAATCGACACACTATTCGTTTCACCAATATTGATTTGCTGAGTTTTTCTATCTAATTTATTGGCGACATCAGCAAAATCAAGTACGACTCTAGCGGGATCATCAATCGAAAAAGTATTTGGTTTATCAACCGGTTCAGAGAACGTCAGCATCAGTTGAACCTTCTCTCCTGGCAAAGATGAATACCCTAATGACTGTAGATCTGCAGCAAAAATATTTACTGTTGTCAGGGCCATAGAGCTAACACATAGCCATTTCATCATCGTTTTAAATTGATGTATTACCAACATTCTGCTTCCCACCGTATTATTTGTCATAATTCTATTTTCGCTAGTCATCGTTATCTATATGCCTCTAATTCACGTCAACAACAGAAAGGGATGAATCACGTTCAACATAACCACCTCTCTCATCTGACACGATTTCTTTCAGAGTCACTTCCACATCAGAAATCGTTAAAATTTGCCCATCATCTAAACCCATATAATCACCGATTTTTACGCGATGAATAACGCCTTCTGGTGCACGAACTAAGGCCCATATATTTTCTTGTTGTAGTGTTCCAACTAATTGAAGCTCATTTAAAGCATAAAACTCTAGCGCTTCTTTCAAGCGGCTTTGATCTGGATGAATGCCATTATCTATAAGTTCTTCTATTATTTCTTCTTCGACAGGCAGTATGTCTATAACTGTCTTAACAAATGGATCGCGCAATTCTCCGGCCGAGTATACAAACTTTTCATATGTTTTCATCACTGGCATCGGCTCAATCTCAGGCTGTGGCTGTGCCTGTATATTAGCGATATAAGCGGTCAAATCATCTTTATCTTTTTGACAGCCACTCAAAATTAAAGTGACAAATAATATTAGTAGCTTACTCAAATCTGTCATAACTTACTTGTTCCTTAATATCTGGGCAAATAATACCCAAAAGGTATTATTATTGCTCATCAAAATAACGATATGTTTTTGCTGTAATCTGCATTGCCATCTTTTCAGATTCTTTACCCAGTGGCGATAAGGTTAAATTATGCATTGTTACAATTCGAGGTAATGCGGCAACAGCACTTACAAATTCACCAAACTGATGAAAAGTGCCGGTCACAGTAATTTGAATTGGTAATTCCGCGTAAAAATCAATTGGGTGTTCACCTTCCGGCTTAAACAATTCAAACTCTAACCCATTTACCAACCCTGAGCTTGAAATATCAACCAACAAATCCGCAACTTCACTTTTACGAGGCAACTGTTGCAACATAGAGGCAAAGACCACCTTCATTTCTTTCATCTGCTCTTTATATGCCTCTAAATTTACAGCTTTAGCATATTTAATATCGTAGGTTTGTTTCAATGTTGTTTCTTTGGCTTCAGCTGCCGCTAGTGCCACTTCTTTATCTTTAATAATATAGTAATAACCTCCAGCCCAAACCAAGATACATAACAAAGCAATTGCGATTGCTTTTATTGCTATTGGCCACTCACCACTTTCATTAAAATCTAAGTCATTTAGTGAAGATAATTCCATCACTTATCTCCCTCTTCTACCGTAATTTTTGATTCTTTTGACACCAAAGTGAATTTTCGAATGGCATCATCTTTTGTAGATGTTCGTTTTATAACGGTTAAGTCGGGGTTATCAAATTCATTGTCTTCATCTAAGTTACGCATAAAAACAGAGACTCTGGCATTAGACTGAGCAATACCATCGATAGTTAGCGAATCCCCTTGTCGTGCCACTTTTTCCAGATGTATTCCTTCAGGTACACTATGAACTAGGGCCTCAAAGACTTTCACAACCTTTGGTCTACTAGTTTGTAATTCTTGGATTACGTTCATACGCGCTAATAATTGTTCCCGCTCTTCATCAAGCGTTCTTATTTCTGCTATTTTTATATCTAATAAATTAATTTCAGTTTGTAAAAAAGTATTCCGTCCATTTTGATCATCTAAAAGACTATCCGCATATAATATTGCGCCATATAAGACAACCACTGCAAAAATAAGCCCTGCAACCAAAGAAGCGATGAATTGCTGCTGACGTTCTTGTCGTCGCTCTTCTCGCCAAGGTAATAAATTAATATGAGCCATTAATCAAAACTCCTCATTGCAAGCCCACATGCTATTAACATTGATGGAGCATCATTGCTTAATGCGTTAATTGATACCTTTGATCCCAGGGTCATATCCACAAAAGGATTCGCAATTGTTGTCGCGGTATCGGTATCACTTTCTATCATAGCATCAACACCTTGAATTGATGCACAGCCTCCAGCAAGGAGAATATGGTCAATCGATTGATATTGTGTTGAAGTCGAAAAGAAGAACTGTAATGCTCGAGTCACCGTTGTTGTCATTAAGCTTTTAAACGGGTCAAGTACTTGTTGAGTATAATCTTCAGGTAAATTATTCTCTTTTTTTGCCCTGCCAGCATCTTGGATAGACATACCATAGTGTTGTGCAATATTTTCAGTCAGCATTCGTCCGCCAAATGTTTGCTCGCGGGTGAATACAATTTTGCCATCAACAAGGACATGTAATGTCGTCACTGTGGCGCCAATATCGACAACTGCAACCGTTAAGCCTTGTCCATGCAAGGGTAATTGAGATGTAATTAATGAAAATGCATTTTCTACGGTATAGGCTTCGACATCCACCAGTTTTGGCTTTAAACCTGCCATTTCAACAACATCTGTACGTGCATCAACATTTTCACTTCTTGAAGCAGCTAACAGCACGTCTACTGCTGTTTCATCAGACTCTGACACTCCAATAACTTCAAAATCCAATCTTACTTCTTCTAAGGGATATGGGATATGACTTTCAGCTTCAAGCATAATCTGCTCTTCAAGTTCGCGATCAGTAAGTGTCGCCGGATAAGAAATTACCCGGGTAATCGTTGAATTGGCAGAAACAGCAACCGCTGCAGACTTAGCTTTAGTACCAGAACGTTTGACTGCCCGTCGAATCGCGCCAGCTACATCGTCTTTATTTTCAATCCTGCTTTCAACAACAGCATTTACCGGCAAAGGTTCAACAGCATACGAAACAACTACATACTTGTTTCCTTTTTTACCTAGTTCAAGCACCTTAACTACTGATGAGCTAACGTCTATCCCTAAAAGTGATTGGCTTATTTTTCCAAACATGTGCCGCCTCAAATTGCTGTTTAATGAATAACACTTACTACTCATACTTAAAGTAGTTTCTCAAGACTATAATTCATCTATTTCTAAAATACAATAGAGTTAATCGCTTAAATGCGGGATAGCCCTCATTAATGAAGCTTTCATCATTCTATTCTCTCATCTCCTATTGTGTATTACATTCTCTAAGATATACTGAACAGCATCTTAAAATTCACACTGACCATAATTGAAAAGTACTTCTATGTATCACTTCTTTCGTCGACTGTTTTATTTATCGTTTATTACCTTTAGTTTAGCTGCGATAGGTATAACTGCAGGGTATCTCTGGCTTGCACCCAAACTGCCAGATATCGATACTTTAAAAGAAATACAACTCCAAGTACCTTTACGAATATTCAGTGCCGAAGGACAACTTATTGCTGAGTTTGGAGACAAAAGACGCATTCCTGTCAACTACGAAGCTATCCCTCCTTCTCTAATTCATGCTTTTTTAGCATCAGAAGATGATCGTTTCTTTGAACACCCTGGTGTTGATTACCAAGGCCTCTTACGAGCAGTCTACTCTCTCGCAATAACGGGAGTGAAAGCCCAGGGCGGCAGTACCATTACAATGCAAGTTGCTCGAAACTTCTTTTTAAGTAATGAAAAAACCTACTTACGTAAAATCAATGAAATCATTCTTTCGCTGCAAATTGAGCAGGTTTTAACAAAAGAAGAAATTTTAACGCTCTATTTAAATAAGATATATTTAGGCAACCGTGCCTATGGGGTAGCTGCAGCAGCTAAAGTCTACTACGGCAAACCGCTAGATGAGCTAACTTTACCCGAATTTGCCATGATTGCAGGCTTACCTAAAGCCCCTTCTAGATATAATCCCATTGCCAATCCAGATCGCGCTCAATTACGCCGCGATTATGTACTTCGTCGCATGTGGGAAGTAGGTCATATTTCAAAACAAGATTATGAAACAGCAGTTCAAGTCCCGCTCACATCAAGCTTTCACAGCCGCCATGTAGAAGTCTACGCGCCCTATGTGGCGGAACTAGTCAGAACACAGCTTATCCAGCAATATGGAGATGAAGCTTATAATATGGGCCTTAGTGTCTACACAACTATTAAGGCAAAACATCAGTATGCATCTAATGATGCAATTCAAGCTGCATTACTCGCTTACGATAAACGCCACGGGTTTCGAGGAGCAAAAAATAAGCTTCCCTTGTCAGAAGAAATGACAGCTGAAGACTTTGAACAAGCATTGTCTAATTTTAATTCAATTGGTCCACTTAAACCTGGACTTGTAGTTAAAACAGAACCCGATCAAACCGAAATATACATAAAAAATCATGGTTTAATATCCATCAATGTCAGCTCATTAACATGGGCAAGAAAACAACTTAGTACTAATCGCCGAGGTAAAAAAATAAAGAAAGTTACCGATGTACTTAGCAGCGGTGACCAAATTTACTTACATCAAGATCCTCAAGGTGAATGGCAATTAGCCCAATTACCGCAAGCTGAAGGTGCAATTATTGCTATCTCACCCTATGATGGCGGTGTAACAGCACTTAACGGTGGTTTCGAATATTTCCAAAACAAGTTCAACCGTGCCACACAGTCACGCCGTCAACCCGGTTCGGGATTTAAGCCCTTCATTTATTCCGCTGCATTAGAGGAAGGTTACACTGCCGCGACAATTATCAATGATGCTCCCGTTGTTTCTGATAACAATGTCGATGATGTCTGGCGCCCAGAAAATTACAGTGGGAAATTCTATGGCCCGACTCGTTTACGTGTTGCACTTACCCATTCCAGAAACTTAGTCTCAATTCGTATTCTTAGAGATATAGGTACAAAATACGTCATTGACTACGCCAGTAAATTTGGCTTCGATCCAACACAATTACCTAATAGCCTATCCTTAGCCCTAGGCAGCGGTAGCGCAGCACCATGGGATATGGCTCGCGCCTATTCTGCTTTAGCCAATGGCGGTTATCGGGTTGAACCCTATGTTATTCAACGTATAGAAGACTCTGCTGGAATGATTATCATGCAAGCAGAGCCAGATACTGTATGTGAAACATGTCTTCCACAGGATCCCTTAGACACTGCAAATCAGTCGACCAAAGCGGCTAAACGCATAATGACTCCTCAGAACAACTACATTATGAACAGTTTATTGCGTGATGTAGTTCGTTACGGCACGGGCCGAAAAGCAATGAGCCTTGGCAGAAATGATCTTGCAGGGAAAACAGGTACCACCAACGATCAAGTCGATGCTTGGTTCAATGGTTTCCACCCTGATTTAGTCGCTATCGCTTGGGTTGGTTTTGACTCACCTAAATCATTAGGCCGCTATGAAACAGGAGGTAGAGCTGCGCTGCCTATGTGGATAGACTTTATGAAATCAGCGCTAGATGATGTGCCAGAGGCGCCACTACAACACCCTGTTGATATGATCACAGTCAAAATTGACCCTGACACGGGATTATTAAGTGGCCCCGACACTCAAAAGCCAATAAGCGAAACGTTTAGGGAGCAATATGTCCCTACAGAAACAACGCCACCGACAACGTTCTTTATTGGCCCTACACAAAATCCAGATAATCCTTCAGCACCAACAGACTTGTTTTAAAACAAGTTTATTTTACTCGTTTAGCCCTTAGGCCAGCTTCCAATTCACCAGCGGGATAATCACCATTAAGCAGCTTTAACTGCTGTAATGCACTGTTACTAATTCGAGATTTTTTAGCCCAGCTAGGGTAGTTATCTGCTCTATTAGCCCGAACAACATCTATTTTAAATGCTTTCGCTAAGTCCTTTTCAGCTTTAGATAAAACGTGCAGACTCTTGGCAACTTTAAGAAATTCCACATCAGTATTATTAAATGTTTTCACGTCTTTTACGCTGGAAAAGAATACAAATGCTTTATCACGAAGGTAGATAACTGAAATTCGTGCTCGCTGTCCTTGCTGCTCTAATAAGCCTGTATAGCCATCTAAGCCATGACTCCTAATTCGCTGTCCAGCAATTAGCTTATCAATTTTCAAACGCTGAGAAATAAAGTCTTTAGGTGATATTTTTCGATTAATATCAGCTGCTCGCATCTCAATAAAAGCATGACCACCGGAAGATATCGCTTGAATTCTGTCCGGGTGATTCAATACTTGCCAGCCAATAGGGAAGTCCACAGCAAAATCCATCACTAAGTGATAGAAATGGTGCTCTCTTCTGATCCCTTGTTCTTCACTATCACCAAATGTCATTCCGTTAATCTTATCGAGATAAGCATCCCTGCCACGTTTCCCCTTACCACTTAACGAGAATTTCTCAGCAGCGCCGACTACCTCATGTAATCGCGTGTCATTATCTGGATGACTGGCAAATAAACCATGATAACTTTGAACTTCTCGGCCTTGTTGCTTTGCCTGTTCTGCCGCAAACACTTCTTGATCCTTCAATACTCGAATGACATCAATCATAGCCTTAGAGTCATAACCGGCCTTTGCCAGATACTCAGCCCCTAGACCATCAGACTCCAACTCATGTTCGCGACCATAACCACTAAGTAAAGAACCTCCTAGGATATTAAACACGTTTTGCGAAGCAGCGCCACGTAATTCAGGGAATAAAATAGCGCCTATGGTATAGCCTAGATTAGCCGCTTGCGCCGCACTTTGTTGGCGCACACCATGCCTTGCTGTCACATGACCAATTTCATGACCTAACACCGCCGCTAGCTCTGCCTCAGAATTAAGGTAAGCCATCAATCCCCGTGTGATATAAATATAGCCTCCAGGTAATGCAAAAGCATTTATCTCCGGAGAATCTAGAACCGTAAAACGGTATGTCAAATTATCGCGGTGACTGACATTAGCTAAACTGTCACCAACACCTTGTACATAGCGCTGTAATTCCTCATCACTATAACGACCGTATTGCTCAATGATCTTGGGATGATTTGTCCTACCAATATTAAGCTCACTGTCTTCACTCAACATTACAAAGTCGTGACTACCGCTTACAGGGTTTTGAGCACAACCCGCTAAAGCCAGAAACAGCAAAGCCCCAGCTAACAAGCAGAGGCTTTGTGTGAGATTACGACCTGTAGCACTAGAAAGTACAAACATGGTTAATCCTTCTAATTAGCTCGACTCATTAATGAGTCAAAAAAATTATTTTCCGTATTTTTGACGGAATTTATCAACTCGACCAGCAGTATCAAGCATTTTTTGCTTACCGGTGTAGAACGGGTGACATTCTGCACACACATCCAAGCTTAAAGCCGTGCTGCGAGTAGAACGTGTTTTAAAAGAGTTACCACAACTACAAGTAACATCGATCTCGCTATATTCTGGATGGATATCCGCTTTCATATCTATTCTCGTTAAATGTTTTTAAAAATTTAATTAGCCCAATTAAAATACCGGACTTTTGAACCGCACAATTTTACCGATCAAGGCCCCTGACAGCAAGCTTTAATTTGAAATTATACACTACCATGCTAAAAGCCCTACCTTTCAGCCACTAATAAAGCTTGGTTTCGCCATCCTTGCTCAAGATCACCCAATAAAGCTTCTTCACGATAAACCCGTACATTCATTGGCGAAAATAACGAGAGCAATTCATTATTCTTTAATAGGAATTCTGGATTGCTTGGCCCCTGTAGCTGCACTTTCTGCTGACAATAGGTTTGATAAAGCAATAAGCCTTTCGGGCGCAACGCTTTAACAAGCAACGGACATAAAGCGCGATCAAGAAAATAACTAACCACAATTACATCTAGACTATCTTGTTTAGGAGGGTTTTGAATTACATCCCGTACTTTTGCATCAATACTGAGTGAACTGGCTTTCGCGCTCTCCACTAACTGTTCAATGGCTACAGAAGAATTATCCCATGCCGAAACAGTTAGGCCTCTTTTAGCTAGCAATAAGGCATTGCCACCTTGACCACATGCCAAATCAAGCGCATCGCCTTGTGATGGCAATAAATGTTGACTCTGTTCCAAGACAAAAGATGCCGTTGGCTCTGCTGATTTGCGGCTATAAATAGCATCCCACTTAGATAATTCAGCCATTGCTATCAACGTCTCCAGAAAGCAGGCGTTAGTACAACTAATAAGGTAAAGATCTCTAAACGGCCCAATAACATAGCCACGCAAAGCACCCATTTAGAAGGCGCATTAATGTCACCGTAGTTCGCACCTACCTCGCCCAGTCCTGGACCCAAGTTATTAAGGCATGCTGTCACAGCAGAAAATGAGGTAACAATATCTAAGCCTGTTGCCATTAAGAACAAGTACATAATCATAAAACAGAAAATATACAGAGCAAAAAACCCCCACACAGCACCGACTACTTTCGGCGCTAATGCTTTATTGTTAACCTTAATGGCGAACAAACCATTAGGGTGAATCAAGCGTAATACTTCACGGTAGCCTTGTTTGAATAGCAGCATCACTCGAATCACTTTCATTCCGCCACCTGTTGAGCCTGCACAACCGCCGACATAGCTTGCCAATAACAACATAATAGGCAAAAAACCTGGCCATAAAGAATAGTCAGTAGTGGTAAAACCAGTGGTCGTACCTATTGATACAGCTTGGAAAACACCCTGATGAATAGCTGTCCACGGCGTATCGAAGGTATGTGTAAAATACAAATAGGTTGAAGTCACTAGCGCCAGTACGAGCAAAATCCACAAATATACCTTGAGCTCGGAATCAGCAAGATAATGCTTTATAGAACGATGACGCCATGCTAGAAAATGCAGTGAAAAATTCATACCGGCCAGTAACATAAAGACCACAGTGATCATTTCTATGGTTGCACTATTGAAAAAGCCCATACTGGCATCATGAGTCGAAAATCCACCAATTGCTACCGTAGAAAAACTATGGCCAACCGCGTCAAACCAGCTCATTCCTGCCCATTTAAATGAAATTGCGCATGAAATCGTGAGTGTTAAATAGATATACCAAAGTGCTTTAGCCGTTTCTGTAATACGTGGCGTTAACTTAGAGTCTTTCATTGGCCCGGGTGTTTCGGCACGATATAACTGCATACCACCCACGCCTAATAAGGGCAAGATTGCAACGGCAAGCACAACAATCCCCATGCCGCCTAACCATTGTAGAAATTGGCGATAAAACAATACCGCTTTAGGTAATTCGTCTAGGCCTGTCAGTACTGTCGCACCTGTTGTCGTCAAGCCTGACATAGACTCAAACACCGCATCAGTAAATGACATTTCAGGGACTTTTGTCAAGAAAAATGGAATCGCACCAGAAATTCCAAGTGCTACCCAAAACATCACTACGACAATAAAACCATCGCGGATTTTCAATTCTTTGCGATGCTTTCGCACAGGCAGCCAGAATAAGAAGCCCGTAGCTAATAATAAAACAAATGCATCAACAAAGGCTTCTGTAGAGCCATCTTGATAGTAAATTGATACCGCAATGGGTGGTAACAAAGTAAAACTAAAGAGACCTAGTAAGATCCCTAAAATGCGCTGTATAGTTAAAAACTGCATTAGCTTACCTGACTCTTCATAGAAGCAACGCGTCGATGATACGCCCACACCAACATCATTAATAGTGATAATAGCCACAATGGCCACTGTCCATAGCTGACATAAGGTGTAGAACCAACTCGAGGTTGAGCATTAACAGTTAATACGGCCTCTTCAAACTGCGGCGCTTTCTCTACCAGCTTACCTTTAAAATCTATTAAAGCTGAAATGCCATTAGTTGTTGCTCGCAAAATAGGCCGGCCCATTTCCAAGGCTCGGTTTTGTGAAATTTGTAGATGCTGCGGTGGTGCAAAAGAATCACCATACCAGGCATTATTAGAAGCATTTATCAGTAAACTCGCCTCAGGAAGACTCTCTAATATTTCTGTCGAAAATACATCTTCATAACAAATAGAAATACCAACCGGTTGACCTGCTATGTTTATAATTTCACCTGGTCCCGTGCCTGAACTAAAACTTGACATCGGCAAATGGAAAAATGCAATAAGCCCGCGCAACCATTCAAATGGAATATATTCACCAAATGGCACTAGGTGACGTTTAGAATAAAATGCTTCATTGCGACCTAACAACATCATACTGTTGTAGTACTCGTCCAACTCTTGATTCAACACCGGTAAACCTAATAATATTTCGGTATTATTTTCTGCTGCTAATTTATTCAATGGGTCGAGGAAAAAATCTTTTGCCTGATGATAAAACACCGTCACCGCATTTTCAGGCCAAATAATTAAATCACTATCCCAATTTTCTTCAGTTCTGGCTCGATATAACGCTAAGGTTTTAAATAACTGATCGCGATCCCATTTTATAGCTTGTGGCACATTACCTTGAATAATACTGATCTTAATCGGCTCATCGACTGGCTGCGTCCACTGTTGTGATTTTAAGGTCTGCCCGCAAAACCAAATAGCCATTAATACAAGTACTGGCCATAACACTTTCTTTTGAATAGCCACTAGCAACAACCCTGCAGATACTGTTGTTAATAATGACACGCCTAAGGCGCTAATCACTGGTGTATAACCACTTAAAGGCCCATCTAACTGACCAATGCCGACTTCTAACCAAGGGAAGCCTGTTAAAAACCAGCCTTTAAACCATTCAAAAACCAACCATGCCACAGGTAGTAGCAGCACATAATCTTGGCTAGTTAAATCATTAGGTGAGAGTTTTTTTATTGCCCAACCTAGAGCCGCCAGATACAAAGATAAAAAACCAACAAAGAGTGCTGTGAGTAAACCTGCAATGAAAATATTAGCTTGACCAAAATCATGAATGGCAACATAAACCCATGATACGCCCACGCCAAAGAATCCAAGTCCAAACAAAAATCCTAAGCGAGCTGCTTGCTTAGCGTTAACAGAGGTCCAAGTGAAAAATAATAAGGCTAAACTAACTACGGCAAGAGGATAAAAATGAAAGGGTGCAAATGATAATGGCAATAAACCACCAGCAATTAAAGCCACTAGATGATTCGGTAAATAACGCGTCATTTGCTAATTGTCCACTTTAGATTAGATTAAGATTCAGAGTGGTCTAACTCTTCAGATGGCATTACATTCATTTCTAATAAATGAATTCTACGATTATCTGCCCGCATCACGGTAAATTGGAAAGAGCCAATGGTGACAGTCTCATCACGCGATGGAAGGTGCCCAAAGTGATTCATTACAAAACCTCCGACAGTATCAAACTCATCTTCACTCCACTCGACAGAGAAGTACTCATTAAAATCTGCAACGCTGGTAAGTGCTTTTATCGTAAAACTTGATTCATCGCGTTTTAATATGGGTGCATCATCATCGATATCATGCTCATCTTCAATCTCGCCAACGATCTGTTCCAATACATTTTCGATGGTGACAATACCAGCAACACCGCCGTATTCATCGACCACAATCGCCATATGATTCCGCCGAGCACGAAACTCACGTAACAATACATTTAACCGCTTACTTTCTGGAATAAATACTGCTGGACGCATGATTTCACGTAAATCAAAATCAAGTTTGTCGGCTGATACAACTGAAGATAGCAAGTCTTTGGCTAATAAAATACCAATAACATCATCGCGGTCATCATCAATAACAGGAAAGCGTGAATGACCTTCTTCACACACTAATTTTAAGGTGTCTTCTTTCGCCGCATCACGAGATACCATTACCACTTGCGAGCGAGGAATCATCACATCGCGCGCCTGCATTTCTGACACGGCCAATGCGCCTTCAACAATTGATAAGGCTTCAGCATCAAGAATATGATCTTCCGAGGCTTTACGAATCACCTCAATTAACTGTTCTTGATCTTTAGGCTCAAACAACACGCCACTTAATCGCTGAATAAATGTTCTACTCGTCTTAGAGCGACTCGGTCGTCCTTCACTCATGGCAATATCTCTCGATAAGGATTATCAATATCTAGCGTCTTTAAAATATTAATTTCTAACGCTTCCATTTCTTCCGCTTCTTCATCGTCAATATGATCATAACCCAATAAATGTAAACAGCCATGAACCACTAAATGAGTCCAGTGATCATTAAGTTTCTTATTTTGTTCAAGTGCTTCACGCTCAACAAGCGGCACACAAATAATCAAATCACCCAATAAACGTGGCTCCATCGGTACTGGCGATTCAAACGGAAATGACAGCACATTGGTCGGACCAGCCTTATCGCGATAACTTGAATTCAACTCCGCGCTTTCTTCTGTATCCACAAGGCGAATACTTAACTCACATTGCTCATCAAGATGCATTAATGCAGCATCAACCCATTGTTCGAACAAGCTTATCTCAGGACTGTCGCCTTCAGATGCCAATTGCACATCAACAATTGATTTAGCCACTTAACTACGCTCAGCCTTTTCATAGGCAAGAATCACTTTTTGTACTAAAGAATGACGCACGACATCTTTCGCTTGGAAGAAAGTAAAACCAATATCATCGATATCTTTCAACACCTCAATCGCATGGCGTAAGCCTGATTGTTTAGGGTTTGGTAAATCGATTTGGGTAATATCACCCGTCACCATTGCTGTTGAGTTATAACCCAAACGCGTTAAGAACATCTTCATCTGTTCTTTCGTAGTATTTTGCGCCTCATCCAAAATAATGACTGTCTCTTATACACATCTCCGAGCCCACGAGACTAGGCATGATC
>OJGP01000052.1_pt1 | contig 24519 bp, 32 predicted proteins | sample 1594701 | NCBI WGS metagenome assembly OJGP01 (sample SAMN05416863, study PRJEB24817) | seawater metagenome | isolation source: Sea water | place: Canada:Atlantic | collected 2013-11 | reverse complement strand
ACAGTAATAACAGTACTTTGTAAATCTGTAAAAAACAGCATTGAAATTGTAAATAGCACACTCCCACCGAAGAAGTGTGCTAATTTATCTTTAGGTATCTTTGTAAAAATATTTATTAATTCTTTTAACTTATCCATTATTTTATGCTGCTTATTTCTTCTTCACTCAAAACTTGATTGTAAAATAGAATCTTCTTAATATCCCCGTTGAAAATCTCCTCTTCTCCTGTCCTAAAACTTCTTAGCCAATTAATATTCATATCTACCTCATCAATAGTACTATTATTTTCCCCAATTTTTATACCGTTCATAAAAAATTTAAAGGAACCACTTTCATAAGAAAAAGCAAACGTATTAAATTCCCTTAAATTCTCAACCAAAAACAGCCCAATCTCAATTGTGTTAATTCCATCTCTATATTGTACCAATATCCTATCTTCTTGATTGGCAAATTGGATTCTTATTCCATCAAACGAATTATTTGTATCTCCTAATCTTATACATCTGTTTTCTGCACCGCTAATATCGCTTTTTAATCTTGAAGTGAATATTAAAGTACCTCTCAATGTAGTGAATACATCACTTACTAAACCAATTTTTTTAGAACTTTTAACTATCGTGCTTCCGCTTGTAGGTATATAAGAAGTACCGCCATATCCTAACTCCATTTGCGCACCCCAAAAGTAAAAACCACTAACACCGTCACCTTTATAGACCGTATCACCAGCTGCGTTAGCTAAATAAACTCTAACCAATGGTGTGATTCCGATTTGAATATTTCCAATAGCTTCAACCCTTAACCATCCATTAGCATCTCTTTTAACGTCAAATTGAAGAATCTGGGCTCCAACTACCTCATATTCAAGCGTTTCAAGGTTTAGATTGGTGATATAATCTGCACCGTCACCTAATAATATTACTACGTTTGTATGATTATTAGATTTTATATAAAAAGAAGCGGTATATACAGCCGGTGCAACCAATGGATCTGCAACACTATCATTAATTCTATGCTCCTCCATCGTTTCGGTAGCTGCAACGTGATAAACTCCTAATTTACCGCTCGGACTCACTACGCCACCATCAAGAGATACCGTTGTAGCTGTTTTTAACCATTCACTAACACTTATATTTTCACTATATTTAACAAGATTTTCAGTACCTCTCTCTAACCTTAAAAACGATTCGCCTTTTTCTACATTTATTGCGGGTATATTTGATGCCACCTCTTTAACGAAGGCTTCTTTATCTACAACTGTGGATGAACCACCCGCGTAATCAAAATCATTTCCCACGGTTGGCATAATTGAATATAATACCGACTCCTTGTAGCCGCTCGGTATCATCGCGATTGTTGGTTTAGTTTTCATCTTTCTTTTGTTTACTTAAAAATATTTGTAATTTCTTTACATTAATCTGTTTAGGCTTGTAATATTTATTCTTCTTTATAATTGCCATCCTCCAAAATTGTTTTCTTCCCTATCGGGTTTGATATCCTCGTTAATGTTAGTTAAATATTCGGGAAAATCCCTATTATTATAACACAAATAATCAACAAGTAAGTTGCTGTAATGCTGTGCAATAGTACGCTCCTTTTCAATTAAGAAATCTACCTCCTTTTTATCAACACTTTCACTTGTTTCAGATTGATGCTTATATACACCACCATTAGCAACCGTATAAGCTAAGAATGGTAAGCTGTGAACTGCCGCCCAATGTATTAGAGCAGGTTTAATATATTCCTCTACCAATTCTTTGTAAGGCGTGGTTAAAGTGTTATCAATTATATCGTTTAATATTCTCTTGTACAATCTTGTACCTAACAAGCTTTGTATTTCAATATCTTGAGCCACATTTGCCCATTGGATTAATTTATCATCATCAACACTACCGTCATAGATAGTATGTGATTTTAAATCCTTCATCGTAATCATTATAGCTTTCATATTATCTCTTATTTACATAACCTTTATTTGGCATATCGTTAGGCGTCATACTTACTTCTTTTTCATTAACGGGGTTAAATCCTTGTTTTCTTGCTTTTCCTGTTGAAATCTTAGGAGCTAATGGACTTTTAACATCAATACCTGTTTCACTTCTAAAAGTAACCCTTCTCCACTTATGCTTACATTGAGCACCTCCTTTGTATAACCAAATAGAATAAGTATCTGCACCTCCTTTGCCTAAACCTTTGTTTACTGCCTTATTGCCCATTGCAATTATATCTTCTTTGCGATACAGTTTATTAGCATTCATCATTTTCTTACAAAAGGATCTCTCAGGCGTTGGATTGCCTACGTACCTGTATCTAACTTTATAATTAACACCTCTAACTTCCTTATCTTGACTTGATTTAGCATTTGGAACTGCTCTACCTGTTGAAACGAAGTTAATAACCCTATCCAGCATTGATAACTTAACATCATTATCTAAAGACTTTAAAAATGCATTCTCATCAGCTTCAATCTGTGATACAATCTCATCGTATTCATCTTCAAGCTCATAGTCAACATCATTTTCACTTACTAATTCCCAACCTTCCAAATCGTCGTCACACTTACTAATTAATTCATCAGTTAAATCATCTTCAATTGATTCTTTATACATTTTAATACCTGTTTCCTCTTCTTTATCTTCATTATCAAGTACAACATCAACATTAGTAAATTCAAGCGGATCTAACGTTTTAAAATAAAGGTTTAAGCTAATCCCATTAACTGCCAATATATCTTCAATAGCATCAGTTAATTCTTCTTGAAACGATTTAATAGTTATGTTTGAAAACATCAATTGAGCTGTTTTAATCTCATCAGCATTATTTCCTAAACCGCCATTACCTGTTTCAATACCAATTAATTTACCACTTATTACTCTGTGACCTATTTTAAGTTTATTTTGGCACTCCTCAGATAAGTATTGATAGTGGGCGGCTGCATCTGTTAAAGGGATATCGTCAACAGTTGTTTTACTTTCCGCTGAATTATTAAAACTTACTATAACTTTTTGTCCTCTTGAACCTGTTAAATTAGATACAATACCATTCTTTATAGACTCCCTTTTGCTTTTATCATTAGGAATACCATCGTTAAAATTAACAACCTTAGTCCCGCTAAAGTGATTTAAAGCATCGTTGATGAGATAATCAGCAATTTCTTCTTCTAAAACTGCATAAGGTAGTGATCCAACATAATCAACAGGGCTAAAATAATCATAACCCGCAACGTAATCTCTAACAATATAAACCTCGTTCCCTTTGGTTGATGTTCCAAAAACGGGTATTTCTGTTTTTTTGTCGCTTGGCTTTGCTTCTGCCCAATTAGGATGGTACAACCAAGATTGCACAACGCCTTTATCATCTGCAAGTGTTGGTCTAAGCGTTTGCATTGGTATATGAGTTATTTTAGCAACCTTATTACCCTTGTAAGATACTTGTAAAGCAGCCATGCCCATTATTTTCCTATCCGCAACAACTCTTTTCAAGTCTTTTTTGGATAGTATTGATTTTAAAGCTGCATATTGCATTGGTTTTTTAGTACTATCAGTTGCATCAAGTCCTTTACCATAGATTTGTTTTACAATACCATTAATAATAGCGTTGTTAGTTGTTGAGCCTACATATCTATCAATTAAATACTTAAAATAGTTGTTATCCGCTCCATATTCTACAAAATTCTTATTCTTTACCTCTGTAATTGTAGGTGATGTATATTGCGACAACTCAATTATGAAATTGTTTCTGTCTTCCATATTATTTAATTATTACGTATTCGTTGTTTGTAGGGTTTTCCTTATAACTACCCTTATTTATAGTGTACTTTGATTGATTAGTACAAAAAATTCTATCATATACCACCAATTCCTGCTTAGTGTTATCTGTGTAACCTTTTAAAGTATAAAATCTATCTTCAATTAAATCTAATACAACATCAATGCTAACATAATATCCTTGATTGGTAGTATTAACCACTTTACTGATTAATGTATCGTTTTTATCTCCCTCAATTTCAATATAACCCAACCCTCCATTAGGCACCAAGCTAATTGTTTGAAGCAATCCAGTTTGCTTTAAAATTATCATCTCATTTATTATATAAACAAAAAAAAGGCAACTACGTTAATAGCTGCCCTTTATTAAATTAAATTAAAATTATGGTTCAATACTTGATGCTTGTACATCAAAATCTTGTCCCGCTCCAATAGCACTTGATGCAATATATTGAGCAGAAAATTCCTCTACTCCTGTTGCCACTAAATTATAACCATTCATAGCTCCGAGCGTATCTCCTGTTGCTGTTGAAATAGCCACATCCATACCATCAACTGCGCCTAATAACCTAAAATTATCATTGTTATCTCTAACGATAATCTGTGCATTAGATTTTGCTAATGATTCAAATAAAGCTCTGCTTTCTTTATCTTGCTTATATAGAGGTGCTGTAAAAGTTTGTGTATAAAAACTTGTATTGTTTTCCCTGCTCACCTCTGCAGCTTCCTCAAGAGTAACCGCTCCTCTTACTTGTATTTTCCAAACATCTTGCGATGCCGATAGTGCAGTTATTTCGTTACCTGTAATCGTTGCTAAGTCTAAAAGCCCTTCTACATATTGCATAATGTAAAACTCTTTAACCCCTCCCCAATTTGACTTACAAGCCATTTTCCTACCGTTTCCTATCAAACAACTCATTATACATTTACGGTATTTGCTGAAATATCAAATCCACTTGGACTATCAATTAAAGTGTTATTAATAAAATAAGCGGGATTCTTTTCCATTGATGTAGATACAATAGTGTATGCATTAGGATCTCCTAAGTTAACACCTGTACTTGTAGATACAGTCGTTTCAGTTCCAAACTCAGTACCAATCAATCTAAAGTTTCCGTTGTAATCTTCTATAATTGCATGTGGCCTTCCATACGCTAATAATTTTAACAAATTTTGTGATGCTGCATCTTGCTTGTGTAAAGTAACGTTTAAAGTTCCTGTCCAAAATGATGCTCCACCATCTCCACCTTCATTGGCTTCCTCGAATGATGCTTGACCTCCTCTTACTGCATATTTGTAAATGGTTATTGCACCTCCTGTCGAGGTAACAACATCATCAACAACCGTGATATCATCGATCAAGTCTTCTATATTATTAAAGAAATAAACGTTCTTAATACCTCCTACATTCTTGCAGGGCAACGTTCTTCCTTTATTTATTAAACAACTCATATTTTTATTTTTTAGGTTAAAAAAAAGGGAGCGCACCTAAGCGCAACTCCCTCCAATTTAGTTATTACTATACTGTTGCGTATAACACTATATCTTCTGAGATACCATATTGAACCCCTCCTGTCATTTTCATAATGATTCGGATATTATCAGAACCATCTAAATCAGACATATCTAAAACCTTAGCCATTTGCGTATCAGATAACAAACCTGTTCCAAAGTGTAAATTATCTTTTTGAGCGACCAACATAGTGTTATCAGACATTCCGTCCACCATTACAATCTTAGTGTTGTTAAAAAACAATACATCAATCATTTGGTTGTTGTATTTATCAACATATCCATCAGAACCTAAAGCAGTAATGTATGCTCTAAACACGTTAGCTGCCGCATATATAGTTAAATCTTCTTTACCATACAATCTATTCGGAACCGAATCAATTGCTTTTTGTAATTCAGCTTTAACATTTGCAGGCGTTACCGCTGTACCTAACACATCAATAACATTTGCATCTGCTTTTGCTAAAGTTTCAAAACCATCAAACTCTCCAGCGTTGGTAGCTACACCTTGCCAAATATTAGTTTCTATTTTTTGTGCTGTTTTAGCCGCTACATATCCAAGTACATAATCTTGAAATGATTTAGGCATATCTCTATGAGCTGAAGGGTTAGCTTCAATTGCTTGCCAAGATTTTACGAACTGTGACTTACATAAAGATAGGTTTACAGATAACTCCTTTGGCTCGATTACGCGCTCCGTAAGTGTCAAAGTTGAAGTAGCATCGAAATCACACGAAGCATCCTTTAAAATATCGTCTAAATCTACTCTTTGAATAACCTCTTTAAAGATTACATTTGACATTACATTTACTAATCCTTTGCTAAGTGTCGAACCCGCTAATAATGCTGGACTAATATATTTACCCGCAAACTCTCCAGCGTAAGTTGTTGTAATATTTGTTGTTGTTGCCATTTTTTTACTCTATTTAATTATTATTAATCATTGATTGAACTCTTTCCGCTATTGTCATTTTTTTAAAGTTGACTTTCTCCACTTCTTTTTTTACTAATTTTTCAGGACTATGAGTTAAAGGTTGTACTTCTTCACTCATTTTAACCTCTTCGACTTCTGTTGACTCCGCTTTAACCTCTTCCGCTACAACTTCTGCACTCATTTCGGTATTACCCTCTAATGCTTTAATCCTTGAAGATAGTTCTGCAATCATTTCCAACAAAGCATCCGTGTCGCTCTTAACATCCGCTTCCGCTTCTACTTCGACAGACTCATCTACTTCCTCTTCTTTAACCTCATCACTTACAGAAGCAATCAACCCCTCTTTTTCTACCCTTAAAACTTTACCGTCGTACTTATATTCCCCAACAGGAAGAGCTACTTTTTCGCCTTCCTCTGAAACAATAAATACTTCATTATCCGCTTCAAATGCTTCCGCTTCGATTTGTGTTCCATCTTCTAATTTTTGTTTAGCAAATGCAACCTCCATACCTAACAGCTTTTTGATAGCGTCAATTTTACTTGTTGATTTCATATATTAATTAATTTAGTTTCCCGCAGGACATTATACATTATAAACCTATTTACTTGCTTACTGTTAAGTTTTTGCATTAAATAGTTCTACCGTTATTCGTATTAGTGTAATTAACCGTTGTTTGAGAGCTTTTAACGTCATTAACTTGCGTTAACATATCTTCGCTATTAGGGTTGCTTAAATCAGTTGTATTTGTACCTGTTAAATTACCGACCCCCTCACATTTACCCTTACAGTCATTACATTTTTTTGAATACTTCTTTGTTTTCTTACAATACTTTGCTTTCATTATTTACCTTTATTTACGATTGCTATTTGAAATTCAATATTGTAGATTTCTACATCTCCACCTACTGCTGTTATTTTTGGAACACCTCCATTATTGGTAAATTCAGCACCTGCATATCCATTTGAAACAATATTTAATGGATGCTCAACGCCCGCTCCTTTTGGGAACTCTTTAGTATCTGGAAATATTAAACCATCAGGAAATAATGGTAATACGGCTTGTCCAATATCTAATGAGTATTCAACATATGTAAAAGCTGTCGAACCTTTAGCGAAAAACCTAAAACTCATTATCATATAGTCACCTTCCTTTAAGGGGGTTATCTTGTTGCCAACCGCATCGTAAAGTCCTGTGCTATTCTTAGGTGCGTGGTTGTTTACAATTATGTTACCGTTATTAGTTAATATAGCGGTTGTATCTTTTGTAATTATTAAAGGGTTTTGCTCCGTATAAAAGTTACCCCCCCAAGACTCCCATCCTAAATTATCTACACTATCACTTGAATCACCTAATTTAATACGCTTCCATACGTTGTCCTCTGCGTACCATAAACCCTTATTAATTCCATCGTTAACATAATGCATCGCACCGTTTTCTACGTTGATTAAATCATGATTATCGTCATTAATTTTATCAACTCTTACATGATACGACGTGTCTTTTGTGAACCTTGCCATATCTTATTTTTTTAGAATTTCAATTATTTCATTTAGTAGCTTATCGGTGTTATCTTGTTCATCTTCGTTTAATTTTGGTTTTAAAAATCCTTCAATACTAAAGCCTAAATAAGTTCCGTTTTTAATTTCGCTCCACACTTGTTCATTCTCAATTTTGTAGCTAATTACCCAACTACCCTTAGGCGCATCCAATCCAAATGACACCGACTTGTCTAATTCAGGGTTATCAACAATCCAAGACTCAACAATGTAACAGTCTTTCACTCTCTTGTGATTATCGTGTTCTAAGTTAACGCTGTGTTGATTTTGATTTTTTAGATACGATTGCGATACATTGCGAACTGTATCTTCGGACATAGTAACATAATACTCACCACCTTTATTTTTTCGAAAAATCTTCTTATTAGGTATCAATGCAACGCCGACAACTATTCTTTTATCTTCGTTAATAGTTTTAAATTCCACCTTATGCTCATTGAACGCGACAAAGTTTGATTCCATAGCAGGAAACTCCACAAAGGCAATAGTATTAATACCACCATTTGCTTCATCTAATTCTAATTCAATTATTTCTAAATCTTTATCCATCTTATTTATTTTATAAACACTATTAATCTGTTTTAGTTAACCAAGAGATGATTCTGCTTCCACTTCTTTATTCCTGCTTGCAACCGCTTCAAGCTCTGAGCTAACAACAAACGCTTTTACAGTTGTATCTTCTCTTCTACCCAACACATCTGCTAATTGATTTGTTTCACTTTGCCCTACAATATTAAAATTACTTTCTCTCGCTTGTACAGGTTGTGGAGATGATGATGCGCTATTTAATCCCGATGTACCTGTTACGTTAGCTCCTAATGCCTTGGTTTTACTAACTGCTCCTTTAATTGCGCTAAATATTCCGACCGCTTGTGCTGCGTAACCAATAATTAACGGAATATTTTGAGGGAATCCAACCGCTGCTGTTTTTGCTGCTCCTGTTGCATTCGCTAATGAAGCTTCTGCTACTGCTTTAGTAGACTTAAAAGATAACTGTTTAATATCCATTATAAGTTCTTGTGCTGCTAATATCTGTTTAGCTATTAACGCTGCCTTACCCGCTGCACTTTCTGCTCCAAATAATCCGATTATACCGTTTGTAATCGCAACTTTATTCTCAAACTTCTTTTGGTCTAAAACCAACTCAGCTTCATTTACCTCCCTTATTTTGTCCGCTTTTTCTCTTGCGCTTAATGTTTCATCTTCGTTTAAGATACGCCTTCTCTCAGCTAATCTCTCTCTCTCCAATAAGAAGTCCTCCTCTTCTTTTTCAGTATCTAACAACGCTTTATTTAGCTTCTCCTCTTTAGTTTGCTCCTCTAACTGAATATCCGCTTGCCTAAACTCTTCTCGCTTATCCCGTAAAGCAATCTCTGCTTGTATCTTAGCCTCAGTACCCGCATTAGCATTGTCAATTATCCTTTGTAACCTTGCTTCCTCAATTGCTTGCTCTTCATCTTGAACTACCTTCAAAGCTTCTAAACTTGCTATCTTGTCCGTTAATTGTTCCGCATTAAACCTCTTGCTTTCAATTAAAGTTTTATTAATAGATTCCGCTTGAGCATTGTAAGCGTCTGTTTGTTCTTTAGTGACTCCTACATCACTTGTTTTTTGCTCTGACAATTTACCCGTAATATCACTTAATACACTTTGCCTATTGGTTAATGCTTCGGTTAAGGCTACTTGATTTTCAATGTTATCATTTACGCCTACCTGTGACTCTGCATAAGCAACCTGTGCATCTGCCTGCGCAATTAATGCTTTTTCTTGTTTAGCAAGTATCTTTTCTAACTTCTTTGATGCAGCACTCCGCTCTTTAAACGAAAGTGTCGTGTTATCTCTTATTTGTCTTTGTATCTCCGCTTCTTGCTCATACTTAGCTGCCAACTTACCTTGTTCAGCTGCTGCCAATTGTGCATTATTTTTAAGAGTAACCATTTGCTCAGCTCTAACTCTTGCGCTTTCTAAATCAACTTTAGACAACTCCTCTGCTGCTGTTGTACCAATAGCTACAATCTCATTAATAGCCCCACCAACGTTTGCAACAATAGTTTTACCCGCTTCAATATTAGCTGTAATGTTATCCTTAATAGTTTTACCAACCTCAGTTAAACTTGTTTGTAATTCAAGTATTTTTGCTTGGTCATTACCACCTAAAAAAGATTGTTCCCAAGCTAATTGTGCACCTAAAACAACTGCCTTAATTGCTAAAAAACCATTTTGAACCGTATTCAAACCAATAGTAATTGCACCGCCAAGTACTGCTCCTAACTTTTCAAACCCTCCTGTTGCTTTGTTTACATTTTCAACTGTATTTATTAAAGCTGTAACAATATCACTTGTAACAATTGAAATAGTATTAAACACCTTGCTAACGGCATTCATTACTTTTTGATTCTTAGAAGCTGCAACTGTTAGTGATGCAACACCTGCAACAATAAGTCCAATACCTGTTGCTTTTATCGCTGTTCCTAAACCTTTAAAACCATTCTTTAAAGTGTTAACAAGTCCGCTTGATTTCTTTGATGCAGTACCTAATTTATCAACATCTTTCGAACCCTTGTCGCCGACCTCTTTAGTTTCCTTTTTTAAATCTTGAACATCTTTAGTTAAATCCTCAATACTCTTCTCAGCACCTCCAGTATTAACCTTAATTTTAACCTCTATATCTTTCATTTAGATTTCATTTTTCTAATTCTTCTTATTTGTTCAATACCCTTAGAAATAGTTAAGGGAAGTTCATTCTTACCCTTAGCTATTTCGATTATTTCTGACTTGCCAAAGTAGTCATATTGCCTTAATAATTTAAACATATTATTTACTTTATAAACATTAATTTTGCTATTGCGTTATATTAATTAAAGTTGTCAAAGTTGCTAATCAGCGTTAACAAGCTCTTACCTGTTTTTAAATCACTCTCAATCTTTTCAATCCTATATTTTACATTACCAATTATAAATAAATCGTTAAGCTTATAGTTTAACAGTATTTTATATGGCAAGTAAGCGGTAAAACTTAATTTCCTTGTCCTTATATCATATAGTGATTCAATATAATCCTGATAATACTTATTAAATAAACTATTGTAATTTGTTTCTAAACTGTATTCATCTATCTCAGCTCCGAAATTCAAAGTGAAATCACCGCCTTTAATTGAATTAGAAGGTCTTATGTAGGTTGGTACATCATTTAGAGCAAGTCCATCATCAAACCTTACATTCTCAGAAGCATCCTGTTTAATTGCGTAAAATAATAAAGGTGCGCCAAGTGTAGGTTCTTTTTTTTCATCAACAAACCAACCTGTCCCCATATCAGTTAAATCAGTATTAACGTCATCTGTAAGTCTTGTGAATAACATCTTCTCAAAAGGTACTTCCAACTTGAACTTAGAACCATCATAAGGTAGCACATCATTCGAATCAAAAACTAAACTACCATATTCTTGATTTACAATCTCACTTCTTTTCTTTGTTAAAAAAGTTTTACCCCCCTTAAATCCTAATGTAAGTTCACTATAAATAGCAGCCTTATCCACTTGATGAGATGAAGTATCAATATATTGCGTTATATCATACTCCCCTCCATCATTATAGAAGTCGGTTAATGTTTTAACCACTATAACACCTTCTTCGTTATAATAAGCTGTTAAATTAAATAACTTAAATATCCCTGTAAGAAAATCTATAACCTTAATGTTAGGCATCTGTGTACTAACATCCAATCTTAAATCAACATTGAAACCTCTTATTTGATAAATACCCACATCACCTTGTGAATTTGCTCCAGCAAACGTTGCTGTAAAGTACTCAACCGTTTCTGATTCAAGCTTCAAAACTATATTAGTAGCCCCATCAAGTTCAGACTCATTCAATAATATTGAGTTATCGCCTTTCAAGTCATTTCTAACCTTCAACACTCTTCCACTATCAACATCAACCACAGATATATTATACACGTCCGTATTAAACTCAAGGAATACATCAAATCTAACGCCTTGTACAAAAGGTAATATCTTGTTAAGATTATTTGGATCCCTTATCTCTGAGCCACTATCCAAGATATAATCTTCTAATGTAACGGTAGTCACTACTGATTCCAATAACCTGTTAAGTGTACTCTTCTCTCTATGCAGCCATAAAAACAATTCGCTGTAAGGTTCGTTGTCAACGTTAAAGAAATCAGTACTAAATTGCAAACCATATTTCTCCTGTATCTTATCAATTATTTTTCTTACTTTTATCGCAGGCTTTAAACTTGTGTACTTAATTCCATAGTTATCATCATAATTTAAATTGCTCTTATAAATATTAATCCTGTTAGAATCGACTGCATCAATACCCTCATCGGAGCTATAAAAATAATCTTTATCAACACTTATTAAAGGATATATTAAATCTCCTGTAGAGTTTGGATTGAAATTAGTTAATACTTGCCCGTTTGTTAAATTATAACCGTTAGTTAACCCAACCTTTACATCTGTTGGTGAATATGGGCTTTCGTATTCATCAAAGTTTAACTCGTTTAATTTATCTTCTTTTAATATATCTTTTAACACGATAGTTTCGCCAAAAAAAATAGACTTATAAGAAACAGGTTTGTTGTTCTTCATATTAACACCGTTTAACCTTAACTTTCCTTTCCTAAATGTTGCTCCGTTCAGTTTGATTTCCGCATCTACCTTGAACCGTGTGTCAAAACCGTTAGCAACATCTGTTCTATAAAAGTGATTAAACAGTTGATTATTAATTTTATTTGCGGGCAACACAAATTGTCTACTGAAATCCGCAAAAATCTTCCCGATATCCTTAGCTTCTTGTATTGAAGATACTAATATTACAGAATCTTGGTCGGATATAACCGCCTTCTTGCCTTCTATATATAAATCTAACTTCATTTATCTAACATTGTTTAATAATTCGTGCGCATAGTTGATATTGAATCTGTAATTGATTAACTTGTCATCTAATTTAGTCTTAAAGTTAAAACCACTGTTAGCAATTAATACGGGCATAACCCTCGTACCTTCTGTGATCCAAACTTGCTTACTCATTAATAACTCCTCAATAACTTCGTTGTATCTCTCGTCAACAAATCCTGTTGTTAATATTAAACTCTTTTGTGCAGTCTTATTCAAAATACTTGTTTGATGCTTGCAAGTGTTATAAGTTCCGTTATTAATTATATTAGCATTGAACTTTTCCTCAGTTACTCTGATACTTGTTTGAGTAGCTTTAAAACACCAAAAGTCCTGCAACACTCCGTGCTTATTTACAAATGTTAATTTCTTTACATCGTATAAACATTCACCAATATCTCTAACTTTAACAGTTCTTATAGTTCCATCAATATCTTCAATTATAACTCTATCAACAGGCATAGTCGGAAAATCAGATACAAAATCCTTCAAGTTCTGTGATTCTATAAAACTACCACCTCCATCTAATATATATTCCTTAAATGTTTTTACGTTCAATCCTTCATTTGATACATATTGAATTACCTCATCTGATTCAACTGTTGTTAATAAGTTAACTACTTGCATTTCATCTCCTTTAAGTAACATTGAAATGTTCTTAGCTACGTTGGTATTAACAGGTAACACTAATGGATTATCATCATATTTAATTATCAAGTCGTTTGTAATCATTAATCCATTCTCATTAATGTTACCACCCTCTTCAAATGTATTATAACCACCAACAGCACTATTAGAAACAATACTTCCAAAACTACCCTCAACCCCATTAATAGTGTTTTGTATCTGATAATCTACCCAAACTACTTCTCCTTTATAGTTACCATCAAACTCAACATTAATAAAATCATCAATAAGCTCTGATATTTCAAAACTTATTTTATTAGATACCGCTGTACTGTTTAATTGGTATGTTATATTACCTCTGTCAATTATCTTTGTTCCTGTGTATATGTATAAATTCAACCTGCTACTTGTCAAATTTACCTCATCTACATTTATAAAAAAAGGACTTCTTGTATTAATCATATTTATTCGTTTAAATTTTTATCTTCAATATCTTTTATTAATGCATCTAATATAACATCATCTAACTTTACCACCAACCTCTCATAAGGTTTTGTAAAAAAAAGAGAGGGTTTTATCCCATTCTGCCAAACCTTTCGACCAATTAAATAAGATAATGTTTTAACACCTCCTTTTTTAAATCGACCTTTAGAATCTCTTAATCTGATACCTCTCTTCTTTGCCCAATCCTTTACCCAACTCGTGTTAATAAATTTATTAGCTTTAAAACTGTATGGCGTTTGGTACTTTCTTAATACGCCGCTAACTCCCTCATCTTGAAACTTTCCATATTCGGGCATCTTAAATGTTATACCCGCACCATCATAAGTTGAATCAATTGTGTAATCTAAACCGTCATACAACTTGTTAGAAACATTCTTATCATTCCTTGTAAGGTTTGACCTTGATTGTTTAACAACGTTCTTAGCTTCCTTCCTAAGAGCTTCCTCTAAATTCTTTAACATATCTCGTTAGCTACTTCAACATTAAACTGCACACTCCATCCCGCTAATAAATTATCAAACCTATCTTTAAACGGTTCAATATTTGGTGTACCTCCTAATTGGAATTCATAGGTGTTATCTTGAAATCTCTTTAATACGTTAGTTATTACAGGTAATAATGTATTCCAGATGTACATGGTATTATCATTGCCATAAATATTATCTATATTAGATTCTTTACTGATATCTACAATATCCATCACTAACAAATTAACACTATAAATCTGCGTTTCATAATTGTGTATTACGTTATCAATCGATACGTGTGCTAATGGAAATATAGTTTGCTTATCTAAATCTAACTCAAATAAACTGCCATAACTTACTTCATTTATAAAAGGTGAACTATCGAGCTCCTCCTTTATTGTTTCTACTACTTTTAAAAAACTCATGCTATTTAATTTTTTCTTTTATCATTTGACTATCATACTTTGCTTTATCACTTAAATATGCTAAATGGTTTAGGCATTGATGTAAGGGTAATCTACCAACCTCTGCAAATCTAAGGACGTCTCCGTTAGAGAGCGCAACAAGTTCTTGATGACTATTCCATTTACTTGTGAATTGACTGGAGCTACTAAGCCCATCTCCTTCTCCATCTCCTCCTCCAAATAATTCGGGATACATTTCAGTAATTCCTTGGTTAAATTGCAAAAAAAAACTAAGCAACTAAATGCAATCCCTAAAGGCATTTGTTTCATTTGCTCTGCTCTATCTAAATTTGTATACTCTTCAATCCTGTATTTGCCTAACACTTCCTGCTCAATTGGTCGATATATTACAGACATTGCATTATGCATCTGCTCCCAATCATTTATGAAGTAAGTTATATCTTTATTTTCCCCATAAGTAATATCATCAAAATTAGGGATTGCTCCGTACTTAACTCCATCCAATTCAAACTTAGTTAAGAAAGTGTTATGGTCTGCATCAAATATATCATTTAAGTGTGCTATAAGCATATCAAAATCCTTATCAGCAATTGCATAAAGACTATCTTTATTGAGTCCTAAGAAACATTCTAACATATCTTCATTAGTTGGATTCTCTACCCTCAAATAATTCTGATATTGACCCAACGTTAAGTCATTTAATGAAGTCGGTATTGATATTTTTACACTCATATATTTTAATTTATAAACCTTAATTTGTCGTTATTGTTATTAATAGTAAACAGCATACTTCCCTTTATTTGGATTCTCTAATACACTTACTAAGGCATATCTTGCAGCATCAATACAATCATTATATTTGTCAATAGGTTTGTTTAGCTTTGTTCCATCTTTTGCTGTAGCCCAAGTGTACTTATTTAGTTCAGCTATCAAGTTTAAACTACTTGAAGTTACCCTAATCTTGTTTTGATTAATTAGATTAATTCCATACACAATACTGTCCTTCCCTTTTTTCACACCTGTTACGCTATGCCCTAATGATTTTAATTCGGCAATACTTTTTGGTTCTGCACTATCACAATAAATCAAGTCTTTAATACCTAAGCTATCAATCTCTTGTGATATCTGCTTGTTAAGTATTCCTTTTTTGTAAAGCATTTCGTCAAAAATATACTCATCATTATATTTGTATAATCCAATAATAGTAGTAAAATCATTAGCAAACCCCCAATCCAAACCTATTGAAATCAATCTTGCTTCATCTGGTAATTCATTAATAGGTGTCCAATCAGGGATGCATACACCTTCAAGTGAACCTATCTGCCCGAGTCCGTACACTTTCCACCAATTTGCCCAATATGTAGATCTCTTCGCTTTATCCCTTGCTGATTCAATATCCGCAACAATTGTGTCAGGTAACGCTTCGTTATCAACGTAAGTCAATGTTAAGAACTCGCTATCTTCCTCCTCGAGCACCTCTGTATGGGCCCAAAATTCAGCAGTCGGGTTAAAATCAATCCATATCTCGCCACTTGTTCTAATAGCTAATTGATTGTAAGATTCAAACGCTATATTGTTTGCTTCATTTATATATAAGATGTTACGTCTGGCACCTCTTAACTTATCTGGTTGGTCAACACTAAAGAACTCTATAAAACTGCCATTTGAAAAGGTATATTTCATTGTGGATTTATTATACTGCACATCTCTAAACCTTTTCGTCATTATCATTATTTTAATGAAGTCTTTTAATGCTCCCCTCCTAAGATGGGGTACGCTTTCGGATACTACACTAATTTCAAGAAGTGGTGTTTTTATAGCCTTATCAATAAGGATAGGCAATATACCAAACGTTTTACCCGCTGATGTTCCACCTTGAACAACTTTTTTTCTTGCAGTTAATCTGTATAATTTTCTTATTGCCGATGTTACTAAAAAACTACTCATCTAAATTAAATAATGGTTGCTCAGTTATTGTTGTTTCTTGTCTTACATTTACCATTGGCCTACCGTTGAAGTATTCAAAAAACATCTTAATAGCCCAAGATTCTCCATCCTCCATTGATTCCTTTAGTTTAGCTAATGCAAGCGGCTCAAGTGGTGTCAACTTCTCTATTAAATTCTGCTCCTCAGCTTTACTTTTACGACCGCTTACTCCCTTAGCTCCTCTATTTAGAGAACGCCTGTCAATCGTTCCGTCTTTTTTTAATTTTGCCATATTACAAATTGTTTAAAATTATTATCAATTACTTTATATTATAAACAAAAAAGCCCCCATTAAGTTAACAGGAGCTTTAAACAAACAATATAAAACAAAAAAAACTAATCAATCATACTTTTCAACTTCTCTTCTGATTTGCAAACCTCACTTCTCAAAACTTCAATACTATATTCACAACCTTCTGCAAATTGTATTGCTCTTTTTAATCCGTGGATTGCTTCGTATTCCTCAAACATAAGAAACTCCTCTTCCAACTCTTCAATATATAATTTCTCCTCCTCCATAAACAATTCCAACGCTGCAATATACGAAACTTCAGACCTAATATCAAACTGATTTACCATATTTAGTTGTTAACAATTCAACTGATTCTTTTATTAATTCGTGGGTATCTTTATCATAGTACAAATAGTAAGGAGTAACTCCTGTTTTTTGCTTATACTTTTCGTGCTTCTTTGCGTTCGATACCTTAGATTGCTGCAAACCTACGTTATATGGATTTTTAGATAGGTACGTGTGCGGTTTGATTTGTATCGCTGTACAATTATTATACAAGTCCACTGAAAAACTAACGTCTGTATCTTCATCTGTATAATCTAAATGCAAATCATATTTTTTAGCTAACATTTTTTTTATACTATCTTCCGCTAATGCACCAAAAAAAGTATCTAATACAATTCTCTTGTACATATACTTCCTTACATCTTCAATATCAACTCCGAAATCTTTAACAATTCCCTCTAATATTTTATATAACTTAGCTTCTCCAAGACGATTGTAGATATATACACCGAACTCCTCATAATTTGGGTTTATAGCACTTTTAAAGTACTCTTTTACGTGGATTGATACTCGACCCACACTTCTAACTGATAAGCGCCTTCCAGCTGCTCTATTTATCAAATTAAACTTGTGTTTACTTAGTTGGTGAATTGGTTTGATATCCATTAATAGTTTTTATATAGTTTAGTTAAGTCACCTATAACACTTTTAAAACAAGTTGAACAAGATGTTAATTGTTTATTTCTGTTGAAAACTCTATTGTATATAGCTAACATTTCTTTTTGCTGATTTGATGTAACTCTTGAAGTGTTTGAGTTAAAGTAATCATGCAAGTAAAGATACTCATCATGCGTTATACATTCTGCTACTTTCTTCTTAAATAGATTATTCAACTTATCTTTACGCTCATCACATCCACAGTCAATATCTAATGCTTCCGATATAACCTCAACAGCTTTCTTTATTCCTGTTGCTTTAGTAATACCCTCCACAACATCTCCTAAGCTTTTTTTAGAGCTTTTAAGAGCTTTTAAACTTTCTTTAAGGTGTTTGTACTCCTTACTCCTTTTATCGCCCTTAAAGTCTCTTATTTGGCTTTCTAAATCTTTAATAGTCATTTGTTATATTTTTATTAAACCAATCCTTTAACTCTTCTTTTATAATTGCCTTAACTTTAGATACAGTTCCGTGTAGTGATACGTGGCTTATATCGATCTGTTTAGCCATCGTACGAAAACTCAAACCGCTATCTCTGTAAAGTCTAAACACTTCCGCATCATACCACTCAAGCCCATCCAAGACTTCCTCAATTTTTAAATGCAAATTATGTTGCTTATTGAGAAAAACTATACTATCTAAGTCTTGTTCAATTTCTGTTTCAGTTTCCGTATATCTGTTAAACTTAGATTCTTTGTTATAGTAATTAGCTACTTCACTTCGGATAGTAAGATACACATACCCATAGTTGATTTTATTGTTGACTATTATCTTATCAAAAGTAGCATACTTGTGTAGCTTTATATATGTATTTTGTATAATATCATCCGCATTGCTTAAAGTAGCACCTAAACTTAATGCGTGAGCAATCCACATTTTATTCTCTTTTGCTAAGATAGTTAAGAAGTCACTCATTCGGTTAATCTGTTTAGATGATGCAATATACTATTTATTTTATAACAAGTAAAGATTTATTTGTTTTTTTTTATTAAAAATATTCTATAATTTTCATCACTTAAAGAAATAACAAGTAGCCCTCTTATATATATATATGAAGCACCCCCTCTACAAGTACCGCCATTCCTAAGAAAAGAGGTTACAAAAACATGCCCAAAAAAAATTTGGGAAGAAATATGTAACCTTTTCAGTATACATATACTTAACTTTCTTGACTCCATTTATGTAAGTCATTACTTAGACCTGCTTGCACCTCTAAAGACGCTCCTTCAATCTTAAACCAACCCTTTTTCCCTAAAAAGTCTAAATGATTTAAGTGAACTAAATTTGTACCGCTGTTAAATATTAAAATACTATCGTGCCTTCGGACAACCCCCTCATGCTCCCAAGAATCGTAAGCTTCCAACTTTAACTTAGAGATTAACTGTTTTTCATAAAAAGTCAAGAAGTTAAACAGGTTACCTCGATAATCTGATTCAAAAAAGTTATTAATCAAATAATCAACAACAACCTCGTTAAAACCAAAGAATAAAAACCTATCTCTTGCCCTTGCTTTTTGAATCTTCTTAGGCGTTGCTTTCTTTTCATTATAAAAAAAGTTATTCAAAAACTTATTAATCTTTAACTTATTAACTTTATTGACTCCATAAATATCAGCAGGCAAATCAAAACCACATAAAGAGTATATGATCCTAATAAATGCTGCTTCAATATCCACCTCCGTAACACTTACGCTAAAATGTTCCGCAACCAATTTAAGCTCGTCAACTCCGATTTGCGTAAGTAAGTTGTAATTCCTATTGACTACCCAATTAGGAGGTGCAACAATATCCTCATTTACAAACATCTGTATCAAGTTGTACAGAACCTTTATTGATTTAACTTTAAAAACCTCCCTATAAGGCTTTGAATCAATCTTTCCATACTTAGCGATACTTCTTTCATTATATGCCTTTACAAGTCCTTTAAGTAGTTTATTAAACTTCTTTTCATCCGTCAGTAAATCCATACCCTCACGCTCCCTTAAAGTTAAACTTCTTTGTCCGTTGTAGTTTTTCCTTCTTAGGTACGTGTTAAAGTCCCTTAAATAGTATTCATCTTTAGTTTTCTCTTCAACTCTTAAAGTGTAATCCTTGCCGAACAGGTCCAACCTACTAATTAAAATCTCATTTTTCAATAACATAGACTCTTTAAATTCGTCCTGTAATTTACTTACGGGAAGCAATGATTGTTGCTCGTTCAAATCCTTAATAGTTAATTTTCGACTCTCTAAGAAACTTTTAAACTTTTCTGATGGAAATGGTTTGTCATACTCCAATTGTTCCTTATATAAGCTTATTGCAACTTCATTTCGTTTAACAGAGAAACTTCCGTAATCATCCGAACCCTCTCTTGTGTTTTGTGTAAAAATAACAAAAGGATGCAACTTGTAAAACTTTCCCTCCGTACCTTTAGATTGTTTCTGATGTATGCTGTAATCATCTCTTTTAATAAATCTATCAACTTCTTTATCTATATCTTTAAATGAGTGTCTAATATTTACCAAGTCAGCTCTACAATATTCAATGTAAGTTGCTCCTTTTCTTGTTCTACTGATCGCTTGATATAAGTTAGAAATGTAAAACGTTTCATAACCGCCTGGAGATGCCCTATCTTCAAAAAAATATAGTGATGCATCTGTGTAATTAATATCATAACCTTCAAACGCTCTTGAGGATATTATTGTAAGCTTAGACTCGGGATTATGTTTAACCTCCATAAGTTCTACCAAACTGCTCATCAACCCGTTACCCACTATAAAATTTGCTTCTAATACGTGGGATTTGTTTTTTAGCTTATAAATTACCGTTTTGTTGTTAGTAGCGACCACTACACTCCTACCTTCTTGAATATCCTTTTTAATGCGATTTAAGGCACAAAATCTGTTTTTAGCTAAATGTATTGTTTGTCTTGGTAAAAGTTCGTTAGTGATGTTAATATCTACTTTAGAATATAGGTTAGGGCTTGCGGTAACACTTACTATTGAAGCTTTACCATAAAAAATAGATTCTAACTTGGAATAGAAATCGATTAATCTGTATCTGAACAGGGACTGAATTTCAGTCGAATGGCATTCATCATGCAGTACTTTATCAACTTTATGAGATATATTTTTTACGGCATCCTTTCTCAGTAGAAAACTATCAGCAACAAACATAAGGATATCAGCATCACTAAAATCAGAATCTTGGGACTCCTTGTAGAAAAACTTGATACGATTATCTGTACCAAGTTCCCCTTTATTGTAAGCTTCTTGTTTATCCATCACAACCGCCTTATTAGGTGCAATCATAACATTAACCATTCCAATTTTTACGGGAAGCGTAAGGAACCCATAAGAGAAACCGTTCCCTGTTTGCTGCTTGTTTACCCTGTTATGTTTGGACGCTGCAAAGCATTTTTGAATCAACTCCTGTGATAAGTATTTTTGTTTGTTTGTTAGATTCATTTACTTATAATTGTTTTACAAAGGTTTAACACAACCCGCACAGTAACCACTTACTCCATTCTCACTAACTTTCATCTGCGGGTGTGGTATCTTACATTTACATTTAACTTTGTCTTGCTCCAATTCCCTTATTGCTCTTTTTAAGTAAAGTGCCTTATCTAAGGTTTCTTCGTATGCGTGTTGTAACCAACCTTTTAGATCTATATCTGTTCTGTCAAGAGTAGTGTTGTACTTTTCAATACCTACTTCGCTTCTTAGTCTTAAATCCGTTCGAACCTCTGCTACTATTGTATCTTTCAAAATTGTGCGTTTTTTTTAATTTGTTCAATAAATTCCTTTTTTATCTCAGAAGCTTCTGCAACTCTCTTCTCAATCAAAGCAATCATCTTCTCATCTCTTGGTACTTCAATTATATGATGCAATTCTTCACCTCTCTCTAAGTGGTAGTTAACAAAGTAGCTCTTCTCTGTTTTAGTTGCCAACATCTGCATTTGCATTTGAGCGTAATATTTCGGATCAATAGCGGGTAAACCCTCCGCTACTATCTTAAAAAACTTAGTACGCCTTGGGCATTTAATCTCTAAGTTAGAGTTATCAGAAACCAAACCATCTGGTGAAGCTCCCGCATCCTCTCCAAACGTATGGAATCCTGTTTCAATAGTTTCTAAGAAGTCTGCTTCTTTTAACTCTTTAAATAGATTAAAAGCTAAAGGTTCAAGTGTAACACCCCTCTCTATGTCAGCACTTTTTAACTCAATATCCTCCCTCCCATACAAAGTTTCAACAGCTTTCTCAAACGCAAAAGAATTAATACTTTGCTTAGTTCGAGCCAAACCACCTTTTCCGAGTAGTCTATGAATCTCAGAAGCTGTAAACCTCCCTTCTCTAATTTTAAACCACTCTTTACTTCTCTGCTCCATAATCTAAATATTTTTTCTCAATAGCTTTAGTGATTGAATAAGCTTTTTTAATTTGCTCAATTGTCGCTTTAGCAGCTTTAGCCTTCTCAAACTGCGCTTCTGTAAAACTTGGTTTAACCTTTTCTTTAGGTTGTAAAGGACTAATACGAACACCACCAACAACAGCTCCTTTCATTCTTACATTCCTGTCAATTGTAAGATCAACTCTTGTGTCATTCCAATCCTCAACAAAAGAACTACCCTTATTGAATCTGCTTACAGTTTTCGAATTAGTAGAATTCAGTACTAACGGTTTAATATTTTCGTAAAAGTAAGCAATATTATAATCCCCTTTGCGACCTGCCACAACCGCACCTATTTCCTGCTTTACTTCTCTAATGGTAAAACTTAAAGATTTCCCTTCTTCTAAAAATTCTTCTAAATCTGCTACTCCTAAATGATCGCTTTTAAATACTTTTCTATAATGTGTTTTCATAATTTATTAGTTTATAATTTTATTAGTTTATTATTGTTACATCTGTGATTCCTTTGCTAACTACCATTAAGTTAGTTCCGTTGTACTTTTTTATTTTATAGCCTTGATTAAATAATTCTTTTAATAACTGCGTTTGCTTAATTGTAAAGTTTTCTGGTAATATCATTTTGTTTAGTTTTATATGTTATAAATTTCTTTTCCTACTTCTAAACCTCTGCAAAAAGAGTTGGTTTTTAAATTACAGATAAGACTGTTTAGTTTGTTAAATAAATCCCCATCTTTAATTTGTAGTAATAATTTAGATTCCTCTAAACCTAACACTTCATTTTGCTTGTTTAATAATTCCAATTCCGTCATAATATTTTTGTTTTTAGTTTTTGCTATTTTAAGTTAGTGCTATAATTTGGGCGTTTACAAATTGGCTATAAGTGTATTTTCGGTAGTTAAATAACTCTTTGTTGTTAAAGTAACTCATATAGCTTTTTTCACATTCTTTACACCAATTTGTAAAAGTCATATTAGCATAAGCACCTCTGGTATGTGCGAAAAGTGCTTTTAAATCGTCTTGGTCAATTCTTAAATCTGCTTTCATAATATTTTTGTTTTAATTGTTATTCCTGATGCAAATATACAAAGCTTTTTGACTTAAACAAGAAAAAAGTAAATAAATGTTTACTATTTAACAAATATCTACTCTTTGTAAGTAGTTATATTCAATGTTTTTTTAGTTCAATTTATTGAATGGAGGATATAAGTAGTTACCCACAATATTTTTAAAAAGGGCAACCACTCTTACGTTCTTACTCTTGCGGTTTTTTGAATACTAATATGTTTTGATGCACTTTGACTAATTTTTGAGTTTTCATATTTCCATTTGCTCTCATTGCAGCACTACCCATTCCATTTAATAAAATTGCTTCATTATAAAAATCCATTCCACACTTTTTAAAAGCGTTAATTGTATCAGGTACAAAACCAATGTAGTTTCCTTTTTTATCTCTAACCTCACCAACCACAAAACAAGCATAACCACCACTTTTTAATAAATCACAACTTTTCTTTATAATGCTTTCATAAGATTTTAAAAAGTTTTCGTAATCCATATTAGATATATCACCATCTAAATCACTATAAACTTCTAAGTGAGCATAAGGTGGGCAACTAAAAACCATATCAAATTCTTTTTTAGAGTTTGTTAGAAGAATATCACTATCACCAACCCACCATTTAGGTTGATTATTTGGCTCTAATATACTAACTGCTTGTTCTATATTGCTTCTTATTTGTTCTTGTCTTATATCTATTCCACTATACTTATAACCTAAATAATTAGCAACAATACCTCTAACTGAACCTCCTGCAAATGGGTCTAAAATATCTCCGTTATCTGGACAAAACCATTTATATAAAACCTCGCAAAGTGCAGGGTCAAATATAGAAATATAAGGTGTTTTAGATATATCTTTTTTTTCAGTTTTATTATTAGGGTTTCCTCCTTTTATTCTTATTGTAGATACTTTTCTACCAATTTCACTTAATATACCTAACTTATCCCATCGCTTCCTTCTTGCTTTCCAAAAAGCGGTCTTTGTATCTAAAATACTAAATGGAGGTTCTATAAATTTATCTCTTAATATAATTCTTTCTTTTGGTTTTTTAACCTCTTGTTTTTCTTCACTAAACAAATCTTTTTGCATAATTAATTCTGTCTCTTATACACATCTGACGCTGCCGACGATCTACTCTGTGTAGA
>OJGP01000050.1_pt1 | contig 24648 bp, 24 predicted proteins | sample 1594701 | NCBI WGS metagenome assembly OJGP01 (sample SAMN05416863, study PRJEB24817) | seawater metagenome | isolation source: Sea water | place: Canada:Atlantic | collected 2013-11 | reverse complement strand
TTTACCACCAATTATTTAGATGCTCGTTCTAGCACCTATTGTACAGATGTAGCCAAAGTTACATTATCTCCAGTACTACATGTAAATGCAGATGATACAGAAGCGGTTTGTCATGCCATGGAGATGGCCTTAGATTTCAGAATGAAATTTAAAACAGATGTTTTTATAGATTTATTAGGGTATAGAAAATACGGGCATAATGAAGGTGATGAACCCCGTTTTACACAGCCTAAATTATACAAGGCAATCTCTAAACATAAAAACGTTAAGGATTTATATGCTGCACAGTTATTAGAGGAGAACACCATAAACTCTGAGTATCTTCAAAAAGTAACTACAGACTTTAAAGAACTTTTAGAAACAGAATTTAACGAATCTAAAAAAGTAAAAACTTCTAAAGTTAAAGAGTTTATGCAATCTACTTGGAAAGGGTTTGAGCGTCAGCAGTTAACTTCGATGTTGCAGACAGAAGACACAACTTATCCGGTAGATAAATTAAAAAACATAGCTAAAATAGTATCTACTGTTCCAGAAAATGTTCAGTTTGTTAGAAAAGCAGAACGTATTCTACAAGGAAGATCAAAAATGGTGTTTGAGACTAATACTCTAGATTGGGGAATGGCCGAAAATCTTGCTTATGGAAGTTTACTAGAGCAAGGATTTAATGTTCGTATCTCTGGGCAAGATGTAGAAAGAGGTACTTTTTCTCACAGACATGCCATTCTTAGAGATGAGATTTCTGAAGAAAGAATTAATCTATTAAATAATAACCCAAATAATTCTGGAAAAATGACGATTTACAATTCGTTATTATCTGAATATGGTGTATTGGGATTTGATTATGGGTATGCCATGGCAAATCCAAATACATTAACCATTTGGGAAGCACAATTTGGAGATTTTTCTAACGGAGCTCAAATTATGTTTGATCAATACATATCAGCTGCAGAAGACAAATGGAAAATGCAAAATGGGATTGTAGTATTGCTTCCGCATGGGTACGAAGGACAAGGATCTGAACATTCATCTGCAAGAATAGAACGTTACTTGCAATTGTGTGCAGAAGATAATATGACAGTAGCTAACTGTACTACACCAGCAAATTTTTACCATTTGTTACGAAGACAAATGAAGCGTAACTACAGAAAACCGTTAATTGTTTTTACACCTAAAAGCTTATTACGTCATCCAAAAGCGGTTAATTCTATAGAGGATTTAGCTACAGGAGAATTCCAAGAAGTTATAGACGATACCCTAAACCCATCTAAAGTGACTAAGCTTGTTTTTTGTATGGGTAAATTCTATTATGATTTACTAGCAGAACGTGAAATTTTGGAAAGAGAAGACGTAGCCCTTGTTAGAATAGAACAATTATTTCCATTACATTTAGAAAAAATACAACGCGTAATAGACAGGTATCCTGCAGTAAAAGAATACATCTGGGCCCAAGAAGAACCGAGAAATATGGGAGCATGGAGTTTCATGTTAGAAAGACTAGAATTGGTAAAATTAAATGTAAGATCTAGAAAATACTATGCTGTTCCTGCAGCAGGCTCTAGTACACGATTTAAAAAACGACATAAAGCAGTTATAGACAGTGTTTTTAATGATGCTAAATAAATTGTATTTAATAAAAAAATAATAAAAACTGATTAGGTTCAGTATACGTAAAATAAGAACTGATGATTTTAGAAATGAAAGTTCCTTCACCGGGAGAATCAATTACAGAAGTAGAAATTGCAACCTGGTTAGTTGAGGATGGAGACTATGTAGAAAAAGACCAGCCTATTGCAGAGGTAGATTCAGACAAAGCAACCTTAGAATTGCCTGCCGAAGAAAGTGGGATTATCACTTTACAAGCAGAAGAAGGTGATGCTGTTGAGGTAGGAGCTGTAGTTTGTTTAATAGATACTGCTGCAGAAAAACCAGAGGGGTCATCTGCCACACCTACTTCAACTTCAGTTAAAGAAGCACCAAAAGCTACTCCAGTAAAAAAGGAAGTTGCTACAACATATGCAACCGGAACAGCATCACCAGCAGCTAAGAAAATCTTAGCAGAAAAAGACATAGACGCATCTTCAATTACAGGAACAGGAAAAGCAGGAAGAATCACCAAAGAAGATGCTGTAAAAGCAGTTCCATCAATGGGTACAATGCCAGAGGACGGTACAAGAGGAACAACTCGCAAGAAAATGTCTATGCTACGAAGAAAAGTAGCAGAGCGTTTGGTAGCTGTAAAAAGTGAAACAGCGATGCTAACTACCTTTAATGAGGTAAACATGCAGCCCATTTTTGATTTAAGAACCCAGTATAAAGAAGATTTTAAAGCCAAGCACGGCGTAGGTCTAGGTTTCATGTCTTTCTTTACATTAGCTGTAGTAAGAGCTTTAAAAATGTATCCAGATGTAAATTCAATGATTGATGGAGACTTTAAAATAGAGCATGATTTTCAAGACATTTCTATAGCAGTTTCAGGGCCAAAAGGTTTGATGGTACCAGTGATTAGAAATGCAGAAAAATTGAGTTTTAGAGGCGTAGAAAGTGAGGTAAAACGTTTAGCAATTAGAGCAAGAGATGGGCAAATTACTATCGATGAAATGACAGGAGGTACCTTTACCATTACCAATGGTGGTGTTTTTGGCTCCATGTTGTCTACACCAATTATAAACCCTCCACAAAGTGGTATTTTAGGAATGCACAATATAGTAAATAGACCTATGGCAGTAAACGGGGAGGTAGTGATACAACCTATTATGTATGTAGCTTTATCTTATGATCATAGAATTATAGACGGTAGGGAATCTGTTGGGTTTTTAGTAGCGGTAAAAGAAGCATTAGAAAATCCAGTAGAGTTATTAATGGATAACAACCCAACAAGTGCCTTAGAAATGTAGGTTATTTAATTAATATAGTATAAAACCCAAGCAAACTTGCTTGGGTTTTTTTGTAAGAAAAACAAATTAATTTTTGTCAGTTGATCCTGTTCAAAAACAAGAAAATTGAACGTTTACCATTACTTTTTGAACTTTTCTAAATACTACCCCTCGCTTTTAAAGTATAATTTAGCAATGTATTATTTAATTTAAATACGTATTTTTAGTTGGAAATACCCCTATAAATAGGGGGGTAATAATTTCATTATAAATGGGTATTGTGAGTTTAGTATTACTTTAAGAAATTTACAAAAAAATCCCTCTTACTATGAAATCACTTTTATGTAATGTTATTGGTCACAACTGGAGTAGAACAAGAAAAAAAGTTTCAACAAAATCAAGAAGAAAAAAGGCTATAGATGTAAAAAATCAATGGCATCAAAAATGTCTTAGATGTAATAATGTTAGGGCTGTAAATGTTCATCAAAAAAAGAAACCAATTTTTGTTCCAACTATGGAACAACTCCAACAACAAGGAGCTTAAAACTAGATTTAATTTTTGTAAATATAAAAAGACAATTCACCAAATTTGTAAATTATTAATTTTTTGAGGGGGAAATTATAATTTTTTTTGGCACTAAAAGGTAAATAGCAGATGTGTTGTTTACCTTTCTTCTTTTATTAAATAGTGTATTTATCTTTCATTTTTATTATCTTTTTTCATCACATATATTTTATTAAGTATCTTGCTTTTAAAAAGCTACCATGCCTAAAAATGCTGAGTTAGAACTTGCGCTCCAATTTATTGAAAATACTGATAGAAATTTGTTTATAACAGGAAAAGCAGGTACAGGTAAAACTACTTTTTTACATAACGTAAAGAAAAAATCTCTCAAAAGAATGGTGGTAGTTGCCCCAACGGGTGTGGCGGCAATAAATGCAAAAGGAGTTACGATTCACTCTTTTTTTCAAATGCCTTTCGGGCCTATTTTACCCAATCAAATTTCACAAGCTTCAAATCAACAACGCAGGTTTTCTAAGACTAAAATAGACATTATCAAATCACTTGATCTTGTTATAATTGATGAGATAAGTATGGTGCGTGCAGATGTATTAGACGGGATTGATCAAGTATTAAGAAGGTACAAGAATAAGTATAAGGTTTTTGGGGGTGTGCAGATTTTAATGATTGGAGATTTGCAACAGTTGGCGCCCGTTGTAAAACCTAATGAATGGAGTTTATTAAAAGAGTATTACAATACTGTATATTTTTTTAGTGCAAAAGCGTATCAAGAAGCGTCTGTGATTTCAATAGAATTACAGCACATTTATAGACAAAAGAATGAGGATTTTATCAAGATTTTAAATGAGATTAGAAATGATCAGTTATCAGAAACTTCTGCCAAGATTTTAAATAATAGATACCAACCTGCATTTTCTGCCCACAAAGATGAGGAGTATATTACGCTTACAACTCATAATAATAGAGCGAGCTTAATAAATGATTCTGAGCTAAATAAGCTTATCACAAAAAATTATATTTTTAAAGCAGAGGTGTCTGGTAAGTTCAACGAAAATGCCTATCCCAATGATGAGAAATTAGCACTCAAAGTAGGAGCACAGGTAATGTTTATTAAAAATGATTCTTCACCAGAAAAAAGATATTACAATGGTAAAATTGGAATTATTACAGCTATTTCAAGGGAAAATGTAACCGTACAATGTGCCAATGAAATTGATGAAATTGTTACGGAAAAAGAACAATGGGATACCGTTAATTATTCTATTGATGAAAAAACTAAAGAGTTAAAGGAAGATATTGTAGGATCCTTTTCTCAAATTCCTTTGCGCTTGGCTTGGGCCATTACTATTCATAAAAGCCAAGGATTAACTTTTAACAAAGCTATTATAGATGCAGAGGCTTCTTTTGCGCATGGGCAAACTTATGTAGCTTTGAGTAGATGTACATCTCTTGAAGGCTTGGTATTAAAAACTCCCATTTCTAGTAGTGCTATTATTAATGATCATACAGTGCAAATTTTTAGTAAAGAAGTTGAAGAAAATCACCCAGATGAAACTATTTTAACCGCTTCCGAACTCCAGTTTCAACTCAATCTAATTTCAGAGTTATTTGATTATCAACCCTTTTTATACCCTGTTACCAGGTTAATAGATATTTATTATAAGAATAGAACCAGTATTAAAGGAGAGGTAATTGAACACTTACAACTTATCAAAGATGATGGAATTGTAGCTTTGATGAAAGTTTCTAATGGCTTTAGAAATCAGTTACACACTATTTCTAAAGAAGGTGTTTTACCTGAACACAGTTCTCAAATTCAAGATCGTTTTAAAAAAGCAGTAGATTATTTTTTGACTGAAAGTATTAAAAATATAGTACAACCTATAGCAAGTCTATCTTTTTCCTCGGATAATAAAGCTGTAAAAAAAGACTTTACAACACAGTTTGATAAGCTACAAGAAGTATTGAGTGAGAAAGTTTTTGCCTTAAAAAAAATGACTGAAGGTTTTAAGGTACAGCCCTATTTAAAGATTAGAGCAGCAGCTGTTCTTCAAAAAACAGCTCCATCTAAAAAGAAAAAATTATCTTCAAAAAGAGATCCTATTTTAGCTCTTGGCCTACGAGAGCTTAGAGATGATATTTCTAAAGCTGAGAATATTCCTCATTTTCAGATTTTCACTCAAGAAACTTTGTATGCGATATGCGATAGTTTACCAAGAACTGAAAAAGAGTTGTTAAAAGTAAATGGTATGGGGAAAATACGGGTGAAAAAGTATGGAGATGAGATTCTAGAATTAATAGAAATATATTGCAAAGAGAATGGTATTAATACCTTTAATGAACAAAAAAAAGAGGATAAAAAATCAACCAAACAAATTTCTTTCGAGTTGTTTAAAAAAGGCTTGTCTGTTAAAGAAATTGCCAAAGAAAGAAGTTTAACAGCTGGGACTATAGAAAGTCATTTGGCAAGTTATATTCCGTCTGGAGAGATAGATGTTTTAGAATTGATTCCTTTAAAAAAGTATCAAAAAATGATCAAGGAAATAGAAGCTGTTGAGTATAAAAATTTAACTCATTTAAAAGAAAATGTAGATAAATCATATTCTTTTATGGAGTTAAGAATGGTGTTACTTTCTTTAAATCAAGAAATATAAAAACCCAAGTCTTAGACTTGGGTTTTTATATTTCTTGGGGGTTTAGGAACTTAATTTATTTCCCTAGTTGTAATATGAAACTCTTCATAAGTCTGCAATAAGCTCATTAAAGCAGTAATTAGATCTTGTGTTTCTAATAAAATGCTAAAGTATAGAGTCGTGTTTTTTGGACTAGATTCTTCTATTCTTATTCTAGTAACTTGTTTTTCAATAGAGTCAGAAACATCTTTTAATAAATCTTGTTTCTCTATCAATATTTCCTCTAAATCATCAAAAGCTCTTAATTCAAATACAGAACTTACTTTTCCTAATAACTCAGTTAACTGATTGTCTATCTCTTTTAAGTCTTTTAACTGTCCTTTCTTTAAGTTTTTATGATTATTATTTACATGTTTAAAACTGGCTCTAGAGATGTAACTAATAGATTGCGCAACATCTTGCAAATAGCCAAGAACTAAAATATAAAACCTACTTGCCTGTACCGAAGTATCATCTAAAGATTTTATAAAATAGAATACGCCATCTTTTAAATTATCTATTTCTTCATTTAATTTACCAACGTGTTTATCTGTTTTACGCAATTTATTTAAATCATGATTAGATAAATCGTCAACGACATTGGTGTATAATTTATTTACACGGTTAGCAACACCAGATATATGATCCGCACTTTCTTCAATAACTCCATTAATGGTTATTAAATCGGCTCTTTGAATATATTCTTGTTCTTTTACTTCTTTAGATTTCTTTCTGTGAATGATGGTATTTCTTCCTATTAAGAAGGCTACAAGAACCAATAAAACAGGGATCATAACCATATCCCAACTAATAAGATATGCTACTAGTGCAGCAGCTAAAAATGCAGTAATGGCTGTTAAAAACCATCCTCCAATAACATTAATCACTCCCGCAACTCTGTAGACTGCACTTTCTCTTCCCCAAGCTCGATCTGCTAGAGAAGTACCCATAGCTACCATAAAAGTTACATAAGTGGTAGATAAAGGTAGTTTTAAAGACGTGGCAATAGAAATTAATATACCAGCTACAATTAGATTTACGGACGCTCTAACCATATCAAATGCAGGGAGCTCATAGGTTTTATCTTTTGGTAATTCAATAACTGGTTTTTGGAACTTAGAATCTACAAATGCAATTGTTTTAGCAGGGAATATATAAGTGATCCCTGAATTAATTCCCATAGATGCTCTAACCACTAGTCTTGATAATGGATTTGGTTGAAACTTTTCGTGACCTTCACCCTGACGAGATAAATCAATTCCTGTTTTAATTACATTTCGCGCTTTACTTGAGGTCCATAAGGTTACTACCATAATACCTCCAGCGATTAAAAGCAACCATACATTAGAGGGTACTTTTTTAGCTAAGATTTCCATAGAAAAAGCATTTGCTTCTACACCAGAAACACTCCAAGCTTCGTAAGAATTCCATGCAGCAATTGGTACACCAATAAAGTTTACTAAGTCATTACCAGAAAAAGCCATGGCCAATGAAAAGGTACCAATTCCAATAATTAGTTTTAATACATTTAAATTAAATAACTTGATAAATACTTGAGAAATTAGTGTCCAGAATAAAAAACTTCCTGCAATAATAGTTAAGGTATTGTCTTCAATTAAAAACTTAACGTCTTTGTAGTAAGGAGTCCCTTTCATTCCTTTAATAATAATGAAATAAGTGATTGCAGTAATTGCAAATCCTCCAAACAATGCGTTGATATAACTTGGTCTTTTTTCAAAGTTAAAAGAGTAGATAAGTCTGGAAACAAATTGCACAAGTGCGCCTACAGAAAATGCGACGACTACTGATAATAGAATTCCAAAAATAATTAAAGAGGCTTTTTCATAATTAATATAATTCCAGATAGCACTAATGGATTCTGCATCATTTTGTGAAATTTTTATTAATGAAATGGCTACAGCAGCTCCTAATAATTCAAACACAATAGAAACTGTTGTAGAGGTTGGCATCCCCAGAGTATTAAATACATCTAACAACAAAATATCAGTAATCATTACTGCCATAAAAATGAACATAATGTCTTGAAACATGAACATTCCAGGGTTAAAGATCCCTTTACGTGCTACTTCCATCATACCACTTGAGGTAATAGCACCAAAGAATACTCCAATACTTGCAATAATCATGATGTTTCTTATGGCTATTGCTTTTGAGCCTATGGCTGAGTTTAAAAAATTTACAGCATCGTTACTAACTCCTACTACTAAATCTACCGTAGCTAAGATCGCTAAGGCAATTAACATTAAAATATATGGATCTCCCATGTTCTTTTTTTTATTTTATTACGAATTTACGGTGACTTTCAGAGGTGAATGTTACCATTATGTTATGTTATTAAAAATGAATATCGACTTGAAGTCTATACATGAATTGATTTGTTTTTGAGGCCAAGTCTAAATAGCTTACATCTGTTTGAACTTTTAATTTATGCCCAACAATATATTTAGACAAACCAAGAGTGTATTGATTTTCTGCTCCTTTACCAGTGATGTCACTATCCCAATCTATGTTGGTGTACCTTCCAGAAATCTCCAAAGTTTTAGACAGTAAATATCCTGTTTGTAAGTTTAATGCGTTACCAACCTGAACTTCATCACCTGTTAAAGTTCCATCAGAATTTTTAGCAAAAGCGTCTTCTGCATCTCTGTACGCATATTCAGCCATTAGAGAAAACCCTTTGTGCTTATACATAGCATCTACAAAAACTGTCGAAATATTTGTTGAATAAAAACCAGTATCGTTTGTCATATAAGAACCCTGATTACTTCTGTTTTTTACCGCATCATTATTAAAATCATATGTAAAACCCATAGCTAATTTTGGTGTTGGCTCAAACTTTAAATCGCTTCCCCTATAGTCTCCTTTACTAGCAAATTTCCCAAAAGGTAACAATTCAACCCTAGAAGTGTATTGATGACCTCCCAAATTTCCAGTAGTTATATTTCTGCCTTCACCTTGGGACACTGCAAACATTTCTTTTACAATAAACGTATCTGTGAGGTTAAAGTGATGTCTCAATTGAAACCCCATATCACGGTCTATGTTAAATCTACTATTTAATAAAGAACGATCTACTTGTTGTAAGTCTCCTGAAGAAATAACACGTTCTCTATTCCCAGGTAATTTTGTTTGACCAAACCAAAGCACAAAATTTCCAGAAAAATTCCATTTTACTACAGCATCTAAAATATACTTAGGAGCTTCATTTGTAAATGAGGAAGCTTTTCCAATATCTCTATTAGAAAGACCCAATTCTAATTTATATTTTAATTTTGGGGAATAAGCAAACCCACTAAATTTTAAACGTGCTCTTCTTACTAGCAGAGAAGAAGAAGGGTTAGATAAACCATTGTTTAGATCCCAATTTGATGTGCCCAGCATTTGCATTCTAGCACTAACATTCATTGAGAACGAGCTGTCTTTACCAATTAAATTAAAAAGACCTTTACCAAATTTTGGTGCATTTGATTCTTGTGAAGATATGTTCATGCAAAGAAATAAAGCAATGCATAGAAACACATAATTAATTTTCATCATGTATTAGTTTTTGTCGATGCAAATAACCAACACTAATGTTAATTTAATGTTTCGTAATTATTAAAAAAACTGCCTTGGCCAAAGGCAGTTAATTAATCAATAATATTAATTGACAAAAACTAAATATTATGATTCTAATTAATCTTTAAGATTACTCAAATATCAAGAAAGTATTTGAACAAATAGTTTTTAAAAAATGAAGGAATAGTTAAGAAATTTAGATGAGTATCTCTATAGCCATCATTTATTAAAATTACATTAAAAATTGTGTAACAATTTAATAACAAAGAGAATATATATTTTAAATTTTCTTTTTTTCTTGAGTAGCTATAAAGTCTTTCAAATAAAAAGGTTCAAAGTACGCAACGTCTTCAGTAGTCTTATTTTTAAATTTATGGAAAGAAATAGTAGTCATTTCTTTAGCTGAAGGAAATGCATTTTCTATAAAAACGGCATTATTATGAAGAATAGTTTCTTTACATTTTTTTGCACCATCACCTAAAAAATAAACTTTTTGTTTTTGTAATTCAGCTAAAAAAGAATCTTGATCAATTATTTCAGCTTTTGTTTCCCTGACAGCGTTGTGGTTGTTGTCATAAATGGCAGCGTAAACTTCCATTCTTCTTGCGTCTATCATAGGGATAATAAGACCACTATCTATATTCACGGTTTGTGCTAAAATTTCCAAAGAATTGATTGAAATTAAAGGAATGTCGTTAGCAAAACATAATCCTTTTGCTGCAGAAACACCAATACGTAATCCAGTGTAAGATCCCGGGCCTTTGCCTACAGCAATAGCTTCAATTTCTTTAATGGTTAGTTTGCTCTCTAATAAAGCTTCGTTTATTAATGGGTGAAGCATTTCTGCGTGTGAATACTCTCCAGTATTAATTTCCTTTAAACTCATTAGCTCACCACAATTTGCAATGCTAACAGAACAATTTTTAGTAGACGTTTCTATGTGTAATATCGTGCTCAAAAACTTTTTGTGTAAAGATAAAGTATAAAAAAACGGCAACCAAAAGTTGCCGTTATATCTACTATATAGTTGTTTAATCTAGATTTAAATTTCCATAATAAAACTGAAGCACCTTTGTTTTAAATACAAAATCATATTTGGCTCTAATTAATGCAGATTCGGCACTTACCAATCTAGTTCTTACCAAATCAAAGTCAAATAAAGTACTAGCTCCTAAATTATAACTCTCTTGTGCATTTTTAAAGGCCTCTCTTTGTGATTTCAATGAAATGGCTGCTGCTTCAAAAGTTTTTGAGGCTGCTTTAGCGTCTGTAAATGCTTGCTCAATAGTTTGTTGTAGTTGAAGTTTTTGATTGTCTAGATTTAACAGAGACAATTCTCTATTTATGTAAGATTTAGCAACATTATTTTTCGTTTGAAATCTGTTAAATATAGGAATATTTAAAGATAGCGATACACCGTAGGTAACTCTATCTTTAAGTACTTGTTTGAAAAAGTATTCATTTTTTTGACCAGGAAATAAATTATTCATCTGGTTAAAATAGGAGGTTCCACCGCTAATGCTATAATTTAGACTTGGTAAAAAAGCTCCTTTAGATAATTCTATATTTAAATCTGCATTTTGAATACCTAATTCTGCGTTTTTAATTTGAGGTTGACTGGTTAATGCTCTCTCATAAACAATGTCAGATGATTCATACAGTAAAAGACCGGAGGGTGAATTTACATTCATATCTTCTACGTCAAAACCTGCTGAAGGTATTTGTAATAATTGAGCTAAATTTAGCAAGGCTAAGGTGAGTGTGTTTTCACGAGCAATGACGTTTTGTTGATCATTCGCTGCAGTAGATTGCGTATTTAAAAGATCTCCTTTAGGGATAATACCAGCTTCATATCTTTGGGTTGCTGCTTCAACTTGTTTTTTACTAATTTCAGCTTGTACTTTGGCTACAGATAAATTCTCTTTAGCAAAAAGGATATTTAAATATCCATTTACAACAAATAAAGAAACATCATTTTGTGCTTTTTCAAGATCTAGTTTACTAGATTCTACACCCAATTGAGCTTGTTTGTACGAATTTAAATTTCTAAATCCATTAAATATAGTACCATTGACTCCAAGATTAAACCTAGCGTTAAAATTGGTTGTATTTTTTAATACTCCTGTTTGGTCTGGAGATAATCCTGAATTAATTCCTCCACTAGTACTTGCTCCGATACTTGGCAGAAAATTTCCTTGAGTAATGGCAACATCTCTTTCAGAAAGAGAAATACTAAGCGCACTTTGTTTAATTGAAATATTATTTTCCAGCGCGTATTCTACACACTTTTTTAATGACCATTTTTCTTGTGAGTAACCACTAGTGATCATAAAAATTGAGGCAATTAATAAAAATTTTATTTTCATTTTAGGTGTTTTATTTTTTTGAGTTCTTGGAACACTTTTGATGTTAATCACTATTTTAACATCAATCGCTTCACATAAGACGACCAAAATTAGAATATGTTACACGTAACGGCTCTTATTGAAATGTTAATTTTTAGCGCCTTTTTTATATCGATAAATAAAGTAGAACAATACGCCAATTAATAGGTAAGGAAATACCATTAAATAAGTAATACCATTATTAATACCTTCTGCCATTGTTACGTCTCCAGTTTCAACAACAGCCTTACACATTGCACATTGTGAATAGGAATAAGGGGTATTTGAAAACATTAACACAAATACAAGTAAATAGTTATAATACTTAGACATAGTATGGAGATATCATTAGGTATACAATTACACCAGTTACTGCTACGTACAACCAAAGAGGAAAAGTGATTTTTGCAATTTTTTTGTGCTCAGTAAATTTCCCAAATTTTGCTCTCATCAATGTAACTAGTACAAAAGGGATCACTACAATCGATAATAGAATGTGAGTGATTAAAATGAAATAATAAAAATATTTTATAATTCCTTCTCCACCAAAAGTAGTAGAATCTGACGTCATATGGTAAGCAACGTACATGACAAGAAATAATACAGAACAAACTATTGCAAGTGTATTTAACTTTTCATGAAGGTTTTTTTTACCTTTTTTTATAGCTACTACAGCTGCAATAAGTAAAATTGCAGTAATTCCATTTATCGTTGCATAAATAGGAGGCAAAAAACTAAGAGGTTCAACATCAAAACCCAATGCTCTTAAATTTACACCAAATAAAGCAGCTACAGCTACTGGAATAACAATAGAAAGAATTGTAATTCCTCTTTTGTATTTTTTTTCTGTTGATTCGTTAGTATTCATCTAGTAGTATTTTTATATCTTCTTTTAACTCATTTATTTGATTTGGAAACCCATTTTCTTCAATAGCTCTGTAATAGAGTATTGGATTTCCTTGTGAATCTTTTCGTGATCTGATTATTCCTTTTTTATCTACTAAAGCAAATAAACCAGAATGTTCAAAACCACCGTGTTCTATGTTTTTATCTATTCCAGCATATAATTTAAAGCCATTATTAGATAAGTTAAAAACTGTTTCTTCTGATTTTCCGGTTAAAAGATGCCAGTTTTTATGAGTAATACTATTTGTAACGGCATAATTTTTTAACACCTCTTGTGTATCAATTTTTGGAGTAATACTTATTGAAGCTATTCCAACATTTGAATTTTCAGAAAACTCCTCCTGAATTAATAACATTTGCTCGTTCATTAAGGGACAGATCGTTGGGCATGTGGTGAAGAAAAATTCAACAACATACACCTTTCCTTTATAGGTTTCGTTGGTAATAATTTTACCGTTTTGGTTTATAAATTCAAACGGAGGAACTTTGTTGTAAACAAATAATTGGCTTTCGTTATCTGTATTACGTTTTTGTGTTTTATTAAGTCTATTATCGTCTATAATGGTTTCATTTGAGATTCTATCATCAAGGTTTCTTACCACATAAATACCAAATATTAGAATGATAAAAGAGATGCCTATATATGAATTCTTCTTACTCATATAACTAGTTTTTTCTGTCTGCTTTATTTTTATTTTTAAAAGCTGCTCTATATTCATAAAGCAAAACTTTGATATCATCTTCCATTTTATTATTCAGCTCAGCAACAGATTCGATATTATAGCCAAACATGATTTGATTTTCATCATCTCCCTCTTGATCTCTTCCTCTTAGGTTAAGTTCTTTATCTAGAAGGAATACTCGATTAGAATACAAAGAGGTGTCTAAAGTTTTTTTAGTTTTTAAATTTTTGTGCAACCTTTGAATAGTTTCTTTATTCATGGCTAAAAAATTCCATTTAGACATATCTGTAAAAGCACCTAAATCAGATTTTAATTTTTCAACATCATTTTCAGATGATTTTGGATATACCGCGATAATTTGAAAAGGTCTATATCCGTAAAATTCTTTATAAATTTTTTGATTTAAATTAAAAAATCCTCCTTTTTTTGTGGCTACGTCATTTCCTAAAAAACATAAAACGGTAACATGGTCTGTAAGAGAAATAGAATCCTCAAGAACATCCAAAGAAACCGTATTTGTTAGCGTAGGTAATTTCTTAAAGTTATTAATTCCTGTAGAGAGAATTAAAAAAAACAGCAAAGGAAACACAAACAATGCAATGAGTACAAAACGTTTTTTAGTGATTTTCATAATTAGTGATAAAAAAAGGCGGTTAAAAACCACCTTGATTGTATGTTGTTACCAACGCACTAAGGGCGCTAGTGTACTATATAAATACTCTCCCTCAATTATGAGTAGAGTAACTAGATAGACAATTAAAAATACAGCTGTCCAAACAACAGCTCTTCTAAACCATGTTTTTTCACCTTCCATATGCATGAATGACCATGTTATCCCGTATGCTTTGGCAAGCGTTAAAATGATGAATAGCCAGTTTAAAGGGCTAGTGCCAAGAAAACTTGTTAAGTGAAGAATATCTGGTTTATAGATCCCTAAAATAACCTCTACAATTGTAATTGCAGAAAGTATCCAAAATACATTCCAGATTCTTTTTGTATGTGATTGTGCGTGTGCCATGTATGCTATTATTAAAAATTAAACTAAGTAGAAAAAAGTAAAAACAAATACCCAAACTAAATCTACAAAGTGCCAATATAATCCAACTTTTTCAACCATTTCATAGTGCCCTCTTTTTTCATAAGTACCTAGAATAACGTTAAAGAAAACAATGATGTTAAAAATAATTCCGGAAAAAACGTGAAAACCATGAAAACCTGTGATAAAGAAAAAGAAATCAGCAAAAATTGTATTTCCATATTCATTAACTTCAAGGTTGGCTCCTTCTACAATTAATCTTGTTTTAGCCAATTCTTTAGACCCTTCCTCTCGGCTAAGCGTAGTTTTTTGTTTTTTATCTAAGTCAATTAATTCTGTTCGTATTTGAACATCAGGATTTGCTTCATAAGAGCTGATAATTTGAGCGATAGAATATTGTGAAATTGTGCCTTCGTCTTCAAACCATAGCCCATTACCTTTTGTATGTTGAACTCTAGCATTTCCTCTGTCGCCAACAACAAAGTCAGCTAAAGCAATTTGCTTGAATATTGCGTTACCGTCTTTGTCAACTCCATTTTGTTTGGTGAATTGTAAAATTTTTCCATCTGTAGTTTTTACAGCTCCGTAGGTTCCGTTAATAAAAGTATTCCATTCCCAAGCCTGTGAGCCTACAAAAATGACACCACCAATAATGGTTAATAACATGTAAAGCGTTACTTTTTTCTTATTCATTTGATGACCAGCATCTACAGCTAACACCATGGTTACTGAGGAAGCAATCAAAACAAACGTCATGAAGGCTACGTAGATCATTGGAAATTCACCATGAACAAAAGGGATGTGAGTAAATACTTCATCGGCTATTGGCCATGAGTCAATAAATTTAAAACGAGTTAAACCATAAGCGGCTAAAAATGCAGAAAATGTTAAGGCATCAGATACGATAAAGAACCACATCATCATTTTCCCATAACTGGCTCCAAAAGGTTTTACTCCTCCACCTCCCCAAGTAGGTTTCTTTTCATTAGGTACAGCAATGTTTGATTCCATATTTTTAATATAAAAATTCTTTAATAAGTGGCAAAATTAATCAATTTTATCATCTAATAAAATAGAAAAAGAAAAATAAATAAATCCATAAAACATCTATAAAATGCCAGAAGATAGCACCAAGTTCAAACCCTAGTAAATCATCTGATGTGTATTTATAGTTAAAATGATTATAAATGACTACAAGTAATACGATAATCCCGGCAAATACATGGAGTGCATGCATTAAGGTGATTCCAATAATAAAAGATGTTGAAACTGTACTTGTTGGCCCTGTAAAAAATAAACCAGCACTTCTCAAATCTTCAAAACCAGCATATTGTTGCCAAACAAACGCAATACCTAAAGCAAAAGTGATTAATAAAAATGCAATAGATAGTTCTCTTTTACTTTTTTTAATAAGCCTTTGAGATATGCTAATGGTGATGCTACTTAGTATAATGAGTACTGTGCTTATATAAAATGCATCAGGTAGCTCAAAAGTAACCCAGTCATCTCTTCTCATACTAATCACATAGGCACTTGTTAATCCTGCAAAAAACATCACCATACTAATCATGGAAACCCATAACATCGGTTTTGCAGATTTTTTTCTTCCTACGGTTAACTCTTTCTCTAAGTCTTTTTCGCTAATATTCATATAGTTAGTGTAAAAATTTATCGATTACGTATATAATTTGAATCATTGTGATATAGATAACACTTGATAACATTAATTTTCTTGCTTCAATATTTGTTTGTTTTTTGTGGAGTAAAATGCCATAGTATAGCATTACTAGTCCAAGAAAAGCAATGATAATTGCAGTAATTGGATGTATATAAAACGCTCCTGTCATCTTTAATGCTGGTGCGATAGAAACCAATATCATTATTACAGTGTAAAAAATAATTTGTTTTGTTGCAGATTGATCTTTTTTGTCCATGGGCAACATGATAAAACCAGCTTTCTTATATTCTTCAAACTGTAACCAGCCAATAGACCAAAAGTGAGGAAACTGCCAAAAAAATTGAATCATAAATAAAAAACCAGCTTCTATTCCAAATTGATTTGTAGCCGCTACCCAACCTAACATAAATGGGATGGCTCCAGGAATTGCTCCAACAAATACAGCTAATGGCGATACTGGCTTTAAGGGAGTGTAGGCACAAGTGTACAAAAATATAGAGATAGCTCCAAAAAGGGCACTTTTTGGATTAATACCATACAATATACCTAGTCCAACAATGGTAAAAATAATGGCAAAAATTAGTGCCGTAGTTTTAGACATTCTTCCTGTTGGAAGAGGTCTATTCATAGTTCTTTTCATCAAAGAATCGGTGTCTTTTTCAATAACTTGATTAAATGCATTAGAAGCTGCTACCATTAAAAAGCCTCCTAAACTTAATAAAAAAAGAGTTTGATAATTTATGATGTCTACAGCTAAAAGATATCCTGCAACAGAAGAAAAAACCACACTTAGAGACAAGCCTACCTTCGCGAGTTGTTTGAAGTCCGAGATGACTCTTCTAAAGGTTGTTTTTGTATCGATAGCCGTTGTTAAATTCATTAGAAAATAAATCGATTGCAAAGATATTTCATAATAATTGAAATCCCATAGGTTTTACTAAATATTCAGTTAAAATAAAATTAAAATAATTTTTAAAAGTCTTTGTAGTTTCCTTTTTTGTTTTAAATTTGCAACCCGTTCTAATGAATGGAAGTTCTTTAAAATACTACTACGCGAAAGTAGCTCAGGGGTAGAGCATCACCTTGCCAAGGTGGGGGTCGCGGGTTCAAATCCCGTTTTTCGCTCTATTCTTTAAATAATACCAATGCAGAAGTGGTGGAATTGGTAGACACGTTGGACTTAAAATCCAATGGGCAGTAATGCCCGTGCGGGTTCAAGTCCCGCCTTCTGTACAAAAAAAGCCAAGACATATGTCTTGGCTTTTTTATAGTTAAATATGTTTTATTGTTTTGCTTCTGTACCGGCAATAACTTTCATTAAAGGCCTCATTTCCCACACAGCTTTTTCCATTTTATCAAAAGGTAATCCTTTCATTACACCCTCTCCTGCAAGATGTCTCATGGCATTTGCTAAAGTATCATACGAATCATAAAACATAACCGATGAATAGTCTTTTCCTTGAGGGGTTATTTTAGTTGCCATTCCCCATCCTACCATTCCATGATCACCCATATTTTTCTTAAAATGTGGGAGTACATATTTTTCAGCGCTCGCTGCAACTGCGTCTACATCGTCAGGTGAAGTAAAATTTAAAAGAACGTATCCGGCAGGAGCAACATTAGGAATTGTCAATTTCATTTGATAGGTATAACTTCTGTCAAATTTATACTTTGAACCATCACTAAATAATACATCAGGCTTAATTCCTACTACTTTTTCAGAATTATTCCACCACATGTTTTCATTAGCAGCAGTATTGATATCTGGATAAGCATTTACCCACATGTAATTATAATCATCTGGCCCAGGATTAGTGCTTTGTAATAAAGCCCAACCTAAAAGGTTTCCATTGTTTACAGCATCTTGTGCAATTTTTTTGCTGTAATTTATTTCTACATTTAAAAATTGATCTACATCTTCTTTCTCAACTTTTACAGGAGTAAATACAACTATTTGAGCCAGTAAAATATTAATACTGAATAATGCAATTAGTGTACTAAATAGTCTTTTTTTCATTTTAAAATTGTTTTATAGGTTAAAAGCAACAAGATAAAATTTTTAATTGTACAAAACAACTAATATTAAATTTTTAGTACTTAAGTCTGATTGATTTTTTTGTTTTTTTACAGCGTAATTTGTCTATTGATTTGTTGGTCAAGTGATATAAATGTTTCCGTTCTAGATACGCCTTTTATTCTTTGAATATCATTGTTGAGTAAATACATAAGATCTTCATTATTTTTACTCAGTATCTTTATCAAAATAGCCCAATTACCAGTAGTGTAATGGCTTTCAACTACCTCAGGAATTTGTTTTAGTTTTTTTATAGCAGATGAATACATCGCTGCAGAATCTAAAAAAATACCAACAAATGCGGTTGTTGTGTATCCTAATGCCTTGGGGTTTAAAATTAATTTTGAGCCTGCCATCAAATTAGAGTTTTCTAATTTTCTTAAGCGTTGATGTATGGCAGCTCCAGAAATCCCTACCTCTCTAGCGATAGATAAAATAGGTGTTCTAGCATCCTCAACAAGTCTTTTAATAATAATCTTATCGATACCATCAATTTTAATTTTACTAGCCATATAGTTTTATTTAATAGTTAAAATGTAAGCATCAAATATAAAAAAAAGGAAAGACATAATATATGACCTTCCTTTTAATTGTTTGTTGTAAGCTTAAAAGCTTATTTGGCTACCATTTCAAAACTTTCCATAAATTTTGTAGTATAATTTCCATCGATATAGTCAGGGTGGTCCATCAATTGCCTGTGAAAAGGGATTGTTGTTTTTACACCTTCAATTATAAATTCATCAAGTGCTCTTTTCATCTTGTTAATTGCTTCTTCTCTTGTTTGTGCTGTGACTATAAGTTTAGCAATCATTGAATCGTAATTTGGAGGAATTGTATAACCCGAGTATACGTGAGTATCTAATCTGATTCCATGTCCTCCGGGAGCATGAAAAGTAGTTATTTTCCCGGGAGAAGGTCTGAAATTATGATAGGGATCTTCTGCGTTAATTCTACATTCAATTGAGTGTAGTTTTGGTAAATAATTTTTTCCTGTAATAGGCACACCTGCTGCAACTAAAATTTGTTCTCTTATTAAGTCATAATTAATAACTTCTTCTGTAATTGGGTGCTCTACTTGAATCCGTGTATTCATCTCCATAAAGTAGAAATTTCTGTGCTTGTCAACTAAAAACTCAACAGTACCTGCTCCTTCGTATTTAATATATTCAGCGGCTTTTACAGCTGCTTCCCCCATTTCATCTCTCAGTTTATCAGTCATAAAAGGGGAAGGGGTTTCCTCTGTTAACTTTTGATGACGTCTTTGAACAGAACAATCTCTTTCAGATAAATGACAAGCTTTCCCAAAAGAATCTCCAATGATTTGGATTTCAATATGTCTTGGCTCTTCGATAAGTTTTTCTAAATACATAGCGTCATTACCAAAAGATGCTTTTGCTTCTTGACGGGCTGAGTCCCAAGATTCTTGGAGCTCTTCAGCTTTCCAAACAGCTCTCATCCCTTTTCCACCACCACCCGCAGTTGCTTTAAGCATTACAGGATAACCTGCTTCAGTTGCTAGTTTTTCACATTCTTGAAAATCTTTAATAATCCCTTCAGACCCTGGTATACAGGGAACGCCTGCTGAAATCATGGTTGCCTTTGCTGAAGCCTTATCTCCCATTTGATCGATCATTTCTCCTGTGGCTCCAATAAATTTTATTTCATGCTCTTCACATAATTTAGAGAACTTAGCATTCTCTGATAAAAAACCATATCCTGGGTGAATGGCATCGGCGTTAGTAATCTCTGCTGCTGCAATAACATTAGACATTTTCAAATAAGAATCTACACTGGGTGCAGGGCCAATACAAACCGCTTCATCAGCAAACTTAACATGTAAACTTTCGGCGTCTGCTGTAGAGTAAACAGCTACAGTTTTTATCCCCATTTCTTTACAAGTTCTAATAACTCTAAGAGCAATTTCTCCTCTATTGGCAATCAATATTTTTTTAAACATAATTGTATCTTTTTATCCTTAATGGTATAAAATCAAAATTGAGTTATAAAATTAAGATGGGTCTACCAAGAATAAAGGTTGATCAAACTCCACCGGAGATGAGTCGTCTATTAATACTTTAACAATGGTTCCAGAAACTTCAGATTCAATTTCATTGAAAAGCTTCATTGCTTCAATAATACAAACAGTATCACCAACATTAATAGTACTTCCAACTTCAACAAATAAAGGTTTTTCAGGTGAAGGCTTTCTGTATAAAGTGCCAATAATAGGTGATTTAATGGTAACGTATTTAGAGTCGTTTTCCGAATCGTTAGCCTTTGTATTTTTTGGGGTTTCAATAGGTGTCTCAACAGGAGCAGCCTGAATAACTTGTGGTGCAGCCATCATTGGAGCAGGCTGTGTGTAAGTAACTTCTGTTCTTTCAGAACCAGTTTTAATGGTGATTTTTATATCTTCCATTTCTAACTTAACTTCATTAGCGCCAGATTTAGCGACAAATTTGATAAGGCTTTGAATTTCTTTAATATCCATTATACTTAGTTTTAGTTGTTTTATTTTATGAATTGTAGCCCCATTTTAGATAGATAGCCCCCCATGTGAAGCCACCACCAAATGCTGCAAATATTAAATTATCTCCTTTTTTTAATTGATGCTCATAGTCTGCAAGCAATAACGGTAAAGTTGCTGAAGTCGTATTGCCATATTTATGAATATTCATCATTACTTTTGAGGCGTCTACATTAACTCTTTTAGCTGTAGCCTCAATAATTCTCTTATTAGCTTGGTGGGGAACCAGCCAACTTATGTCATTGTTTGATAGTTGATTTCTAATTAGCATTTTTTCTGCAACATCTGCCATGTTGGAAACTGCAAACTTAAAAACAGTTTTCCCTTCTTGATGCACAAAATGTTGTCCATTTTTTAATGTGTCTTCCGAAACAGGAAGAATAGAACCTCCAGCCTCTATTTTTAAAAATTCTCTTCCAGAACCGTCACTTCTTAAATATTCATCTTGTAACCCCATTCCTTCAGAATTTGGCTCAAAAAGAACGGCACCCGCTCCATCTCCAAATATGATACAGGTAGCTCTATCTGTATAATCAATAATTGAAGACATTTTATCGGCTCCAATTAGTAAAACTTTTTTATACCTACCAGACTCTATATAAGAAGCTGCAGTAGACATACCATATAAAAAACTTGAGCATGCTGCATGTAAGTCATAAGCAAAAGCATTAGTTGCTCCAATTTCAGTAGCAGTAAAAACAGCGGTAGAGGCTACTGGTAAATCTGGTGTTGCTGTTGCAACAATAACCATATCAATCTCTTTTGGATCAATATTTGTTTTCTGCAGTAAATCTTTAGCTGCTCTTATAGCCATAAAAGAGGTTCCTTGGTTGGGTTCTTTTAAGATTCTTCTTTCCTTGATTCCAGTTCTTGAAGTAATCCAGTCATCATTTGTTTCTACAAGAGTTTCCAGCTCTTTGTTGGTTAAAATGTAATCAGGAAGATATTTCCCAACTGCTGAAATTGCTGCAGTTATTTTTGACATATGATAACGTATTGTGAGAAGTTTTTATTTGGTTATTTCCTCTCTTTAATCGGGAGACTAAAGTAGTAAAAATTATTTTAGTTTTTTTTAAAAAAATAAGCCAAAACAAGCATTTTTTGTTCAAAAACAGAAAAAAACCCTCAAAAAGAGGGTTTTTTTTATGTTTTTTAGAAATTAACTATGCCTCAGCAGATGAAGATTCTAATACTATTTGTCCTCTATAGTATAATTTCCCTTCGTGCCAATGAGCTCTATGATATAAATGAGCCTCTCCTGTTGTTGGATCTACTGCAATCTGCTGTTCAGATGCTTTATAATGTGTTCTCCTCTTATCTCTTCTAGTTTTAGATATTTTTCTTTTAGGATGTGCCATTTTATGTATTTTTTTCTTTAATTAAACTTTTTAATTTATCCCAACGTGGGTCTATTTTATCTTCGTTTCCTGAAGAATTATTTTCTTTTACTTCTAATTCTTTTAATTTGTTAAGAGCCTCTGAATTCATAGTGCCGTTTAGTACATCTGGATGAACTTTTTTTATGGGCACAGAGAGAATAATTAATTCATAAATGAATTGACTTACATTTATTTCGAAATATTCATGAGGTATAATAATCATTTCCTCATTGTCGTCATTGTATTCTGTTCCAAACTTAATTACTAAAGGCATATTTCCTTTAACTTCTTGTTCGTAGGGTTCTAGTGAGGTGTCACAATCAACATTAACAAACCCTTCTACATTGAGATTTAATTCAAAAAAAGTAGATTTTTTGTCAAAAACTAATTTAACTTGAAGTCTACTACTATTAAACTCATTAAAATTAAAAGCTTCAAAGAACGTATTCTCAATTTCATATTCAAATAAATGCTTTCCTTGCTTTAACCCTATAAAAGGAATATTATATTGTTTCAAGTTTGACATTACAGCGAATGAATTTGAGCGTGCAAATATAATAAAATGTTTTAATAATTTATTCTTTTTAACATCAAAATATTTACTGTTTTTTTGGCTTTAAAACATTTTGTGTGAGTTCTTTATATTCATTTCTGTTTTTGAATATTTTAATACCTGTAAAAATAGCTTCCTTGAAAGAATCTGAGTTCGCTTTCCCTTTTCCACTGATGTCAAAAGCAGTTCCGTGATCAGGTGACGTTCTTACATAATTAAGACCTGCGGTAAAGTTAACCCCGTTACCAAAAGTAAGTGCTTTGAAAGGTGCTAAACCCTGATCATGATACATAGCCAAAACACCATCAAATTGTTTGTAGGCTTCTGACCCAAAGAACCCGTCTGCTGCATAAGGTCCATAAACAAATATACCTTTTTCATGAATTGATTTTATGGCAGGTTTAATCAATTCGTTTTCTTCTTGTCCAATAACTCCATTATCTCCTGAATGTGGATTCAACCCTAAGACCGCTATTTTAGGTTTATTGATATTAAAATCTTGTTTTAATGATTTATTGAGTATTTTAACTTTACTTTCTATGAGTTCTGGCGTTATAGATTCAGCTATTTTTGAGATGGGAATATGCCCAGTTATAAGTCCAATTCTTAAAAAATCATTCATTAAAATCATTAAACTTTCTCCTTCTAAATTGCGCTCTAAAAACTCTGTGTGACCAGAAAAATTAAATTCTTCAGATTGAATCGTTTCTTTATTAATTGGAGCTGTAATGAGTAAATCAACTTCACCTCTTTTTAATGATTTAGTGGCTTCATTAAGTGATTTAAAAGCATATTGTCCACCAATTTTTGTTGCATTTCCAATTTCTAATGTTACATCTTCATTCCAAATATTTAAGAGGTTTATCTGACCCTCTTTAATTTGGTCAATAGATTTAATGTCGTGAATATGGGTTTCTATGTTTAATATTTTTTTGTGAGTAGAAATAACTTTAGAGGAACCAAATAGAAGAGGGGTACAAAACTCTAACATTCTTTTGTCTTCAAATGTTTTTAAGATAACTTCAATTCCAACACCATTTATATCTCCTATAGAGATTCCAACTACTATTTTATCTTTTTTATTCATATCTGAAAGTTAATATGTTTATTTTAGCACATCACAAAAGTAACTAAATTTATAGACATGTTTACCGGAATAATTGAGACATTAGGGCGCGTTGTAAAGATTCAAAATGACAAAGGGAACACCCATTTTACAATTCAAACTGACATTACAAACGAGTTAAAAGTAGACCAAAGTGTTGCGCACAACGGAGTTTGTTTGACTGTAGTTGAAATTACAGATGACACCTATGTTGTTACTGCAATAAAAGAAACATTAGATAAAACCAATTTGGGAACTTTATCTGAAAATGACCTAGTTAATATTGAAAGAGCGATGAAGTTAGGCGATAGATTAGATGGTCATATTGTTCAAGGGCATGTAGATCAAACCGCTATATGTACACAAGTTTCAGAAAATGACGGAAGTTGGTTCTATACTTTTGAATATTCTGCTGAAGCCAATAATATTACCATAGAGAAAGGATCAATAACTGTAAATGGGGTGAGCCTTACTGTGGTAGATTCTGAAAAAAATCAGTTTAGTGTTGCCATTATTCCATATACCTACGAACACACGGGTTTCTCTAGATTTAAAAAAGGAACCATTGTTAATCTAGAATTTGATGTTATTGGAAAGTATGTTGCAAGACTTCAAGGGTATTAATTATTTTATATATTGCCTGTCTCTTATACACATCTGACGCTGCCGACGATCT
>OJGP01000048.1_pt1 | contig 24735 bp, 26 predicted proteins | sample 1594701 | NCBI WGS metagenome assembly OJGP01 (sample SAMN05416863, study PRJEB24817) | seawater metagenome | isolation source: Sea water | place: Canada:Atlantic | collected 2013-11 | reverse complement strand
TCGGCAGCGTCAGATGTGTATAAGAGACAGGTCATCAGCTTCTTCTAGCATTTCACGGGTGCTGTCACGGCAAAGTTCTTGAATTTGATGGCTGCTAATTCTAGTACCTAAGAATTGAGTGGCAATTTCAGGTAATTGGTGTGCTTCATCAATAATATAGGCATCTGCAGAAGGTAATATTTCACCCTGTCCCGATGCTTTTAATGCCATGTCAGACATTAACAGGTGATGATTAATAACAACAATATCTGATTCTTGTGCTTTTTTTCGTGCTTCACTAACAAAACATTCAGCTGAATTTGGACATTCTTGGCCTAAACAATTATCAATCGTTGAGGTGATTTTTGACCATAAAGGGGAATTATCTTCTAACAGATCACTTTCACTAACATCGCCTGTTTTGGTTTTCCCCATCCATTCAGCTAAGGACTGCAATGTAGCATAATGTGGTTTTTGTAGCGGATCACCTTGTGCCATTTCAAGGCGGTAATGGCATAAATAGTTACTTCTACCTTTTAGCAAAGCTGCTCGAAAAGGTATAGATAACGCTTTACGTAACATCGGTAAGTCTTTGTTAAATAACTGGTCTTGTAAGTTTTTTGTGCCGGTAGAAATAAATATTGTTTGGCCAGACAAAATGGCTGGTGCTAAATACGCATAGGTTTTACCTGTACCCGTACCAGCTTCAGCGACTAAAACATTACTTTCAGCTAAGGCCTTTTCTATAGCTTGTGCCATTTCTAATTGTTGCTGGCGAGGCGCATAGCCATCAATGTATTGAGCTAATTGACCACCTTGGCTAAAAACGTTTTCCATCTCATCTTGCATTGCTATTCTAATGTCCTAAGCGAATATTCATAGCCCATACGACAAGGCATCCGAAACTAAAAAAGACAAGCAGTGATAGTAATGCATGCCATCTATAATGTTGAATCAATTTTTGTTCAGAAATAGTAGAGATAATGAAGCCTTGGTGACTATGTTCTGTATTCTTCAAAATATTTAACTGCTCTAGCCTTTCTTGATGTCCAAACTCACGCTTAACTTGTCGCTGCGCTGCTAAACGTGCTTGCTCCCATTCTTGTTCATCTAATTGACCATTTCGATCACTATCAAAGTCATGTAGTAATTGATTTGGATCTTGTTTCCACTCACGTAACAAATAACTAACTTGTTCGCGTTGCTGTTTATGACTGACATTTGCAACCGTGTTAAATAAACCAATCGCATACAGAGGTTCACGAACGGTTATTAATTCTTCCGTATAACGCCGTGGTGGACTGACTAATCGTTTGTACAACACTCGTTTATTAGTCGCTAATACATCAGCATCATCGGGATCGATAACACAGCGCCCAGTCTCATCTTCCAGTAAAAATAGTTCTTCACTGGTTTCCTGTTTAACTACTTTCCAATGGCTTTTTGAGCGCCCTTTTGAGTCATACTGTTTTACTTTTTCTTCAATTTTATAGCGATACCAAACACATGATTTTCTAGATAATGGCGACACTATTGCTGGACCATCCATTGATTTTGCCAGCCCAGTTAGCTCAACATAACCTTGAGATGCAGAACGAACTTTTGAGGTAGGCACGTCTTGAATCATTCGAGATCTATTCCACCACTTAACCATGCGTTTAAAAGCAACTAGCGATATTACAATAATGATAGAGGCACCAATCCAGAACTCATGGGGCTCACACTGCTCAATACCGCTTGCTATAGAAGCAATAATCTGTTCCAGCACAATTATTTATTAAATAAAGAGTTGAGATTAACGTCGGTTATTTCTTGTTCAGAAAACTCTAGAAGACTATGGGCTTTAAAGTTGAATAGTCGTGCAACAAATAAGTCAGGAAATTGCTCAATGCGAACATTATTGTTGTTTACACTTTCATTATAAAACTCACGTCGATCAGCAATGGCATTTTCTAAGCCTGTAATACGTGCTTGTAAATGCTGGAACGTTTGATCTGCTTTTAAGTCAGGATACGCTTCTGCAACAGCAAATAAACTGCCTAGTCCTAGGCGCATTGAACTTTCTGCTTTACCTAATGCTGAAATATCGCCTTGCTGTTGTGCACTCGCTACTGAAGAGCGTGCTTTCATAACATTTTCAAGGGTTTCTTGCTCATACTTCATGTATTGCTTGCAGGTTTCAACTAGTTTTGGAAGTTCATCATGACGTTGTTTTAGCAGTACATCTATATTAGCCCATGCCTTACTCACTGCATGTTTTAATGTGACAAGGCCATTGTATATTGAAACAATATAGATAAGGGCAACTGCAATGACACCCCAAAAGATAAAACCAAAAACACTCATACACCGACTCCTAATTTGAAAGATCTGAAACCAGAAATTTAGTCGCTGTGATTATCCCATATTTCTTGCTCAATCCCACCTTCTTGAGTCCAAACTAGTTTGCCTATGATTTTAAATTGAGCAACTGACATGGCAGAACGTTTTTTATTTTTATTTTCTTGCTTAACTTTGAGTGCTGACTTTATATCATCACTGGTCGCTTCGTACATTTCTACTGGCATATAATCATCATCAAATAATACCATCACGACATTATCCCAGCGTCCATCAGGGTTAATTTGACCAATGCGAGGCGTTGAACGGCTATCTTCAAAGATAACGCGTCCTTTTATCAAGACCCGAACCCCCGCTCTTTCGCCAAGACCGTTAGCATCATAACCTTGTGTTAAATCATCGATTAACTGTAAATTTAATGCCTTTGCAACGTCAAAGCGTGCAATCTCACCTGTGACAGGCAGAGTTGTGCCCGTCGTCATACGGTATTTAGCCGCTAGCTGACGAGTTTCATGCATTAATTTATCAATGGAGTAAAGATCCATATTAGCGTCATCTGTCTGGTTCATGATTTGTTATAAAAACTCAAAAAAAACGGCTTATCTACGTTAGCGGATGAGCCGTTTATTTCTTGATAAAAACTTTAGTTTTTTATAAAAAAAACTTAGCTTTTTTACTTTTTAGCATCTAATGCTCTTTGATAGTATTTATGTACCAATTTTTCTTGATTTTCTAATAAGAAATCGATGCTTGGTTCGTTACTCATTGCTTTTTCAATTGCTTTACGTGTTGCTTCACGGTGTATATTAAACAAAGCTTCGTGATCTAAATCTTCAACTTTTTCAACACCAGGGCTTAACCATACAGAGCAGATGATGCCAAGGTCATTCGCTTTTTCTTTAGGGATTGTACCGTTACGAACAGCATCTAATACGCCGTTTGAAATTGCGCCTTGAACAGTACCCATTAGGATATTTGTGTAAGCAACGTCCTTAACAGTCACCTTGCTAACCATAATAGTTGCAGGTTTAACCATCATATCAGTGTTCATTAATGCTAAAACACGAGTATGACCTTTAACTTGATCGCCTAAAAGGTTAGCAAATGCAGTACCAAATGGACCGTCTAATTCACCGATGATTACTTCTGGTTCTGCAGCTGTAAATGCTGGTCCGCCGGCAAGAAGACATTCGCCAACACGCATAGTCATTTTTTCACTCATTGAGTTTCTCCGAAATTAAATTTAATGTAAGACCCGGTAATTATCCTGATATGAACTACTTGCTGCAAGGAGATGTCTCTTTATAGCTTCATCAAACAACGTTATGATCGTGTAAATGATTTTTTTATTGAGACCCTAATGTCAGAAATTAAAACCCCTTATGACCGTATTGGTGGTGAATCCGCTGTCCGTAAACTGTGCCAAACTTTTTATCAAGTAATGTGTGATACACCTCAAACACAACTGATTCGCGCAATGCATCCCGAAGAAATAGGTCTAAGTGAGGAAAAATTATATTTATTTTTAACCGGTTGGTTAGGTGGCCCTCCAATTTATACGGATAAATATGGTCACCCGCGATTACGAAAGCGCCATATGCCCTTTCCTATCGGCATAGAAGAGCGTGATCAATGGCTTTATTGTATGGCTCAAGCATTAAAGTCGATGGGCCTTGATGAATTGTTTTCACAACAATTGATGGGTTCATTTGTACAAACGGCTGATTTCATGAGAAATAAACCTAACGAAGAGTAATTATTATGAGTATTGGTGCATTAATTATTGGCGATGAAATCCTATCTGGTAAAAGGCAGGATAAACATTTTGTTCACTTACAATCAGTTTTAGCTGAGCGTAATTTGGAATTAGACTGGACAATTATTGTTGGCGACGATCCTCAGCAACTGCAACGCTTTTTATCTTTTACTATGGCGAGTAAAGATATTGTGTTTAGCTTTGGAGGTATAGGTGCTACACCAGACGATAGAACGCGGGAAACAGCGGCTAAAGTGGCGGAAGTCTCTTTAAAGCCCCATCCCGAAGCCGTTGCTGAAATCGAAGCGCAGTATGGTGACAAAGCCTATCCACAACGAATATTAATGGCTGAGTTTCCAGAAGGAAGTCGCATCATTCCTAATACTATTAATCGTGTTCCTGGTTTTTCATATGGCGAGCATCATTTCATGCCTGGTTTTCCAGAAATGTCTTGGCCAATGATTCAATGGATACTCAATACCTATTATGACGACTTACGGAATACTGCTCCAGCTGATGAACAAATAATTTTTGTTATCGGTGCTAGGGAATCAGAACTATTAGAGTCAATGCGTATTGTGGTGGCCCAATATCCTGAACTGCGACTATCAAGCCTACCTTACCTAGGTAGAAATCCACATATAGAGCTTAGTTTGCGAGGCGAAACTGATCTGATAGAACATGCAATGAGCTACTTTAAAACGGCAATAGTAACCGCAGGGTTTATTTGGCAAACTCAAGCGCCAGATAGAAATTGAAACCATAACGGTAAGCTGATCAAACCACATATTGTCGTTAAGGTTACTGCAGCCGCATATAGCTCGCTATCAAGTTGGTAGCGTTCACAAATTACAATACCAAACACCATTGTTGGCATGCCAGCTACCAATGTGACAATAATACTTGTTTCGGTCGTCACACCAATAAAGTGGCTCATAGTAAAAACAACACCTGGTATCACAACTAAGGAAATAAGCGCAACCGGTAAAAGAAGCGTCATAAACTTTAATCGTAAGCTATGCCAGCGAATACTCATCCCGAGTACCACCAACATAAGTGGTACGACGCCTCCAGCCAATAGTGACAAGCTTGAATTCAAAAACTGAGGTTGTTCTATTCCTGACAAATTTAATGCTATTCCAAGTGTTACAGCCCATAAAGGAGGAATTTTAATCAATTCTCGAAGTGGGTTTACTTTGGTATTCGCATCACTGTAATACTGAGCAATTAAAATACCGACGGAAAGTAAAATAGGTGTACAAGCAAAAAGGTCATATTGCAATACAGTCGCACGTGAATGAGAACCAATAACTTGATCGAGAACGGGAAGGCCTAGGTAAGTCGCATTCGGAAACGAGGCTGCCAATAATAAAGCACCCACTTGCTGATTATTTGTCTTCATCACTCGTGTAATTAACCACATAACAATTAAGCCAGTAACAACACCTGTTGCCGCTAAAAATGAAATGTCTAAAGAGGTACTATCAAGTGGTGTTCGCCATATAATATCCAACACAAGGGCAGGTAATAAAATATAAAAAACAAGATCGGTGAGTGCTCGGCGGTGTGCGAGTGCCGAAATATGGTCTGGAGCATGAGCTTTCCAAAAAGTACCACAGGCTATTAGCAATGACATTTGGATAAGGGCGGTAATCATTTATGTGTCAGTTTTGAATAAAGTAAGAATCCATATTATCAATATCAGCTACAAAAGGATATGAGGATAAAACTACTTTTTTATTGAGTGAATTATGTGCTGTAAAGTCATAGACGACAACTTTTACTTATTTACAAGCCAATTTAAATACTCTTAATTAGTAATGAATGAATGGCTGTGCAGTAATTGAAGAGCATTCATATTGCCAACTTATATAGCTAATGCACAAAAACCATCATAATTAGTTTGCCTGACTTAATACTAATCGGTATTGTTAAGAGTCAAACTTGAATCTATTAGGTGAACCATGTCCCTGTCTAAACAATTACTTATATTAATGAGCTTCATATTCTTTATTGTTTTTGCAGTCAATTTTGTACTGAGTATGAACAATATCAAAGATTATCTAGAAACTGAATCTGAAGTTCACGTTCAAGATACAGCTACTTCATTGGGCTTATCACTTAGCCCACATATGACTGACGAACAAGATCCCATAATCAGAACCATGATGAATGCTATTTTTGATGGCGGCTATTACAAAGAGATGCGTTTAGCTGATGTTGATGATAAAGATCTTGTTACCTTGACTAATACTGATGAAATAGAAGGTGTGCCAAACTGGTTAATTACACTAATGCCGATGAAGGTAGCCACAGCAGTTTCAGAAATAAGCTCAGGATGGTCAATATCTGGCACCTTATATATCACTACAAACCCGGGGTATGCCTATTTAAAGCTCTATGAACAAGGTAAATCTACATTAAAAATATCAATCCTTATTTTCTTAGCGACATTTCTAGCATTATTTTTAGCACTTCGCTTAACACTACAATCATTAAAAAATATTGAGAAACAAGCGAATGAAATTTCAGATGGGCACTTTACTTCAATCAAGCTACCTTGGACATTAGAAATAAAAAATGTTGCCCAGTCAATGAATAGTATGTCGAGTAAGATTGGTGAAATGATTGATAGGCTCAACCAAAAATTGGAATCATTAAATGATAGTGTAAAGCGAGATCCGCTTACTCAGCTTTTTAACCAGACTAGCTTCGAAACTAATGTAAAGCAAATGGAAGTTGCCGGCCAGGCTGGTTATGCTGCATTTATTAAGTTTGATAACCTTGCTGATATCACTAAGGACAAAGGCAATAAAGCGGTTGATGAGATTCTTGTAAGCTTCTCGCAGTTTCTCGCAAACAAAGATGACTCATCTGCTAGAGGCTACCGATTATATGGCTCAGAGTTTGCCATGTTATTTCCAGATTATGATTTGGAAAAAATGACGGAATTTGCTAAATCACTACAGCACAATATCAATATTCTTGGCGCAAAATACGATCTTGACGATATAGTGCATACAGGCATAGTTCGCTTTGAACGTAGTACTGACTTTGACCAAATTTTACCTGCCATGGTTGAAGCCTATGAACAAGCCAAGTTGATTGGACATAATGCCTACTTCATCCAGCAAGACAGTCTTAGGTCAATGAGTGATTTAGATTGGAAATCAACAATCACTGCTGTCATTGAGAATGATTCACCTGAAATCATTCTCACCTCAGAAGCCTATAATTATGCTGGTAAAGCACCTATTCAAGTTATGCAGGAGGCCTTCACTGTTGTCAAAGATAGCGCTGAAAACAATCTGCCTATCGGCACATTCTTTTCTATGGCCCAAGAGTTCGGTTTAGAAGAAAAGTTAGATCAATGCATTGTTAATAAGATCATTGCATTAATGGAAGATAAACATCAACAAACACCTGTCACAATCAACCTATCGATGACATCGATTTCATCTTATGGCTTTCGTTCATGGTTAAAATCACGGGTAAGAAATAGTACTGTTCAACCTGAATTGCTGGCCTTTAGTGTTACGGCATATTCAGCAGCGAAAAACTTAAACAACTTTGCTAAGTTTAGTCTATTTGCTCAATCATTAGGGGCTACCACATTATTAAAACGCTACTCCTCAGATATTATTGAAATTAACTTATTAAAAGACTTACACGTTAGCTATATACGTTTATCAAGGGACATTACATCTGAGATCAGCCTTAACCGTAACAAAGCTGACTTGCTCAATATTATGCAAGAAGTCACTAACTTCTTAAATATTAAAGTCATTGCTGAAAGTGTTAGTTCTGAGGATGATTTTGAGCTCGTTAAATCCTCACATATATACGCAATAGGACGATAAAACGTCCTTCTTATGACTGTTAGATTTTTACGGCACCTTTTGTTTTATAGTGTTCTAGCGACAGGTTTAACTGTTTCGCTACCACTTATTGCCGAATTAAATTTAGGTGAAACCTTCTTAAGTCAAATTGAAGAAAAATTCAATCGCTTTGCACGCAAACGGGTAGAAACTTGGCAGCAACTAATCTCTGAAAATAAAGACTTAACTGATCTAGAAAAGTTAGATGCTGTAAACAACTTTTTTAATACAAACCTATTATTTATCAATGATATCGATTTGTGGCAAAAAGAAGATTATTGGGCCACACCGCTAGAAGCACTTACTATTGGTGCTGGTGATTGTGAAGATTATTCAATTGCAAAATACTTTACATTAAAAGAACTGGGCGTTGATGAAAAGAAACTACGAATAACCTATGTTAAAGCTGTTGAACTAGGTCAAGCTCATATGGTGCTCACCTATTTTGATACTAAACGTTCTATTCCTTTAGTACTTGATAATATTGATGCTGATATCAAACTTGCAACTAATAGAAAAGATCTAATCCCTGTTTATAGCTTTAATGGTACGGGCCTATGGTTAGCCAAGTCTCGTGGCACCGGTAGGCGAGTGGGTAGTTCTTCTCGCTTATCATTGTGGGAAGAGCTAGAACAGCGCATGAAGGAAGAGCTAGAATAAATATTAAAACTCGACCTCTGTTAATAAACGCCACGTATTATCAGCCGTTTTAGAGTCTAATCCAAAAATCGCCCCTGCTTCCCAATGTAGTTTATTCCGCCCAGTGAACGACACATCGCCCATTATTACCGGTCCAAAACCTCGGGTATTCTGACCGCTATAAAGCTCCATGGCTGGTTCGAAATAACGTGAATAGCGATACCTTGCCTGTAGAGATAGCGATGACTCTAACTCGTTTTTGATAGTGTCTCCCCATTCGTAGATTGCCCATAAGTTGGCTGTTCCAATCCAAGATGCCCACTCTTTTTCAATAATTAAGCCTGTCGCTGCTTCCCAGTTCTCTTCATGTCGTTCTTTTTCTAGCTCAGCAATAACACCCCAGTCCATTGCATACTCACCCTGTTCGGTTAACTGGTATTTAACCTCTAACTCATAGGCAGAGACATCAAGCTGTTCATTATTTGCATTAGTACTTATCACATAGGCCTCAATAAATAAGCGATCTGATAATGAGGTTCCTAATCCAAGACGGTATTTTTGTTCATCGTCTTCAGATATCATTCTCAACTCAATCTCTCGTTCTAAGGGCTGAACATAGGGATGATAGATTTTGTCTATAGCCAAACCATCAGCTAATACAGAACTTATGATACTGAAGCTTATAACTGCAAGTATCAATTTATAAAGTACCATCATTACGAAGTCCTTGAAGCGTAAATTTTTGATAAGTAGGTAAGTACGACCATACTGCCAACAGCACTGATATAAAAAAGGACTTGAGTGAGTGTAGGTGTCGATTCATAACCTACTAGGGCATAGAGTAACTGGCCTATTAATGAACCTTCACTGATCCATATTGATGTATTCCATAGTGGATATTGGCTCGCTATCCAGTCTGCCTGAGAGAGTAATTGTGTAGCTTGAAGTACCATTCCTCCAGCGACTAATAGGCATAATAAAAAGCCCACGCCTGCTCCTGCCTTATTAGAAAGGCCGATGAGAGAATAATAGAAAATCACACCCAAACTAATGCCTATTCCGGCACCAATCGCACTACCAAATAAAACCGGTTTTAATAAATCTGGATTTTTCAAAAAACCATCGATATACAATATTATTTCAGATCCTTCCCGAATAGAAGCTAAAGCAACACCAATAAACATTAGAAAAATCACGAACTTTTCTACACGCGCTTTTTTTACATGTAATGAAAAAATGACAAATAATAGTAAGACAACATAAATAAGAAGGTGTATACCCGCATTGACTACTTCTTGACCAACACCATCTAGCCATTGGGAAATAGTATTGATATTCATTGCATACAAAATAGCGCTGGTAACACCAATAATTAAACCAATAAATAACCAGTGCCTTGAGATATTGAAACGCTGGCTGAAGGCTAAAAATATACTGATAACCAGTGATGCTTCAACCAGTTCTCGTAAAATTATAATGACGGCATTTAAGAGCATAATATGTCCTATTTAACGATGACTCGCCCTTGTGCTGTTTTTGGGAAAAACTCTCCAAAGAAAGGATATTCTCCAGACCGTAGAGGTCCAATGAAAATAACCCCTTTACTTCCTCCTGGAATCACTTTTTCACGATTCAATTCATAGCTTTCAAACTCTTCGGCTGCAGGATCTTTATTAATAATGATTAACTTAACTTTGGTATCTGCTGGTATGTGTATTTCTGCAGGAAAGAATAAATGATCACGAATTTCTATTTCAATAATAGGTGTTGCAGATACGGTAAATGTACACGCCATAAGTGTGATGTAGACAAAAAGTCTTAGCAATAAAAATATATTCATTGTTATCAAACATACCTATGAGGAAAAGTGACAATAACTTTTAGTCCGCCAAGTTCTATCGCATCGTCTAATTGTATTTCAGCTCCATGTAAGTCACAAAGTTGTTTTACGATAGCTAGACCCAAACCACAACCTACGATGCCGGAGCTATGTTGATCGCCATTAACTCGGTAAAAACGTTCCAGAGCACTATGTCTAAATTCTTTAGGAATGCCTGGCCCTGAATCTTCAACTATTAATTGAAGTTGTTGAGAATCTGCAGATATTGTTACTTGTATTTCACCTAGTTCAGGCGTGTATTTACAGGCATTTGAAATCAAGTTTTGTACCAGAGTCTCTAATGCAAATTGATTTCCTTCAACAGTATATCCAGCATCACCAGATAGACTTATTTGCTGATTTTTATTAGAAAATTGATCGTAATTATTAGCAATTAATTGTTGTGTGATTAAAAATAAATCAACGAGCTGTTGAGTTTGTAGCATTTGTTCTGGTGAATGACGGTAGAGTGATAAAATTTGCTCTATAACTTGGCCCATACGATCAATTCCTTGAGCTAAAGGCTCTAAAGCTGATTGGTCTGGACTATCTGCTCGTAGATTATGTAATTGCACTTTTAATATGCTAATCGGCGTACGTAATTCATGTGCTGCATCAGCTGAAAACTGCTGCTCACGTTGAAATGCTTCCTCTAAGCGAGAAAATAATGCATTTGTTGTTGTAACCAATTGAGATAACTCTTCTGGTTCATTCTGCAAGGTAACAGGACTTAAATCTTCTGCTTTTTTCTCACTTAACTGCAAGGCCAGCTCATTCAACGGTTTTAAGCCAATACCAATTGCAATCCAGATAATAAATGCAGCAATAGGAATTGCCAAAACAATAGGTACAATTGATGCTAAAACAACATCTTCAGCGAGGCTGTAGCGGATATCTAGTCGTTCAGCCATAACAATCCAACGATGTAAATTTTCATCTCGCAAGGTGAATGTACGCCAACGGTACGGTGCTATATTAATATCTTTAAATTGTTGTTTCGAAGCAAGTTCACTATAAAGCTTATCTGGACCACCAACAGAGTGAGAAATAAGCTGTAAATCATCGTCCCATATCTGAAAAAACAAATGTGAAGAGTGTTTAAGCTTGGGTGTTGTTCGAGGGCTGACATCTTGGTTGGCACTTGCAATATTTTCAGCCATTGATTGCAAACGGTTATCAAATACTATAGCCGCCTCGTTCATACTCGAACGATAGCCTTGTAATAGTGAAACAAATATCACAAGAGTAATAATGGCAATTAAAGCGAGTAATAAATAGGTTCTAATAGACTTCATAAAATACTATTTTGACTCAGGTTTTACAATATAGCCAATGCCACGTAGTGTTTTAATGAAGTTTGTAGGTAATTTTTTTCGTAAATGATGAATATGAACCTCAATAGTATTACTAGCGACCTCTTCTCCCCAACTATATAACTTAGATTCGAGGCTATCGCGTGTTTGAACGCGACCGGCATTTTCCATTAATGCTTTTAGCACCATAAATTCTCGGCGTGATAGAACAATAACATCATCTAAAACCTGTACTTGATGGCTAACATCATCTAATGTCACCTCACCAATCACCAAGCCGGAATGCTTAAGTGAACTTGCACGCCGACCAAACACCCGTAAACGAGCCATTAGCTCAGCTACCTCAAATGGTTTTGCTAGATAATCATCAGCGCCCAAATCAAGGCCACTTACCTTATCTTCAACAGAAGTTCTGGCGGTCAAAACCAGCACCGGTATATCTGCACTTATTTTTCTCAATGCTTTTAACACATCCATACCATCCATATCTGGCAAACCTAGATCGAGGATCACTATATCGGGTAATTCCGTTTCGACGGCATCAATGGCGTGTTGTCCTCGTGTAAGATGGTTAACAGCAAAGCCTTCTCGCTTAAGTGTCTGCAATAAGGCATCGGCTAAATCAATATCATCTTCTACTAATAAAATTTGCATATTTAAAAGAGTGAAGTAGATGTTTTTTGTTTCTGTTCATTTACCACCACACTTAATAATTTATTAATCTCATCATGTCGGCCTTTATCAGCTAATTCTCTTTCGGGCCTCGGTGCTGCGTTTTGTGCTTTTAACAAATGTTTTTCTGCCTCAGAATATTGCTCGTCTTCACTAAGAAAGCTGGCATAAAAATAGTTACTATCAATACCATCAGGGTTAATAGTCAGTGCTTTTTCAAGAAACTCTTTCGCTTTAACATCATCTCCAAAGCCTATTGGCCATCCTGGAACTTTGAAATATAAGGTTCCCAAGCTTGTAAAAGCAGAGCCAGCTAAGGCCTCACCATTTAATACAATGGCTTGTTCTAAGTCAGACTTTGATGCCTTTGCCAAAGACATTGCGCCTAACCCACCTTTTGCACCAGCAAAACTTGATTTAATAATACCTCGCCAAATAAAGCCTTCAGCTGCATTAGGATATTCAGCAATGACTTCATCGGCCTGCTTTACAAGCTCTTCAAATTTCTCTTCTTGAGCATCACCTACCATGGTGTAATTGACTTTAGCCCATGTTTTTTGTAAGCCAGTCACTTCCTCTATAATATCAGCACTTATTGTAAATGAAGAAAGTACTAAAAGAACGGCTAAACCTATATTTTCAAGTTTCATGGTCGCTGATCTCCTTGTAGATAACGTTTAATTACAGGTAACTGCTTATAAATTGATTTCTCAACAATACTTGGTAATACACTGTTAATTCTAACAAATAATTTTTCTGGCCATCCTAGGTATTTATTCGCACTCTCACCGTTCAAAAATGACAACAATTGTTGTGCAACCTCATTAGCATTGTCCATGTGCGTACCTAGCTCATCATTCATAGCCTCGACATACTCATTATTAAGGGCTGTTTTTGTGGCTCTAGGTGCAAAATAACGTACTGAAACATTAGTATCTAGTAATTCACGACGAAGCGCTTCAGTAAAGCCTCGACTACCAAATTTACTAGCACAATAAACAGTTGATCCTGGAAAACCAATACTTCCCAGAATTGAGCCGATATTAACTATTTGTGCTTGAGGACGTGTTAATAATAGTGGTAATAAAGTCTGGCTTAATAATAAAGTGCTGGTGAGGTTAATATTGATGATCGTTGCAATATCATCTTCACTCAGATCAGAAAATAGTGAAAACTGACCTATTCCAGCATTGTTAATTAAGATATCAAGCTTATCCTCATATTGTTGACATGAAGATAAAATAGTTTCTCGACCTTCAGTAGTAGATATATCGGCCTCAATGACATAATGTTGCCCACCCAATTGAGCATTTAGTGTCTGTAAAGCGACCTGACTAAGTCCCACTAAAATAAGCTTGATACCGTGAGATGAGAGTAATTTGGCCATTTCTGAACCAATTCCCCCGCTAGCCCCTGTCAATAAGATTGTTTTATTTTTTAACATTTCTCACCTAGTCATTAATAATCGTTAGTGATACTTCGGAATACATCACCATATAAACGGAATACCATTTTGGCACAGTGGATAATTAAATCTTGCTCTTCTTTATCATCAATTTTATTCATTAAGCTCTCAAAGAATTTAACATGTTCTAGATCTAATGCACCATGAGAACGTAAATAACTAAATGCTTCATTGGGTAAGCCTAATGATTTCTGAACTCCATCCGCCGCTGAGTCTGCAGTGGCAATGCTTGTTCCTTCTAAAACATGTACCATTCCAAAGAAACCTAAAGGGTTGATACGGTTAACCGTGTCATAAGCATAAGCTACCATCAACTCTGTAGCAGGCGCTGGTTGACTACGACGAACAGCTTCTTTGTCAGCACCACACGCCTCGATATCGTTTAAAATCCATTCTTGATGACCAAGCTCTTCTTCAATATATTCTGCTACTGCATTACGTAACCATTCTTTCTGTTCTGGCAATCGTGAGCCTACAGCCATTAATAACGGTGTTGTGTGTTTGACATGATGGTAGGCTTCAGTCAAAAATGACACATACTCATCTAATGTAATTGTGTGTGTTAATGCTTTATTGATAATGGGTGCAGTATATAAATGCTGTCTTGCATCTTCTGTTTCATTTTTTAGTCGTTCAAAAAAATTCATCATCTATCCTTAAGGTAAAGTTGTTCAATAATTGTTGTGTAATCTTGAAGTATTTTGCTTCGAACTGGCCGACCATTAGATGTCATCTGCTCATTATCGTATGAGAGTGGATTCACAATCCTAGCCCATTGTTCAATTCTGGCGTAATTAGGTAGTGTTTTATTAATGCTATCTATCCACGATTGGATCATTTCATTTGTAGTCGACGTATCACGCGGATAAATCAAAGCAATACAATAGGGTTTGGCATCACCAAATACCACACATTGCTGTAATAAACCGTTCGAAAATAATTCACTCTCAATCCATTCGGGATTAATGTTTCGACCAAAACTTGAAATTAGTAGGTTTTTTTTACGGCCAATAATATGTAAATATCCTTGCTCATCAAAATAACCTAGATCGCCCGTACTAACGCTTTCTTGCAACCAAGTATCAGGTTCATTGATATAACCCAAAAAAGTATTGCCAGATACAATAATTTCACTCTCTTTAATAGAAACTGTTACATGGTCCAAGACTTTACCTATCGTTCCTAGTTGTGCATCACTTGGTGTATTTAAGCTCACTACAGAACCACACTCAGATAAACCATAACCTTCATAGACTGGTAGACCAGACTTTTGTGCTTGCTCTAACAAGCTGGCTGATACTTTACTGCCACCAACAGCAATAAACTTCAATGTCGAAGGTACTTGCCAGCCCTGTTTAACAGCACTAACAAGAGCCAGTAATAATTCGGGCAATAAAATCATACTCTCAGGTTTATACTGGCTGATCGTTGCTAACAATTTATTCAGATCAAAACCAGTACTGCCATTAAAACCCAGTTCATTTTGCGGTAAGGCGATAACTGTGCCTCCAGACAATAAAGGTGCATAAAGCCCACCGATATTTTCCAATAAGGTACTAAATGGCAAAATACTCAGATGTCTAGGTGTAACTAGTTCGGTTGCCTTTAATAATGATTGTGCAACATTAAGTTGTTGTGCATTACTCAGACAGACACCTTTCGGTTGTCCTGTAGATCCTGACGTAAAGGTGATCTTTGCTGTTTCTGGAGGTAATGAAACAGTTTTCTGATTAAGTTCACTCATTAGAAGGTGTAAAGGCGATAGATTTTGTTCATCACTATCAACTAATGAGACCAACTGGCTAAGCCTATCTTTATCACGATAAATAATGGCTGTAGCACCAGCCTGCTGAAGTGCATAATTCAACTGCAGATCAGAGAAAAAAGCAGGTAAAGGTAAAAGTGTTACGCTTGCAAGTTGACATGCTAAATCAATAATTACCCATTCAGGACAATTGTCAGCATATAAGGCGACAACCTTTCCTGATACTGCACTTAGTTGCTGTGCAAGCTCAAGTGTCGTTTGATGTAATTCAAACCAAGAATAAGTTCGGTCTATTCCAATAATGGCAGGCTGATCTTCTTGTGTGTGGATAGCCTCCTCAATTTTATCCCAAATAATTGTCATTACTGTTTAATTTTACTAGCGATATCAGCGATTGTTTTTTTGTAATTATTCAGCATGAAACCGATTACAGTATGCTGTCTCAGCAAGGTGATAGCATCCGTTAAATTGCCGATCATAACATTAGGTTTGTCTTGATAATAACTTCCCCAGGATTGCAGCTTATCAATCAACTCCATAGGGTCAGCTTCGCATAATTTAATGGTGACTAAACCTAATCGGGCTAATAGCTTTTGTACTTGCTTAGTGGCGGTGAACACCGACCATTCAAATCCAGCCTCATGCAATATTGCAATGGAGAGTATAAAAAGTAGTTGACTCGTTCCTCTGTGAACAGAGGTTAAATTACCTACTTCAGCAATCTTGCTTCGTTCAACTGATTGCTTTGTTACACGACTAATTTCATCTTCGATTGATGATATTAGATACTGCTCAAGAAAAAGAGGACTTACAGTACCTGCAGGTTGAAACCCCATTGCAGCAGTAAATGAATCGTCTTTTTTTGTAGATAATAAATATGGTAAGAAATGCGTAATTTCTGCCTGGTAATGATGTTTGAAACGATCGGCTATAAATTGCTCAACATCATTCTTGTTGTCAGAGTTAACGTGATCAAATTGTATAGGCATATGTGCCAATAGTAATCGTTCAGAGCGTACTTTTGAACGATTATTTTCTTTCCTTAGATTAAGTTTGATACTCCGTACTTCCATTATTCTCTCCACTCATTTGCATAACATGGAAAGAATATTAAACTGTAAACCTTAAAGAAATCTTAATCTTGCTAAATTAAATGTACCGCCTACAAGGTTGGCACTATAAAACAAGCCCTAATGCTTGGTTCACCATTGCTATCATCTGTTTAATATCAACTTCTAAGGCTTGCTTTCTATTGTAGGTTTCATTAGCAAGAGACTGACTATGTAATAAATTAACCAGATCTATTTCACCTAATTCAAACGCCCGTTGTTGAAGTGCATAGTACTGCTTTGTAGTCGTATTCTGCTCGTTTACTAATTCGAGCTGCTTCTGCTTTGTTTCTAGATCATGTAATTGTGAAAACAGATCTATATTAAGCTCTCGTTCCAATTGTAAGCGTAAAATTTCAGCGTCAGCCAATTTTTTAGCTGCACTAGCAATAGCGGGACGTCGATAAACATCATTATCAAGTGCGAAACTAATTCCAACGCCAATACTATTGTTGAAATTCTCACCATGTAAGCCTCTTTCGCTTCTAAACCCAACTGATAAACTTGGATTTATGGCTCCATCAAAATGGGCTAAGTCTTGTTGTGATCGAAGTGTATTTATTCGCTGCTCTAATAATATTAAACTAGGATGCTGAGGATCTATTATTACTGAAGAATGGTGTTGTTGATTACGGTCAAAATCTTTAGATAGTGTTTCTTCGTAGACTGCTGGGAAAGAACGTTCACCAGTGATGTGACTATAACTATTTAAAGCATGTTCTAACTCTGCTTCAGTGAGTAAATATTGGTTATGCATTTCAAGTGCATTTGTATTAGCTAATAAACGCTGTGTGCCTGCTAACTCACCGGCTTTAACTCGCGCTGCGACATCTTGTTCTAGTTTCTTTGCGGTTTGCCAAACTTGATGTGCTTGCCTATTAGCATTATTAGCTATCACCACATTCCAAACTAAAGTGCGTACTTTAGCTGAAGCATCTAATCTGATTTTATCTTTATAGGCAGGTAATTCAGCTGACATCTTATCTGAAAGTAGGAGTTGCTGTTGTTTCTGCCCTGGTAACCATAGCGGCATATCAACACTGGCTTCCCACTCTTGTAAGCCATCACTACTACCTATGGCATCATTTTGGTGGTTAAGTTTAATACTTTTTACATTTGAAAATGTCGCATTGGCTAAATCAGTATTGGCTTCAATTTTCTGTTGTTGTGCAAGTTCATTATGAAGCGCAGGATGCCTGTCATAAACATTCTGAGTGAGTGATGACAATGTAACAGTCGATGATTGTTCAAGCTGTACCATTTCAGCTAACGTTACCTGTGTAACACCGAGACTAGTGGCAATACATAATAAAGTTAATTTAATTTGAAACGACATAATGGCGTATACCTTGTAATAAAAGTGTTCAAAAGAACACGTATGTATGGTGAATTAGCTAAATAATACCGTATAGATAACTTCTAGGGTTATCAAATACTGCCACTTTCTGCCATCGGCAGTAGCCAATAATGTAAGCCACTACCTGAAAAGGCTTGTTTTAACTCGGTGATAATGGCATCAGCCATTTTTTTCTCTAGTTCAATCCAAAAAGTAATCTGATGACGTCGACCTGTAACCTGTTCTACCAAGCTCATTACATGCCCTCGACCATGACCATTAGCAGCCTGAGAGGTAAAGCCACTGATATTTGGCTGTATAAGTAACCAATCGATGATCTCCTCTTCCATAGTTGGTGGTGCAATAATCGTTAATAACATCATACTGATTGCTCCTCTATTGACGTTGAGGATGGCGCTCCATAACGACGAAATAATAATGGCAGTAAGACCAACGTTAACAATGTTGCACTGACCAGGCCACCTATAACGACAATAGCTAAAGGTCTTTGTATTTCAGAACCAGGACCGCTTGCAAATAATAAAGGTACCAAACCAAATCCAGCTATCGTTGCTGTCATCAATACAGGACGTAATCGTCTCATTGCACCTTCTCTAACGACCTGATCCATGGTTAACCCTACTGCACGCAATTCATTGAAGTAAGTCACCATAACGATGCCATTAAGTACTGCAATACCTAATAACGCGATAAACCCGACTGATGCTGGTACTGATAAGTATTCACCTGTCAGCCATAAAGCAACGATGCCACCAACTAATGCAAAAGGGACATTACTTAACACTAATAAGGCCTGTCGTACTGATTGGAATGTTGAAAATAGTAATAAAAATATTAACAATAAGGCGACTGGAACAACTATAGATAATGTTTTTGCTGCTCGTTGTTGGTTTTCAAACTGCCCGCCCCATGCAAGTGAATAGCCTGTTGGTAAATCTATATTATTGGCTACTAGTTGTTTAGCCTCATTAACAAAACTAACTAGATCACGTCCATCTACATTAGCGACCACCACCGACATTCTTTGTCCTGTTTCACGTTTGATAGACACTGGGCCTTCGACGCGTTCTAAAGTCGCTATACGAGACAAGGGTATTTTTTCACCATTAGATACGGTTAATCTAATATTTGAAAATTCAGCTGGCGATAAACGTAATGACTGCTCACCTTTTACAATGAGAGGTGTACGTCTAGCACCTTGATATATAGTACCTACTTCTGTCCCCTCAATTAATAGACGAAGCTGTGGCATAATGTCTTCAACGGTCAGTCCTACACGACCTGCAGCTAAGCGGTTTACTGCTACACGGTAATATTGAGCTCCTTCAGTCTGAGATGTTGTTACATCTTCTGCACCATCAATGGTGGATACTAGGCTGACAATATCCGTAGCAAGACGATTCAGTTCGCTACCATCATCACCGAATATTTTAATGGCAAGATCACCACGAACACCTGTTAGCATCTCTGATACTCGCATTTCAATTGGCTGTGTAAACCCAAAAGCAATACCGGGGAAGTTTGCCAGCACAGCACGAATTTGTTCTTTAATCTCAGACTTGGTCGCTACTTGCCATTGTTCACGTGGTTTTAATACCAGAAACATATCTGTTTCATTTAAGCCCATCGGATCCAGGCCAAGTTCATCTGATCCCGTTCGAGCAACAATGCTACTTATCTCTGGCACATTGTTTAAGATCAAGCGTTCAACTCGCTGATCTAAGTCAATAGACTGTTCGAGCGTGATAGAAGGCAATTTCTCTAGCTGAACAATTAAGTCACCTTCATCCATTGTGGGCATGAAGCTTTTACCTACTTGTGTGTATAAAAAACCCGCGCCGATGAGTGAGCCCAAAGCAAGGAAAATAACACTACGACCATGATTTAATGACCAATTAAGTACAGGGGCATATAAACGCTTAAGCATTCGTGGCAACCATGGTTCCTCGTGAGAGACATTCTTTAATAAATAGGAAGCCAAAACGGGAATAACGGTTAACGATAATAATAGAGAACCACTTAAGGCAAAGACAATCGTTAAGGCAACAGGAATGAATAACTTACCTTCTAATCCTTGTAAAGTTAACAAAGGTAAAAAGACGATAATGATAACGGCAATACCTGATGTAACAGGAACAGAGACTCCTTTAACGGCTCGATAAATCAAATGTAATCGAGGGAGTAATTTAGTTTTCTTCTGATCAGCTAATTGAGATACGATATTTTCAACAACAACAACTGCCGCATCAACCAACATACCAATTGCGATTGTTAACCCACCTAAACTCATCAGGTTTGCAGACAAGCCAAACTGTTTCATCATAATAAAGGTAACCATTGCCGCAAGAGGCAATACTAAAGCAACGGTTGTCGCCGCACGAATATCACCTAAAAATAGTAGTAATAAGACTAAAACCAAAACGATTGCTTCAATTAATGCTTTACTCACCGTACCGATTGCTTTATCAACTAAATCACCACGATTGTAGAACACATCAATACTCACTCCATCAGGTAAGCTGTTTGTAATATCAGCTAATGTGTCCTCAATTCCTCTCACAACATCTCGAGCATTTGCACCTCGCAAGCCAAGAACTAACCCTTCAACAGCTTCACCATTGCCATCTTTAGTAACTGCGCCATACCGCGTCAAACTACCTATACCTACCTCGGCAACCTCACCTAATAGTACAGGTTCAGTTAAATGTGGTTTAACCACAATCTGAAGTAAATCATCTAACTCTCGAATACCACCTTCAGCCCTTACAATCAATACTTCCTCACCGTCATTAAGACGGCCAGAACCATCATTGCGGTTATTCAGTTCTAGAGCAGTTTGTAATTGTTCAAGACTAATATTTCGGGCTGATAATTTAGCTAAATCAGGTGTAACTTGAAATGTTTTAGCTAAACCACCTAAAGAATTGACATCAGCAACACCAGGTACACTACGTAAGGCAGGTCGAATAATCCAATCCAGTAACAAGCGACGGTCAATCAAATTCATCGCGTCACTTTCTATAGTGAACATAAACATTTCACCTAATGGCGTTGTCATCGGTGCTAAACCGCCTGTCACACCTTGTGGAAACTGATCTCGTAAGTTTGCTAATCGTTCAGACACTTGCTGACGAGCCCAATAAATATCCGTGCCCTCGTCAAAATCAACAGTAATATCAGTCAGACCATATTTAACAACAGAACGTAACATCCGTTGATTAGGTATACCTAACATTTCAACTTCAATCGGTGAGGTGATCCGTGCTTCAACTTCTTCAGGTGTCATACCTGACGCTTTAAGAATAACTTTAACTTGTGTTGATGATACATCAGGAAAAGCATCAATTGGAGTGTCATTAAACGCTTGCCAGCCTGTTCCCATCAGGCCGATAATAAGAAGTAACATCAGCAAACGTTGTGTTAAAGAAAACTGAATTAATTTAGCCAGCATATTTGGTCCCTAATCTAATATTTTAGTGAGTTATGATGGCTTATTCGCCACCCATACCAAGCCAAGCGGCTTTAAGTGTTGCTGTGCCGGCAATAACAATGCTTTGCTTTGTTGATAATTCACCTTTTATAACGAGTTTGTCGCCATTATCCTTAATAACGTCTACAGTCATATGCATAAAGCCATCAGTGGTTTGAATAAACACCGCTGATTGTCCTTCATGACGAAATACCGCTGAACGAGGAACTTCAAATTGTGCACCGAGTGATTGTTGAATAAAACAGACCTCTAAAAACTCACCTGGCGTTAGCTGCTCTGTATGTTCACTAATTTGTGCTCGAACCAAAACACCCTGATCAGCCTCATGTACTTGTCGCCCAACAGCAATAACCAACCCTTCAATCGCTTTATCGCAGATAACTAATCTGCTGTTAGTTTGAACGTGTTTAGCAATGTCTAAAGGCACATGAATCTCTAGCCATAAGGGTGATAGTTGAGCTACTTGATACAATGGATCAGCAGCAGTTAAACGTTGTCCTGCTGTAGCAAATTGTTTCATTACTACACCTGATGAAATGGCTTTGATTGTTAGGTGACTATTGAGAGTACGTGTTTTATTAAGTAAATTAATCTCATTTATCCCCATACCGGCCAATTCAAGTGACTTTCTGTACATGGCTACTTCAGTTTTACTTTGCTGATAAAGTGTTTGTGATTGTCGATAACGACGCTCTGCGATAATACCCTCATTAAACAGTGACTTATCACGATTCATTTCCTGACCAGCCTGTGCTGAAGTACTTAACGCTTGTAAATAATTATTTTGGTTAATCAGTAACTGTGGACTATTTATTTGCGATAATTCTTGTCCCGCGATGACGTGATCCCCTTCTGCTACCAACATAATCTCAACAATACCATTTTGAGGAGCACTAATAACCCGTTGCGATTTATTAGGGATCGTCACTTTGGCAGGAAATTTGTTAGTTAATGATTCAGTAAGCTGTTTAATTTTACTGACCTTAATACCTATATTGTTAATTTCATTCTCACTGAGCTTCACTGTCTCATTCGCCCATATTGGTAGCGAGAATGCGAGGAAAAGAAAGTAGCTGATGTATTTCATTATGTAAGTCTCTTATTGCAAATATTGTTCATTATTTGTGCTGTTCAGGTGTTTTTTTATAACCGGTGATCATTGCTTTAATTAAATTTTCATTTTCTATTTTGCTTGAAACAATCACGCCAAGAATATGAAAGGCAATTAGCACTATCATTAGGTTGCTGAAAAACTCATGAACCTCTTCCCACCATTCTTCTTCATCACTATCTTCATCGTTATTAGCATCAGGGTTTGATGCATTAGCAAATGAAATAAAGTAACCTGTATTAGACTTAGAGAGAGGCCCATAACCCTCTTCAGCATATACTTTCAAGCCACTAACTATAGTTATGATTAATGTAAATAAAAGAGCCAAAACCATTAATCCACCTAAAGGATTATGACCACGGTATGTTTTTACCTTGCCACGAAATAGCCCCTTTGCATGATTGGTAATTTCACAAGGAGGGTAAATAAAATCTTTAAAACGTGCATGCTGAGTTCCAATAAACCCCCATATAATTCTAAATATCACTAAGACGAGAATAATATAGCCTGTATAAATGTGAATATCACTGACATCACCACCACTTAAATAAGCAATGATAAAAACAATCACTAAACTCCAGTGAAATAAACGTACACCAATATCCCATACTGATTTTGAACCATTATTTAATAGTTCCATGACTCTTCCCCTCATTAAATGAAAGACAAATCTAGATTACGGCCTATTTCAGTCAACGTACATGGTATATCTGTCCTATAATGTTAGTTTTAGAACATATGCCCTATGTATTTATGTTGGATTTATTAAGGAAATAACGTGTTGAATCTCAAGACAATCGCCATTATTCTCATTCTATTAATTGTCATTGTTTCAAATGCTTTTGATCTCATCAATGACTTCACTACTGAAGAAACCGCATGGCATATTATTGAAGAAAGTATAGTTATAACGCTTGCCTTAACATTAATCACTTATTTGATTATTAACCTAAAACGGCACGCAGTAAATTTACAACAATTACGACAAGAACTTGAATCGACTGAATACTCATTAGAACAATCAAACACTCTTATTCATAACGCTAGAAAAGAATACAGTAATGTCATTCATCAACAGTTTGATGATTGGCAGCTTAGTCAAAGTCAGCAGCAAATTGCATTACTATTATTAAAAGGTTTAAGCTTCAACGAAATAGCAGCAATACGAGAAACGAAAGAAAAAACTGTTCGCCAACAAGCATCTGAAATTTATAAAAAGGCAGGAGTCGCTGGCAGGCATGCATTTTCGGCATGGTTTTTTGAAGACTTTTTATAAGTAATTTTCAATATAAACAGGAAAAATAATGGATAATGACGTGAACGGAAAAGGCCATACCTTGCTGGTATAGGGTTTACGATGTCAATCTTTGTGGCTCAATTAGCTTTTAGTCACAATGAAGAGTTATTACTTATGGCTAAAACAGGGATTCTTATCGCATCATTATTAGCTGGCCTTGCTCGTTTTGCTTGGCTTTACTTATACTTAGTCAGTAACCCTAAAGGCTAGTTTTAAATAAGAAGTGCTAGTATCTACATGGCTATTTTACTATTGTTGATACCTGATTTCTGCCATTCTCTTTAGATTGATACAAAGCTTTGTCTGCATTTCTAATGACATCATGAAGAGTAGCCTCTTTTTCAAGCTGACTTACACCTGCACTAGCAGTTACTTTCTCACTCACTTTATCAAAAGAGTGCTTACTGATTTTATTTAATAGTTTATTGGCCAAACGAGTCGATTCCTGAACATCAATATTTGGACAAATGATAATAAACTCTTCTCCACCCCATCGACCAACAAAATCAGTTTCTCTTATATTGTGTTGAAGGATTTGAGCAAATTCAACCAAAACTGAATCACCTACCAAATGGCCATAGCGATCATTAATACCTTTAAATAAATCAATATCAAATAAAATAATTGAAACATCTACTTCATAGCGACTGTCTCTTATACACATCTCCGAGCCCACGAGACTAGG
>OJGP01000046.1_pt1 | contig 25317 bp, 28 predicted proteins | sample 1594701 | NCBI WGS metagenome assembly OJGP01 (sample SAMN05416863, study PRJEB24817) | seawater metagenome | isolation source: Sea water | place: Canada:Atlantic | collected 2013-11 | reverse complement strand
CGAGATCATGCCTAGTCTCGTGGGCTCGGAGATGTGTATAAGAGACAGCTACTCAGGTTTAAATTTAAATTGAAAATTTCGAAATTGGGCTGCAGCTTTAGGATCGCTTGGCAGCGGAAGTGGAGCAGCTTTATAAACAGCAGTTTCAGCTGAACGGTCAAACACCGCATTACCACTACCTTGAACAATAGTGACACGTTTTACATCTCCACTCGGTAACAAACTAACATTTACTATGGCTTCTAAGCCTACTTCCCCAGTTGAGGTTTTAATCCAGTAGCGCTTAACTCGCTGTTTAATGATCAAAGAATACTGATCAACCACACCTGCAACACGTCTTAGCTCTTGTTCTTGCTGCTCTGCTTGCAAGCTTTCTTGTAGCATACGATCTGCTTCAGCAAGCTGTGCTTTACGCTCTGCGTCAATTTTACGTTTTTCCTCAGCTTTAGTAGCTTCTTCTGCCTTACGTTTTTTCTCTTCTGCCAATTTACTCGCTTTCTCAGCATCTGCTTTACGCTGTTCTTCTGCTTTACGATCTGCTTCGGCTAGTTTACGTTTTTCTTCAGCAGCTCTGCGTTGTTGCTGTGCTTCAAATTCCTTTTCTTCTGCGACTTTACGTTTCTGCTCTGCTTCACGTGTTTTTTGTTCTTGAACTTTACGCTTCTCCTTTGCAACACGCTCTTTTTTTTCTTCATCTTGGCGTAGTTGCTCTGCTTCACGAGTTTTTTGTTCTTGAATTTTACGTTTCTTCTCTAGCTTTTTGATCTCTTCTTGTTCTTTTTTATTCTCAATCTTCGCACGCTCTTGCTGATCGATAAACTCTTGTTCCTTACGCGCTAATTCTTGCTGCGTTTCTTCTAATTTTTTATCTATTTTAGTTTGCCGCTTATTCTCTTGATCACGCTTAGTATCTTCAATGTCTTTTTGACGCTGCATTTCTTTCAAAATATCAGCTTCATTTAACACCTTCGCTTGCACAATATCCACTTTCGGTTGTGATGCTAACCTAGGTTCTGAGCTGGGTGCCATACCAAACACAAATAAACCGATCAAAACAATGTGCAGTAATACTGCAAAACTGCCCGAGGTAAGGTTTCTAATCCAATCTGGTTTCATTTCTGCGTCGATTGCTCTGGTTGTTGAGTAATCAAGCCGACACTAGGTGCTCCAGCTTGCTGTAAATGCACCATCAAAGTAACTACTTGACCATAGTTAACGGCACTATCACCTTTCACCATCACAGGTGTTTTGGGGTTCCGTCTTAAAACGGCTTGAACTTTTGTCGCTAAAGTTTGTACGTCAACGGGCTCATCTTGCTTGTCGCCAACAGCAATATAATAGAGACCTTCAGCATCAACAGAAATAACCAGTGGCTCAGTATTATCATCTGGTGGTTCGACAGGATTTGCTGCGGCAGTAGGCAAATCAACTTTCACCCCTTGCGTTAACATTGGCGCTGTAATCATAAAAATAATTAGCAGCACCAGCATAACGTCGATGTAGGGCACCACGTTAATTTCAGCCATTGGTTTACGGCGTTGTCTTTGTTTATAAGCAGCCATGAATCGAACTCGTAATTAGCTATGTTGGCGTTGCAAAATAGAAGAAAATTCTTCTAAGAACGTGTCATAACGGCTGATTAATCGCTCTACCTGATTTGAATAACGGTTATAAGCAACTACTGCTGGAATGGCAGCAAACAAACCCATTGCCGTCGCAATCAATGCTTCGGCGATACCTGGAGCAACCATGCCTAATGTTGCTTGTTGTACTTCACCTAAAGCCATAAATGAATTCATGATTCCCCATACCGTTCCGAATAAACCAATATAAGGGCTAATAGAGCCTGCTGTAGCTAAAAAAGATAAAGACTCTTCAAGCTTATCAATTTCGCGGGCTAAAGAAATTCGCATTACACGCTGCGCGCCTTCAAGTAGAACTGGTGACTCAGGAGCTGTTTTCTTTAATCGAACAAATTCTTTAAACCCAACTTCGAAAATCCCTTCCATTCCTAGGCTGGCATGTGGTCGAGCAGAGATATCTTCATATAGTTTATTAAGCTCATTACCAGACCAAAATTTATCTTCGAATGAATCAGCATCTTTTTTAGCTTCATTCAGCTCCGTGCGTTTCTTGAACACAACCGTCCATGAAAACACAGAAATCGCTAATAGAATCAGCATAACAAATTGCACCAATAAGCTGGCATCAGATATGAGGCTTAGCAAAGAAAGATCAGTGCTCACTTTGTATCTCCATTAATAAAAAAGGTGGAATAACCATCGGACGAAACCGGATTGCATCCAAACACGCGATTTTGACAATAGCTTCACACAACAGTTCAGTATCACGGTAAATTTTTTGTTCAAATTCCATTCTAGCACCTACAGCTTTAACTAATTGTGATCGAACTAGCAAGGCATCATTAAACTTTGCCGGGCGTTTAAAATTAAGTTGCATCGAGTGCACAGCGAAAAGACAGTTATGCTCAGCAATTAATACATCTTGCTCAAAACCCATTGAACGCAACCATTCTGTTCGTGCTCGCTCCATAAAGTTAAGATAATTGGAGTGGTAAACCACACCGCCACTATCTGTATCTTCATAATAAACACGGATTGGCCATTCAAACTCAGTCATTAATATCATCTACCAATGTCGGTGACAAACCTAAGTGTAACCATGCACGTTTGGTAGCAACACGTCCACGCGGAGTGCGCATAATAAAACCTTCCTGAATTAGGTAAGGTTCAAGTACATCTTCAATAGTGCCACGTTCTTCGCCAATCGCTGCGGCCAAATTATCAACGCCGACAGGGCCGCCTTCAAATTTTTCAATAATAGCTAATAGTAATTTGCGATCCAACATATCAAAACCATTATCATCAACATCGAGTAAGTCTAATGCTTGTCTAGCGACTTCTGCGGTGATCTGACCATCAAATTTTACTTCAGCGTAATCTCGCACGCGGCGTAATAATCGATTGGCTATACGTGGCGTGCCTCGTGACCGTCGTGCAATTTCATTAGCACCCGTCACATCTAATGGGACCCCAAAAATACGAGCACTACGTTGCACAATGGTGCTCAAGTCTTCTATTTGATAGAACTCTAATCGTTGTACGATACCAAAACGATCTCGCAATGGTGACGTTAACGACCCTGCTCGTGTGGTGGCTCCCACTAAGGTAAAGGGTTCTAAATCTAGCTTAATTGATCGTGCGGCAGGGCCTTCACCAATCATAATATCAAGCTGATAGTCTTCCATTGCCGGATACAATACTTCTTCTACAATTGGGCTGAGGCGGTGAATTTCATCCACAAACAACACATCATTAGGTTCAAGATTAGTTAATAAGGCAGCTAAATCACCCGGCCGCTCTAAAACCGGCCCTGACGTTTGCTTTAGGTTAACGCCCATTTCATTAGCAATTATATGCGCTAAGGTTGTTTTACCTAAACCGGGAGGCCCAAATATCAAAGTATGATCTAAGGCTTCTTTTCGTTTTCTCGCTGCAGAAATAAATAAGTCCATTTGTTCGCGCACAGCAGGCTGACCAATATAATCGCTTAAGCTATCAGGGCGAATAGCCAACTCAGGAGCAGCCTCATCCATATTAGCATCAGCAGAAATAAAGCGATCTTGATCCATTTAGTGTCTCTGTAAGGCTAATTTAATTATTTCTTCCGTGGTTAGACCATCACTGTCTAAACTACGAATCATTTTTTCTGCTTCTACAAGTTTATAGCCTAAAGATACTAGTGCTTCACTGGCTTCATCCTTAGCACCTGCTAATTTTGCAGCCTCTGATACTACTGGTTTCAGGCCCATTGCACCGCTTACTTCTTTCAACCTATCACGCATCTCAATAATTAATCGCTCTGCTGTTTTTTTACCTACACCAGGTAATCGCGTCAAACTTGCTGCATCACCTTCTTGCACGCTGCGAGCAAAATCATCGACATCGCTACCAGATAGAATCGTTAAGGCAAGTTTAGCACCAACTCCATTAACTTTTAATAGACTACGAAACAGTAAGCGCTCACGTATTGTTGAAAATCCATACAATAATTGTGCATCTTCTCGCACCACTAAATGAGTAAACAAAGAAACTTCATCATTAATAGCAGGTAAATTAACAAACGTAGACATCGGTGCAGCAACTTCATAACCCACGCCGTGCACATCAAGCACAAGGTTTGGCGCCTGTTTTTCTAAAATGATGCCGCGTAATCGTCCAATCATTTTCTCACCGCTATTAATAGAGAATGTTGTTTATATTCCAACTTATAAAAGTCATTCATCGTCCGTAACGCCCGCCACCACGACGAGAGGTCCGCATGCCTTCAGGCAGCTTATTCTTCTGCTGACTACGATCCAAAGCAGCATGGCTAATATGCGTCATCGCACATGCCAAAGCATCGGCGGCGTCTTCTTGAGGTATTTCTGGCAATGATAAAATAACTGACATCATATATTGCACCTGCTCTTTTTTAGCATGACCATTACCAACAACAGCTTTTTTAATTTGTGTTGCACTGTATTCATGTACGGTGAGATTTTGACTTACACCAGCACAAATAGCGGCACCACGCGCCTGCCCAAGCTTCAAAGCAGAATCAGCATTTTTATGTAAAAATACTTGTTCTATTGCCATTATATCGGGTTGATAACGTTGAATAATATCTGTTAAACCTTCAAATATCTGTTTTAATCTTCCTGGGAAATCACCGTCACCCACCAGCAATCGACCGTTAATAATATGCTTTATTTTTTGGCCTTCAAATTCAATGATGCCAAAGCCTGTTTTACGTGACCCGGGATCAATGCCTAAAATTCGTGGCACGGGATATGTTCTACTTTACTCAGCATTCAACTGTGCCATTACTTCATCAGAGAAGTCGGCATTCGTGTAGACCTGTTGCACATCATCTAAATCTTCAAATGCATCAATCATTGCGATAGCTTTCTCGGCATCTTTCACCTCTAAGGCAACGGTTGTTTCAGGGTGCATTGTGATTTCAGCAGAGATTGATTCTAATCCAGAGGCATCTAATGCATCCTTAACTGCTGTGTAGTCTTCTTGGGTTGTGAATACGTCAACCGTACCATCTTCATTAGTAACAACATCATCAGCTCCTGCTTCTAGTGCCGCTTCCATTACCACATCTTCATCGGCACCAGCAGCATAAGAAATGATGCCTTTTTTGCTAAATAGATAAGATACAGAACCATCCGTACCCATATTGCCGCCACGTTTAGTGAACACATTACGTACTTCAGCTACGGTACGGTTTTTATTATCTGTTAGGCAGTCCATCATGATAGCGGTGCCGCTGGGGCCATAACCTTCATAACGAATTTCTTCATAAGTAACGCCTTCAAGCTCGCCCGCACCACGTTTTGTGGCCCGTTCAATCACGTCACGAGTCATATTGCCACTTAACGCTTTATCAATGGCTGCACGAAGACGAGGATTATTAACTGGATCACTACCGCCTTCTTTTGCTGCAACACTGATTTCACGAATAAATTTAGTGAACAACTTTCCACGCTTGGCATCTTGAGCGCCTTTACGATGCTGAATATTTGCCCACTTACTATGACCTGCCATGTGCTGCTACCTCTGTTCTATCTATGTTTAATATACGCAATTAAAATATATTTTAAACGTGCGAGTTCCAGTTTTTATAAATGCCACTGCGTCCGTATACTTGATCAAAATACATTGCTTGCAATTGCTCTGTAATCGGACCACGGCCACCATTACCAATTTCACGGTTATCTAACTCACGAATTGGCGTAACTTCAGCCGCTGTGCCTGTAAAGAAAGCTTCATCAGCAATATAAACTTCATCACGCGTAATTTGTTTTTCAACTACTTTCAAGCCGATATCTTCTGCTAACTGAATAACTGTCGCGCGAGTAATACCTTCTAAAGCAGATGTTAAAGTCGGTGTATACAACACACCATCACGTATCATAAAGAAGTTTTCGCCACTGCCTTCGGCTACAAAACCGCTTGCATCGAGCAATAAGGCTTCGTCATAACCGCAGTTGATTGCTTCTTGCAATGCCAACATTGAGTTCATGTAGTTACCATTCGCTTTGGCTTTAGTCAGCGCGATATTGACGTGGTGACGGGTAAATGATGATGTTTTGATACGGATACCTTTTTCCATATTCTCATCACCAAGGTATGAACCCCATTCCCATGCAGCAACCATGACATGCGTTTTCAAGTTGTCAGCACGGATCCCCATGCCTTCACTGCCGTAAAAACACATTGGACGTAGATAAGCTGACTCAAGATTATTGTCACGAACTACTGCTTTTTGAGCTTCGTTCAATACATCTTTATCAAACGGCATGCCCATGCCCAAGATTTTAGCTGAGCGAAATAGGCGGTCAGTATGTTCTTGCAAACGGAAAATAGCAGGGCCTTGACTGGTGTTATAGGCTCGGACACCTTCAAATACACCCATTCCATAATGAAGGGTATGTGTTAAAACATGCACTTTTGCTTCACGCCATGGCACCATTTCGCCATCTAACCAAATAACACCGTCACGATCTGCCATTGTTGGAGTAACCATAATTGTCTAATTCTCTAAAATTCTTTATAAAATATTTAAAATTAACTTAAGCAATGCTGCCAAATTGCTTTTACTTTTGGCTGATAATCAGCAACGTCGGCAATCGGCACAACTGCCGGCATTTCTTGTAATACACAGCGATTCGCCAAACTTCGATAAAAACGATAAGCATCCGCCAGCAGATTACACTCATCTTCACTGAGCTTTCCCGTCGATTTCAACGCATCTAACACTCTAATATTATCGGTATAAGCATGTAGTTCAGGTAAGTCTACAGACCATGCTAAAACAGCATACTGCACCATAAACTCAATATCGGCTATACCACCCTCACCTTGTTTAAGATCAAATAGCTGTTCACTGCTCTTATCCAAATTGCTACGCATTTTAGCACGCATATCTCGCACTTCGGCTACTAATGCCTGCTGATCGCGTTGTTTTTCTAGTATTTGTTGGCGAATAATCACAATTTTTTGTGCTAAGTGCGAATCACCTGCGACACATCTTGCCCGAACTAGGGCTTGATGCTCCCATGTCCATGCCTCTTCATTTTGATATTCTGCAAAACCTGAAACGGCAGTTACAAGTAAACCTGAGTTGCCATTAGGTCGTAATCGCATATCAACTTCATACAAAATCCCGCCTGATGTTACTGTATTAAGTAGATGGATCATTCGCTGTGCAAGTCGAATATAAAACATCGGCGCACCAAGCGGCTTATCGCCATCAGTCACACCTTTATTCACCATATCATCATAAATAAACACTAAATCTAAATCGGAACCATAACCCAATTCCAATCCGCCTAACTTGCCATAAGCCAACACACTAAAGCCACACTGACTCAAATCATCATTATCTGTACAAGGTGGCCGACCATGACGCAACACTAAATATTGCCATGCTAGGCGCATAGCTACTTCTAACTGCAGCTCTGCTAACTCTGATAATTGATCGCCCACACGCATCAACGGCAATACATCAGTAATGTCTGCTGCTGCAACATGTAATGAAACGATTTGTTTGAATTCTCGTAACAGATCCATTTGTCGTTCAAGATCGTTATCATCCGCTCGCGCTAAACAATCCTTTAATGCTGATTTTTGTTGTTCTCGCTCAGGCACCTCATAAAGGCTACGCGGATCGAGCAGCTCATCTAGTAGGATTGGATGCCGAGTTAATTGATGACTTATCCATGGGCTAGCCGCACATAATTTCACTAACTGTGACAATGCCGAAGGATTTTCCACCAATAACGACATATAAGCCGAACGGCGCATAATCGACTCTAATAGTGGCATTAACCGCGACAAACAGCGATCAGAATGATTCACTTCAGCCGCTGCCCGCACCAATAACGGTAATAATTTTTCTAAGCGCTCTCGCCCTGTTGTACCTATATTACGATACTGATGCGTATCTAATGAATCCTCAATCACGGATAAACTTGTTTCAGCATCGGCAAAACCAAGCTGTTGTAAATAACTTAACTTTTCATCTTCTGGCGAAGTAAACAATGATACTTTTTCACTACTCTTCGCTTCTGATTCTGGCTCAGCCAAGGTCTGCTCAAAATGATTTTGTACTCGCTGACGGTGTTCTGATAATACAACTGTAAATCCCTGCCAATTTTCAAAACCCATTAAGCTAGCAATACGCTGCTGCCCGTCCTCATCTTGCGGTAATAAATGGGTTTGTTGATCAGCCCATGCTTGAATACGGTGCTCAGTTCGGCGTAAAAAATCATAAGCAGTTTTTAAATCATTAACCGCCTGTTCTGACAACACATCTCGTTCTACTAACAAATCTAAGATAGTTAAAATAGGCCGTTGTTGTAAGGGCTTATCACGTCCGCCGTTAATCAGCTGAAAGACTTGGCCAATAAATTCGATTTCACGTATGCCACCAGTGCCCAACTTAATATTATCTTCCATGCCTTTGCTATATAACTGAGCTACAATCATCGACTTCATTTCACGCAAGGCATCAAACACGCCATAGTCTAAATAACGGCGATAAACAAACGGTCGCAACAAGTCCATAATCCCTTTTTTACCCGCTTCGCTGCCCGTAATCGCTCGCGCCTTTATCATCGCATAGCGTTCCCATTCACGGCCTTGGGTTTGATAATAATCTTCCATCGCATCAAAGCTAGCAGCTAAAGCACCACTCTCACCAAATGGCCTTAGTCGCATATCAACACGGAATACAAAACCATCCACCGTGACATTATCTAAGGACTGAATGAGCTTTCTGCCAAGACGAGTAAAAAACTCACTATTACTTAATACCTTAGCCATTCCTTGAGTTTCACCATCTTCGGGATAAGTGAAAATCAAATCAATATCAGACGATAAATTTAACTCTCCCGCACCCAACTTACCCATACCTAATACGATCAACTGCTGCTCATTTCCTTCAGCATTGCACGGAATTCCACTCTGCTCACGCTGCCACTGATGCAAGATATGTAATGATTGGCTAACACACGCATCAGCCATGGCCGATAAATCACGGACTGTTTCAGCTAAATCAGCCCAGCCAGCAAGATCACGCCAAATAATTCGCACCATTTCGCGCTGCCGAAAATGGCGAAGTTTCTGTTGCAATGCTGTTTCATCAGCTACATCTTCAAGCACGACTTTTAAGCGTTGTTGGTAGCCATCAGTATCATAAAACGTATTGATATCATTTGAAGCTAACAGTTCTCCAGCACGTTCACCATGTCGGTTACCCCACTGTGTTACATAATCACTACCTGACAACACCTGTGTTGCTGTATCAAGTAAAGAGTTACCAGTCAAAAGCTGCTGCCACAGCCCCGAAAATGAATCATTAACCGTCATAGTTACCTTAAGAATTAATAACAGATGTTTGAAGATCTAATGTTAACTTAAAAATGAGGACAAGTACTTAATTTACGAACTGTTCATTCACTTTAAGAACTTTCTTTCGTTATTGAACATCTATGATTTGAAGGAGGGTAATACCCCTTAAGTTGGTGCCCTAGTTTAGTGTGCCGCTACACGTTTTATGGTAGTAACTTTAGCCAACTTTCTCATTTTAAAGGTGTTACAGCCAAAAATGCTCAAGTGACTTAAACCCCCATTTTTCAGGATTCTCTGGCCCCTCAATAGTTACTTTACAACTTGGAGAAGCAAGATCAATAATTTGAACTTCGATAGCTGCTTTTGCCGAAATAGAGAAGAATACTTTAACTTTAGGTTTCAATAGAGAATCAGCACCCGGCTCAACAACAACAGCTAAGCGTTTAGTTGATAATCTAACTAAGGAACCTACAGGATAAATACCAATTGATTTGACGAAAACAGCAAAGAGTTTTTTATCAAAATGCCCCTCCCACTTTGCCATTGCCTGAATAGCATAGGAGGGATCCCAAGCTTTTTTGTAGGGCCGCTCTGATGTCACTGCATCATAAACATCACAGATAGCGCCCATTCGAGCTAACAGAGAAATATCATCACCTGCCAACCCATCAGGGTAACCACTACCATTGACTTTCTCATGATGGTGTAAGGCAATATCAATAACTTCTGGTGCCGCCCCGTTTTCTTGTAATACCGTTGCTCCCGCTTGTGGATGCCTTCTCACTGTAACGAACTCAGCGTCAGTAAGTTTTCCAGGTTTACTTAATATCTCTGTTGGCATCAATGCTTTACCCAAATCATGCATTAAGCCACCAACACCTGCTAATTGGGTTTGCTCTTCATCAAAATCTAACTGATGAGCCAAACTTAACATTAAGGCACAAACCGCAATGGAGTGCATATAGGTATAGTCATCGTGCGTCTTTAAACGTGCCACACTAAGAATAGCTGATGCATTACGTTGAACTAACATTTCAATTTCACCAACCAAAGGGATTGTTACTTCTGAGTCAATAGCTTTACCAAGTCTTACCTCATCAAACATTTCCTTAACTTGTTCTTTAGCAGCGTTACAAAACTTGCGGGCACGATCAATCTCTTCTTCCATTGATCCGACCGCTTCCTCATTTATTATTTCTACGGGAGGCTCTTCTATTAGGTCCGCTTCTTGGGTTTCTTCTATTTGCTTTAGCTCTCTAGACAATCCTTTTGATTCATCAATCCAGACCTCTTTAATGCCCGCTTTAATAATACGTTTTATATCATTGTTGTCTTCTAATAAAAAACTACTACGTAAGAATGGGTGTTTTAACCAAGAACCGCCGAGCTTATGCATATACATGCCAATACGAAGCTCAGAAGATGAAATTTTTATGGCCATAGATAGGTTATCCTAAATGATCTTACGTTACATTCTAACGGTTTTTCATTAGAAAACTATAATTTCACATCACAAATTGATGCCAAAATTAGCCTTTTACCTTAATAGTTTGACTCTATACGCTCTCTCAGCTTCCGTGGTTCGAACTGATGGTGATGGCGCTATTCTTTTTTGTATTCCTCTATATCTCAGCTGCAGGCGAAGAAGAGTAGAGCTGAGTTCCTTTCCACTCTAAAAAACTTTAAATACTAATCATTCTTAAACCTTCAAGCATAAAAAAGGGCCCCGACTAAACTAGTCGGAGCCCTTTTTTAAAGTCAAATCAAATTAATCTGCTTTTTTTATAATTTGAGCTTGAATATAATTTTCAATACCCATTTTTTCGATTAAGCCTAATTGCGCTTCCAACCAATCGATATGTTCTTCTTCTGAATCTAAAATATTTTTAAATAAATCGCGCGAGATAAAATCACTAACTTTCTCAGCGTGAATAATACCCTCTTTAAGATCAGGCACAGCATCATATTCTAATGCTAAATCACATTCGAGCATTTCTTTGGTATTTTCACCAATACGAAGCGCGCCAAGATCTTGCATATTAGGTAAACCTTCAAGGAATAAAATACGGTCAACCAACATGTCAGCATGCTTCATTTCATCAATTGATTCATGATACTCATATTCTGCAAGATTAGTCATTCCCCAATCTTTATACATTTTCGCATGCAGAAAATACTGGTTGATAGCAATCAATTCATTTCCTAATGCTTTATTAAGCAAATTTAATACTTTTACATCGCCTTTCATGCTATCCCTCGTAAGGTTTTAAAAAAATGTAGTTTAGCTGTTAACTCATGGATATAGCAATAAGCCTGATCTTATCATTCAAGAGCTTCAAGCAGTTAAGTGTATGGCATTATCTTCAGGTATATGATCTTGGATAAGAGCATTAACCTTAAATTTACATTTGCCGCAACAACTTGTCGCACCTGTTTCTTCACAAATGCCCTTAAGTGATGTCACGCCACTCTCTAGCGTTGATTTTATTGTTGCTGAGTTCACATTGTTACAAATACAGACAATCATTGATAAGTACCTTTATCTTTAACTCTTGAAGCTAATGATAATGATTCGCATTCATAATGTCAATGCTTAAAGCCTTTTTATACCTATGAATAGCAACCGCCACCATTCATTGCAATACTAATAAATTATTAAGCTTCAGATAAAAAAAGGCCCCGACTAAACTAGTCGGGGCCTTTTTTAAAAGCATTTACTATGGGTTGAGCTGCTTACATCATGCCGCCCATTCCGCCCATGCCACCGCCCATATCAGGCATTGCACCAGCGCCGCCTTCTTGTGGTGCTTCAGCAATCATTGCTTCTGTTGTTAGCATTAAGCCAGCAACTGAACCTGCATTTTGTAATGCAGTACGGGTTACTTTAGTTGGATCAAGAATTCCCATTTCAATCATATCGCCATAAACGCTTGTTGCTGCGTTATAACCAAAGTTGCCTTTACCTGCTGCAACTTCATTTAATACAACTGATGCTTCTTCACCTGCATTAGTTACGATTTGACGTAAAGGCTCTTCCATTGCACGACGTGCGATTTTGATGCCCGTGTCTTGATCGTGATTGTCACCTTTCAATTCACCCAAGCTACCTTCTGCACGAACAAGAGCAACACCACCACCAGCAACAACACCTTCTTCAACGGCTGCGCGAGTCGCGTGCAATGCATCTTCAACACGTGCTTTCTTCTCTTTCATTTCCATTTCAGTTGCTGCGCCAACTTTGATAACGGCAACACCGCCAGCTAGTTTAGCAACACGTTCTTGCAACTTCTCTTTATCGTAATCAGATGAAGAGTCAGCAATTTGTGCACGAATTTGTTCAACACGTGCTGTGATTTCAGATGCATTACCTGCACCATCAATAACGATTGTGTTTTCTTTGCTGATATTGATTTTCTTAGCTTGGCCAAGATCTTCTAAAGTAACTTTCTCAAGGTTTAAGCCTACTTCTTCAGAAATCACAGTACCGCCAGTCAATGTAGCAATATCTTGTAACATTGCTTTACGACGATCACCAAAACCAGGTGCTTTAACAGCACATACTTTAACGATACCACGCATGCTGTTCACAACTAACGTTGCTAGTGCTTCGCCTTCGATATCTTCAGCAATAATCAACAGTGGACGGCTTGCTTTTGCAACAGCTTCCAATGTTGGTAATAATTCACGGATATTTGAGATTTTTTTATCAAACAATAATACAAACGGGTCTTCAAGATCCGCTGTCATTGTTTGTTGGTCGTTAACGAAGTAAGGAGATAGGTAACCGCGATCGAACTGCATACCTTCAACAACGTCTAATTCGTTTTCGAAACCAGAACCATCTTCAACAGTGATAACGCCTTCTTTGCCTACTTTTTGCATTGCTTCAGCAATAATGCCACCAACAGATTCATCAGAGTTCGCAGAGATAGTACCTACTTGAGCAATCGCTTTGTCATCATCACATGCAGAAGACATACCTTTTAGCTCTGCTACTGCAGCGATAACGGCTTTATCGATACCGCGTTTTAGATCCATTGGGTTCATGCCCGCAGCAACGGCTTTCATGCCTTCACGTAGAATAGCTTGTGCTAATACAGTCGCTGTTGTTGTACCGTCACCGGCAGCATCAGAGGTGTGAGAAGCAACTTCTTTCACCATTTGTGCGCCCATGTTTTCGAATTTGTTTTCTAATTCAATTTCTTTCGCAACAGATACACCATCTTTAGTTACTGTTGGTGCGCCGTAGCTTTTATCTAAAACAACGTTACGACCTTTAGGACCTAATGTTACTTTTACAGCGTTAGCCAGTGTGTTAACACCATCGACCATTAAACTACGCGCATCTGCGCCAAATTTGACTTCTTTTGCAGCCATGTTAATTCCTCTTAATATTCTTTAATATATGGTGGGAGAAAGACGTTTAGTCTTCTAGTACCGCGACGATGTCATCTTCGCGCATAACGATTAATTCTTCGCCATCAACTTTAACTTCAGTCCCAGCATATTTGCCGAACATTACGATATCGCCAACTTTGACATCCATAGCGCGTACATCACCTGAATCAGTAATCTTGCCGTGTCCTGCAGCAACGATTTCACCTGTAGCAGGTTTTTCAGTTGCACTGTCAGGAATCACGATTCCACCAGCACTAGTTGTTTCTTCTTCCATGCGACGGACAATCACACGATCATGTAAGGGACGAATACTCATTAAACTTTCCTCAAAAAATGTCTAATAAAAAAATTAGGAACCCCATATATGGGGCTGCGAAAAATAACTTCAAGGGTTAACAATAAAATTTATTTCAATTGCTCATGATCATCACGATCAACAATTTCACCTTCAATAATGGTTGAGTCATCAGAATTTCTATGTGAATACATCGTCTGCCCTCGCATTGTGAACTGGCCCTTTTCTAATAATGGTTTAATTAACGCTTGACGGAAAAAAGGTATAAGTAGAATAAAACCAAGCGCATCGGTAAAGAAGCCAGGGATTAATAACAACACCCCACTAACTGCCAAAGCAATGCCTTCAAGCATTTCCAGAGCGGGCAAACTACCCTGTTGTAAATTAGCTTGTGCTCGTAATAACGTGGAAGCACCTTGAGTACGTATTAAACCAGCTCCGATAACAGCGGTTGCTACTACAGAGAATATAGTCCAGCCAGCACCAATAACCTCACCAACTTGAATTAGAAAATAAATTTCAATCAGAGGTACTAGTAAGAATAAAACAAATAATATACGAAACATGATTAGGCTACTTTTGTTGTAGTGATGCTCCGCCATATGGAGTCACAATCATTATTTTTCAAGCTTAATCTGTCTTTGTACCATAAAAACAACATTCCATAAAACCAGTAAGGATACGTATATACCATTGTTTTATATATAAAATCATACTTCCTGACAAAATAACACTATGGACAGCGCCTAGTTATATCGGCTACCAATTGTTAAATTTTGACCTTGTAATATTTCTGTAATATTTCTTTCATCAAGGTGAAACATATCCTCGTTAAGGTGTGCTTATTCGACCAAGTTGTCGACCCGATTTTTTTATTAAATAACGAGGATATTACCTTGAAACTTAAAACTTCATCTCTATTAATTGCTGGCGCATTATTTGGCGCAGCCGTTATGCCAGCACACGCTAATAACGAAGCTATGATGGACCTACTTAAAGTCCTTCGTGACCAAGGAACAATCACAGCAGAAAATTTTGAACTTTTAGCAAGCGCTGCTAAAGCTGATAAAGAAGTTGTTGAAGACGTTGTCAACAAAGTAAATTCTGCTGCTAAGACAATGCCTAAAATTACAACTAAAGGTAAAATTCAAATCGAAAGTGCTGACGGCCAGTATACATTCCGTCCTATTGGTCGGGTTATGTGGGATTACATCGACACCGATGAAGATGGTTCTGGTCAAAATGATTTTCGAGGAACCGAATTACGTCGACTTCGTTTGGGCTTCGCAGGTAAAGTCAAAGATTGGGGTTATAAATTTGAAGGTGAATTTAATGGCGGTGAGACATCCGTTAAAGATGCGTGGATAAACTACAGCAGCCGCTTTGGCGCTGATAAAAACCGCCTTGGCGTTAAACTAGGTCAATCTCATATTCAATATGGTTTAAATACCAAGATGAGCTCTAAATACATGACCTTTATCGATCGTCCATTATTCACAGATAGCGCCGTTTCACCTGCACGTGAATCAGGGGTTATTGTCACAACTGCTGCCGATGATTACCGTTGGATGTTATCGTCTGGTTTAACGTTTGGCCAACATGGCAAAGGAGGCAGCAATGATGATCAAGTAAACCGTGATGTACAAGGGGACACCATTTCTGTTAGGGGGTCATTCGTTCCTTTGATGCAAGATAAGCAACATATGTTACAAGTCGGTGCTGGCTATCTTAATCTCAGTGGTGCTGAAAAATATAGCTTCTCACAAAGAATCATCAGCCATGAAGATGCAACAAAACATCTCAGTGGTGGTCTTGCCAGCGGTGACTTAGATAGTACTAATGCCTTTACGACTGATGTATTTGGTGTTTACGGACCTTTGCACACCATTGCCGAATACAACACTTATACTATGGATAGTAAGAACAACGATGACGTTGAAGTCGATAGCTACTCTGTTGAAGTGGGTTACTGGTTGACAGGCGAATCCATGAAATGGAGCAAAGGTTACACATCAGGTATCACACCAAAATCATCTTTGGGTGCGTGGCAAGTTGCTGCTCGATTTGAATCGACTGAAATCGAAGGCGATGTCAATGGCACCGATGAAGTTGATAAATTCACCATTGGTTTAAAATACTACCCAACCAGCAATATCAGCTTCCTTCTCAACTATGACACGGTAACCGATTTAACTGTAGATGGCTCAAGTGTAGGCTACGAACCATCTGCACTAAAATTCCGAGCGAACGCATACTGGTAAAAAGTGCTTGATATAGTGCACTCGTAATACTGAGCCTCACCCGTAAAATGGGTGGGGCTTTTTTTTAGCTATTTATCACTATGGATAAGGTATTTTGACAAAAGAAGAACTTCAACAAGGCATATCACTGGATCAGATTCTAGAAACTGCTGCCTTGACTCCACTATTTCAACCAATAGTGTCGCTCAAAAAAAATAAGATCTATGGTTACGAAGCATTAATTCGAGGTCCATCCGATAGTATTCTGCATTCACCTATTAATTTATTTGATGCAGCAAGCCGTCATGGTCGTCTAGCTGAGCTCGACTTATTATGCCGTGAAGTAGCTATTAAACAGTTTGGACAACTCAAGCTTGAAGAAAAATTATTTATTAACACCATTCCCGAGGTGCTATTACAACAAGATTATCAGCACGGATTAACGCTAGATTTTATCAAACGCGCTGACTTACCTGCCAACCAAGTCGTTATTGAGCTCACCGAACAATACCCTATTAGTGATTACAAATTGATGCGCGATGCAACCGATCACTATCGTAAAATGGGATTTTCAATTGCCATTGATGATTTAGGTGCGGGTTATTCAGGTTTACGTACTTGGTCAGAAATAAAACCTGATTTTGTCAAACTCGATCGCCATTTTATACAAAACATTCATCAAGATCAGCATAAACGTCAATTTGTTCAATCAATGGTTGATATAGCCAAAGGGGTAAATTGCAAGGTGATAGGTGAAGGTATTGAGGTTCGAGAAGAGTACTTGACCTCTAGCGAGATGAATATCGACTTTGCTCAAGGCTATTACTTTGGTCGCCCGGCTATTCAACCAAAGAAAGAAATAGAATCGGAGTTATTTTCTAAAAGAAAGCCTTCTCTCGCCCCTACTTTACATGCATCTCGCAGCAATACTCTAGTAAGAAGCCTGCTAATTAATGTGCCACCAATACAAGTTACTGACACCGTAAGTCATGTTGGTGAGCGTTTTCATCAAAGCCTCGAACTATCTGGTTTACCTGTAATCAATGACGATAGTTCGATAGCAGGCATGATTTGGCGCGATGAGTTCATGACTTTGTACGCTAGCCGTTATGGGCGTGAGTTGCATGGTAGGAAGCCCATTCATTTATTCCTCGACTCAGAACCAACTATTGCCGATATTTCTCTCCCCTTAAAGAAGTTAAGTCACCAAATAACAAGCCAAGATAACTCGATACAGCATGGTGTCTTTGTGATTACAGAAAAAAATCAATATCGTGGCATTGGTAGCTTAATGGATCTACTTAGACAGATAACTGACTTACAAATAAGCATGGCTCGTCATGCTAACCCATTAAGCGGCTTACCTGGCAATGTCCCTATCACAGAACATACGATAGAAATACTCGAAAAAAGTCATGATGTCGTCATGTGTTATTTCGATCTGGATAATTTCAAACCTTATAATGATATTTATGGCTTTGCTAAAGGCGATAAAATAATTCGCAGTACAGCAGAGCTATTAGTTAATCACGCAGATCCAGAATCAGACTTTATAGGCCATGTTGGCGGAGATGATTTTATCGTCTTTTTTGCAAGCAAAGACTGGGAGCAACGCTGTCATGCGATATTCTCTGACTTTATTGATCTTTACTCAGAATTTTACAACGATGAACACCTAGAGCAACAAGGTATGTCAGCTCGGGACCGATATGGAAATACCATCTTTTACCCTCTTTTAGCGCTATCGATCGGTGCGGTAAGAATCTTAGATTTTCCATCGATAACAACGGAAGAAGACTTGTCTGAATTCGCGACAAAAGCAAAGTCAGCATCGAAGAAAAGTCAGGGTAATAGTTTGTATCAACTACACCCTCAATATGATTTAGGTTAAATGATGAGCTTAATTTAAGCTCATCTTAATCCTTGTGAATAGAATGATTAGTGAGTATCTAACTGAGCGATAACAAATTCAACTCGTTCTTTAACTTTCTCACGAGCTTCACGAAATTCAGCTTGAATTTCTTCTTCTGTGCCTTTAATTTTAGCTGGATCCGCTAATGGCAGATGTAACTTGATCGTATGAGGGCTAATCACTGGGCATTGTTCTTCGGCGTTATCACACAAGCTTACTAGTAAATCTGTCCATTCTAACATTTCACCATTGATACGAAGTGACTCTTGCTGTGAGATATCAATTCCTACTTCATCCATTGCTGAAATCGCCAGCTGGTTCTTACCGTGGGCTTCGATACCTGCAGACTTAATACTGATTAAGTCACCCGCTAGCTCTCTTGCCCAACCTTCTGCCATTTGTGATCGACAGGCATTACCAGTGCACAAAAACATTACTCTCATTCTTTCCATTTCTTTCTCTTCTCACATATTATCTAAAGAAAGATATCAGTTAAATATTACAAACTGATGAATCTGTTACAATTTTTGTGTTGAGTTTTACTTATATTCATACATTTTCAATGTGTCATCTGCTAAAATGACCCATCAATTTAAACTTATAGAAGCGTTACCGTGAAAAGAATTCTTATATCCTTATTTATTATTATTCCTCTATTAGCGCCATTAGTCGGCCAGGCACAAACGACACGCTATGTATCTGATGAGCTTGATATCATGATGCGTAACGGCCAAGGCGTTAAGTATGCCATCAAAAAAGTATTACCTTCTGGTACTCGCTTAGAAGTAATTGAAACCGATCCTGCCGGTTATTCAAAAGTTAAAACCTCAAAAGGTGTCACAGGCTGGGTACTTACCCGATTACTCAGTAACCAACCAAGTGCTCGTGATCGTCTTGCTTCCAGTGAGAAAAAAGTAGCCAATTTAGAGTTAGAACTTGCAAAATATAAAGAAGAAATTCAAGCACTATCAACACAAAATAGTTCGGCAAGTGGTGACAATTTAACACTAAAAGAGACATCACAACGTTTGAGCAAAGAATTAGATGATTTGCGTCGAACAGCTTCAAATGCTGTGGCATTAAATAATGAGAACCGCCAATTAAAAGAAAAACTTCAGCAGATTGATAACCAAATGCAGTCATTGGTTATTGAGAATAGTGCGCTTACAGAGAGTGATGCAAAACGGTGGTTTTTAATTGGTGCAGCGGTATTATTCTTAGGTTTAATACTTGGTTTAATACTGCCTCGGCTTAGAATTCAAAAGAAAAATAACTGGAGCAGCTTCTAAAAAAGCATCCAACTTCCTTGAAATAAAAAAGCCGTATCAATGAATATTGATACGGCTTTTTTGTTGCTCTCTATTTTGTCACTTGAACTTTAACATCATTCAATATACAGTATTTGCTATATATCATTTTTTGAATATTGAGTTTTACAATGTCTGTTGATGCTGATACTTTTTTTTCTGTTCTATCTCACCCTATGCGACTCCGCTCTCTGGTGTTGATACAGCAAACAGATGAATTGTGTGTGTGTGAATTAACCTATGTCTTGGATTTAGCCCAGCCTGTTATCTCCCGCCACTTAGCACAACTTAAACACGCTGGCTTATTACTCTCTCGTCGCCAAGGTTTATGGATTTATTATCGTGTCAATGCCGAACTGCCAGAGTGGGTGAAACAACTTATTGAAGTAACCACGAGTGGTGTTGCTTCAACATCACCCTATATGGATGATTTGGCTAAATTAAAATCCATGTCAGATAGACCCAATCAAAACTGTTGCTAATTAGGATTTAAAATGAAAATACGTGTGGGAATTAATGGCTTTGGTCGTATGGGTAAATTAGCACTACAAGCAGCTTGGGATCGAAGTGATCTTGAATTTGTTCATATTAATGAAATTAGTGGTGATGCCGAATGTCACGCCCATCTACTACAGTTTGATTCTATTCATGGCCGCTGGGGTGATGATAAAAAAATATCACATTCACAAAACAACATTAATATTGACGACAAACAGGTGTCTTTTAGCCAATCAGAATCGCTTGAAGGTGTTGACTGGAAAAGTCTTGGTATTGATCTGGTTTTAGAATGTACTGGAAAGTTCAAAACTGCTGAACAATTACAACCGTATTTTGATCAAGGTATTAAAAAAGTACTGGTGTCAGCACCATGTCCAGAACCAGCTCTTAATCTTGCCTATGGTGTGAATCATCACCTTTATGATCCAGAACACCATAACATTATCACTGCCGCATCATGCACCACCAATTGTTTAGCCCCTGTGGTCAAAGTGATGCATGAGTCACTCGGTATAAAACATGGTTCTATGACCACTATTCATAATATTACCAACACCCAAACAATTGTCGATAAAGGCCATAAAGATTTACGCCGTGCTCGTGCATCTGGTCAATCTTTAATCCCAACGTCAACAGGTTCAGCCAAAGCAATAACCACTATTTTTCCAGAACTTAAAGGTAAGCTTAATGGCTTAGCAGTCCGCGTTCCCTTACTCAACGGCTCGCTTACTGACTTTGTATTTGAATCAAACCGCCCTACCAATCGTGATGAAGTTAATGAACTGCTACAGTCTGCATCACAAACACATCTAGAAGACATTTTAGGCTTTGAAACACGGCCCTTAGTCTCGGCCGATTACACTAACGATCCTCGTTCAGCAATAATTGATGCGCCATCAACTATGGTTATTGATGATACTCAAGTTAAAATATTAGCGTGGTATGACAATGAATGGGGCTATGTAAATCGCATGGTTGATATCGCCGTCATGATCGCTAAGAAGATCTAATAATGAGTAATGATCATAGCTTGCGTAATTATGCTGTGATAACAGGTGGCTATTGGGCTTTCACCTTAACGGATGGCGCTATTCGTATGCTGGTGGTGCTCTATTTCCACCAGCTTGGTTATAGCCCATTAGCTATTGCCAGCTTATTTTTATTCTATGAGTTTTTTGGCATAGTAACTAACTTAGTGGGTGGGTGGCTAGCTGCTCGCATTGGTCTCAATAACACCATGCATATCGGCATGCTAATGCAGATTATTGCACTAATAATGCTGACGGTGCCTGTTGAATTCTTAAGCGTTACCTACGTAATGCTGGCTCAAGCACTATCCGGCATAGCGAAAGATCTTAATAAAATGAGTGCCAAAGCCAGTGTTAAATTGTTTGTTCCAGCAACGCAACAAGACGAACAATCTAACCCATTATTCAAGTGGGTAGCTGCTTTAACCGGCTCGAAAAATACTCTCAAAGGCGCTGGGTTTTTCCTAGGCGGCTTATTACTCGCTTTGTATGGCTTTCAAAGTGCTCTTTATATCTTGGCAGGTAGCTTATTCTCCGTATTAATCCTGACATGGGTTTTATTACCTAACGATCTAGGAAAAACTAACAATAAAGCCAAGTTCAGTCAGGTATTTTCAAACTCAGCAGCCATCAACTGGCTCTCTGCTGCTCGTTTTTTCTTATTCGGCTCACGAGATGTATGGTTTGTCGTCGCCCTACCCGTTTACCTTACCACCAGCTTGGGGTGGGATTTTGAACAAACAGGGGCTTTCTTAGCCTTGTGGCTTATCGGCTATGGCTTAGTTCAAGCGTTCACGCCTAACTTAATTCGCGGCCATAAGCCAAATGGCAAAACGGCTCAATTGCTGGCTGTACTCTTAATGCTCATTCCTGCAGGCATCGCTTGGGCGCTAACAAGCAGCCTCGCACCTACATCCGTCATCATTATCGGTTTAAGCCTGTTTGGCATTGTGTTTGCCATTAATTCGGCGGTGCATTCTTATTTAATTGTGCAATGGGCAGATAAAGACAAGCTCGCCATGAATGTCGGATTTTATTATATGGCCAATGCAGGTGGCCGCTTAAGCGGTACGATTTTATCAGGGCTATTATTTCAATACTACGGACTTTATGGTTGTCTTATTGCCTCTAGTCTATTGATTGGTACTGCTGCACTATTATCGCAACCATTGCCTAGACATCAAATATAAGCTAGAGGAATTATAAAATGGGCATCTTTGAACGCTATTTGTCACTCTGGGTTGGTATCAGCATTATTATTGGTGTGCTTACGGGTAATTCATTTCCCGCCTTTTTCAATTTAGTCGCCCAATTAGAGTTTGCCCATGTCAACTTAGTTATTGCCCTGTTTATTTGGCTGATGATTTATCCGATGATGGTCCAAATTGATTTTAATGCCATTAAAGATGTAAGAAAACAACCTAAAGGTCTGATGTTAACGCTGATTATCAATTGGCTAATCAAACCTTTCACCATGGCCTTGCTTGGCTGGCTATTCTTTAAAATACTATTTATTGACTGGGTCGATCCCAGTACAGCAAACGAATATATCGCCGGCATGATTCTATTGGGAGTAGCCCCATGTACTGCTATGGTTTTTGTCTGGAGCCAAATGACCAAAGGCGATCCCAATTACACGCTAGTGCAAGTGTCAATTAATGATGTGATCATGATTTTTGCCTTTGCTCCCATCACGGCATTTTTACTCGGAGTTAGCGATATTCAAGTGCCATGGAAAACACTACTTATTTCTGTGCTGTTATATGTTGTATTACCACTTATTGCAGGTATTTTAACTCGTAATAGGCTTAATCAATATGGCCATGATGATAAACTGCAACACTTATTAACCACCATCAAACCTTGGTCAGTTCTTGGTTTGTTATCAACTGTTGTATTACTATTTGGTTTTCAGGCCGAAATAATTCTGCAACAACCAGAAACCATTGTATTGATTGCAATTCCTTTACTGATCCAAACTTATGGCATCTTTGCCATCGCTTATTTTGCAGCAAAGCGACTCAAACTTGCCCACAATATTGCCGCCCCAGCTTGCATGATCGGAGCATCCAATTTTTTTGAATTAGCCGTCGCTGTCGCTGTCTCATTATTTGGACTACATTCTGGTGCAGCATTAGCCACCGTTGTGGGTGTATTAGTCGAAGTACCTGTGATGTTATCGTTGGTTTATTTCGTCAATCACACCCAACATTGGTTTAAACAATAATAGCTTTCTTAGCGTGTTTTATTGTGCCGTCAACTTGGAATGTGAACCATCACAATATGGTGTATTACCAGACTGTTTACAAGCACAGAGATATGCCACTCCATCTTTCTCAGCAGTAAAAGCCTTGGGCTGAAATAATGTGCCTTGATGAGCACCATCACAAAACGGTTGATTTGCAGAGCCACCGCAGGTACAAAAGTAATACTGCTTACCTTGTTCTAATTCAACCGCAACAGGTTTGTTATCAGCAATAATAGGGTCAGTCATAGTTTTTCTCCAAAAAAGTAGTGTTATTGTCTAAAATCAGAAAATGCTCGTTCTCGTTGTTGTTCGGTATTCATAACAAAAGAGCCGCCATGAACAATAGGTACATTCAAAAGTATGATTGCGGGCAACAAGAATCAAGCCTGCTTATTAGCCTTAAGCTGGATTGATTACCCCCTTATTACCTACATTATCTTTTGGCCCTCTAATAGATATGTGGCCATTTAAAAATCACTATGAGAGTGAACAGGAAAGCCGCCAATATAATCTTGTTATGTATATGTTACGTTAGTTACTAACCATGGTAGTAATTTGGCGGAGGTAAAAGTAGCCACTAAATGTTGTCCTAATGACAAACCTTGTTTACCTAAATTCATCGTGTTTTATCCCGTGTGAATAACGATTAATTGCACATCGTCATTAGCTTCAAACTTTATCGAATTGCCGCGGATCAAATCACCATCTTGTACCCGTTTATTATTCGCAATACCTTTACCGCGAGTAATGTAGAACAGAAACGGGCCATCCACTTCAATTTGTTGCCCGTTACTCAGTAATGCGACATCGATTTTGGTTTTCGAAGGAAAGTCGACATCACTATTATCTTCACCTCCATAGATACGAGTGAGCCCTCCTTTAACAGGTTTATAAACTTTATAATTGGCAGCCTGGCCAGCAATTTCAGGTAATACCCATAGTTGTATCAGACGATTCCAATTTCCATCTGGGTTAATTTCATTATGAGAGAAGCCCTCGCCACCAGCACGTTGAACCTGCACATCATTACGTGACAAATCTTTTCCACTTTCCATAGAGCCTTCATGCTTGATATTACCATCGACCATTAAAGTGATAACGTCTATTTCATGATGACTATGCATGCGTGTTTCACCGTGAGGCATAAAACGAGCATCGGCAAGGTAAACAAAGTTTTCCAAGCCAGTCCAGCTGCCGTCGTTGTTTTGCTGGGAACCAAACAGTTTTGAGTCTTTTATCAGGCGATGCTCTTTTAGGCCTGCAAATCCACCCTCTAGCAAATTATCTCGTTTTATAATTTCCATGATTACCTCTAAATGTACCGTCTACATAGTCTGCTTCATTTAAGCTTTTATAGTAGCGTTTGATGCTACGTCTTTTTTAAAGGCTTTTTCTCCGTCTCAGTTTATGCTTCGGCCTGAACAATCTCGACATCGAAAATGCCAATGAAACCAAAAAAATGACGTAGCCAGGGAGTCAGGAAGTCGAGATCACTACCGATTTGAGTACCGCCAGATGCGACGGCGATATAAACTTTTTTGCCTTCTAATAGCCCCTCTGGACCATTCTCGGTGTATGTGAAGGTTTCTCCTACGCGCGCTGCCAGGTCAGACCATGCCTTAAATCCCGCTGGCATGGAGAAGTTATAAACCGGTATACCAATGACTACAGCATCGGCGGCCATCAGTTCCTCAACAATCGTATCCGAAACAGCAATGGCTTGATGCTGTTCTTCGCTACGCTCTTCTTTTTGTGTGTAATAAGAACCAATCATTAGTTCGTCCAAGAAAGGTAGGCCCCCACTAACATCGCGATACGTTACCTCGGTTTTATCGCTGCTAATTTTCTGTACGATTTCGTTACTCAACTGCCTGGTTACTGATGCTTTTCCCCGTCCACTGGCATCGATATGTAATATATTATTCACTGACTGTCTCTTATACACATCTCCGAGCCCACGAGACTA
>OJGP01000045.1_pt1 | contig 25911 bp, 41 predicted proteins | sample 1594701 | NCBI WGS metagenome assembly OJGP01 (sample SAMN05416863, study PRJEB24817) | seawater metagenome | isolation source: Sea water | place: Canada:Atlantic | collected 2013-11 | reverse complement strand
GATCATGCCTAGTCTCGTGGGCTCGGAGATGTGTATAAGAGACAGAATGTAAACTTTCCAAAAATTGGAAATCTTTTTTTGATAAAAGGTAATTTCCAGATGAATATTTCTGTTCTAACTGATAAAATCTCTTTCTATCTCTCCATTGTGGTATCCCTTTTAGATTACCACTACTATAAATTGTACTCTTTATTAATTTTAACAAGACTAATTGTTGATTCCAAACACTATTATATACATCGTTTACACTTTTCATTTCCAAAATAATTGTACTGATATTAATAATAATGCCAATCCTAATGATATTGCTGTTTTAGGAGTAATACCCTCATTAAAGAAGTATCCAGTAAATATAGCGTAAACCACCATACCAACTCCAAATCCTACAAATCTACCTGGCCATAACAACCCATCAAATCCATTAACTGCGTATTTAGTACCCCATAGATATAAAAATGATATAGGAATACCACATAAAGCAAGTATCCACTCATTATTCTTAAACCAATCCCATTTGAATTGCCCGTTAAGTTGAAACCATACAGCGATATGTGCTACAAAGAACCAAAATAAACTTATTAGTATTAATCTACTATTCATCCTTATCTTTTTTTTCGTATGCCTTTGGTGATGGCATTCCTGAATAGTGACACCACTTTTCATACTCATACTCATCATCTGATTTTTGGTATTCGGGATGAAGTACATCATTCCCTTTCTCCATTTCTTGCTCTATGTAACGTTTTGTTTTACTCATATTATACTAATATACAAAATTTATTTTAAACTACCAAAAGTTTTCGGTGTTTTTATTTATCTAATCGGATTCCACAAAATACAGGAAATCTTAATGAACCATCATCGGTAGTTTCAAAGTATCTAACTTCAGCCGTTTTACCTATGTACTCTTCTTTATTAGTTAAGATATCCTCTCTTTCTTCGTGAGATAATCTAGCACCAGTCTTTACAACCTTTCCATTGTATTCTATCCAAATAGTTCCGTGAGTTGGGATTGCATCATTTGGTGTTATATCCACAATTGGAACAGCTACATCAAAGAACTTTTTATACTTCAATAAGTTATCACTTCTACCATTAACTTTATATCCATCAGTTCCCCATCGTATCATTATACCTTCATATCCTTCACTCATAAATTTCCCATAGTAAGCTTCTAACTCTTTTGGGTTGTTGATTTCTACCAATGGAACTACTTCTATATTTGGTAATCCAAATACTATGGTTTTAAGTTCATTGTATCTTTCTATAAATGGTTTATCTGAAATCATATCGTATACATGATATTTCACTTTTTCAGTTTGACCTTCTCTATATTTCTTTATGATTTTCATATTCTCTTGGAATGTCAATCCATGTGCATATAGTTCTCCATCAATATATTCCTCAAATCCTTTTAAGTCATTCTGAATGTGTTTTAGAGTAATAATTTCTTTATTTGCTCTTGATATCAATTTACCATCATTTCCCAATCCTCTCATACCATCTAATTTTGGTTGAGCGTAACAAGGGAATTGTACTTTATTTTCTTTTTTGAAATAATCATTAGCCAACATAGGTAGAATTACCTTAACACTTTTAGCTTCTTCGATAGTTTTGAAATACCCTTCTCTTAACTTTTTAACGATAAGAGCAGTAGATTCAAATTCAGATTGAGTTATTTCAGTAGTTTCATTAACTTTACCAATGTTCTTTGGCTTGCACAATTTTATGTGTTGTATCTTTTTACCATCTAACAATCCTGATGTTTGAATTAAATTACCTTTGTTGGTAGTTACTTCCAATACTCTTACTTTTCCTTTACTATCTAATTTGTATATCTTCATATTTTATTATTTCAATGTTACCAAAAATCTTTTTTAGTTTTTCCATTAATAAAATCTTTTTGTTTCTGAAATGCTTTCTTTAACTCTGATTTATTAACTTTCTTCTTAACTACCCTTTTCTTAGTAGGTTTCTTCTTAATCACCTTCTTAGGCATTGGTTCTTCTATAGGTTCTCTTTTTGGTATAGGAATACCAAAATACTTTTTATTGTACATATCAATCAAGCCCTGTCCACCCAATCCCATAACTAAAATATTAGTATCTTCGGGAAGATATTTCTTTGAACGAGCATTGTTTACTTTATCAATGTGGTCATCAAAGATATCCATCTTAGGTTTTCTACAACGTTTGGGGATATGTACTACTATCGTTTTCATACCATCCTTCATAATCTAAAATTCTATGTTTTCGGATTCCAATGCCATTTCTTTATCAAATTCAGAACCATCTGATAAATTTTGTAATTGCATCATATCGATATACTCTTCGGTTGTTATGTAACCACCATTAACACCTACCCATAGGGATATTGCTAATTCATCTTTTTGAAACGTTTTAATCATTTTTTATTATTTTAATTATTATTTTAGGAAAACTTCTTTTAAATCTTCTATATTGTGAGTAACTCCGTATTGTAGTAGTTCACCACCGAACTCACCAGCACCATTAGCCGTTCTATCATCTATAAGATAATCACCAACGTTTAAGTGTTTGTTGTGAGATAGAATCAATCTCTTATATGCTTTTGGAAGGTATTTCTGTATCCACTCTACTTTATCAGATGATGCCGATGGGTTTTCCCAAGGTGCTGTAGATAATACATAACAATCATACCTCTCATCTGAACTCATTACATTAAATAGAGAAATCATTTCGGTATTTGGTTTCATAGTTCCGAAGATACCTGGAACCTCATCATATCTACCTTTGTATTCTATTATATCATGCAAATCTAATTGGTCAATTCCACTTTGGAAATTAACCAACACTCCATCCATATCGAAGTAAACTATTTTTTTATCCATTCATTAATTTTAGGTTAGTACTCATCTTTTTACAGTACTAATATACGACAATTACTTGGATTTACCAAACTTTTAATGTTAACAAATTGTTAAATCTTTCCTTTGTGTTTCTCTTTACGATAGTACTTTTTTTTGTTACGATGTGGAGAAGGAACTTTCAACGCATCAAACCACTCAGAAAGTGTTAACTTTACCGTCTTTAGTTTAATATGTTCTTTCTTATCACTCATAATTACTATACTAAAGTACGAAATTTATTTGATATATCCAAATGTTTTGTGAAGTATTTTTGAAATTTAGAATGATTCTAAATAGAAAACTTTTTTACTATGATTTTTATTTTTGGTTCATGTCCTTCAGGTAATCTATTCTTTATACCTTCCCATTCATCAACTTTATTTTCAAACCAATGTAAATGAAACTCTCTTTTGCTTAGATTCATCATCAATTGAGATGAGGTGTACATCTTATCTGTATCTCTTCTCATATTCATAGGAGAGTTTTTATCGTAGTGTTGTTTTTTAAGAGCGTTTACAATTTCTAATCCACTTTTTGCATCTTCTATTGCTTTTTCAGCGCCAATCTTTCTGATTTTAGATGATTTGTAATCTTCCCCTTTAGTATATCCTGCATCAAAATAATGGAATCCGTGATTGGTTCTAACAAAATCATCTTTAGCAATATCTACAATAGTAATTTTAGGTTTATGTAATTTAGTAGTTTCCATAGTTACCATTTGTAAAGGGTCTGCTACAAAACTATGTCCTTTAACACCACCTAAAGCTGCTGATTTGATTGTATCTCTTAATGTTTTGTTTGTAAGAGCTTTTCTGATTCTACGTCCATCCTCTGCAGGTGCTCCGTTTTTCTTTACAATCTTTTTTTCAAACTCATCAAACCCTACCATCAAAGCTGTATTTACAATACCTATACCAAACTCATTCATTCCCTCAGACCAATCAGTATGTGTATCTCTAAGATAAACCATTTCCACACCATTGATAATTTCGTGCACCACTTCAATTTTAGGACTATATGCTCTATCTCTGTTTTTTGCCAAAATTATACCATCATCTGCTTTCTTAGCAACAATAATACATTCTTTAATGAGTTTTTTCATTGGATTCCCTATTTACCTTGTCCTCTGTACTTTTTCTTATAATGTTTAGATTTCTTTGAGTTTGAATTCTTACACTTAGAATGTACACCTGGTCGTTTCTTTGTATGTTGTTTTGTATGTTGTGATGCTATTACTCTTGCCATTTCACTTCTCTATTTATATATTTCTGTATCTTCTACGGTTACTCCATAGAACTTTTTTACTTCTTCCCAAATAAGTCATTTTACTTACTCTTAGATTTATAGAGTTTCTTTCTCCTTGTATTTGGGGATTACCATTGTTTTGTTGTTCTGTACTACTCATAAGTATATTACTTTAGTTAATTACCACCCCTTTTACTTCTATTAATAGTTGGTTTAGTATTTCTATTAATAGTTGGGCGGGGTTTTGTATTATTAAATGATGGTTTATTATTAAATGATGGTCTGTTATTATTATTTATTATAACAGGTTTTGTTCTAATGATTGGTTTGTTGTTATAAGTAGGAATTGTTACTATAGGTGTAACGTTTGGTTTTACCCTACGTTTGTTTGTATCCTGTAAATTAACTATCCTATTTGCGATTGTATTCTCAGATGTTCTTCTACTACGATTCCATACTACATTGTATCCCATATTGTTATAAGGGCCGTTGTACCAATTGTTAATATTAGTGTTCCAATTGTTCCACCAATATCCACTATCCATTCCCCATAACCAATCATTCCACATCTGAGTTGAGTTGTATGTAAAATTGTAGTTTTGTGAGTATGGGTAGTATGGATTCCAATAGTTGTATCTGTTATATCTAGAACCAAATCTAAACATTCTGTTATTCCAATGCCAGGTTAATGGTTGCCTCATAGCGAATTGAGCGAAATCATATCTGAATTTGAAATCGGTTCTTAGAAGCCGTTCTAACTCCCACTCATTTTCTATTGTGTTTGTAGTGTAACCATAGATTGGGTCAACTGATGCTATTGGTTGGTAAGTTGTACAACCAATTAGTAATACCGATAATACAAGTAATACTTTTTTCATATGTTTTGTTTTTCTATTTTAACTTCTTTACTATTCCGTACATATCTAAATTAAAACCATAACCAGCTCCATCGTAATTCCAGTCTATATTAATATCAAGATTCAATTGTTTTTCAATCATTTGTTTGATACCTTCTCTAATAGGTCTATCACCAGCGTCTGTATCTTTGAGTTCATCTATTACTTCTAAATCTTTTGTAGTTTTAGCTATCATAATCAAATCGGTGTATCTAGTTGTATTAACTATAAAATCTACTCTATGTGATTTTCCTTTGTGTTTGAATCCTACTCTCATGTCATCCCTTAGTTTATGTAATATGTTAATTCGTAGTTACCACTATCCATACCAAATAAAGATATCGATAATCCTTTTCTTTGTGGTTTACCTTTTTTAAGTAATCCAATTTGGAATGTATGTGTTTTACCAACACTTGGTCTTAATCTACTATATCTACCACCATGTGTGATTTGATTATTCCAATCATCCTCATCGATTTCATACCCTTTTTTCTCAGCTTTTGTTTTTGCGAAATCAACTGCCTCACCTGCTGTTTTAAAGTATGTATCGTTTGCTTCGTTTACTGATTCAACTACGTTTTGAGATAAATCAAGTGTGTTTGGAGCGTTTTTGCCAATCCATTTGAATAATTGTAATTTCCAGTCTTTTTCACTAGCTATACCACCACCTTGTTTTTTGATTGGAAGTGATAAGAATCCAGATACAACTCCTACTTTTTTAGGTCCACCCTTTAAAGTTGGACTGTTACCAATCTTATCTCCATCATCATCTGATTTTCTTACGCTTGGTTGAATATGATATATTGTGTTTTCTGAATTATTTAAAATAACATCAATTCTACCATTTAATCCTTTTGGTAATGCTTTGGTTAAGATAGTCCACATTGTTTTACCAGCACCTTCATGTGTTTGTAGTAAAATATCATCTGGTACAACTCTATCTCTAGTTTTGTTTCTATCAACCGCTATATAATAATCACTTAATACCCAAATTAAGTGAATATTTTTAGAATCATAACCAGCTTCTTCCAATGGTTTAATAACATCTGTGATTGATGCTACTTTCTTAGCAGTAATATCAAACAATAAATTTGGTAAAGTTTCTTTGTTCTTTTTACCACTCAACATATTGATTACCCACTTATCTTTTAATCCCATAGAATCTACAATATAATGTAAAGATGCTACATTGTTAGGATTTTTCAAACCACCCAATTTGTGTTTTGGATTAGCTATATCTGATATAGATAAACCTTTACCTAACATAAATTCTTCAATGTGAGCTTTTGGTGATAATCCACCATTTTTATTTGGCTTATTTGATAACTTCTTACCATACTTACTAAACCATTTATCTACTGAGAATTTTTCTAGTTGGTCTAATTTAGCTATTGCTTTCTTCATCTCATCAACATCTCTTACCTTAAATCCAGCGGCATCAACGAAGTTATCGATTGCGAATCCTTTACCACTACCAGCTCCACCTGCCATAAATACAGCCTGTCCATAGGGTGCTCTTCCTGAGAATGTGATTAACTTCTCATCTATCTGTTCTGAAGATTCCGTAATCTTATTATTTTTTACATTATAGTATGTAGGTATCTTATCCCAATCTTTACCATTAGTTTTTACACCAGTATAAGTTTGGTTACCATCTTGCTTCCAAGCACCACCACCATTTTTGAATTTTATCATCGTTGGTGTATCTTCATACCAAGTCCACTCACCATCAGATGCTTGAGCTACATATCTAGCCCAAGATGGAATATTTTTAAATTTTGGTAATTTCTTTTTACCTTCGGTTAATGGATTCATATCTTTATCAGTAATGATATATGCTGTCATCTGTCCACCCATCGAACCACCCCTTTGGAGTTTATCTACTTCTTTTTGAGCATCTTTGTATGATTTGAATACTTTAGGTGGTAATTTTTTATCTCTTTTTAAATCATATCCGCCAACTAAAGATTTACCCTGCCCTCTACCTAAGTTACGAGTAATGTAATATTTAGCTTCGTTTACTAATTCGTAAATGACCATATCTCTTTCAAATCCAGATGGTAATTCATTCCACTTTTTATCAAAGTATTTCTCAGCATCATCTGGGTCTTTAACTACGGATAGAAGTGCATCGATTTTTTTATCATCATCCATCTTTGCCCACATTTGCTTAGTTACTTTTTTTGAACGAGCTTCGTTGATTGATTCGTTTTTCATATCTAAGTACAACTCTTTAGCCCACTCTACGGAATCAGGAGTTTTCTTAACCTGTTTACCATAATTTTTAAAGAATGTTTTAACAAACTCTTCTTCTGATTTGGATTTATTGATTAATAGATGTAAATCACTCATCACACCTTCTTTTTTCAATCTACTTTTCTCAGCTCTACCTCTATTCTTAGATTCATCTTCGAATCCAACAATCTTACCACCTTTGTGAGATGCATCTTTACCATCACCATTACCATAAGTACCTTTATCTCTATTGTACTTATTTAGTTCTGCTCTATACTTCTTTGCTTTCTTAGATTTACCATACTTTGCGTATTCTTTTTTGTAATCTCTCTTAGTTTCTTCTTCAACAGGTTTTGCATCGTTAAACGCTTGGTCTACATACTCATCTTCTTTGAGTTTTGCAATATTATTTGTTTTCTTAAAAGCATCTATTGAAAAGATTAAATCATCTTTAACCATCATTACCATTAGAGCTCTACCAAACTTCTTACTATCTTTTATATGAGTAAATTCTTTGTGATTTTTCCTAGCCCACTTATACCATAGTGCTGATAAAGTTAAGAACATTTTAGAACTATCTCCTTTAGATTTTTGAAGTTCTTTTTTGAACATCGTTCTGTTCTTATAAGCGTACTTCTTAAAATCAGAATATACAAAATCGTTAGGAGTATCCATAGGAATGGGTTTACCTTCACTTATCATACCATTGATAGTAGTTTTTATTGTTTTTTGTAAAAATTCTCTTAAATCCATTATTTACCCTTTGTTTGTTTGATAGCATTTGGATATGGAAACTTAGCATTTAAGTAATCTTGGCGCTTAGAACACCCACAATCTGCCTTACCCAAACTATGAGCAATCTTTTCAGCAAGAACATCCAACTTAGTAGCCGATGTTACTTTTTTTATTGTATCCCCTAAACCTTTTGACTTTCCCATATTAATCTTCTATCCTTAAATGTAAACCTTCTTTTACCAATGCTCTGTAAATTCCCTTTATTAGTTCTTCATCTTCAGATTCTTTTACCAAACACTTTCCAGTATTATGAATCAAATCTGCTATTGAACATCCTTGCATATATGGATAGTTCAAATATTGTTGAATACATCTAACAACGTGCTCAAATGAGTTTACATCATCATTTAGTATAAATAGTTTCATATATTAAAAACTGATTCTAATTTTGTTATAGTTGGTACTAAACCATCCAACTCACATATTTCTGCTTTTAAAGGCCTGTCATTTACATCCATAACGTAAACTATCCAACCTTTAACTGATTCCACTTCCTGTGAAATTTGTTTTACTAATATTTTCATTCATATTCTCCACTGTTTTGTTTTGTAACTTAACAATAACTGCACATTTTTCATAATGTTCAATTTCTGTAAAGTACTTGAGAAGTAAATCTAAAAATTGATTTCTCATTTCTAAACTAAATTCATTAGTCCACTTAAAATTCTTTTTTGAAAGAATATTAAATGCGTGTTCCATTGCTTTCTTCTCGTAGTTCATTGGTTATAAATATAGGATTAATATTAGTGAATCAGTTTATTTACATATTTCTGCACTTCTGCATCAATATGTTCTCTAACTAAGTGAGTTTTTATTCTAACATCAGGATACTTTGATTTAAGTTTATCTACTGCTCTGATGTTCTTAGATGAATCATCCATAAATGCAATATCTGTATATCCTTTTTTGATATGCTTCTCAATCCAATCTGATTTATCTTTTGGATTGTTACTTCCTAATGCTACTACATACACATCCATACCGAATTGGTCTTTAAAGAATTTTGTAACAGGATATGCTAGTTTTCTAGCGGTAAGTATCGTAACTTTTTTATTAGGATTATCCAACATTCTTTGTAAAAGTTTAAAGTTCTTTTGGATTACCTTTGGGTTGTTCAACATTTTGTTGAAATCTCTAAAATCAAAAACATCGGTTGTTTTAGAATTATACTTTGCATATTCTGCTGGGTCTAACTTACTTTCAGAACCATCTTTATGTTTTACATATATAAAGGCATCTGATTTGGCGAGAGTATCATCAAAATCAAAAACTCTGAGTATTCTACCTTCAGTCACTATCTGTGATTCTGTTTTAAATACTTTATTTATAAAATCTATTTTCTTCATAATACCCTAATATACAACTTTTATTTGAATTATCCAAATATTTTATGTTAAAGTTTCTTAAATTATCGTGCAAACAATATGTTAATTGAATAAATTATTAATCCAGATACAAGTAATTTCATTATTGGGTCTTTACTCACAACCTTTTCTACTGCAGTTTCTTCTTTTTCAGATGTAATGTTTTGTGTTGAACCACATCCCACTAATAATGTACTAACTAAAAATATTGATATAAGTTTCTTTTTCATTTTCAATCCTCATTAAAATGGTAACATTGTCATACCAACTTTATTTAGTAGAAACTCCATAATAACTACAAATGTTATTCCACCTACTATTTGCCATGCCCAAAATTGCCATCCAGTTAAACTTTCTTGCCATTTACGAAACTTACTTCTCTTAGCCCACTCATATACTCCTAGCTTAGAGTTGATTTTATTTGCCCACCAACCCATATCAAATAGGTTACCAAACATAATTAATATTTTTCTCATATCTCAACCTTCTGATTCTGAGTTTTGAAATCTTTCTTTCTCATTACAGTTTTAGCTATTACTTTATTAGCTTGTTTCATAAAAGGTATATTAATATTGGTTCTATCATCTGATGCTACTACTTGATTGTATGTATCTAAGAATGATAAAAACTCTTTTTTCTTTTTAGATAATCTTTTAAAGAACCCTATAAGTTCTGCTTTTGATATCTCTTTATCATTTCTTGGGTCATTTAACCTATCAAAGAAATGTTTATCTGTAAGTACAACATCTACTGGATTGAGTTTCTTATCAGCGAATGTATCTATTTGTTTTAAATCACCCATTGGGATTTCATTGATTGTAGATTCTGTTACTTTAGAATACTGAGAACTATTACTAGGTCTACCATTACCATCTCTTTTTATAATAGGAAGTCCTGCTGTTTTAGAATCATCAAAAGTTTCTTGTGGTTCATTATCATGTCCACATTTGTGGCAAATATATAAATCATTACCACCCTCAGCAACTTCCCAATTCCAGCCACAATTACCACAATCTATAGTAGCTCCAATTGAAGCTTCATCTACTTTGGGTAATATTCTAAATTTCATTAGTGGTTTGTTGTTAATGGTAATATCACCTTTTTCGTTCTTACCGATTGATTTAACAACGATTCTTTTATTTTTGAACTTACCACCTAACACAGTATCACCTACGTTAATTGGTACGTTTATATCTTCTGTTAATGAACTTGCAATATCATTATAAAGTTCAATTGCTTCATCTCTTTTTAGATTTATTCTATAAATTGGAATCTTAACATCATTCCCAAATTTGTAAATTGCAGCTGCCCATCGATGGTGTCCATCTATTATGTAATTATCCTTAGATATGATTAAAGGTTTCATATCAGTTGGTTTACTATATTTCGCAGCTATACCCTTTACCTTATTTGGTATGAGTTCTACTTGTGATTCTTTTAACTTTGAAGCTGGGAATAATCCTTTAGATACCTTTACTTTAGATTTAGCCATAGAAAGTGCCTTACTCAAATTTTGAGTATTCACTTGCGGCATATTTTTTCTATTATATAAAGGCATATTTCTATTCCTACTCTGTTAGTTATAAATCAACATTAGATTTTCTTCCGAAAGATTTAGTTTCATTTAACTCAATCATCAATATCTATTTTTTAGATATCATCGAGTTTTCAGAACCATTAACTTCTTCAAGGGATTCTACGACCCTTGCTATCTCTTCACGTACTATTATTCTAATCTTTTCCTTACTTCCATCAGTTATGGTTTTATTACCATATTTCTTTTCTAGAAGATTAACTAATTTTTCTATGTTTGCCATTATAATCCTCTTTGGTTAAAAGTAGCCACTTGGACTAATTTATTTCTTCTTTGTTGTTCCATCTTGAACTGTCGCATACCTTCATTCATATCCTTTTCGTATAGGGATTTGTTCTGAGGATTCGAAATCCAATCTTTCCAACCGTATTGTCTTATATTGTTCATACGATTATAAATATGTAAATTTTTGGAATAAAGGTTATTTGTTACGTTTTCCTTTGTGAGAATCGATTCTATCTAAGATTTCGTTGAGTAGTTCGTTCTTAATGAATCCAGCCATTGAAGCGTTTTTGAGAGCTGATACCATTTGGAATACCATAAATGGTGCTATAATTGTTTCGGATAACCAAGATGTACCCTTAAAACCTAATTCGATTGATAATATAACTGTTAGGATTACTACCCATGCAAACATATTTTTCAGAACTTTGAGAGCTTTATAGGTTTTAAATCCTTCTCTTTTCATTCCTGATATGATACCGAAGAAACCATCTAATAACAAAACTAACATTACTGCCATATATTGTTCTGCATTACCCATAGTTACATCCATTAGATATGTGCCGATAAAAGCACACGCTGAAGATAACCCCATACCTATCATTAGATAGGTGTTTTTCAATACGACCATATTGTTTTCCATTACTTTTTAAACTTTTTTGAACTATGTTGTTATTTTTTTGCGAACTTTTCTATTCCTGCAATTCCGAAACAGCCCAATGTAATCCAAACAAATGAATTATATATAAACTCGTTAATTACTAAGTCTTTCCCGAAGTATCCAGTAGTTAAGTCTACTACTGCGAATATAGTCATTACTGCGAATGACATAAACCCTATTACATTCTTTTCATTGATATCATTATTATCTTTAAATATATTACCAAATGCCATAATTTTTCTCCAAATCCATTTCATATCCGTAACTCCTTTGTTGTTTGTTATAAGTATAGTGAATATTAGAATCCACTCATAATTATTTCATCTATTTTTTCCTGAACTTCTTCTCTAGTTGCTGCCATATGGAAGCTAATATCAGCTTGATATCGTTTCTTTTCCTCATCGTACTGAAGTATTAATATTGTAGGTACAACTACTATTTTCCACTTTTGTTGTAATTTAGGTTTTTTAGCTATATCAATGAATTCTATTTCGACTTCTTCTAAATCTTCAATCCATTCTACATCATTAGTACTATTCCACCCAGCGTTAAAATGCATTACTACAACCTGTGCCCCTAAAAGGTTAGTTATTAGTAAAAACATTGGTATTAACAAAAACTTTTTCATAGTTATCCCTTATCTAAGTTTATCTATTTTTTCTTCCAGTCGTTTGAAATCTTCTTTCAACTCTTTAACATCCTCTTGAGTAGTCATAATTGTTTGTCTAATCAATTGGTCTTTCATATCATACTCCATTCGAGTAACATCTGGTGGTGGTGCTACTGGAAGTTCTTTTGCTTCTTCTATATCTGCTTGCAATGCGAACCACATACCAACAATAGTAGCTATTGCAAATGCAATACCACCTAATGTTTGTAAACTAATTTGGATTTTTGATTCTTCGCTTATTTCTTTTGCCATCTTCTTTACCCTTATAATATAATAAAGTTTATACCCATTGAGAAATCGTACCAACTACGATTCCAATACTTATGGTACTTTCCTTCTGTAAATATTCCTAATGATTTTGTGAACCTATATCCAAAAATTAAACCACCTGAATAATCAACCCAATTTCCACCATTGTATTTATGATAACTATATTGTTTATTACTTTTTATATGGTATGGCATCACATTCGCCCAAGAATGTAACCAAAATTCTTTAGTATAATGATAATAATCAAAACCCATTACAAGTGAATACTCAAATTGTTGTGGAAGTAATGCTTTTTCTCTATCTACATAATCTGATAAGATTTGTGGAATTACAACCTGTTCCCATATATCTGTTGAATTTGCTACTACGTTACCATTAGGATTTAGATAAAGGATATTATCTACATCACTAAAATCTACACCATATCCCATCTCTTCAATTGCTAAGTTAGTAAAGTGTATATCACCTGTTTGTAATATCCATTCTGCTAATGGGTCAAATCCATAAGGTTGTGATAATCTTTGAGCTGCTCCAATATTTACTGAGAACTTTCTATTGAATTTGTGTCTGTATCTCTGAGATGCTTCAAAGTAATTGATATCTGCAAATTGGTCTGCTAAGTACTCTACTTTTAAAACATACTTATCAGCGATGTATCTTAGAAAGTGGTCTTGACTAAGGAATGTTTTACCTTGTTGCCTTCTATAATCTAATTCAAATAGGTATTCAAACCCTTTTGATTTACTACCTATCGTTGCCGCATCTGAGAATGAATTCTCTGTACCATTTTTGAATCTGTTTTGAATATTCGGTTCATATCCAAATCTCTGAATCTTTCTGATACCAAATACTGCTGAATAATCATATGGAGTTTTTGATTTAGTTGTTGTTAATCCATTTGTAACAGAGTAAGATGTTACATCTGATATTGAATTGTTACCATTGTATGCTGCATAGAATGTAGAATACTTAAATTCTTTCTTCAGAGTTTTCATAAACTTAGAAGGTGTTTTCTTAACTTTAACTTCTTCCTTTTTTGTTGTAGGAATTGTTACAGTCGTTTGGCTGTACATAACCAATGGTAACATACATAATATTAATAATATGTTTCTCATTTTTTAATCCTCTTTCACTATTTTCTTATTATAAATGTTTCCATCATAATTTACCTGAAGTATATAAATTCCGATAGGTAGATTTCTCATATCAACTTCTGCTCTTTTTTGGTTTTCACCACTTCTTAATTTTCTTCCAGATAAATCAAATAAATCAAATTTAACATTGTTCAAAGATGTTGTTACGTTAAGAACATCTTTTGTTGGATTAGGGTAAACTGCAATCATCTTACCACCTAATTCTGAAATATCTAATGGATACCCATCATAACAATATTGATATAAACTCTGGCAATCAGAATCCCATTCAGTATCACAACAATAACTATCTACATCAATTACCCATGCATAACAAGGATTATTTAACCAATAAGGATTACCTGGTCCACCGATACAACCTGCATCGTATAAACATGCAGTTGAATCAGATACGTTAGCCGTTGGGTCATAGTTGTAAGCTGATACATCTGTACATCCTACTATTGATTCGATACAACTTCCGTTATCAACGTTTGCCAATGGGTCATAGTTTACTGCTGTTGAATCCATACATCCATAAACAAATGGAATACAAGGATTTGTTAAATCTGTTTCAGATACCTGATTTACGTTAGCGTTAGGGTCATAGTTAAATGAATTCGGGTCCATACAACCATAAACAAATGGAATACAAGAACCATTATCAACGTTAGCGTTAGGGTCATAGTTAAATGATGTTGAATCCATGCAACCATAAACAATAGCAATACAAGGGTTTGTTAAATCCGTTTCAGATACTTGATTGGTATTTGCTAATGGATTATAATTTAAAGAAGTCGGGTCCATACATCCGTAAATGAAAGGAACACAACTACCATTATCTACATTTGCGTTCGGGTCGTAATTATATTGAGTTGAATCCATACACCCATATACTATTGGGATACAAGGATTAGATAAATCCGTTGCTGATGTTTGATTTGTGTTTGCTAATGGGTCATAATTTAATGAGTTAACATCCATACACCCATAAATAAATGGTACACAACTTCCATCATCAGTATTTGCTAATGGGTCGAAGTTAAATTGAGTTGAATCCATACAACCATATACTATTGGGATACACGAACCATCATCTGTATTTGCAGTTGAATCATAATTAAATGATGTTGGGTCTGTACAACCATATATGAAAGGAATACAACTACCATCATCTGTATTTGCATTAGGGTCGTAATTAAATTGTGTATCATCAGTACACCCATAAATAAATGGAATACAAGCTCCTGGCGTATTTGCCAATGGGTCGTAATTGTATGAAGTAGAATCCATACAACCTACTACTACAGGAACACAACTTCCATCATCTACGTTTGCGTTTGGATTGTAATTAAATGCTAAAGGATTCATACACCCTTCTACAATTGCAATACAACTTCCATCATCTGTGTTTACATCTACCAACGGGTCTCCAATTGGTTGAATGTAATTAAGTGAAGTTGAATCCATACATCCTAAAATTACAGGAATACATACATCACCAAAGAATGGTTGTGCAGTTGGATTTTGAATCACAGGATATTGTAATGGTCCTGCTGTAAAATAAGGTACATCTACAATCGTATCACCAGTTGGACCTGATAAAGTGTATCCTACTTGATTGATTGTATTTGATGATTGTTGAGTTGTAAATAAGTAAAGTTCTATTGGTTCAAAAATATTTAACTGAACGTTGTTGAATGTAATTGAACTACCATCATTTGGCCCCATCTTATATTGTGGTGATAACCAATTTCCTTGCTTAATACCTAACCAAGTTCCACTCCATCCGTTCGCAGCTCCATCATTAAGTGTTAATGTGTAATCACCCTGCATTATTTCTGATTGATTTGCGTTAGCATCATAATTAAATGCGGTTGAATCTGTACACCCTAATACTCTTGCTGGTCCACAACTACCATCATCAATTGTTGCTGATGAATCATATGTTGTAGAAAATGGATTCATACAACCAGGTATATCAGTTGTTCCACCACCTGTACAAATATCTCCACTATTAAATACGTCTGATTGGAAAGAGTATCCAAAATCTGCAGAACCTACTGAATCTACTAAATCAAATAGTTCTACTCCATCACAATTAAACAATTCAAGGTTTCCATCTACTGAACCACCTGATGATGTACCACCATAACCATCACCATATGAATCTGCTAATGTTATATCTACTAATACATTTGTATCTACACAAATAAATATTTCAATTGGAATACCTGCAGGTGCATTTGATTGATTATAAGTTCCTTGTGGAGCGTAGAATATAGTTCCATTTGGGTCACCAACTACAATTTCATTTTCATTTGGCCAGTTATCAGGAGTATATACTAATTTTAAATATGTTTGGTCTGTTCCACATCCCGTAGGTCCACTAGCTGCACAACTTCCATCATCGATAGTTGCCCAAGGGTTATATGTATTTGATGTAGGGTCTGTACAACCTAAAACATCTCCACAATCATAACAACTTTCCCAACAATATGTAGGTAATGATATTGGTTGATTTTGTACATCTAAAATTCTGTTTGTAAATCCATATTGGTCTAATATGAAACAACTCACCATTGGGTCATTCTGTACGTTTGTTGGTAATTCTTGGTCTGCGAAGTTATCTAACATAAACTTCCAAACTGAAAATCCAGCTGGAAGAGCTATTGTAGTTTCCCAAATACCATTACCATATATATCTACCATTGGGTTTGAATCTGTCCAATTATTAAATGGACCTACTACATACGGTGTTGTGAACGAACCATTATATTGGTTCATATTTAAACTAAAATCTACGTTATATAAACAACTACCATCATCTATAGTGGCATTTGGGTCATAGTTTACTGAATTTGAATCCATACATCCAGCAATTGGTGGTGGACATGCCAATAAGTTAACTATTGTATCGTATTGTGTAAATGCGAAGTTTAAATCTAAATCTAAGATTGTTCCTTGACAATCATTTGTTAGAGTAATGTTTGATAATGTGTTTTGTCCATCAACCCATCCATCTCCGAATGAATCATATAGTGATATTTCTACATCACCTGAATCTGCGTAAATTAATGTTTGATAGAACTCATACGGTACTGCTGGTTGATGATTAACTAATGTATCTCCGGCCTGCGTAATCAGAGTGAATGATTCAGAAGGTCCGTAGAAGTCAAATTGAACCTCTAAGTTGAACCAACTGTTTTGTGCTTTTACTGATTGTACAATTCCTAACATTGGAATCATCAATAACAGAAATTTTAAATAATTTTTCATAGAATATTCCGAAATCTTTTTTAACTGTGTTATTGTGTTATACTATTGTTTCAATAAATAGTAAAAAATAATTAAAAAAAGTGAAATGTAATCTATAAACTGACCAACATATCTAATAGTTCTTGCTGAGGAAACATATCAAACTTATCTTTTCTGGTATTTGTATGAGTCCATAACCCTTTTACCTTACCATAGTAAGCTTTTTCGTTGAATTCGAATCCACCTGCACCTTTTAGTTTTACTTCTTCTACCAAACCACTTCGGATATCAATTCCATCTCTATCTGCTATATAAAGTAACCATAATCTAAGAGATTCTATTTGTTCATCTGAATATCTGTGCCAATCAGAATAACCTTTAAATGGTTTATCTAATGTAACAATTTGTGATTCATGTGCTTTAGTTCCAGCATAAGTTTTACCATTCTTAATGTATCCAAAGTTACAAACTTCAATACCAACTGAATGTGTATGCATATGTTGAGAACCATTTTTACCTAAGTGCCATCCATAATGTCCTTCAGGAAATGCCTGAACCATAACACCATCAAAATCTGTATTGTTTCCTTTAACAGATGGGCCACCTAATACAAATTCGGTTGCTACTGCACCCCTACTATCTCTACCCCACTGGTCTATACAATTGTAAGGATTGTGCCATCCTGCTGTATGATGGATAAAAACGTATTCTTTTTTGGTAATGCCACTTTTATACTCACCTTCAGGTAGGAAGTGTCTATTGATTATGAGTCCGTTTTCCGTTTCATATATCTTTTCCGAATCATCAGTAGTAGCCAAACCCATACAATCCCAAGTGGAAGTACCCACAATACCATCAACAGTAAGGCCGTTGATTTTTTGAAATTCTTTAACTGCGAATTCAGTTCCTTTACCGAATATACCATCTGCTCCTACTTCTAAAAACTCTTGTAATAATTTAACTTCTTTTCCTTTTGAACCTACTTTTAGTAACATCTTAATTCTCCTGTTTTACTATAAATATTAGGAATCTAAATAAACATAATCAGATGGTAGTATCCATTCTGTTCCAAATGGGTCAGTTACCGTAATTTCTTGCTTTTTTTGATTTTCCGATATGACTATCACCCTCTCTCCAACCGGCAGGCATCCCTTGTGATTGTTGAAGGTTTTCTTCATAGTTGTTCTTATTTTTATCATTCTTTTTTGTTATTTTTTGTTTTCCACCATAAAGTTCATCGTACTCATCATAATCATCTACGAAATCACTTAATCTAATCTTGCCCATTTTTGTCCTAAATTTAACGGATAATGTTTAATTTCTCTACTACATCTAAAAATTCAGATGGAGTGTAAGTTTTATTTTTTTCATCTTTTATTTTTATTTCTTCAATTGTATCAGGATATTTGTTTACTAATCTTTCTAAAATCTCATAACCTTGGTCAGCCCAAAAGTTTTTAAATGAGGATTCACCTAATACATTTGTTGAATATTGAACACCTTCTTCGGTGTCATCTGGAAGTAGTATATAATACATCATAGTGAATATAACTATACTACTTTCTACAAATTAATTTATGAGTGTATGTTTTTACACTATTCACCTTTATACTGAATATATCCAATTCAAACTCACCAACCTCAATTTCATTAGACTCAAGTATAGCAGATATCTGTTGAATTGCATTGAAAGAATTTTGTGTAAATTTATTTCCATCGAATACAATTTGTATATCATTTGATACATTTTGATTGATTCTTTCGTTCAAATCTATTTTAGTATCAGGTTGTTCTTTTTTGATATATTCATCGATTTCAGTTTGTGGAATAGATATATTAATATTATCACACCAAGGTTCTAATAATTCTAGTAATTGAGCATTTCCATTCTCTATTATAAACTGAATGTTGTACTTTGGTGGTACGATTGGTTTCATCAATGAATCATGCTTACACATATGCCCCCACTTTCTAATGAAGTTACGAGTTGAACGTTGATTCTGAGTTAACCACTCATCAGTTTCTCTATTCTTCATAAACACTTCACCATTTGGATTTCTTTGAGCTCCATCTGCGAATCTACTACCTCTACAGGTCATATGATATACACACCCACCCCAAGTCTGAATAAACTTATACCCATTCAAATGAAATCGATTAAAGATATCAGTATCTTCTTTTGATTGTGGTGCGAATAATGGGTCATGTCCATTAATTGATGTGAAATCTTCTTTGAATATAAACCAAGGAGCAAAGATTCCTTCAGTTTGTTTGGTTGCTTGATTCATTTGTACATCTTTAAACCAATCTAATAATTCTTCTTCTTTGAACTCTTCAGGTTCGATTCCAAAATCCATCAACATTTTCTCAGGTCCATCAGGATGTAATGGTGGTTCGATTCTTGTCAACGATACAACACTTAGAGGTTTAATGTGTTTTATTACAAAATCTAATGCTTTTGGCATCAAATACATATCTGCATGATATATCCCTACAATCGGAGTATCAGCTATCTCAACCAACTCATCATATAGAATCGTATGTCCTAATCTCTTAGGTCCTTCGTTTCTAATTGCTTTGAAGTTTGGGTCTTTTACCATCATCTCCTCACACCACTCCCAAGTTCCATCGTTACTGAAATCATCAGCAACACATATTGTTGGTTCGGGCCCACCATTCTTTCTGATTGAATCGTAAGACCACTTTAGGTATTTTAAATTGTTTCTACTCGGTTGAATGAAACTTATATCTTTTTTACTTATCATAACTTATGTATTTTTATTTTATTATCATTTGATAGTTGTTGTATTATATCACGTTCACTATTAAAATCATGTCCTAAATCATTAGCTGCTAATGGAACTTTTTCAAAATAATGGTAATCGTAACCATCTTCCCAAAATGTAAACCCATACATACTTATATTACTGAATTTAGATAGTAATAACATTAACATTACAAATCCAGCAGTTGGTTCTTGACCAGGAGTATATTTTGATACTTCCATTATAAATTGGGGATTTATAAAGAACAAATTATGTTTGTTTACGTTATTAAAAACACCTAACATAAATTCATCAACATTCCAAGTCTTACATATAATATCTTGAGCTGGAAGTGTTGGTAGGAATTTTGAGTTTGCTGTTGGGTTTCTTTCTACTTTAGTTGTGCCACCAAAACAATGCCCATTCACCAATCTAATAGTTGTTTTACTACCTACATAGTTCTCATAACCATCTGTTGGTGCGTGGTTGAATCGAACAACAACATCATAATCATCTATTTCAACACCCCATTCTTTTGTTTTCATTAATCCACTATTACCAACTAAACATACTTTTGATGTAGATGGTAGGTTAAACATCTCAGGATATGTAGATGTTAAAAATGGATTAAGTGTAGTATTATTAATATCTATTTTCATCTTTTCAAATCCCCTCTTAATTTCATCAGAGCTGGTTTTTCTGATTCCAACACATACTTTTCAGAAGTACCCATAGCTTGTTTAACTTGTTCGATATATTTTAGTATGTATTGAACACCTTGTAATTCCAATGAACCCGGATGGTCTGTACCTTTCATACTTCTACTTAATGTATAATGTCTTTCAATAATACGAGAACCCATCATATATGCCGCAATATCAGGAGCAACACCACCGTGATGTCCACTAAACCCAACACTATTTACAATACCCTCATATCGTTTTTGATACATTGGAATTACATTCAGATTTAGTTCATTTTCTGGAGTAGGATATGTGCTGGTACATTGTAATAAGTGTAACTCATCGTTGTTCTTTAGTATTTCAACTGCTCTATCAACATCATCAATATTTGACATTCCAGTACTTAGAATAGTTGGTAACTTAGTATCTGCTACTGCCCTAAGTAGTTCTAAATCAGCAGTACGTTGTGATGCAATCTTTAACCCAGTCGTACCAATTTCCTGTAAGAAATCTAAACTCGGTTTATCGGTAAACGAACTAATAAAATCAAATCCTGCTGATTCTACATAGTTTTTAAACTCAATAAAATCATCTTTAGATAACTCTAATACTTTTCTGTGTTCATAGTATGTTCTACCAAATGAATTAGGATTATCATAAATCATTTCTTTTTGTTCATCGGATAAACATACATCTATATCACGTTTAGCCGTTTTGATACAAGAAACGGGAAGTCCTTTTAGACTATCCACCATCTTTTTTGCTATGTTAATATCACCTTGATGATTTTGTCCTATTTCTGCTATAAAATATACAGGATGTTGGTTGTTAATTTTCATAATAAATCTTTTTTATAGTGTATTTCTTTTCCATTTGTTATAACTCCACCTAAATAATAAGATACATCTCTATTACTTTGGAGTATTTCTTTATCTAATATCATCAAACCATTCTCAACACCATCAGTACCAAATCCTCGTACTTCTTTTAATTTGTGTTTAATCATAGTATCGATTCCATTATCAATATCTGATGTTTGATTTCCTGGACAATTAGCCATTAATGATACCACAATATCATATTCAATATCTAAATTATAATATCCATATCTAAGTATCGTTATAAGTTTATCTTCATCACGCGTTGCGTTTTTAGCTCTCCAAATAACCCCAATACCATTTTCATCACAATATGATTTAATAAACTTAGAATCCGTAATAACATACACCTCATCAACCATATTTGAATCAAGCATTGGTTGTACTGAATTCATAAACATAGGTACTTCATTTACCATATGAATATTTTTGTTTGGGAATCTATTCGAATTCTCTTTGGCCGCTACTAATCCTACAACTCTCATATATTTTTATTTATGTGTTCTATAAATTTGTGAAATTGTTCCATAGTTTTAATATCAGCTGTTAATGTATAATGACCTTCAGGATTTTTCCACTCTACATCACCATAATGGGCTGGAAGTCTATTGGATAGGTTATCGCAATTAATCAATTTACCATCAAAAACTTGGTTATGTCTTTCATATAATTTTTCAAAATGGGGAATTAATTTTTTTAAAGCAAATCGTTCACTCAACAATTCATCATATTTTTTCCCTTTATCTTTGAAATATTTGTAATTATTTATTGCTTTTTCAAGAGCAACACTAACTTTATCATAAGATTCAAAAGATATACTATTTGTATCATCTAAATAATCTTTTAGAGGGCCTCTATGGTCTTTGAGATATACCACATCACACCCCGTAAGTAATGCTTCATGTACAACCCTACACCCACCTTCTGAATCAGAACCAATGTATAAAATCTTAGAATTATTATAAAACCAATTAATAGTTTTTGGAGAAACACCCAAATACCCCAACTCATCAGATAACCTAAGCATAGTTATATTTTTACGTTCTTCAACGTTAAATAATTTTTCGTATAATCTTACAATATCAACATCAGCGTTTTCTGTAGTTTCGTGGAGTGATGTAGGCATAACTAATAGACAGTTTGGATATATTTTTTTATCGTTTAACTCTCTAATAGCATGTAACAAACTAGGTACGTTTTTCCATTTAGCTACTCTACTTACTGTTATTATATCAAATGTTTTATCTTTAATATTTAAGTCTTTAAAATCATCTAATATAAAGTTTCTATCTAATAATTCTATATTTTGAGTATTACCATTATCAGGAAAAGTTATAGCATTTGGACTTGTAAATGCAAAATCAACAATCGGCGGCATTTGTATATTACCAAAATAAATTCCTTGATTCCATCCTAAGAAAAAGTATTTTTTCAAATCTTGAAGGGTAGGAAGTGCGGTTTCCAATAAACCAGGCCATTCTTTGTGAGTAAACACAATGATTCCTTTGTTAGATTCAGTTGGATATTTAAAAATATGTGCCATTATATATAATTTTTACCCCACTTATCTTCACTCATCTGAATTCGTTGTGGGTGATTCTCAAAATAGTAATTAGTATAAGTGTATCTAGAACCAGATTGAATATTTAATCCTCTATGAATAAATGATGTATCAACAAATATTATAGTTCCCTTTTTACCAATTACTTTGAATGGTTCTATATTATTTTCTTTACAAAATTCATCAACTATAGAATCATCATATCTAGTTGCCTTTCCGATACCATCTCTTGTCTGTAAATCAAACTGATTAGATAGTGGTAAAAATGAAAATGGACCTGATTCTTCGGATACATCTGTAAGATACACAATTGTTTTGATTTGTTTACCTCTGTTATCTCTGTGCCATCCCCCACCACTATTGGTAGTTTGATTTGGATTATGTTGAACCTTACCCCCTAATACAAAATGGCTTACTATCGGATGCCCAAAATACTCTGTACCAACATCTAATAAAAAATCATCATCTGCAAATTGTTTAGCAGTATCGTATTGGTTTTCCATTTTGAATACTCTAAAATCACCTGATGTTCCTTCTGATGTTTGGGATTGTACTTTATCTTTATATGTTACTAAGGAATCCTCTATATGAGATACTGCGTTATCACACCAATCTGATGGGAAGTAATCTTCTATTACACAAATACCTACTTTATTTAAACTATCTACTATTTCTTTTTTCATATTTCTTCAATTCTTTTTGTTTTATCACAAATTAACAAATCATATGCTGGTTTATAACCAACACTTAAATGGTGATATTTACATCCCCATATCGATAATTGTTCTTGTGTTACTTTGAACCAGTTAAAACCAGTAACAGTACCTCTCGCTGTCCAATACGTTATCTCATTACCTTCATCGTATAACTTATTTATTTTAGCTATATTATCTCTGATAGGTAGTGCCTTTGGATACTCACGTATTCCTTCATAGAAACATATCGTTTCATCGATATCTACATAAATTTTCATAATGTATCGTAGTATTCGTTTTGCTTCTCTTGTCTTTTGATTTCTTTTGGATGATACAATGCTAAATCCTCATCCATTGGTAGATGTGATATTGTTTTATACCCTTCTAATACTTCGTGCACTTTGTTCTTCCACCTAATTGTATCTGATTTCTTATATAACCTATATTGCATATCGGGCCAATTAACCCAACCTTTATCATCTACATTCCATCCCCACTTTTTGATATGTTCATCAGTTAATCCTTCAACTGTATTTACTCTTGGAACTAATACAACATCAACGACTGTAGTGTTCTTCGTTAAGATATCATGTAAATTCTCTATAAGTATCTCATTTGGAATCTCATCTGCATCGATTTGGAATATCCAATCACCACTACATAAATCTGTAAGTTTGTTTTTCCAATTAGCGAAGTGTCCATCGAACTCTCCTTTATGCCAACTGAATTCACCATTGATTGATTTTGCTCTTAGGAATGTTTCTATTGATTTAGAACCATTTTTTGAATCGTATAGAACTACGATTTCATCTTCATGTCTTTTGTGTTCTAAAAGGAATGGTATGAGTTTTTGTATTTCTACAAACTCATTACATACTGTTATTGCGTAACTTATTTTCATAATGTTTTATTATTGATACTAATATACAAAAAAATGTCCTAATAAACAAACAATTTAATACTTTTGTTTTAGAGCGACCTCACTATCACAGCTAACCATCTGATTATCAGTTAGTTACATCGGTATTATCTTTACGTTCTCTAGCTTCCTCTTCTAATTGTTTTCTTCTTACTTTTCTATCTGCTACCTTATCAAACTTACCCCAATCATAATTTACTGATTGAATAGACTGTATATCTAATAGATTAAACGTTCTGTATGAACTTTTTAATGGTTTTGATGTTTTTATCTCTGATGTATAGAATACTTTAGATGCTTCTGTAATCTGAATCTTAGCTAAATCTAATTTTCTTACTTTAGAGCTAGTTGATACTACCTCATTATACACTTTTGCGAATTCCAAAAACTTCTGTGGTGGTATGTTATCTAAAGATAATCCATGTAGTTTACCTTCAGTTGAATTAGGCCATTTTGGTTGAAGAACCAAAACCAAATACAATTTGGGAGCTTTGTTTTGTGATTTATATTTTATTTTAACCACCATACCCCGCTCCATTTTAGATTTACTAATTGTAGTAGGGTCTGCTGTTTTTCTTAGATGTGTATTGTAAAATGCCACTATTTAACTTTCTTTAATTTAGGTAACTCTATACTTTGAGCTTTCTTTTTTAATTTAGGTAACTCCAATCCAACCTGTGTTGGTGATACTTTAGATTCATCTGCTTCTTTAAGTTGCTCACTTAACAAATCTCTCATATGTTCCCAAGTAAACCTATCTTTTGTGTACTGTCGGTGTTTGCGAGATTTAGTTAAATACTTCTTATAATTATCAAATATATCACGCATAGTGCCACCAGCTAAAGAATAATCTATTTGAAACCATTTAGCTTCTTTTAGAAGGAACTTATCTGCTGCTGATTCGTGTACGTTAGTTAACGTTCCGCCAATAGTTGTTACCATATCTTTATTTAAAAAATCAACATGCCCACTCCAAGCTGATACCACCATTGGTTTACCACTAATAGTTGCTTCCAATAAAGGTCTACCAAATCCCTCACCTCTCGTAAATGAAACATGTGCTTTTACCTTTGGATGATTGTACAATGCGTTCATTTCCCAATCGGTTAAATCTGAATTTAATAGGTAAATATCTGTCTCTTATACACATCTCCGAGCCCACGAGACTAGGCATGATCTC
>OJGP01000041.1_pt1 | contig 27788 bp, 27 predicted proteins | sample 1594701 | NCBI WGS metagenome assembly OJGP01 (sample SAMN05416863, study PRJEB24817) | seawater metagenome | isolation source: Sea water | place: Canada:Atlantic | collected 2013-11 | reverse complement strand
CCTAGTCTCGTGGGCTCGGAGATGTGTATAAGAGACAGACATAACCTCTGATGCGTATTTCTTAGCACCTTCAAGCGCTCCTGAAATTCCAGCCTTATCTAATCGTTTAGCGATTTCTTCAGCTCGACCAATACGGTACTGTCGCATTGTTGTTAGACCATTTTGTAAGGCAGGGTGGTTCACATCGATATTTAAACCAACAATATGGATGGTTGTTCCGCCCCATGTAACTGATATTTCTACGCCAGCAAGCAGGGTTAAATCAGTCCCCTGTGCTGCATGTGATGCTTCAGCAATGCCTTCGGTACCGTCATGATCAGTCAATGCCAGTATATCTACACCCTGCTCGATAGCGCGGCTCACTAATTCAGTGGGGCTTAAGGAGCCATCAGAGGCTGTTGAGTGGCAATGTAGGTCATAACAAGTCATTCATGCTATTTTACGTTAAAATAGCTGCCATTACTTTTTTACTTAAAGAAACCCATGAAAATATTTTTTGATTTTTTACCCATCGTACTCTTTTTTATCGCCTATAAATTTGGCGGAGGTATCTATCACTGGGATGGTCAAGAATATGATGTGAAGGGTATTTATGCTGCCACTGCAGTTATGATTGTGGCGTCTATTCTTCAAGTTACAATTACCTGGTTATTAACGAAGAAAGTTGAAAAGTCTCATTTGATAACGCTGGTACTTGTTGTTGTCCTTGGTGGTGCTACCTTATGGCTACAAAACCCTGACTTTATTAAATGGAAACCAACAGCTGTAAACTGGTTATTTGCACTCGCTTTCATCGGCGCCCAATTATTTACTGATAAATCATTGCTTGAACGTATGATGGCTGAACACATTCAATTACCAGTCGCTGTCTGGAAACGATTAAATATTGCTTGGGTATTATTTTTTGTCATTTCGGGCTTAGCTAATTTATATGTCGCCTTTAACTTCCCAGAAGAAACATGGGTCAACTTTAAATTATTTGGTTTACTTGGACTCACCATCGTATTCATCATCGGTCAGTCTGTATATTTATCAAAATATATTACTGAAGTTACACCACCAGCTGAGGACCAAAAATAATGTTATATGCCATTATCAGTGAAGATATTGCCGATAGCTTAAGTCGCCGAAAAGAAGCAAGACCAGCACACCTAGAACGTTTAACAGACTTACAGCAACAAGGTCGCTTAATATTAGCTGGTCCACACCCCGCGATTGATAGTGATGACCCTGCTGATGCTGGTTTCACAGGCAGTTTGGTGGTGGCCGAATTTAACGACTTGGCTCAGGCCCAAACGTGGGCAGATGCAGACCCTTATATTGAAGCCGGTGTTTACGCTAAGGTTATCGTTAAACCATTTAAAAAAGTATTGCCATGAGCAACACCATTAACAAACTGGAACACGCAATGGCAAGCTTAAACCCTAGCCATCTTTCTATCCAAGATGACAGTGCACTGCATGCTGGTCATGCGGGCAATACGGGGGGAGGTCATTACACTCTGACAATTGTAAGTGATGTGTTTGATGGTTTAATGCTGATAAAGCGGCATCGTTTAGTCAATGAAGCAGCCAAAGACTTATTTGCCTCAGACATTCATGCTTTGAGTATTATCGCTAAAACACCTGCTGAGTTTGACAAGCTTTAAGACATCTAATGGCCGATAATTCTAATTCAAAAAACGAGCAGTTTTTACAGAAATTAGAGCATCAACGGCTCAGTAAAACCTGTAACCGTGCGATTGATTTACGCGGTAGGGTCACTGGCGAATGCCAAGCTTATACATTTGGCGACAAAACACATTATTTAGACGACCGTGGTTATTTACTTGCCAAACAATTATTGGCTCGTTTTAAAGGTAAATATACTATTGGGGTCTATGAGTCAGTCTTAAAAGTTGTAAAAACGCTCAATGAAAAACAGCAAGCAGAAGCTGAGACCCAGCCCAAGGCAGGAAACTCCATTCTATCTAACGATGCTGAGCAACCTCAACTTATCTCTTTTGATCAGCGAGTAAGCAGGCAAGAAGCTCGTATCGTGTTTGCAACACCGATTAAAATAGTCTTAGCCGATATGCTCTATCATGGCTCAACCATTGATATCACCACTAGCGCTATCCGCATCACACTAAAACGTTCTTATACCCTTGAACAAGGTGCCGAAGTATCCATTAGCTTTCCAGACTTTAATGCCACTGCTAATACAGAATTACTATCAAATATTCCTTATAAAATTAGTCGTATAAAGCATGATGAAACACATACACAGGCTATTTTAATTCGTCATCATAGTGATGACTTGGCTATTAGTAAATGGCTTGACGAATGGACAGAAAAACATAATATTGCAGCCTATCATGACCTTGATAGTAAGATGGTTAACCTTATTAATCGATATTACCTTCGCTTATATTCCCATTCACTCAATTCAGTATTACTCTGGTTGGGTAAGCCAGTTGATTCAGACCCGATAAAAGCATTTCACCTCATGCCTAGAAGCGAAACTATTTTATTGCCTTTATTAGACGACAATAATCAACTCGATTTTAGCCTAATGCCTCTCCATACTCTCATGGCTAGGGGTGAAGATATGGTAGTGGTTATCACTAAAATAGAAGCCAGACCTCATAGCCTTGCTGTTGCACGTTCTGACACACAGTTAGTAGCAAAGGCATTAAATTGGGCCCAAAAGAATAGTGGCACTGTCTTACTGCTCCACACTCAGAGCTGTAAAATAGACGTTTCTGATTTCGAAGAACAAATCAATGCCATCTCAAGACGTGATCAACAAGCAGGAGTCAACTTAACAGCACGTCTTACTGATATTTCTCTTTGTGTCTCCGTTTCAGATATTTCAAGCAGCTGTCACAATACTGAATCCGTCGCCACATTTACTGATGTTGAACTAAAACGAGCCACAGTGACAGAACAAACAACTTTCTCTGTTCCCGAACCAAAAGCACTGGCACATTATTTTACACACCATGAACCACGTTTTTATATCCGCACTGCGATAACAGTTCATATCAATGGCGAGAAGTTCAAACTCACCAGTATCGATGCCTCTACAACGGGATTGTCTTTTACCCCACCAGAGAACCTCTCGTTACGAAAAGAAATGCATGTGCTGGTTGATTTTGATCGTTGGCAGACTCAAACCAAAAAAGTGACCTTGACGAAGATCCCATACATTATAAAAAATGAGTACCATTTATTTAGCCAATCAACAGTAGGTTTGGAGCGTAATACACTAAGTTGCACCAAACAAACCAATGACTTCTTTACTGATATCATTGAAAAAAATAAAGATGCTTTAGCTAAAAATAATCAAGATATCGTTACACCCAAAGAAAGCCATATTTTTAGCACGCTGCTAAGTCAATCTCTATCCAGCATCCCTATCTATTTTGGCATGACAGATGACAATAAACGTATTGTACAAGCCGTTGCATCAACTCAAAATAACCGTGTTGATGAAAAACCACAGTTGTGGCAAGCGCTCACTAATATAACCGCCTTATTATCTGAAACATTAAAAGATCTTTCACTTAATGATAGTGCTAAGTTTGGCTTATATTGTTACCAAGCTAAAACTAATAATGGCGATTGGGTTATTAACTCTGATTTAGAACTAAAATCTGCAGCAGAAAAGGCTGTGTTTATAAACCGAGCCTTAGCACATAAAGAGCACGTATTCTTTCAATGCTCAATAATGCCATTGCCCGTTAATGCTCTCAATCAAGAGCAGGATTTAACAGAGCAACTCGCTGAATTACGTCATCATAGCCCTCATAAGGTCAAAATAATAAAGAGCGTTCTTCAAAACTTATTTGCTGTTGGTGATCTTAAAGATATAACCGATATTATCAAGGCAGCTTATTAAAGCTGCTAACCTGCAATCATCATATTATCGATCCATACCGAACCCGTTCGAGTATTTCCTTTACACTCAACATCACTACCTACTGCTTGAATACCTAGGAACATATCTCGTAAATTACTGGCGATAGTGAATTCATCAATAGGATATTGAATTACACCTTTTTCAACCCAGAAACCGGCTGCGCCTTGAGAATAATCACCGGTCACAATATTTACACCCATTCCCATGGTTTCTGTGACAAGTACACCTGTGCCCATTTCTTTTAGTATGTCAGCAAAACCAAGTGTACCTGTTTCAATAGTAAGGTTATGTACGCCACCACTATTTCCTGTGGTAGCCATATTCAATTTACGTGCTGAATAGCTATCAAGCACATACCCTTGCAACACACCATCGCGAACAATATCACGTGCTTTTGTCGCTACGCCCTCGCCATCAAAGGCTGCACTGCCTAATGCCTTTAATAAGTAGGGTTGCTCATGGATATGCATAAAATCAGGAAAAATTTGCTTACCTAAGTGGTCGTCTAAAAAAGTAGATTTTTTATACAAAGCACGCCCACTGATTGCGCCAATTAATTGCCCAAATAGTGATGGTGCAACTTCTGCTGCAAACACAACAGGAGAATTACCCGTTGGAACCACTTTGGCATTTAGTCGACGTAATGTTCTATCTGCTGCGCGTCGTCCAATATCAATAGCAGAAGCCAAGTCATTGGCATCTCGTGCTACGTCATACCAATAATCACGCTGCATGCCCTCATTGTCATCATTAGCAATTAAAGTACTTGAAATACTATGTCTAGTGCTTTTTGAATTACCTATGAACCCATGACTATTTGCATACACTCGGCCTCCTTGATGACTCGATACACTAGCACCTTCAGAATTGGTAATTTTCTTATCTAGGTCGAAGCCTGCTTGTTCACACTCAGTGGCAATTTCAATGGCTTTATCTGCCTCAAGATCCCACGGATGATAAGCGGATAAATCAGGAAACTCTGTTGCCATCAGTTTCGCATCAGCCAATCCAGCAAATTCATCGGCTTGTGTATGTTTGGCGATACCGCAAGCGGCTGCCACCGTATCAGCGATAGCTTCTGGTCTAAAGTCTGATGTACTCGCTGATGCTTTGGTTTGACCAAAATAAACGGTAATACCTAAGCCTTTGTCATTATTGTGCTCAAGTGTTTCGATATCACCTTGTCGAACAGTCACTGACACACCACTACTATGACTGACTCCGACTTCGGCAGCTGTTGCACCTTGTTGTTTTGCTTGTTCTAGTGCGATTTCAGCAGCCTGTTCAAGTTGTGCTTTATTCATTTTAATCGTTAACCTTTTTGCATACAGGACAAGTAGGATCTTGTCGTAATTTTATTTCACGCCATGTCATCGATAAGGCATCATGAATCATTAATCGCTCAGAGAGTGGCTCGCCTACCCCAGCTAATAACTTAAGCGTTTCCACCGCTTGCATACTACCAATTATTCCTAATAATGGTGATAAAACACCAGACTCAGAACAAGTTTGTTGTAACTCTCCATTATCTTCATATACACAGCGATAACATGCACTGCCTTCTTGCCTTGAATCATACACGGTAACTTGACCTTCCATGCGGATTGCTGCGCCTGAAACCAAGGGTGTTTTGCAGGCTTGAGTGACCTCATTTAATAAAAAACGGCTGGCAAAATTATCACTACAATCAACAACGACATCAGCTTTATTTACTTCGACAGTTAACGCATCGCGATCTAATCGATTCGTTTTCACCTTAACCTGACAGGCACTATTAAGATCGCTAATAGCTTCTGCAGCAGATTCAACTTTCAGGCGCCCAAGATCATCCTCACCATGAATAATTTGTCGTTGTAAATTAGAGACTTCAACCTCATCATCATCCACCAGCGTTAAGTGACCGACGCCTGCAGCGGCTAAATACATTGCAACTGGGGAGCCTAGCCCACCTAGCCCGATAATTAATACCCGTCCTTCCAAAAATTTCATCTGCCCGTCAATATCGATCTGAGGCAATAAAACTTGTCGACTATAACGTAATAATTGATCGTCGTTCATTCATATATTCCAAAATATAAATTATGTCTCATGCTGGGAATTGCCCAATAACAACCCGATCATTACCACCAAAATCTTGCTCAGATTTCACGGCAACAAAGCTCGCTTGTTCAAATAACTGAATAACCTGCTGTGCTTGATGGTAACCATGTTCAATCATTAACCAGCCTAAGGGTCTCAAACAATATTTTGCTTGAGCAATTATTTTTCGAATATCATCTAAACCATCAGCACCCGACGTCAATGCAGTTATTGGCTCAAACCGTACATCGCCTTCTAATAAATGCGGGTCATCTTGTTCAATATAGGGCGGGTTACTAACAATCATATCTAGGCTTTTCTCTGCAATAGCTTCTAACCAACTTCCTTGCAAAAAAAAGACCTTGTTTACATTATTATTTACAGCATTCACTTTAGCGACCAAAAGTGCTGGAAAAGAATAATCCATGGCAATAAAAGTATTATTCGGTTTTTCTATCGCCAATGATAAAGCAATAGCACCGGAGCCCGTTCCTAAGTCGGCAATGCACATATCATCAGATATTTTAGCTATGGCTAATGACACTAATAATTCCGTATCAGGTCGTGGAATCAAAGTATCGTTAGTCACTTTTAAATCCAAAGACCAAAAGCCTCTTTGCCCTGTCAAATGAGCGACAGGATGCCCATGTTGACGTTGTTCAATCAGCCTTACAAATTCCTTATTTTGCTCTAATGTTAAGACTTTATCTTGCCATGTATGCAAATAGACCGTTGTACGTTTTAAGACATGACAAAGTAATACTTGGCTATCAATTTCAGGGCTTTCCATTACTGCGAGTCCATCACGGCCATATTTCAAAGCATCAGCGATATTCATTGCTTATTTAAAGTCTTAAAAAGATTTCATTAAGCACAACAGCAAGTAAACCAGTTACCACTAAACCTAAAGCAATCGTAATAGCTTTCAGCCTTGTAAGCTGTAGTTTTACCTGAGTTAAGGCATCATTGCTATCACTATCCGTCTCTTCTTGTTCAGAAAATCGTTTTCTTATTTCACTGCCAATCATTGGTTGCACTACAGTCGGTGTATAGCTATGAAGCGAACTATTCACTATTTGTTCAACCTGGATCTTTGTTAATGTCTCTGTACTATCCACTCGCTGGGTATCAGTAAGATCTGACACAATAGGTGTAATTAATGACTTCAAATTGGTATTTAAATGCTCATTAACTATGCGGGGAATATGAAGTTCTAATTGAGCGTTTAACTGCGAACCTAATTCTTCTTCTTGATCCGTTAACCACTCTTCACCTTCTTGAGCTAAGAAGTCACTCACTTGTTTCGGTAAATTAGCTTCTCCAACAATCTGCTGAATTGTCGTTGCCGCTATCCGTGAAACATTTTCCTCAGCTGCAAGCTTACATGCTTCAGCAACTGCGCCTTCAATATTACTTGAAGCGTTCTCAGTGCGAACAGACTCAGTCTGCGCTGCTAATTGCCTTTGAATATTGTCTATTTTTGCATTAACTTGTTCGGCAACAATCCTATTAGTCGTTTCTTCAGCGATTTGACGGCTTTTTATTTCTAACTGCTCAGTCAATTGTTTTTCAATTTCTGTGCGAGCCTTAATCATAAAGGCAGCTTGCTCAAATGCTGCAACAGGTTCTTCTTCGATATGCTGAGAAACCACATTAACATTTGCAATTATTTCGGCTAAGGCTTGTGCTACTGGAGGTTTGGTTAATGCTGTTATAGCTCCTGCTGCTAGTGCTTTTTGTCTATCTTCTTCGGTATCATTTCCTGTACACATAACGACAGGGATTCTACTCAACTTTGAGTTTTCTTTTAGCTTTCTTGTTGCAGTTAAGCCATCCATGCCATCCATCATCACATCCATGAAAATAATGTCAGGATTAGTATTAATGGACTCCAAATAATTTAGGACTTCCTCTCCACTACCAAATTCGATTACTTCAAAGTTATCGGCGAGGAGTAATTTTTTTAATGTCATTCGTGCGACACGAGAATCATCCACTACAATCGCTGTTTTTTGCATTTTGTTCACCTTAAAATAACTGTATATATATCATAAACTATCAAAGAAAATGACAATTTAAGATACACGATATGCATCTAAGTTTATGTCCGTCACATGCTGTCCAAGCATAATAATTTCCCCTTGATAACGTCGCTCCATATCACTAGAGAACTCAAAGAAATAAGTTCGTTGAAACTGAACTCGGCCACGTTTATTTCTTTTCAAGCGTAGTTTTTTCCAGCCAACTGTATCATTTAAAAAGACTAAATCAGCCTGTTCACAGCTTTGCTGTGCTGCTTTAATGGCCCGCTCTGCGGCGCCACGACCATCCCACCAAAACCAAGCAAGACCGCAAAGTAACAAAACTGTAAAACCATTATCAATCAACCTAAATCACCCCATAGCGCTTGAACAACGGCTAAAGCTGCCACCGTAGCAGTTTCTGTCCTTAAAATCCTTGGCCCAAAACGAATAGACTGAAAATCGGCCTTATTTGCTTGCGCAATTTCTTGTTCACTAAAGCCACCTTCTGGCCCAATTAATAATGCAAGATCATCTTGTTTTTCTACACTGGTAAAGCCTGCTCTTGCTAGCGGCTCTAAAACCAGTTTGCATTGTGCATCACATGTTAATAAGGCGTCATCTAATAACATCACATTTGTTAATTCGGGCACAAAACTACGACCACTTTGTTCACAAGCACTGACTATGACACCTTGCCAATGACTTAAACGCTTATCTGCACGGCCATTCGATAGTTGTACATTACAGCGTTCTGTGACGACAGGAATCACACGTGTCACGCCCAGCTCAACGGCTTTTTGCAGGGCATAGTCCATTCTTTCACCCCGTGAAACCCCTTGCAATAAGGTAATCGTTAATGGAGATTCATTGCCAATATCAATTCGTTTACCAACTTGAACCTGTGAGTCACGTTTAGATACCTCAATAAGATCGGCTTCACATTCAAATCCTTGACCATCAAACAAGCGAATCTGGTCACCTCTTTTTAGTCTTAACACCTGAATTGCATGGCGGTGTGCAGCGGCTGGTAAAGTAAAAACTTGAGCATCAGGTTTGAGTTCGGGACAATAAAATCGAGTAATTCGCATATAAAAATAAACAGATAGATTAATATTGGGATCAGTTTACATGGTGTAACATCATGTTTGAAGGATAACCTCTCCATGTTGGACTATACGCCACGATGAATATTGATATTGAATTGCTGAAAAAAATTATTATTACGGCGGCTAAAACTGAGGTTTTACCTCGCTTTAATGCTATAGAACGTGCCTATAAACCAGATGGAAGTGTTGTCACTGAAGCTGATTTATTAATACAAAATAGAATTGAGTCTGAACTAAAACAACATTATCCTGATATTGTCTTGTTGGGTGAAGAAATGACATCTGAAGAACAGCAAAGTTTATTAGCATCGAATAAACCGCTGTGGTGTTTAGATCCTATTGATGGCACAAGTAATTTTGCCGCAGGCATGCCTTATTTTTCAGTTTCTCTAGCATTAATAAGTGAAGGGGAATCCATTCTTGGTTTAGTTTATGATCCTGTACGAGATGAATGCTTTTCTGCTCAATTGGGCCAAGGTGCTTATTTAAACGATCAAAAACTTGTGACGAAGCAATCGGGTTTATCGCTCAAGCAATCAATTGCATTGATTGATTTCAAACGCCTCTCTGCTCCCCTAGCAACGCAACTTGTCACTAATAGGCCATACGCTTCACAGCGTAGTTTAGGCTCGATAGCATTGGAATTATGTTGGGTTGCTGCAGGTCGTGGACATATCTATTTGCATGCTAAGCAACATCTCTGGGATTATGCGGCGGCACAATTAATATTAAATGAAGCAGGCGCATACAGCTGTTCATTGGAAGGAAATCATCTTGATTGTTCTAGTCTAAAACCACAATCAACCGTTGCCGCTTTAGATCATGAGCTATTCACGCAATGGCGTGAATACCTAGCTGTTCCTCAACAATAATGACTCGTGAATTTATTCATCCAGACTGGCCTGCACCTAATAATATTCAGGCGCTTTCAACCACTCGAAATGGTGGTTTTAGTCAAGACCCATTCGATAGCCTTAACTTAGGGTCGCATGTGGGTGATAGTTTGAGTACCGTCCTGAAAAATCGTCACTCACTATTAGATCAAGCATCGCTACCTGAATTGCCGCGCTGGCTAAATCAAGTTCATGGCTCACAACTCATCTCAGCGAATGATTGGCAAGGTAATGATACTGCGGATGCCATCGTGAGTTCACAGCCTGATCAAGTCTGTGCGGTTATGACGGCAGACTGCTTACCCATCTTATTATGTAACACTAAAAGCGATCACATTGCCGCAATTCATGCTGGCTGGCGAGGTTTATCCTCAGGCATTTTAGAAAACACACTACAACAGTTTAAATGTGAGCCGAATGAAGTACTAGCTTGGCTTGGCCCTGCTATTGGCCCAGATGAATTTGAAGTGGGCCATGATGTCGTTAAAGCTTTTACTCATAGCTCCTCCCTTGCCCACAAAGCTTTCAAGCAAATAGACGAATCACATTACCTTGCTGATATATATTTGCTTGCAAGGCAAAAATTAATAGCCCACGGTACACATGCTATTTTTGGTGGTGAGCACTGTACAGTCTCTGAACCTGAACATTTCTTCTCATACCGTCGTGATGGAATCACAGGCAGAATGGCATCAATGATCTGGATTGCACATAAATAAGGTATGATCACGCTATTAATTTGCCCTAGATTGGCTCTAACAGGAACACGATGGAACTATTATTTTGGATTATCGGCTTTAGCCTGATTGGTGGACTACTGAGTGTCATCCTTGCCTCAAGCTTTTTATTATTATCTGAAAGAGCAAGAAATGTTGCTGTCCCCCACCTTGTCAGTTTTGCGATTGGCGCCTTATTAGGGGCCTCTTTTCTAGGTCTAATTCCTCATGCATTAGAGCATGAAGTACACGTTGACGCCCATGATATTGGCCTGACTTTATTATTAGGTCTACTGTCCTTTTTTGTATTAGAAAAGCTCGTCTTATGGCGTCACTGTCATCATGATCATTGCGATGCCCACCTACCAGAAGAGACAACTTCTGCACATAGTCACTCTCACGGCCATGCAAATAAAGGCCAAGCAGCAGGAACGCTAATATTAGTTGGCGATACGATTCATAATTTTGTTGACGGAATATTAATTGCCGCTGCGTTTATGACGGACCTGCATCTAGGTATCGTTACCTCACTAGCAATCGCTGCCCATGAGATCCCTCAAGAACTTGGCGACTTTGTTATTCTGTTGCACAGTGGATTTAAGCGTAGTAAAGCATTGTATTACAACATATTATCCAGCTTGGGTACCGTTGTCGGTGCACTACTAGCTTATTTCGCATTATCTGATATGCAACATCTATTACCTTATATTTTAATCGTCGCAGCCTCTAGCTTTATTTATATTGCTGTCGCCGATCTTATCCCCGGCTTACATGCAAAAGTTAAACCGTCAGAAACCCTACAACAAATAGTCTTGATCGCAGCGGGTACTATTTTCATTTTTATCGCCCACAGCACCCTGCATTAATCGGCAAGTAATCGATTGTCTTATGGCTGAAACAACATTATTACAGTTTTTACATCCTCGTTACTGGTTCAGTTGGCTAGGACTATTGTTGGTTTATATTACAATCTATTTCCCTGTCAGTATCCAGTTAAAACTTGGTAAGCTCATTAGCCTTATCATCTCTCCACTAGTCAAAAAGCGATTTGCTATCGCAAGGCGTAATCTAGAACTTTGCTACCCAGAACTATCTAATGCTGAACGTGCGGAATTACTTGAAAAACTCAGGTTTTCAATTGGTATAATGCCAATTGAAACCGCACTGAGTTGGTGGGCAAGTGATAAGCAATTACGCAAACGCGTCACTTATAAAGGGTTAGAACATCTTGATGCCGCATTAGAAAAAGGCAAAGGAGTAATCCTATTAACTGGTCACTTCACTAGCATGGAAATCGGTGGCCGCTTAATCATGTTGCATACACCTTGTCATGTCATGTTTAGAAAAATGAATAATAAATTATTCAACACCATCATGATGCGTGCAAGAATAAAGCATAGTGAAGGTATTGTTTTACAAAAAGACCCTAGAACAATGGTACGTGCCTTACGTAAAAACAAAGTCATTTGGTACGCTCCAGATCAAGACTTCGGTTCCAAGCCCAGTATCTTTGCCAAGTTCTTTGGTGTCACGGCAGCCACTATTCCCGCAACATCTCGCCTGGTAAAAATGAGTGGTGCAGCTGTCATTCCTTTTGTACCTAGACGGGATGAAAACGGTCATTACACATTAACGCTAGGTAAACCACTAGAAAACTTTCCTTCCGGAGATGAGTTAGTTGATGCACAACGTATTAACGATGTTATCGAACAAGAAATACGTCAATCTCCCGAACAGTATTTTTGGGTTCATCGTCGCTTTAAAACACAAGCTAACGAAAATAAAGGTTCACTGTACAAATCAACTAAAGCTAGCAAATAAATAGCCATGACTAACTCAATCATTATCTGGCAGTTTAGTGATCTCAAGCCCGGCCATGAAAACCAATCAAAAGGCCTTATTAAAGCTATTAAAAGCCGAAGTTCAGCTGAAAGCCATCGAGTCATTGTGCCTTCATCACTACCCAAATTCCTATATTCACTGTTTACTGGTTCACTTTATCGCCAATTAGTTCAGCTACCCAGGCCGTCTCATTTGATTGCAGCAGGCCGTCGCACACATCTATCGATGTTATTAGCTCATTTATGGTTTGGAGGGCAGCGAATCGTATTAATGCGTTCTCATTGGCCTAAGAGTTGGGTTGACCATATGATTATTCCCGCCCACGACGAGCCAAAAGACCAACACAATATATTTATTACTCAAGGGGCAATTAATAACGTTATTCCTTCTGAGAACCATAACTCACATTCTGGAATAATGCTTATCGGCGGTCCAAGCAAGCATTATCTCTGGGATACTGACAAAGTAATATTACAAATCTTTGACATTATTAACACCACACCAGAGGTATCATGGCAGATTGCTAATTCACGCCGTACGCCTACAGACTTCTTTGATAAACTTGGTTCTCTATTGCCTCAATCACAATTGATAGATTATAAAGCTGTTGATAGTAATTGGCTTACCTCGCAATTAGATACAACTGGACAAATATGGGTTAGCCCAGATAGCGTGTCAATGGTTTACGAGTCCTTAACCTCAGGTGCGCTCGTTGGCTGCTTATTTCTTGAAGAAACACGGACAAATAACCGTATTGTAAATGGTATCAATATGTTGATAGATCAGAATATGCTTACCTCATTCAAACAATGGCAAACTACCCACAAACTATCGCCGCCATCATACCAATTATATGAAGCACAACGAGCTGCCGACTGGATATTAAATCAATGACTAAAAAGCTTACCGTTATCCAATTACTACCCGCCTTAAATAGTGGTGGTGTAGAAAGAGGAACGACAGAAATAGCGCACGCACTAGTAGAAGCAGGACATCGCTCTATCGTTATTTCTGCGGGCGGGCGTTTAGTTGATAAGTTGGAACAGGAAGGTTCAACACATATTACTCTACCAATTGGTGAGAAAAAGCTCAGTACGCTTAAATATATTTGGCAACTGAGAAAACTATTTCGTGAAATTCAACCTGATATTATTCACCTTCGTTCTAGATTGCCAGCCTGGATAGCTTACTTGGCATGGAAAAAACTACCCAAGGACAGGCGGCCACATATCGTCACCACTGTTCATGGCCCTTATTCTGTCAACAAATACAGTGCGATTATGACTATTGGCGAGCGCGTAATTGCCGTATCAGACATGATAAAAGGCTATATCACCAGCAATTATCCTTCGACTGATGCAAATAATATTACCGTGATACACCGAGGTATAGATCCCTCGCAATACAGCTATGGCTATAAACCAGAAGAATCGTGGCTAAATCAATGGCAGCAAGACTTTCCCCAACTCACTGATAGAGTGATTGTTACTTTACCTGCACGTATCACGGCATGGAAAGGTCAAGATGACTTTATCAGCATTATTGACCAGTTAAAGGCTAAAGGCATCAGTGTTCATGGGCTTATTGTTGGCGAAACTCACCCTCGAAAACAAAACTTTTTAGCGTCGCTAAAGCAACGTATTGCAGAGCTTAATTTAAATAGTGATATTACATTCACTGGCCATAGAAGTGATCTTCAGAATATTCTAGCAGTGTCTAACATCGTGCTTTCTTTAGCTAAACAACCAGAAGCATTTGGTCGTACCACCATCGAAGCTTTGAGTATGGGAGTTCCTGTTATTGGTTATGATCATGGTGGTGTTGCTGAACAATTAGAAACTGTCTTTCCGCAAGGAAAGGTTGCTATTGGTAAGCTAGAAGCAGTTACTGAAAAAGTAGTAGCTTGGCAAAATAAAACACCCAAGGTAGGCAAACATCATCCTTTTACTTTACAAAATTTATGCGATGAAACCTTAGCAATCTATCAAGAGCTAGGGCAAAGCAAATAGTGGAATATAAAACCTTGGCTGTTATTCAGTTATCCGTTTAAAAAAGTCTTTATATTGCTCAATAATACCGTCACGACTATATTTCTGCTGGTATTCTAAATAACCTAGTCTTGCCAATTCTTTTGCTTCTTGGGGGTTTTCGAGTAAAGTATTAATTGCTTCTGCTAATGCACTTACATCATCAATTGGCGTTACTAAACCATTCTTTTGATCTGTAATTAATTCACTAGGCCCCTGTGATGCAGTGGCGACCATTGGGCACTGGTTAAACCATGCCTCAATAATAATACTGCCTAAGCCTTCATGGCGAGACGGGCAGATAAACAAATCTGCTGCTTGCATTAAGGCATTAACATCACCTTGCCAGCCAAGAAACCTAACCTGTTCTGCAATGCCAAGTTCATTTGCAAGTTGCTGTAAATTATCTTTTTCAGGGCCATCTCCCGCTAACCAAAGTACCGCATTGGTATCTACTTCAGCTAATGCACGCAATAAGATATCAAAGCCTTTATGAATATGAAGTCGGCCTAGAGCGAATAAAACCGGAACATTCACTGGCGTAGCGAAACTATTTTTTGGAACAGGTTTAGATTCAGTCTCATTGACGAAATTAGGTATATGAACAACACGATCAGCTGGCAAACCAGCGTTAATTAAATAATCACAAATACCTTTTGTAATACCGATCCAGTAATCGCAGTGTTTATAGTATTTAATATCATAATAATGCCCCAGCCTCGCTACTAATTTATAACCTCCTCTTGGAGTAAGTGAGGTTGCACGGTTCATATAGGTCATCACAATATCTGGCTCGATGTTTTTTAATGCCTTTCGATATTGATAATGATCAATAAAATGCACCAAACTGCCAAACCTAAATGCATGCATCTCAACATTTGCAGCTGCAAAAGATTGCCCTCTTAATTTATGAGCTCGGGTGAAGGCGTATTGCACAAACCCTTTCTCTACAGCTAGCTCGCAAACAAGCCGCGTATAAAAATTCTCTGCTCCACCCTGGTGTGCTCCGGCGAGAACATGAGCAACTTTTATTGGAACTGTACGTTTATCTGTCATTTTTTCCTCTGCTCATCATCCATCCAGCCTCTTAAGCCCCACTCTCCACCTGTTGCTTGTTTATTTATTAATTGTTCAACAGCATGATGAAGTCTTGCAGCTTTCCGACGAGCTTTATAACGCGCTAATGGTCGGAAATAGTAGGCTAATGGCATAATATCAGGCCAACCTAAACCATCGATCACAACCAGCCGCATAATCGTCGGCTCGGCTTTATTGCTATCTTGTTGAACGACAATATTGTGTAATAACAAGTTACGTGAAGGCATTCCTAGTGACTGCCATAGGGCAAGAAAGGTATTCAAAGTAGCTGCTAATGGATCAGTGAGGCCATATAACCAAACGTATTGTTTTAAAGTCATGGATATTTGGCCATCTGTATCTTTGATCATTTCAAATGCCAGCCCAGGCCCAAAATTAGTTTCAACATTACCGTAACATTTTGGCATCAATTCATAAGCTTTACTGCCCACCAGCTTATCGATACGCCTATATACTGATAAATCAGATATATTTTCATCAAAATATGATAACGGTCGAAGGTTTCCCGGAAAGGACTTCTCTGCTCGTTTCTTTTCAGGAGCACGTTCCGGACGAGCAATTTTGATACAGCGAAGTTCATCATTAGGGTCAACAAAACACAGTCTATTACCTCCAGATGAGAATGCTGACTCTAGCGAGGTAAACTCAATCATCCGCGGTTCGCTTAATAAGAGCTAGTTTTTGACTTCCACATTCTACTGATAACGAAGAAATAGCTAGAGCAATAATCATCCAGACTATCTGGCCCCAATGTGAGGAGAAAAATGATTGATGTGTGTTAATAGGGAAAAAGATCACGGCCAATGAGACTAGGTAGCCTAGAGGAATCATGGCTTCTGATCGCGCTGCTAATGGAAGCCACTTAATATAAATAATCCACAAAACAATAGCATAGCCAATTAGACCAAATAAACCTGTATCTGAAGCGAATTCAAGCACAACTTGATGTGCATGTGTTTGCCCTTTTTGCTTTTGTTTTGGTAAAGAAAAATCAACGAAAGGATCATCACTTGAGGCGTATTCAGGGTAGGCATAACGAAAACTTCTGACCCCCACCCCATTAACAGGATTATCTATAAACATCCTATATGCTGTTTCCCACAGAGGAAGCCGGCTTGATGATGCTTTATTTATTGAATCATAACTACCATCAAAACCAATTTTGACCGACGCTACACGCTGTTGGAACTGTGGCGTACTTAATACAGAAATCACAACAATAGGTAATATTATTAATAAGATAGCTGATTGTATAGATGTCAGTGAAAATAGTCTTTTTCCAAAGAGGATCGTAAACAGTAAAAGTGTCACAGCAATTGAAACCCATGCAGCTCGATCACCACTCAGTAAGATAGTAGAAGCCAGTAATATGCCTGTTGCAATAGCCCATGAAGCACCATACTGCTTTTTCAAAGAAAATATTGCCACACTAAAAAAGGGCATAATCATTAGTCCTAATCGTGCGTTTTCATCAAATATGCCACTAATTCGAAATGGTGATGGTGACTCTAGTCCAAAAATGTCAGTCCCCATTGATGCTTGCAGCCAACCATCAATGGCCCAAAAAATAATAATTACTGCAAATGACAACCCTATTTTTTGATGCATTTGAATTGTATCAATACGGCTAATAATAAACACTCCAGCTAAGTAAAAGCGGAGCATACCTCCAACACTTTTAGTGCTTCTCTCAATATTGACAGCATCTATAATTGATATTAGTCCGGGTATCCAAAATAATAAAAAAACCACCGAGAACAGCTTGAATGCTTCATTTTGACGGATCTGGTTTTGATTTCGAATTAAGTCATTTAGTCCTAGCAGTGACATTATAAGTACAAATATCTCCACAGAGCGGCCAAAAGGCATTGCTACTAGTGCTAATACAGGAAGCCATATATACCAATTATTTTGTGTTTTTATCACTTGTACACTCCGAGAATTTCCAAACTAAACAGGTCTTAGCTTTATAAGAAAGTATTTATCCCACTTTAAGACTAGAACTAGCACTGAATCAGACTTAAGAAATTTTAACTCGCCTTTTTATGCTGAGATAAGATTTTCAGAAAGGCATCTGGATCTTTAATCTGCGTTAATTCACCTTCACGAGGAAATAGTTTATCTTGTAATCGAGATAACCAAAAACGCAATGCTGCTGCACGTAAAACCAAATTCCAGTTTCCTACTTCATTTTCTGTTAGTGATCGTTGTTTAGAGTAAGCATCTACTAATGCTTGGTAGCGTTCAGCTTCAATCGCACCCTTTTCATCTATACACCAATCATTAACCGCAACGGCCAGGTCATATAATAAGTATTCATCACAGGCATAATAAAAATCGATAATACCTTTTAACTCATCGCCATCAAATAAGGCATTATCACGAAATAAATCAGAATGTGTTACGCCAGAAGGTAATCCTAAATCTGCGTAAGAAGCTTGAAACGCTAACTCTTCGTTTAAAATCTTTGCTGAATCACTATCAAGCAAAGGTAAAACAGTCTTAGCGATTGTGGTTCGCCAATCGGGGCCACGCTCTGTTCCGCGGCGAGAGTCAAATTTCTCACCAACGATATGCATCCGACCCAATATTTCACCAATTGCCTGACACTGACCAACACTAGCAATAGAATCGACACCTCGACCCGAAAGTCGCATCACTAATGCTGCTGGCTTACCACACAAGTTTTTTAGATAGTTGCCTTCTTTATCTGCGGCTGGGTGGGCCGAAGGAATACCTTGTTGATAGAAAAAGGTCATCACATCAAGAAAATAGCCTAGTTCACTAAATTCATGCTGTTCAAATAGCGTTAAAACAAACTCACCTTGTTGGGTGGTAACAAAATAATTGGTATTTTCAATACCATCGCTTATCCCTTGATAAGAAACTAATTCACCAACGACATAATCATTCAAAAACGCAACAAGGTCGTCACGTGAAACTTCAGTATAAACAGACATTAATTAAAACTCAGTGGGTAAAACGGCCTACCATTTAAACAAGATCCAGTTTGGCACAATGCCTGACTGTAACTCAAATTGCTTGGAATCTAATGAACCATCACCATCGGTATCAATAAAGTAATATGGGTAACCCACCAACGGTGTCACTTTAACCATATATAACTCACCATTCACCCGATATTCTTCAACCGTACGGTCATCTTTTTGAATGATATTAACTTCAGGCTCAATACTCTCACCACTTCTAAGTGGCTCTGGCAGTTTTGGTGGTTTCACTATATTGTCATCGGCAAAAAGATTAGCTGACATAAATAGTGCAACAGCGCATACAATATGCATGAAATTGATTTTGATAGGCATTAAACAAACTCCGTATAATTTACGATAAAGATAGCATTTCCATCGTCAGTATTAAAGCGATCTATTGTCTCTACTAAATATTTTAAAGTGACCGATTATGAAAAAAACTGCGCCTTGTATTCTCGTTGATGGCTCCTCGTATCTCTACCGCGCATTCCACGCAATGTTTAAGGCTGACCTACGTAATGCCTCAGGTGCACCAACAGGCGCCGTTCGAGGTGTCACTGCCATGCTACGGCGTTTAGTGAAAGATTATCCCGCGAGTAATATTGCGGTCATTTTTGATGCTAAAGGTAAGACATTTCGTGATGAAATTTATTCTGAATATAAAGCGCAACGTCCGCCAATGCCTGATGACCTGCGCTCACAAATCAAACCTGTTCATGACATTATTCGCGCTATGGGCTTTCCACTGCTGATAGTTGATGGTGTAGAAGCAGATGATGTGATTGGTACGCTGGCACGTCAAGCTACAGAAAAAGGTATTGATGTTGTTATTAGTACTGGCGATAAAGATATGGCTCAGTTGGTTAATCAACACATTACTTTGGTGAATACCATGACTGAAACAGTTATGGGTGTCGAAGGCGTAAAAGAAAAGTTTGGCCTACCACCTGAGTTAATTATCGACTTTTTAGCCTTGATGGGCGATAAGGTTGATAACATTCCAGGTGTGCCAGGTGTAGGTGAAAAAACAGCCGTCGCCCTGCTGCAAAACTTGGGCAGCATTAATGAAATCTATCGAGATTTAGAAGCGGTGCGCTCCCTTGATTTCCGTGGTGCTAAAAAAATGCCTGAAAGGTTGGCAGAGAATAAAGACCTCGCCGAACTCAGTTATCTACTAGCTACTATTAAATGTGACGTGGAACTTGAGCAAAACATAGAAGAACTCGTTAATGGGCCACAGGACAATGACACGCTATTAGCACTATTTAATCAGCTTGAATTTCGTAACTGGTCCACTGAAATAAAAAACCTAGCTAATGCAAGCCAAGTAAACAGTGCCCAAGATACTACGCCAACTCTGAACCAAGAAAAGAACTATCACACCATCCTCACAGAATCAGACTTACAAATTTGGCTAGATAAGCTTAATAATGCTGACTTATTTGCTTTTGATACTGAAACCACCAGCTTAGATTACCTAGATGCACGTATTGTCGGTTTATCCTTTGCCGTGAAGGCCGGTGAAGCAGCCTACCTCCCACTTGCTCATGATTATATAGGCGCTCCTGAGCAATTAGGTTTCGAAGCCACTCTAAACTTATTTAAACCCTTACTCGAAGATCCAACTAAATTTAAAGTAGGTCAAAACCTAAAGTATGATCGCCATATTTTGTTAAATCATGGTATTGATTTGCAAGGCATCAAACACGATACTATGCTTCAGTCCTATGTCTTAGACAGTACAGCGACCCGTCACGATATGGATTCGCTTGCTGAAAAATACCTTGGTCGCAGCACCATTCATTTTGAAGATATTGCAGGTAAAGGTAAAAAACAGCTGACCTTTAATCAAATAGATTTAGAACAAGCTTCACCTTATGCCGCTGAAGATGCCGATATCACATTACAGCTTCACCAAACACTGTGGCCTAAAGTTCAAGCTATTCCAGCACTAGAAAAGGTCTATCACGATCTTGAAATACCACTGTTGCCCGTTTTAAACACTCTAGAACGTAACGGGGTGAATATCGACATCTTTATGTTGCAGCAACAGAGCGATGAATTAGGTCATTCACTCGTTAAATTAGAACAACAAGCATGGGATATTGCGGGCGAAGAGTTTAATTTAGGTTCACCGAAGCAACTGGGAGTGGTCTTATATGAAAAGCTTGAAATTCCTATCCTCAAAAAAACACCTAAAGGTCAGCCGTCAACTGCTGAAGCAGTTTTACAAGATCTAGCCGATCAAGGTTACGAGTTACCTCAAGTTATTATGCAATACAGAAGCTTGAGTAAACTTAAATCAACCTATACTGATCGTCTACCTGAGCAAGTAAATAGAACTACAGGGCGCGTACATACATCTTATCATCAAGCGGTTACAGCAACAGGGCGTTTATCTTCATCTGATCCTAATCTACAAAATATCCCCATTCGTAGCGAGGAAGGTCGTCGTATACGTGAAGCATTTATTGCTTCAGATGGTTGCACGCTGCTCGCTGCCGATTATTCTCAAATCGAGCTTCGCATTATGGCGCATTTATCTCATGATGAAGGCTTACTAAAAGCATTTTCTGCTGGTGAAGATGTTCATCGCCACACCGCATCAGAAATATTTAATGTGTCACTTGGTGATGTTTCAACTGACCAACGCCGGAGTGCAAAAGCAATTAACTTCGGATTAATCTATGGCATGTCAGCGCATGGTTTATCTAAACAACTCAACATTGAACGCCATCAAGCTGCCGATTATATGACCACATATTTTGAACGCTACCCAGGTGTTAAAGCCTATATGGATGCTACTCGCGAACAAGCAAAATTAGATGGCTATGTTGAAACTTTATTTGGTCGCCGTTTGTTTCTACCTGAAATCAACTCCAGTAATGGTATGCGCCGCCAGTATGCTGAACGCACAGCGATTAATGCACCCATGCAAGGAACAGCCGCAGATATTATTAAACGTGCGATGATTGATATTCAAAACTGGTTACAAGCTGAACAGTCCCCTATTCGAATGATTATGCAAGTACATGATGAATTAGTCTTCGAAATACCCAATGAGCTACTTGAAAGCGCCAAACAAAAAATTGGCGATTTAATGACTCATGCTGCAGAGCTCGCAGTGCCTCTAGAAGTAGGTATTGATACAGGTAGTAATTGGGAGCAAGCCCACTAACTCTGCAACAGCAATAGAAACAAGCCTATGGTTATTTATTGACCATAGGTTTAAAGAGACACTTATTCTTGCTCAGCAGAGACCTGATTACGACCACGTTCCTTAGCTACATATAAAGCCTTATCTGCCGCTTGAATTAAACTTTTAGCTACAATTTTCACATCATCCGTTTTACTCGGGTTAACTGTGGCGACACCGGCACTAATGGTTATATGATTAGCTGCTGCAGAATAGTCATGAGTCAGTCCTAATGTGTCAATGGCATCTCGAGTGGCATCAGCCAACGAAATAGCACCATCTAGCTCTGTCTCCGGCAATACTATGCCAAACTCTTCGCCACCATAACGAGCAACAACATCTCCCGGTCGATTCAATGTCTTTGCCATAGTGCGTGCGACATATTTCAAACAGTCATCACCAGATTGATGACCGTAATTATCATTATAAGGTTTGAAAAAATCGATATCACATAACACTAAAGATAAAGCACTTTTCAAACGCATTGCCCGCTTGATTTCTTTTGATAACACTTCATCAAAGTGGCGGCGGTTTGCAATGCCTGTCAAACCATCTCGCATTGACATCATGCGTAATTCTCGATTCGCTTTTTTTAATTCTTCCCGCATATTGGCAATACGCTCCATTGCACGTAACTTAGCATTCAATACAACAGCATCAACGGGTTTGATTAAATAGTCATCACCACCAGCATCAATCGCCCTCACAATATCATTTGCATCACTTATTCCAGATAAAAAGATGATCGGAGTCCACTCATCTTCTCGAATAGAGATTTTTCGTATTTGTGTTGCCGCGTCAATACCATCCATAACAGGCATGATAATATCCATTAAGACTAGATCTGGCTGAACCTCGAGAAACAAGTCAATGGCTTGTTGCCCATTCTCAGCAATTACAATCTGATGCCCCGCCTCTTCGATATAAGCACTAATCAATATTTGGTTTGTTCGAGAGTCTTCAGCAAGTAATACTTTCATTATGTCTCATTCCAATACCGTTATATGGCATAACATACTACATCTAATTTATTTTAAGTAATTACTTATTGTAATTCAAAAGAGCCGGTTATTTTTTTTTCGCTCGTGGATGAGCAGCATCGTAAACATTCGCCAAGTGTTGAAAATCAACATGAGTATAAATCTGTGTGGTTGATATATCGGCATGACCTAATAATTCTTGAACTGCTCGAAGGTCGCCGCTCGCTTCTAACATATGTGAAGCAAAAGCATGGCGTAATCGATGTGGATGCACTTTATCTGAAATACCCTGTTTTTTACCCCAATGTTCTAGACGCTTTTGCACCGAACGAACACCTAATCGCCGACCTTGCTGACTTATAAACAAAGCGGTTTGCTCGAAAAATGTCAACTTATCTCGCTCGGCTAACCATAGCTTTAAAGCGTTTAGTGCCTTAGTTCCAACTGGTATCACACGGCTTTTATCACCTTTACCGGTGACATAAACCAAATGGTCACCCATATCGACATCACGGATATTCAAACTTACAAGCTCTGCTAATCGCAAGCCTGATGAATAGAATAATTCCATAATCGCACGATCACGACAGGCGATAAAACCAACTGTTTGTGTACCATCGAGCAAAGCATTCATTTGATCAACGTCCAATGTTGAAGGCAAACGTTTTTCACTTTTAGGTGCTTGCACTGCTTGGGCAGGATTATTTTCGGCTAAACCTTCTCGAATAAGGAAACGATAAAGACTGCGTATTGCAGATAAAACGCGCTGAATAGATCGTCCGGCTAAACCTTGTTGATGAAGTTGTACAATAAACTGACGAATATGACTACTTTTTATACTAGGCCAAGACTTTAGTTCATTAGTGTGTACAAAAGTAAGTAGTTGCTTTAGATCGCGTTGATAATTATTGACCGTATGTACAGACATTCTTTTTTCTTGCGCCAGATAGTGCAAGAAGTCATCACAATCTTGCCGCTGCTTATTTTCCATAGTCATGATAAGGGCGGATGACCCTCATCGCCACCTCACCAAGAAAGCTTAAATAATCTGTACCCATATCAGCATGAAAACGACCTTCATCGTAGCTTGCAATTGCTAGAAGTCCTGCGCAAGGATCATGGCCTAAAGGAAGGCAGACCACAGATTTAACCTTCTCTGAATGTTCATCAAACAACAGTGTTTTTTGTGCTTTTGATAAGCGGCCGCACACCGGTTGTTGCTTGGACAAAATCTTGTCAAAAATTCGTAAATCATCTGCGTCTACATGCTGAACAACAATATTCTCAGCGGTTTCTGGTAGTTGAGGTTTTTTAACTCCTGCATAAAACCAACGAAGCGCTACTTCATCAGCATTAAACTCCTGTTTAAGCTCACGCATCAATAACGGCAATAAAGTTTCCAATGTCGGCGCGTCTAATAAGCGTAAACACAGTTGGTGAACTCGTGTCTGCAAGGTTGCATTTTCACGAGCATTATCAATCACAGACTGTAATTGCTGGTGTAATTGCTGATTTTTTACTTGTAGACGTTCATTCTGACGCTGTGTGAGCGAAATAGTGCCTTCTGGTGAATCACTTAATTGTAATGTTTCGATGGCATCAGCATGTTGTAAAAAAAAATTGCTATGTTTCGCAAGGTATTTTTTTACTTGTTCAGCGGTTAATTTTTGTTGATTATCGCCCACGTAATTTCCCCATCAAAGACATGTGTTGCTGGCCCTGTCATCCATACAGATTCATTCTCACCAGCCCAAACTATATTTAAATCACCACCTGGTAGTGATACTTTTACTTCACGATCCAATAAACCCTGCTGGATCCCAATAACGACAGCAGCACAAGCACCTGTTCCACAAGCCAGCGTTTCTCCTGCACCGCGCTCATATACCCGTAAGTTCACATTAGATCGATCAACAATCTGCATAAACCCAGCATTAACGCCTTCTGGAAACTGCTTATGGCTTTCTATCATTGGCCCAATAGTATCAACATCCGCGGAAGTAATATCCTCCACCAGCATAACAGCATGTGGGTTACCCATAGAAACAGCACCAATACTAACGGTGGCATTACTCTTTAAATTCAGACTATATAGAACAGCTTGTTCGCCACTTACAAATGGAATACATTGTGGAGCAAATTGTGGCAAGCCCATATCGACAGTTACATTATCATTATCTTGTAAAGTCGGATAAACAATTCCCGATGCTGTTTCTACAGCAATGGAGTCTTTATCAGTTAGCTGCTTATCTCGTACAAACCGCGCGAAGCAACGAACACCATTTCCGCACTGAGCTACTTCGCTACCATCTGCATTAAAAATTCGGTAACGAAAATCAACACCTTGTTTAGTTGGCTTTTCAACGACCAATAATTGATCGCAACCAATTCCAAAACGTCGATCAGCTAGAAATCGAATAGCTTTCACATCTAAGTCAACCTGCTGGTTAATAGCATCTATAACGATAAAATCATTGCCTAGACCATGCATTTTACTAAATTTCAACATATTAGCTACTCAGGTAAAACATGTTCGCCAGCATAGAGTGATTCAATTGTTTCGCGCTCGCGAATAAGATGCATAGCATCACCATCGACCATCACTTCTGCCGTGCGAGGGCGTGAGTTATAATTTGAACTCATCGTAAATCCATACGCTCCTGCACTTCGAATAACTAATAGATCACCTTCTTGAATTGCAAGCAGACGATCTTTACCTAGAAAGTCACCCGTCTCACAGATCGGCCCGACAATATCATAATGATGTTCCTCAGCAGTACTTTGCTGAATAACAGGCTGTATTTCTTGCCACGACTGATACAAGGCTGGCCGTAATAAATCATTCATGGCTGCATCAACAATAGCGAAATGGCGATCTTCAGTTGGTTTTAAAAACTCAACTTTAGTAACTAAAACCCCCGCATTTCCTGCAATAGCACGGCCTGGCTCAAGTAAGATTTCTAAATTTCGACCTTCAAGTAACTCGCGCATTGCAGCAGAGTATTCCGCTGGACTAGGTGGCGTTTCATCTTGATAAGTAATGCCAAGGCCGCCCCCGATATCAAGATGCAATAAGTTAATCCCTTGCTCGGCCAATACATCAATTAGTGCCAGAACACGCTTCAATGCATCTACAAATGGTGAAACCGTGGTTAATTGTGAACCAATATGACAATCAATTCCCACCACATTTATATTATCCATCGCATGTGCTTGTTGGTACACAGCTTCAGCATGCTCAATCGCAATACCAAATTTATTTTCTTTTAAACCTGTCGAAATATAAGGATGTGTTTGTGCATCAACATCTGGGTTCACTCGAATAGAGATCGGAGCTCGCACACCTACAGAACCCGCAACTTCATTAATTCTAGACAATTCAGAAATTGATTCGACATTGAAACAGCGAACTCCCTTTTCTAAGGCATAGTTAATTTCCGCAACTGTCTTGCCCACTCCTGAAAAAACGGTTCGTTCTGCTTGTCCACCAGCCGCTAATACACGGGCCAACTCACCGGCAGAAACAATATCAAATCCAGAGCCTAGTTTAGCTAAGACATTCAGTACTGCTAGATTAGAATTAGCTTTTACAGCATAACAAACAGAATGTGCTAATCCTTTAAAAGCAGTATCAAATGCATGCCAATGTCTTTCTAATGTTGCGCGTGAATAAATATAGCTCGGTGTGCCATATTCCTCTACAACTTCAGCTACAGTTACTTCTTCGGCAAATAACTCGCCGTTTTTATAATCAAAATGGTTCATACTTTATAATTCTATCCAACTTGTTAATACTTTGCTTTCTGGTAGATATAAATCTCCTTTTTGGCCACAGGCGACAAGTAACGATAGTAGGACAAAAATCAGACCTAACTGTTTCCAGTGTTTCATTTTTGGCATATTTATATCTCACAATTTAACGATTGTATGCAGTATATACGTGAAGTGCATCAGACGTCTCAAATTACAAACTAGAATTTATCTGATAACTTCAATAATATAGGCATTTATTTACAGTGATCCTAACAGTAATCTTTTTAAGGTTGTAGTGGCAAATATGGAAGCACCAATCAGACTCAGCGGTTTAGCAAGACGCTTCATTAACGATGGTTTATTGACTGAAGAGGCCGCTATAGCAGCCCAAGAAAAAGCCCGTCAAGAAAAAAAGGGCTTAGTTAGTTACTTAGTTCATAATAATATCCTAGCTAGTAAAGTCATTGCATCATCTGCTTCAGAGGAGTTTGGCCTACCTCTATTTGATCTCGATGCAATGAATACAGAGTTGGCTGCAAATGATTTGGTTAAGGAAGAGTTAATTACTCAACATAATGCTTTTCCATTGTATAAACATGGTAGTCGTCTTTATGTCGCAGTATCTGATCCCTCTAATTTACAAGCATTGGATGCATTTCAATTTAACACGCGCTTAGCCACCCACCCTGTTCTTGTCGACGAACAACAACTTACCGCAACCATTAGCCTAATATTAGAGCAACAAAGTGAAACCTTAAACGATTTTAATGACGATGACTTTGAAGAGTTAGATTTAGGTCCAGATGAATCAGGGGATGGTGATCCTAATGCTGACACAGCTGGTGCAGATGAAACGCCAATTGTTCGCTTTATTCAAGGTATTCTAACCAGCGCTATAAAAGCGGGGGCTTCAGATATTCACTTTGAGCCCTATGAAAAGGTATATCGTGTCCGAACTCGTGTCGATGGCATGTTACATGAAATTAAAACTGCGCCAATTTCTACAGCAGGCCGAATTTCTGCACGCTTAAAAGTGTTATCTCGCCTTAATATTGCTGAGCGACGCGTACCTCAAGATGGTCGTATGCGACTCAAATTATCAAAAACAAAAACCATTGATTTTCGTGTCAACACCTGTCCGACTCTCTTTGGTGAAAAAATCGTATTACGTATTTTAGATC
>OJGP01000040.1_pt1 | contig 28604 bp, 30 predicted proteins | sample 1594701 | NCBI WGS metagenome assembly OJGP01 (sample SAMN05416863, study PRJEB24817) | seawater metagenome | isolation source: Sea water | place: Canada:Atlantic | collected 2013-11 | reverse complement strand
AACCAATGATGTTTTAGAAAGTTTTTTCACCTCAGACATCAATGTTGTGTATGCATTAAAATCAAAAACTATTTTTAAATCGGTCGTATTCTCTGCACTGATTAATAATGTTTTCAACAAAGAATATGTAGACAGAGGTTACTATTACACCTATGAAGATGATTGGTCTACCTCAGGAGAGATAACAACTGTAGATGGTGCTGGATATTACCCACAAGCCACTCGAAACTTTTTGGTAGGAGTAACACTAACGTTTTAAACTGTTCCAAAAACAATTTCAAAAAACCCCAAGTGTATGCTTGGGGTTTTTTATTTTTTGATAAAGTGGATTAGGGTGCTAAAAAACCAACAACCGCATTGTAAAAATCTTTGGGATTTTCTGCATGCAACCAATGTCCAGCATTGGCAATAGTAACTACAGTTGCTTTTGAAAAATACCTATCTATAATTGGCAGCTCTTGGGCTGTAATATATCCCGATTTTGCTCCCTTCAGAAATAAGGTTTCCCCTGCAAAAAAAGTGCCATTTGGCAAGGCATCACCAATATGGGCATTGTTTTCCGTCAATGATTTTAAGTAAAAACGAAAAGCCAATCTTCCTTTTTCAATCCAGTACACATTTTTAAGTAGAAATTGTCGGACACCCACTTCTGGAATGAGTTCCGCCAATTTTGCATCCACCAAAGCTCTTGTGGTTTGTATCGAAAAATCAATCGAATTCAATCCCGCTAAAATAGCATTGTGATGCGGCTCGTATTTTCTTGGGGAAATATCTGCAATCAATAATTTATCAACCATTTGAGGATGCGTAACGGCAAATAGCATGGCTGTTTTTCCGCCCATTGAGTGTCCCAACAGGTGGACTTTTTCTAATTGATGGTGAAGAATGTAACGGTATAGATCTTCTACCAACAATGTATAATTAAAAGCCGCATCATGAAAACTACGTCCATGATTTCGTTGATCAATTAAATGCACTTCATAGTTTTCTGAAAACTGATTTCCAAGTGTTTTCCAATTGTCACTCATTCCAAAATACCCATGTAAAATTAACAATGGTTTTCCGGTTCCTTTAATAGTTGCATGTAAAATTTCCATGTTATTGTAATCGATGTAAGTACATGTTTACAACATTTTCAAGTCCTAAATAAAGACTTTCAGCAATCAGTGCATGCCCAATAGAAACTTCAGCTAAATGCGGAATATTTTCTTTAAAAAATTGAATATTCTCTAAGCTCAAATCGTGTCCTGCATTGATTCCTAATCCTAAAGAATGTGCTAAAATAGCGGCTTCAGTATAGGGTTTTATAGCAGCTTTGTTTCCCTTGCCATAATGAGTTGCAAAATCTTCTGTATAAAGTTCTATACGATCTGCACCCGTTTTTGCGGCCGCTTCAATCAGTTTTAAATCGGTACCAATAAATACCGAAGTACGAATTCCGTTTTGTTGAAACTCACCAATTACCTCTTGCAAAAAAGACTGGTGTTGTAGAGTATCCCACCCTGCATTCGAGGTAATGGCATCTACTCCATCGGGTACCAAAGTAACTTGCGTAGGTTTTGTTTCTAATACTAAATCGATAAAAGATTGAATTGGATTTCCTTCAATATTGTATTCTGTATGAACCACAGAAACCAATTCTCTCGCGTCTTGATATTTGATATGACGTTCGTCAGGTCTGGGATGAATGGTAATGCCCTGAGCACCAAAATCCTGAATATCGGAAGCTACTTGTAAGAGGTTGGGAACGTCTCCACCTCTTGAATTGCGTAAAGTTGCAATTTTATTGATATTTACACTTAACTTTGTCATTGTCTAAAATTAGGTTGCAAAGATAACTCATTAAATGATTTTATCCTATATTCGTAGTACATGAACATTACAGATTACATCTTAAAAGAAATTAAATCATTAACACCCAAAAGCACAGTAGAAAAGGCTCAAAAGTTGTTCAATGATTATCCGATTACCCATTTTAATGTGGTAGAAAACGGTATTTTCTTGGGTTCATTTTCTGAAAGTGATATTCAAACCATAGAAAACAAGACGGCTTTATTGTCGGAATACAATCATCTTTTAACCTATTTCTTTGCAGATGAAGAGACCACTGTTTTGGCATTGCTACAAATTTTTGCAGACAATGATGCTACGGTAATTCCGGTTTTAGATCCTACAAAAAAATACCTTGGATATTATGATCTATGCGATGTCTTAGATGTTTTTGCATCCAGTCCCTTTATGAATGAAGAAAGCGAAACTTTGGTTATAGAAACGGTAGAAAATAATTTTTCAATGTCTCGAATTTCACAAATTGTGGAAGCAAGCGGAGGAAAATTATTAGGCTGCTACATCTCCGAGAAAAAAGCAGGCAGTGTGCAAGTAACCTTAAAAGTAATCACACAAAAAATCACTGAAATCATCCAAACTTTCAGAAGATATGAATATATCATTGTATCTTCTCATGAAAATGATTCGTATTTAGACGATTTAAAAAACAGATCTCAATACCTTCAAAAATACCTCAATATTTGATGAAAAAAATAGCAATTTACGGGCAATCTTATTCTTTAACGACAGAAAAAGAAGTTCAAATTCTTTTAAGTGTATTGGAAGAACAGCAAGTTGTTGTTTTTTTTGAAAAACAATTTTACACGCTTTTAAACCAGAACCATGTTTTGGATAAAAAGTACCCAACATTTGCGCATTTCAATGATTTAAATACCTCTTTCGATTTGTTATTTACCATTGGTGGCGATGGTACTATTTTAAGAGCAATCACCTATGTCAGAGATTTAAACATTCCGATTTTAGGAATCAATGCAGGTCGAATGGGCTTCTTGGCATCCATTAAGAAGGACGCAATTAGAGAAAGTGTTGCCTGTGTTATGAATGGCGATTTCACAATTCAAGAACGTACACTATTAAGCATTCGAACCGAGCCAGAAATAAATAGCCTCAAAGAATTAAATTTCGCTTTAAACGAAATTACAATTTCTCGAAAAAACACCACTTCAATGATTGGTGTACAAACCTATTTAAATAAAGAATACCTCACCAATTATTGGGCAGATGGTTTAATTATAGCAACACCCACTGGTTCTACGGGATATTCACTAAGCTGCAATGGTCCGGTAATTTTACCTGCTTCAAAAAGTTTGGTCATCACGCCCATTGCACCCCACAACTTAAATGCGCGGCCCATGGTCATTCCAGATGACACCAACATCGAATTGGAAGTAGACGCACGAGAGAAAAAGTTTTTAATATCATTAGATTCTCGGATTGCTACTGTTCCGATAGGGACCAAAATTTTTATCGCCAAAGCGCCATTTACTATAAAAAGTATGTTGCCAAACAATCAATCTTTTTTACAGACACTTCGAAGCAAATTACTCTGGGGAGAAGATATTCGAAATGAATCCCCTTTTTCAATAAAATCCAACAATAAATAAGCAAATTCGTTGTTATTCAAAAAAGACTGGATATTAACTTTTTAAAGCAAATTGAAATCCATATATTTGCACGCTATTTTTGAACATGAAAAAATGTATATTATTCTTAATTTGTATCAGTTTTTCATCCATTTCATTGGGTCAAATTAATGAAATCGGATTCTTTGTAGGAGGGTCAAACTATGTGGGAGATATTGGGCGTACCAATTACATTTATCCCAACCAACTTGCAGGAGGATTCATTTATAAATGGAACTGGAATCCAAGAATGGCCCTAAGAGGTACTTTTAGTTACCTTCCAATTGCTAATGATGACAAAGATGCAAGCACCGATTATAAAATAGAGAGAGGATATCAATTTAACAACACCATAAATGAATTTGCAGTGGGTTTAGAATATAATTTTTATGAGTACGATATTTCTTCTCCAGGAAAATCGGCAACTCCTTATATTCTAATTGAATTGGCTTCATTTCAATATAAAACCGCACAAAATGTTGCCGCCAATGGTGCCATTACTTATGCCAACAAAACCTCCTTTGCAATTCCATTTGGCGTAGGGTATAAATCAAAACTCGGAGGCGCTTTTGCCTTTGCAATAGAAACCAAAGTAAGGTATACTTTTGAGGATGATTTAGATTATACAACTGGGGAATTTCCGGCATTGGATTTTGGTGGCAATGGAAATGATTGGTATGCCTTCACAGGGGTTTCACTCGTATATACATTTGGTCGACCAGCCTGTTACACAAAAGGATTATAGTTTATGGATAAAAAACTACAAATTAATTTACATAATGTTCCAAAACACGTTGCCATTATTATGGATGGAAATGGGCGTTGGGCAAAAAGTAAAGGAATGAGTAGAGTTTTTGGCCATAAAAATGCCCTTACAGCAGTTCGCGAAACGGTAAAAGCAGCTACGGAAATTGGTATTGAAGCAATCACATTGTATGCCTTTTCTACCGAGAATTGGAAACGGCCTAAATTGGAAGTAGATGCATTAATGAGTCTCTTAGTTCATTCTTTGAATAAAGAACTGAAAGACTTTCAAAAAAACGGCGTTCGGATAAATGCCATTGGAGGAATTGAAAATCTGCCTGACAAAGCACAAAAAGTTTTGAAAGGGGTGATTTCTGACACAAAAGACAATACGAGAATCATACTCACTTTGGCATTAAGTTATGGATCTCGAGAAGAAATTGTTAAAACAATCAAAAACATATCTAAAAAAGTTGTTAATAAAGAACTTTTAATAAAAGAAATAAACGAAAATACTATAAATAACCATTTATATACATTTAATTTGCCCGACGTTGATTTAATGATAAGAACGAGTGGAGAACAACGCCTTAGTAATTTCTTATTATGGCAAATGGCATATGCCGAATTATATTTCACAGATATACTTTGGCCAGACTTTAGAGAAGCGCATTTTTATGATGCAATAATAGAATATCAGAATAGAGAACGAAGATTTGGAAAAACAAGCGAACAAATTACAGAATAGCATTTCTGTTGTATTAGTATTTACTGCACTTTTTTTTACTTTGATTGCAAATTCGCAAACAAAAACTGACAGTATTACTCAAATTAAAAAAGATACCCTTATTCAGAATGTTTCTTTCGTTGAAGGAAAAGAATATATTTTAGGAGGCATTAGTGTTACAGGGTTAAAAAAGTTTAGCGAAGAAACCGTTCGTGTTTTTACAGGACTAAGACCTGGATTGAAAATTAAACTTCCGGGAGATAAATTGACCAGTGCCATCAAAAAATTATATGAGAGTAAACAATTTAGCAACGTAGATGTATATCTTGAAAAAGTAGACAGTACGTCTGTATATCTTCAATTTGATGTACAAGAATTGCCACAATTAAATACCGTAAAAATAAGTGGTGTTAAAAAATCAAAAGCAAAAACGCTGATTGATGAGGCCGAATTAAAAATTGGAGCAATGGTAACTGACAACCTCATTGTTACTACCAAAAATTACTTCGAAAAGAAATATACCGACAAAGGATATTTAAAAACGAAAGTGAATTTAGCTATTCAAAACGATACTACAGATATCAATACGGTAAACATGTCAATTCTAATTGACAAAGGCAATAAGATCAAGATTAAAAATATTGATTTCATTGGCAACGCATCACTATCTAGCTACAAATTGCGAAAAGCAATGAAAAACACCAAAAGAAAATTCTTTGGGCGTTTTTGGAAAGGATCCAAATATATTGAAGAAGACTATCGAGAAGATTTAGAAAGCATTTTATCGATGTATAGTACTTTAGGATATCGAGATGCACGTATTTTAAGTGACAAACTTACTTGGAACGACGACAACACCATCAACTTAGAAATTGAATTGGAAGAAGGACGACAATACCGTTTTTCTGAAATTTTATTTGTTGGAAACAAAGAATACACCAATGAGTATTTAAAACAATTCTTACGCATCGAAAATGGAGACGTTTACAATGGGGTTGTTTTAAAAGAACGTGTGAGTGGAGACGGAAGTCCGACATCCCAAGATTTATCAACCTTGTATCAAGACAATGGATTTTTGTTTTCTTCAGTAAATGCTGTAGAAACTAAAGTAGAAAACGATTCTATTACAGTAGAAATCAGAATTCGAGAAGACGAAAAAGCAACTATTAAAAAAGTATCTGTTTCAGGAAATGACAAAACAAACGATCATGTATTGTTTAGAGAATTGCGTGTAAAACCAGGCGATTTATTTAGCAGAAGTGCCATTATTCGATCCATTCGTGAAATTGGGCAACTCGGATTTTTTGATCAAAATGTAACACCTGATGTCAATCCAGATTATCAAAACAAAACGGCGGACATTAATTTCAATGTCGTTGAAAAAGGAGGAAGTCAAATAGAGCTACAAGGAGGATACGGTGGAGGATCCTTCATTGGAACCCTTGGACTGTCTTTTAACAATTTCTCTTTCCGTAACATGTTCAATAAAGCGGCCTACAAACCCTTACCAATGGGAGACGGTCAAACACTATCGATTCGTTTACAATCTAGTAGAACCTACAATACTTATAGTTTTTCATTCTCAGAACCTTGGTTAGGAGGTAGAAAACCAAAATCATTATCATTCTCTATTTATTCATCAAATCAATATCAGATTAATCCACAAACTTTTGAAGTAGACAAAGATCAAAGTTTAGGAATCATTGGAGCCTCCTTAGGCTTAGGCCAACGATTACAATGGCCAGATGATTTCTTTCAATTATCACAAAGCATTAGCTACCAAAGTTTCAATTTAAACAACTATGGCTTTAGAGTTGGTAGTGATATTTTAAGTAATGGAACCTTAAACAATTTGGCCTACAATGTGAGTTTAACCAGAAACTCGTCGGGACCAAGTTTGATTTTCCCTACTTATGGATCTGAATTTTCTGTCGGAGTAAAAGCAACCCTTCCCTACTCACTAATTAACGGGAAAGATTATTCGGTTTCTGAAGACTTAACCGCAGAAGAAAAGAATGATAAAATTGCAGAAAACTACAAATGGTTGGAATACTATAAAATAAGCATGAAGGGGAAATGGTATACCGGTTTCACCGATAAGTTGGTGCTTATGAAAAACATAGAAATTGGTTATTTGGGCTACTACAACGAAGCTGTTGGTCATACACCATTTGAAAGATATTTTGTAGGAGGAGATGGTGTTGCAGCCTTCCAATTGGACGGTAGAGAAACCATTGGATTAAGAGGGTATGAAAATAGCCGTTTAACACCATTAGAAAATGGAGGGGGAACCATGTACAGCAAATACCAATTAGAACTAAGGTATTCTATTACAGATACACCTTCTGCATCCATATATGCGGTTGGATTTTTAGAAGCAGGAAACTCATATGATACTTTTGATGAATTTAAACCGTTTGAAGTAAAGAGATCTGCAGGAGTAGGAATTCGAGTATTTATGCCTGCATTTGGTCTTTTAGGAATTGATTTTGCCCATGGATTTGATCCATTGCCTGGACAAGTATTAAAATCGGGTTGGCAAACACATTTTATAATCGGAAGACAGTTCTAAGAAAATAGTACATTTGTAAGATGTCCTTTTTTGGCACGGTTTTTTATAAACACATAATATAAATGAGAAAATTAGTTTTATTGATCGTTCTTTCATTGATGACATTTGGGGGTTATGCCCAAAAAAGTCAACGGATTGCCTACATTGACATGGAGTATATTCTAGAAAACCTTCCAGAATACATCCAAGCTCAAAACACATTGAATGATAAAATTGCGAAGTGGAAGAAGAACTTAGACACTGAAGCAAGACACATTGAAGTTCTAAAAACAGATTTAGCCAACGAAAAAGCAATTCTTACCAACGATTTAATCGAAGAAAAAGAGGAAGACATTGCTTTAAAACAGGAAGAATTACGAAGATTGGAATCTTTGTATTTTGGTCCAAATGGAGATATGTTTCTCGTTAGAAAGCAATTGGTCAAGCCAATTCAAGATCAAGTTTACTATGAAGTTCAAAAAATTGTAAAAGCAAAAAAATATGACTTCGTTTTTGATAAATCTAGCGAATTGATTTTGCTATATTCAAATAAAAAATACGATATTAGCGAAATTGTTTTAGCATCGATAGATAAGACTCGAAAAGTTACAGATCGAAAGGCAAAACAACAAGAAAAGAAAACAGTTCCAAAAGAAGTAAGTGACAGACAAAAAGCACTGTTAGCAGCGAAGAAAAAGAAAAGAGACGAATTACTTGCGAAGAAAGAAAAGAAAAAGCAACTTATTGCAGATAGAAGAGCTGAATTATTAGCAAAAAAAGAAGCAAAAAGAAAGCAATTAAAAGAGAAGCAGGAAGCTGCAAAAAAGAAAAAAGAAGAACAAAAAAACAATAATAATTAATTAAATTAAACCAAGGATGAAAAATTTTAAAACGTTACTATTAATTGCTGTGTTTACATTAGGATTTGGTGGTATCACAAATGCACAAAAAGTAGCTCATGTTGATTTTGAAAGAGTTGTTGCTAATATGTCAGAAACAAGAGCATTGTTTGCAGACTTAGACAAGAAAGCAAAGACAATGAAAGACGATATTGAAGGTATGAAGAAAAAGTTTGAGAACAAAGCAAAGAAGTACGATGCTGAAGCAACAACTCAAACAGATGAAACCAATCAAAAAAGAAAAGCAGAATTGCAAGGAGACTACCAAAGACTTCAGAATGCACAACAAATGGCACCACAAGAATTGCAACAAATACAAAGCAAAGGTTTAGAGCCAATAAACAAAAAAGCAATTGACGCAATTAACGCAGTAGCAGCTACAAAAGGTATTTTGTACGTTTTTACTTCAAACATGTTAATCGTTAAAAAAGGAGAAGACTTATACGAAGCAGTAAAAGCAAAGTTAGGTTTATTAGCAGATCCACAACCAAGAAACTAAGGACCTCTTTTTATTAAATAAAAAAAACCTACTCTTTTTGAGTAGGTTTTTTTATTTTTACCACAATGATACAAAAAGACTTTTCGATCGGAATCTTTGATTCTGGAGTTGGTGGCACTTCTATCTGGAAGGAAATTAACCACTTATTACCCCTAGAGAGCACCTTGTATCTCTCGGACAGCAAACACGCTCCCTACGGCACGAAAAGCAAAGAAGAGATCATTGCATTGGCCATTAAAAATACAGAGTACCTACTCAACAGAAACTGTAAAATTATTGTGGTTGCCTGCAACACAGCAACAACCAATGCCATTGCCTATTTACGAACACACTATGAAGTACCTTTTATCGGCATAGAGCCCGCAATAAAACCCGCAGCACTCCAAACCAAAACCAATACCATTGGTATATTGGCTACCAAAGGAACTTTAAACAGTGGGCTTTTTGAAAAAACATCTCAAAAACTAGACAAAGAAATTAAAATTATAGAGCAAATTGGCACTGGACTGGTTGCACTCATTGAAAACGGAAAATTGGATTCTGAAGAAATGACACAGTTATTGCAGCACTACCTGATGCCGATGGTTTCTGAAAATATAGATTGTTTGGTATTGGGTTGCACGCATTACCCCTATTTAATTCCCCAAATTCGGAAAATTATTGGTTCTAAAATACACATTATCGATTCTGGACAGGCCGTTGCAAAACAGACCAAGAAAGTATTGTCTGAAGCAGGCCTCTTAAAAACAGTCCAAACCAAAAACAAGCGCTCGCATCAATTTTTGATTAATAGGGACAAAAATACCTTAACCGAATTGCTAGCAGACTGTGAGAAAGAAAAATCTTTGATACTTCTAGAAACGGACTTCTAAAAGCTGTTAAAAACAGAATTAATGTTTGGACAAGCAGCACCTCTTGGCTCCTTTGTAAATAAATTCAACCCAACACTTATTTGATTGAACCCCTTGTTCGTTAGTACAATGTCATTCATTTGTCGTGTATAGGTGTAGGAAAACATGAAGTTTTTATAGTTCAACCCCACAATTGGTGTTATGTATTGTGCATTCTCAATAGCGCCAGCATCAAGGCTTTTTCTATAAGACAAAGCAGCCCATAATTGGGTATCGCCAAAAGTCTTGTAGGCTTTTAAATTTAGATCGGCAAAACGTTCGCCAGTACCTTCTCTAAACTGTAGCATCACAGAAGGTTCTAATTGTACTGCATTTTCTTGTCCAAAATAATACCCTGCCGTAAAGATATAATTCCTTAAATCGAGGGGTTCGTTAATGTTTAAATAATTCTTAGCTGTAAGTAAAAGGTTTTTTACTGTAAAGTATGAGGAAAAACCACCTAAATGATAAGACATCCCGAAATCCGCGTTGTAATAACTCGTACTTTCGATGACTTGTGCAATCGCAGGATCTCCAAAAAACGATCTTTGATCGGACTGATTTTGGACAAATGTAAAAGACAATCCAAAAGAAAGTTGTTCAAACAAGCGGCCATCGCTCAGCGGCAAATGATACGCATAGGTTCCTTGCAAACCCTGTTGAGAATGAAATCCGTTTTGATCATTGAACAACACAAAACCATATCCAGCATTGGTTTCTTCTCCTAATTTTGTATGAAAACTTAATGTCTGTAAAGCGGGAGCATTGGGGATACCTTGCCATTGCTGTCTAGCTGTAAACCTTAATTTAGACGAATTTCCAATTCCTGCAGCAGCAGGGTGAAGTAAATACACATTGTCAGAAAGATAATCCCAATAAATTGGAAGTGTTTCTTGTGAAGAAGTATTCATCGCAATAAAAAGGGAGAACAAAAAGCTAAGCTTTGTATAAAATTGCTTCATTTAGTACAGATTAGATAATAAGTTTCCAAATATATTGTTTTTATAGCAAAAATATATAGTTTTTTATGCAATGTTTTATCCGAGTAACAAAACTTTTTAAAAGTACGTAAGATTTTTTTTTGTAGCGCTTAAAAACTATATATACATATAAAATAGCCTTAAATTACTGGTTTTAAATACTGTAATCAAAAAACACCTTTTAATGCCAATAAACAAGTGGGCATATAGGAGAATAAGTGGTCATTAAATTGATATAAGTGGGATTTGAAAAACTGAAAAAAAAGGATATTCATTCAAAAAAGAGCTCAAAAAAAAGAAAAACAACAACAAAAACCTCCAAAATTTTCATCAAAACCAAGGTCGTTTTTCTTAATTTTTAGTTTTTAAAAAAATCTATTTATTAAAATTGAGAAAGAAATGCATTCTTAAAGATCGAACTTGTATTCCTTTTTTTTAAGGAATTGTAACATTTGTTACTCCCAAAATGAAGCACTTGTGTTATTTTTACATCAAATTAAAATAGTGATGATTGGACGAAATTCTAAATTTCTGCGCATTGTTGGTATGAAATGCCCGAAGTGTCAAAAAGGTGCCTTCTTTGAAGGGCATCCGTATGAATTAACAAAAATAGGCCTCGTGAAGGAGTCGTGTTCGAATTGCGGATTGAAATACGACCTGGAACCTGGTTTTTTTCAAGGATCTTACTACGTTTCTTATGGTTTGGCAGTGGGACTATTTGTGGCATTGTGGATTTTAAAAACCCTTTTTTTACCAAATTTAAACTATCTTACTACCTTAATTTCTATGGTGATTGCCCTTGTGGTACTCGCCCCATTACTCTTTGCTTATTCAAAAGTAATATGGATACATCTCTTTGTAAATTATGATTCAGGAGCTCAAAAATAACTTCGGCCATCTTTTTGAAGCCGAACTTTTACAAGAAATAAACCAAGTAGGTACCTATAAAGACGTTGCGGAAGGGGCAAAAATGATGGAAATTGGCGACTATGTGCGCTCGATGCCCCTACTCATTTCTGGTGCTATTAAAATTTTAAGAGAAGACAACAATGGCGATGAACTGCTGCTGTACTTCCTCGAAAAAGGAGATACTTGTGCCATGACATTGACCTGTTGTCTTGGGCAAACAAAAAGTGAAATCAGAGCCATTGCAGAAACCAATGCTACCTTAATTATGGTCCCCGTAGAAAAAATGGAAATCTGGGCAGGAAAGTATAAAAGCTGGCGAAAATTTGTTTTTGAAAGCTACCACAATCGACTCAATGAAATGTTTGCTACCATCGATAGTATTGCTTTCTTAAAAATGGACGAACGCCTTGTAAACTACTTGAAAGAAAAAGCAAGAATTTCTGAAGGCGCTATCATCTATAATACCCATCAAGAAATTGCCTATGAATTGCATACCTCTCGAGTGGTCATTTCTAGGCTCTTAAAAAAACTAGAGAATTTAAATAAAATCACCCTTCATAGAAATCATATAGTTATTAAAAACATCTAGGCCGAATGTAACCAATGTTACTGCGAACTTCTTTGTTTCCTTTTATTTTTGCAAAAAAATAATGAATGTTCAAAAAAATACTACCCATTTTACAGTGGCTACCTTCTTATAAAAAAGACTATTTTTCGGGCGATTTAACGGCGGGTTTAACCGTTGGAATCATGCTCATTCCACAAGGAATGGCCTATGCAATGATTGCGGGTTTACCCCCTGTTTTTGGTTTGTATGCCGCTTTAATGCCGCAAATTATATATGCCATTATGGGTACCTCTCGCCAATTGGCCGTTGGACCTGTTGCCATGGACTCGCTGCTAGTTGCCGCAGGACTGGGTGCAATGTCTTTGTCTGGCATGGATTCCTACATTGCCATGGCCGTGTTTTTAGCCTTGTTTATGGGAGCCATTCAATTGCTACTCGGGGTTGTAAGAATGGGGTTTTTAGTCCGGTTTTTATCAAAACCTGTCATTAGCGGGTTTACTTCTGGAGCAGCAATTATTATTGGTCTTAGCCAATTGAAACACCTTTTGGGCTTCGAAATCACGAGAAGCAACCAAGTACATCTCTTACTAGCAAATGCTTTTAAAAATATCCATTTGATCAATGGGTATACATTGGGTATTGGAATCACTTCGATTGTTTTAATCCAAATTATTAAAAAATTAAATACAAAATATGACAAACGTTTTCCTGCTGCACTCGTCCTAGTATTTGTTGGGGTTGTAGTGGTTTCCTTTTTTGAACTGTATGCTTCAGGGGTTCAAATTGTTGGAAAAGTACCGAGTGGGCTTCCGTCTTTTCAAGTGCCAAAAATCCCTTTAGAGCGACTCTCAGAACTTGCACCCATTGCAATTACTTTGGCGTTAATTGCTTTTATGGAAGCCATTTCCGTAGCAAAAGCAGTGGCAGAAAAACATCCCGAATATGAATTGGACCCCAATCAAGAACTGAGGGCCTTGGGAACCGCAAACATGGTAGGTGCTTTCTTTCAATCGTATCCAACAACAGGCGGCTTTTCCAGAACAGCAATCAATGAACAAGCGGGTGCAAAAACAGGCATCGCTCCGCTGATTAGTGCGGCAGTCGTTGGATTGACCTTGTTGTTTTTAACACCGCTATTTTATTATTTGCCAAATGCCGTCTTGGCCGCCATTATTATGGTTGCTGTTTTTGGATTGATCGATTTTTCCTATCCCATCTCTTTATATAAAACCCATAAAGACGAGTTTGTACTCCTACTCCTTACCTTTATAATTACTCTCACCGTGGGAATAACCGCAGGAATTCTTTCGGGGGTACTCCTCTCTTTATTGATATTACTGTATCGAATTTCGGTGCCAAACATTGCCGTGATTGACCATATTAAAAACAGCAATTCTTTTAAAAAGAGCACTCACTTTCAAACATTTAGTGAGCAACAAGATGCTGTTTTAGTACTTCGTATGGATGCGCCTCTCTTTTTTGGAAATACGGCGGTTTTTAAAAAAACACTCTCTCAAAATATACAGCAAAAAGGCACGACTTTGCAATGGGTAGTGCTGAGTCTGGAAGCCATGAGTTACATTGATAGTAGCGGACTGCATCTGTTAAAACAAATTATTGAAGACCTTCAGAAAAAGGAAATTAAATTACTGTTTTCTGGCGCTTCAGCTCCCATTAACGATCTGTTACTTACCAGTGGTATTGTGGCGCTTCTTGGAGAAGAAAATATTTTTTCACAGAAGCATGAAGCGAAAGCATACTCGGAAGCAAATGGACCTACATAATGTTTTAAAAAAAATTAACTGAACGCATAAAAAATAAAACACTGTGTAACCGATGTTACCGTTGCACGATAGAATAAATAGTATTTTTGTAAAATAATAAAACAGAATCATGAAAATAGAACAAATATATACCGGCTGTATATCACAGGGAGCTTACTATATTGAAAGCGAAGGAGAAGTTGCCATTATAGATCCTTTAAGATCTGTAACACCTTATTTGGAAAAAGCAGCCGCAAACAAGGCGACCATAAAATATATTTTTGAAACGCATTTTCATGCGGATTTTGTAAGTGGTCATGTAACCTTGTCTAAAAAAACAGGGGCACCCATTATTTATGGTCCCAATGCAGTTACCTCTTTTGAGGCTATTATTGCAACCGACGGACAGGTGTTTAAACTCGGAAATATTACCATTACAGTGCTTCATACGCCCGGCCACACCATGGAAAGTTCGGTATATCTTTTAAAAGATGCCAACGGAAAAGACCATGCTATTTTCAGTGGTGACACCTTGTTTTTGGGGGATGTTGGACGTCCAGACTTGGCACAAAAAACAGGCAGTATTACAGCAACCGATTTGGCAGGCTATCTCTTTGATAGTTTACGAAATAAAATCATGCCGCTTGCAGCGGATGTTATTGTATATCCAGCGCATGGCGCAGGTTCTTCTTGTGGTAAAAATTTAAGTAAAGAAACGGTAGATACCTTGGGCAATCAAAAAGCAACCAATTATGCGTTGCGAGCCAATATGACCAAAGAAGAATTCATAAAAGAAGTAACCGATGGATTGACACCTCCACCAAAATATTTTCCTTTAAATGTTCAAATGAACAAAGAGGGTTATGAAGATTTTGCGGATGTCTTAGCACGAAGTGCACAAGCATTGTCTCCAGAAGCTTTTGAAATTGCAGCCAATGACACCGAAGCCGTAGTGTTGGATGTACGTCATCAAAATGCTTTTGCAAAAGGACATATTCCGCGCTCCATTTTTATTGGATTGGATGGTGGTTTTGCTCCTTGGGTAGGTGCATTGATTGCAGATGTGAAACAACCTCTGTTATTAATTACTCCCGAAGGAATGGAAGCGGAAGCTATAACGCGGTTGTCTCGGGTAGGGTTTGACCAGGTTCTAGGGTATTTAAAAGGAGGATTTGATGCTTGGAAAAAAGCCTCCAAAGAATATGATACGGTAAGTACGATTGCTGCTACCACTTTTAAAGAGGTGAAAGCAAACCACGAAGTACCTGTATTTGATGTGCGTAAGGAAGGCGAATTTTTATCGGAACATGTAGTAGATGCGCACAATACACCTTTACAATCTTTGAACGAACATTTGACGGAATTCCCAGAAAAAGAAACTTTTTATGTGCATTGTGCAGGAGGATATCGTTCGATGATTGCTGCATCTATGCTCAAAAACAGAGGCATCCATAATTTTATTGATATTGGAGGTGGTTTTGCTGCAATCAAAGAAACTGCAGTTCCTGTTTCTGACTTTGTATGTCCATCTACTTTATAAAAAAACAAAAAAACGATGAAAAATGTATCTCAAGAAGGTTGGATTGCTGCCATTGCAACAGCAGAAAATGCCGTTATTATTGATGTAAGAACGCCGGAAGAATGTGCTACTGGAATTCTAGAAAATGCAATCATGCTCGACTTTTTTAAGTCAGAATTTTTTAAGCAAGAGATCTCGAAATTGGATAAAAACAATACCTATTATATGTACTGCAGAAGTGGCAATCGAAGTAGCCAAGCTTGTTCAATGATGGAAGACATGGGGTTTGATAAAACAGTAAATCTACTTGGTGGCATGCATGCATGGAGTGGCTCAAAAGTGATGCCCAACTCATAAAAACAACCCATGACACAAAGTACCAAAACCCACTGGAACACGATTTATCAAAATAAAAAAACAACGGAAGTGAGTTGGTTTCAAGAGAAACCCACAATTTCGCTTGAGTTGATTGCAGCACTTGAATTGGAAAAATCGGCGGCTATTATTGATATTGGCGGCGGCGATAGCTTGCTCGTTGATTTTTTATTGGCAGAGGGATACAGCAATATTACCGTATTGGATATTTCAGAAAAAGCCATTGCCAAAGCGAAAGAAAGAATGGGCAACCAAGCGCATAAAGTACAATGGATTGTTTCGGATGTGTTAGACTTTATGCCTAAAAACAGCTTTGATGTTTGGCATGATCGCGCTGCCTTTCATTTTATTACTTCGCAAAGCGATGTGGCTAAATACATGGAATGTTGTAACAATACACTTGTTGCAAATGGAACCGTGCTTCTTGGTACTTTTTCAAAGACGGGACCAAAAAAGTGCAGCGGCATTCCAATTGTACAGTATTCTGAAGCAACATTGACTTCTTTATTTGCGCCTTGGTTTAAAAAACAGTCGGCGCTTCATCATGTGCATCAAACTCCTTTTGAAACTTCTCAAGATTTCCTTTTTTGCAGCTTTAAAAAACAGCCTTAACCCCTCAAATAAATCACCTGGAACATTTGTTTCTTTACCTATAAATACTTAATTTTAATACAAAATCTTACTAAAAAAACGATGAAATTAATTTACGAACCTTGGCCATGGTATATCGCTGGACCCATGATTGCTTGCATTCTCTTCCTTCTTATTATGGTAGGAAAAAACTTTGGAATGTCTTCCAATTTAAGAACGCTGTGCACACTGTGTGGTGCAGGAAAAACATCAGATTTTTTTAAATTTGACTGGAAATCACAAAAATGGAATTTAATCGTAGTGCTTGGCGCTATCATTGGCGGCTATATTGGAGCCCATTTCTTAAGTAATACTTCAGCGGTTGCGCTAAATCCTGAGACCATTTCAGACTTAAAATCTTTTGGTTTTGAAAGTGCTGGAACAGCTTATTTACCGACAGAAATGTTTGCAACAAGTGCATTACTAAGTTTTAAAAACATGGTGCTTTTAACACTTGGAGGGCTTTTGGTAGGCTTCGGTGCAAGATATGCTGGAGGCTGTACCTCTGGACACGCTATTTCTGGATTGAGCAATTTGCAACTGCCATCTTTAATAGCTGTGATTGGCTTTTTTATTGGTGGCTTGACCATGATTCATTTAATTTTTCCTTTACTTTTTTAAAAAATGAGAACACTTATCTATTTATTGATCGGAATCCTTTTTGGAATCACCATGTTTAAATCGGAGGCCGCTTCTTGGTTTCGTATTTATGAAATGTTCAAATTTGAATCTTTTCATATGTATGGCATTATTGGCTCGGCATTGGTACTCGGAATCCTTGTGATTCAAACTATCAAACGCTATGAAATAAAATCTTTTTATGGCGAGAAAATCGTCTTTACTCCAAAGGCGAAAAGTTTTTATCGCTACCTCATCGGAGGCATTATTTTTGGCCTGGGATGGGCTTTGGCAGGGGCTTGCCCTGGACCAATGTTTACACTTGTTGGCGCAGGCTATGTACCGATTCTTGTGGTCATCGCAGGATCTATTGTTGGTACTTTCTTATACGGAATTGTGAAAGACAAAATACCTCATTAGCGACTGCACAAATGGAGGTGTTTTACAAATCAACTCCTGAAGTCTATAAAAAAAAGCCCTTCCAAATGGAAGGGCTTTTTTACTACCAATATTTTAAGTTATCGGTTAAAAATACTTTTATAGGAGAGTTATATTGAGATTCTAGATCCTTTAGATAGCAAAAAATAGGCTTTCCTTTTACAGATCTTTAGCGATCACTTTCGTTTTTATTTTTTCCTTGTAAGGAAGTAATTTGTATACAAGCATTAAACCTCCTCGATACAACAAGACTTCACCACTTAGATTAAAAGCTCTGTAACCAAAATCATCATTTTCAAAGTCAACGCGTCTCACTACATCGTACCCTTTGTAAAAAGAGATTGCATAACCTCCTCCAATAAATAGTTCCATGGCCCAACGTTTATTGAAGCGTTTTTTATAACCAAAGGTCATTCCATGAAAAAAAGAACGCCCCGATTTATACACACCATCTGAATCTTTTGTATTGTAGTGTGGATAAATAATCAAATCATTTGGTTTTTGAAAAGTAAACATCCCATAACCAAGATGAGCTCCTGCAAACCAACCACTTAAATCTGATTTTCTATAATATCTAAATTCTAAAAAAGTTTCATTGACTTGAAATGGTTGTCCGTCTATAGAATTCCAGAATGCGCCTAGCACGTCTAACTGAAGACTTGTTTGTTTTCCCACTTGAAACTCAACCCCAACATTAGGGATTAATACTGCCGCCATTGGCAAGTTGGCTTTTAGTTCTACTTGTGCAGAAGCTTCACTGACGCCTGTAAAGTGCGTTGCAATGTAAAGTATCAAACAACAAAATTGAAGCCTACATGAATTTTTATTCTTCAACTGAAAAATTTTCATAACTTTTTTTTACAAAAAAAACAAAATTAATACTATAATTATGTTAATTTCATTATTTATTTTAGAGCAAACTATTTAACATAAAAAACACCCCTAAAGGGACGTTTTCATGTATACAATTCCAACATTTACAGGCTACTGTTTTATTTTTTTCATAAGAATTGGTTTTAAATTTTTAAGGTTCATGAAAAATTAATTTATTAATTGCATTTAACAACTTATTTTATTAACTTGATGTCATATAATAATTGGGTATAAAATTATAAATGAAGAAACACTAGTAAATATGAGGGGTTAATAGCATAAAATACCAAGTGAAATTCGTAAATTTGCAGGATGTCAACAAATAAAACTCCTTATTGTCCAATCGCACTTTCTATAAATTATGTAGGAGATAAATGGACTTTAATTGTCTTAAGAGACATGTTACTTTTAAACAAAACGCGATTCAAAGAGTTTAAAGCTTCGAGGGGAAAAATTGCTACGAATATTTTAAGCAATCGATTAAAAATGCTTTTGGATGAGGGTTTTATTGAAATCCTAGATCCTTTAGGTACCAAAAAAAGCAGACAATATATTGCTACTGCTAAAGGAATAGCAACCTTACCTATTATTATTGAACTCTATTTATTTTCTGTGCATGACATGCATATCTCTCTTTTTTCTGAGGAAGAACTGGTGTTTCAAAAAATGGTTTTAGAAAACCCAACACTTTTAAAAGAAAATATAGTGAACGGCTATATAGAGTTTGTAAACGAATTAAAAGCTGGCTTACTGACTTAAATTGCCATCACTAGTTCGTGATCTAAACACACATTTGTCATCTTAGAAGAAGGTCTCGACCCACCCCAAAATTTGTATTGATTTGAATGGGTCTGTTCTGGAGTATTTATTTACAGGAAACTCCCTGGAGCTTTTTCGTAAATAGCATCAAACTTTTCAATTTTTGAATTAATAGCGCTTCTTTGAAAAAACAAATCCTATTCAATGCCTTCAAATTGAATGCAGTATTCTCTATGTACTCCCTTTCATAAAAGCGCTGACAACTTACATATTGTAAACGCCTCCATTAATGTCTAAGGTAGCTCCGGTAATAAATCCGTCGTATTCCGATGCTAAATACAAAACAGCACGCGCAACATCTGCGGCGTTCCCAGCCCGTTGAATTGGAATTCCTGCAACAGTTGCTGCTGCAGATTCTTTGGTGGTATGTGTATTATGAAAAGACGTGCCTAAAATAAGCCCCGGAGCTACAGCATTTACTCGGACACCTTGGGGTCCTAATTCTGCTGACAAAGCTCTGGTAAATGTTAAAATAGCGCCTTTGCTAGTGGCATAGGCCAAGGATCCTGGGTGCCCTCCTTTTCTTCCTGCTAATGAGGATAAATTAACAATACTGCTATTTTCATTTTTTATGAGGTAGGGCGAGGCAGCGCTCGTTACAAAAAGCATCGAGGTAAGATTGATGTCCATTACTTGCTGCCAAAATTCGGTGGTAATTTCATTCAGCATTTTACGTGCTACCAACGAACCCGTGTTGTTAATCAAGATATCCAACCCTCCAAATGCAGCAATGGTTTTTTCGACCAGGGTATTTGCGGCGGCTTCTTTGGTTAAATCTCCTTGTATAATGACTGCTTTTTGTCCTTTTTCAAGGGCATATTCCATCAATTCGTTGGCAGTAGCTTCACTGGAATAATAATGAATGGCAACATTGGCACCAGAGTCAATAAAATGACGCGTGATGGATGCGCCTATCCCCTGTGCTCCTGCAGTGATCAACACATTTTTATTTGTTAATTTTTGCGTGTTTTTCATATTTTCTGACTGTTTTGTAATTGAATTTAAAAGTGGATTGAGTACTGTTAAGCACTCTTTTGTTATTGCGAAAGTTTAATCATTTTTAATAAAATACCCTTCATTTGAAATGGCTGTTTCGCTTACAGAAAGTCGTGCTTCTTGAAACCAAACCTCTGCATAATTACCATCTGTGTATTGTTTATGGATGTCTCCTCCGTGTGTTTCGGCTCCTGAACACCAATTTCTATTGACTTCCGGTGATTTTCCGTTGGTTTGATTGTAGGCGCCAAACTTAAAAAACAGGCCTTCTCCTGCATAGGCATTTGCACGTTCTACACCGTCTTGCCCAATGGGCACAAATAAATCTTTGGTTTGTTGCGGCATGTCTGCTGCCGAAGTATATTCTGAAACGATCAGATTTTTGGTAAACATTTGTGTTGGATGCCCTTCACTTTTAAAGGTTAAGTACATTACCCCTTGTTTTACTAGGATCTCATAACTTAGCGTTTCTCCCAAAGCAATCCCATCTTCGGGTTCTTTTGGGTAGGTATCTGCAGTTGCGCCCACCACTGAAAAATCGTTTCCCCAAACGGCGGTGGAATAATCCCACCTTCCTGCATTGTCTTCGCCTGCGGTATTGATTTCATAATGCCAAAACACAGATCCTTTTGTATGCCCTGGGAATTTCTTGTAAAATATTTTAAGAGGTTCGTTTTCATGTCCATCGGCACTGTGAATTTGACCAATAACTACGGAATAGGAAGCGGCTACGCGGGCATCTCCTGTGGAAGAAACATTCATTACTTTAAGAGTTGCATTCAGTTTTGCATCTGAAAGCGCTGACCATTTTTTTGTTTGCGCCATTTCTGTTCTGGTATTGTTAGACGTTCCATGAGTATCGCCTCCATTGGGTGCTTTAAAAACAACCCAGTCTTTTTTCTGAGCTGTGGTTGCATAGAAAAAGTCTTTCTGTTCAAAATTAAGGGCATGCCCAACATTGGAACCATCTCCTAAGATTAAATTCCAATCTTTGGCGAAAGGGATTACATCACTGGAATAAATGGTTTTTTGAATTTCTTTTGCCCCTGCTTTTTGGGGGTTATTGGAACAGCTATTCAAGAGCGTAAAAAGACCCAACGCTCCTAAAACGGTTGCCAAATTGATGTTTTTTATGTTCATTTTTTTAGTTTTCTAAAAGTGGTTTTTATAGCTTATTGGGAAATTAAAAATAGTCTAAAAGTGCCAAAACTCCGTTCAGAGAAATGACGAGCGAAAAGAACAGAGCACCATACAATCCGATCGCTACTACTGGACTTGTTTGATAACCTTTCAATCTCTTTTTATTTTTGAGTAATAAAATAATTCCGAGCACTACAATGGGCAATACAAAAACATTAAATACTTGAGAAAGGATTTGAATTTCGATGGGATTTGCACCAAAAGCGGGACCAATTAGGGCAACCAAACATGCAATGGCGGTAACCACACGAAACTGTTTTGAATTGGTGTCTAAAGTTCCCGATTGATAATCGGCAAGGAGTAACGGGGCAATGAGTAAACAAGGAAAAATGGAAGACAAGCCAGCGCTTAATGCACCAAAAAAGAAAATGGTCACGGCCCATTTTCCTGCTACGGGTTCTAAGGTATTTGCCATATCAAGTACATGGGTAACGGCAATTTCTTGATGAAATAAAGAACCTGCGGCTACTGCCATAATGGTGGCACTAATTAGAAAGATTAAAGCGGCAGCAGTAATCGCGTCCTTTTTTTGTTGTTTCAAGTTTTTGATCGTCCATCCTTTTCCTCTTACAAAAAGGGGTCTTGATAAAAAGGTAGCGGCTGCCATGGTGGTTCCTACAAATGCAGCGACCAACATTTTACCTCCAGGCACTTCTGGAATGGTGGGGAGCAATCCTTTGACAACATCTATTGGAAGCGGTTGTACAAAAAACAAGGAGAACAGAAATGAAAGCCCCATTAAGGTTACAAATAGAATGAGTATTTTTTCGAAGAAGGTATACTTACCAACCAACAGCAAGAGATAGAAAATAGCGATTACAAGAATGGCGATGGTTAATACGGTTTCGTATTGGAAGGCGCGTAAGGATTCGAAATTGAGTACAAGAATTTCAAAAATGATATTGGCTGAAATTCCTAAAATACCCATGAGGGAATTCCATTGCCCAAAAGTAATGCCGACAATGATTAAAATAGCCAACACTTTTCCAAATTTTAGATGTTTTTTAAATCCATAAAGTGCGGTTTCTCCTGTAATCAGGGCATAATTTCCATAGGCAAACATTAAAATTCCTGAAAATACACAGCTTAATAGTAGTACCCATAATAATTGCATTCCAAATTTACTTCCGGCTACTATCATAGACGTTACACTTCCTGTTCCAATGGTGTAGCCGATGGCAAAAATTCCGGGACCAAAGCCCAATACGATTGCAATAATTTTTTGTATTAACGATTTTTTAGTTTGAAGTGTTGCCATGTGCTGTTGGTTTTTTTGGTTCGTTTGGCTTCCAATCTGTGTGATAGAATTGCCCGGTGTCATCTTCTTTTCTTTGATAGGTATGTGCGCCAAAATAATCTCGTTGGGCTTGTATTAAATTTGCGGAAGAATTGGCGGTTGTAATATTGTTAAAAAAGTGTATCGCATTGCTAAGACTTGGAATTGGCAGTTCGCTTAAAACACATTCAGAAACTACTTTTTTAATGGCTGATTTTCTTGTTTTTAATGCTTGGATCGTATTTTCGTGGGCAAACAAATTGTTGGTTGTTTTAAAAATGGTTACCAATTCAATCATATAATCGGATCTAATGATGCATCCATTGGTCCAGATTCTAGCCAATTCACTTAAATTCAAGGCCCATTTAAAATGCTCTGAGGCTTCTTGTATGAGTTTAAATCCTTGGTAATGATTGATGATTCTGGCAAATTGATAGGCGTTGTGAAGGTCTTCAATTGAAATCTTTGGAGCGGTAATGTTCTCGGAGTTGAATTGTTTGCTTGCTGCGACTCTTTCTGCTTTGTAAAAGGATGTATACCGAGCAAATAAGGCGGAAGCAATCAAGGTACTTGGCACTCCTAATTCTGCGGTTGCTATGGTGGCCCAATTGCCGGTTCCTTTATTGCCTGCGGTATCCATTATCTTATTGACCAGCCAATCATCACCTTCTTTTTTTCTTAAAATAGTGCTAGTAATTTCTAACAGATAACTGTTTGTGGTGGGCTTCCACTGTTCAAAAATTTCGGCTATCTGGTCTGGTGTGTTCCCTTTTGCTTTAAGAACGGTACAGACATCTGCCAATAATTGCATTTCTACATATTCGATGCCATTGTGAATCATTTTTACAAAATGACCACTTCCTTCGTTTCCAATATAGCTACAACAGGGAGTTCCGTTTTTATCTTTTGCGGCAATCAGTTCTAAAAAAGGCTGTACTTGTTGATAGGCTTTTGTATCGCCTCCTGGCATAATCGAAGGTCCTTTTAAGGCACCTTCTTCGCCTCCTGAAACTCCTGCTCCAATAAAGTGAATGCCTTTCGATTTTAAGAAATCAAAGCGTTCTTTTGTTTTATTATAGTTTGAATTTCCGCCATCAATGATGCTGTCTCCTTGGGATAAAAAAGGCAGTAGGTTTTCAATGACGGCATCTATAGCGGAGCCTGAATTGACCATCAACATTATTTTTCTGGGGGTTTCTAACGATTTTACAAAATCGGGAAGGACATCAAACGGCAGTGCTGATGCTAATTCTTTAAACTCTTTTTTAAAATTGATGGCAATGTCTTCTTCTACCTCTGGCACATGTCTGTTGTACATTGAAATTCGAACGCCTTTTTGGGCTAAATTCCGACTGAGGCTTTTCCCCATAACACCCAAACCTATGAGTCCAAATTGGGTTTTTATTGGGAGGCTTTTCTGAATTTCGGTAACCATTTCTTTTGGTGATAAATGAATGTCTATTTGCAATGCGTTTTGTGGAATTTCTAGGGTATCAAACTGTGATTGCAACAAATCGGAGGTCATAAAATGATGGTTTCGATGTTGAAGGCGTTCTTTAATTTGCTGAAAGGTCCCGTGTAAAAAAATCCATTTTGTGGAGGCTTCAATTGCGGTTTCTAAAATTGTGCGATAACTTTCTTTTAATGCGGAACAGGCAATGATACAACTGTTTGTTTTTAATTGCTGGGTTGCCAAGGCATTCAAAGCGAGCAACCAATCGTGTCGATCGAGATCCGTTAAGGGAGTTCCTTTTGACATTTTTGAAATATTCGCTTCGGAATGGTAGTCATCTCCATCAAAAAAAGGAACCTCCAACTGTTTCGCCAACAAAGCACCAATGGTACTTTTGCCTACGCCAGAAACGCCCATCATAAAAATGACGGTATGCTTTGAAGGGTGTATTGCTTGTCTCATGATTGGTTAACCAGTTTGGATAACCAAAAATACATTTTTATTATGAATATCCTATTCTTTTAAAAAACGGATATTTTGTTGGCGATTTACAATGTTGTTCCACCCAAAATGAAGAGCAATTTTATTCTTTGATAAATTTTATGGATGAATACTTTTAGGTATACTATAAAAAACGTTTCAACTGAGCAAAATAGTTGATTACACGTCTGTGAACACAATACTTCATACTTGTAGGTTTCGTTTCTGTTCTTTTAAGAAGTCAGGGTAGTCTTTAACATTTATCTTTACCAAAAACGAATTCTGACATATTTATTATGACGAATTCTGATATCGAAATAGAGGCCTTCAAAAGCCAATGTATTGCATTTATAAAGAAATCGGTTCCACATCCTAATCGTATTGTTTCATAAAATATTACACCCCTATTTTAGAACTCCCTGAACTAAAAAAAGATATTATTTCTGGTTTAATTGAGAAGTTTCGCAAATAGAATAATTGCGCCTAAAACAAGCACTGCCCACCAATACTTTTTAAACATTGCATCGGTCCATTTATTTGCGCCCCACATCTGATTTATCTTCTTTGAATTCGGTTTTTTTAAATACCTTTAGTAAATAGTAGCTCCCTAACAACGATAAGCCTATGATTAACAGTACGCTTGCACCTGTCCAAGACATCAATTTAAAAAGACTTCCAAAAATTGCCATTGAGAGTCCTAAGTATTTTATCTTAATCATGTGAGGGAATTCGCGTCGGTTAAATTTTTGTTTGACTTTAGAAAAAGCTATTTTTATTTGGCATTCTTCTAAATGATTCGGATTCAAAGATAAGAAACTTAAATAAAGAATGATCAGCATTCATATCGTTGTCTTTACTGCTAAAAAAAAGTGGTTCCATTTCTGATGACTCCTTTAAAATGGAAATTGGATTCTTTCGGATACTTTGTTTTGGAAAGGACCATAAGAAAAAACAGCCCAAAGATTTTTTTTTAGAAACAATTTTAAGAACAAGGACGCTCTGAAAAGAAACGATTTTACATCGATTACTGTGCACTTTATTCTTTATCTCAATCCATTAATATCATATCTGGATACAAAGTTCCAAACCAATTCAGATGCATTTTGTCCTTGATAAGTAGCACTAAACCAAACATGATCTCCTCCTATAAATTTGTAATTCTCAACAGAAACGGAGTTATCTCCTTGGTCATAGGCAGAATGCTCAATTGACATTCCTCCACTATTGTCAGTGCTTACAATTGGAGTTGTAACCGTATTGTTAAACTGAATCCAATGGTCTAACGTACTTTGTGCAGAGTTCCAATCACCACTTCCACTATAGGGAAGAACATCATCTAAAGTTCCATGAAGATGCACTATTGGCATCGGATGACTGGGAGATCCTGTACAATCTAACATTGCACCAGAAACAGACGCTACCGCAGCTACTAAATCACTTTTATAATTCGCAAGTCCATAAGCCATCATACCTCCATTTGAGAATCCAGCAGCATAAATTCGTTCCAGATCTACATTGTACTGTGATGAAATCTCACTTAGAATTGATTCAACAAATCCAAAATCATCAGCATTACTTTTATTGTCTCCCCCTATTGGACAAGCATTCCAATGCGAAAAACCATTTAAACAACTTCCTTGCGGGTAGACTAAAATAAAAGTATCAGATTCTGCCATTGCTTGCATGTTCGTATCATTCATAAATTTACTAGCACTTCCCCCAAAACCATGAAAATTAAACAAGACAGGCATTGAAGATACCCCATCATATGAATCGGGTACATACAATACATACTCTCGATTTAAACCATCATGAATTAGTGTCTGTGTATTCGTATTTGAATAACAGGCTTCTGAATTCTCCTTTTCATTTTCATTTTTATTACAACTCCCTAAGATAGTCGTCAGAATGGCAAAAATTAAAATTGTTTTATACATTTTCATTGAACGTTGTTTTTTAAAAAGAACCTCTCTTTTTTATTTCAAATATAAAAAATATATACGTATTATCTAATTGAATTATAGATATTTGAGTTAAATTAAGAAGGTATTTCAATGTTTAGTTGTTCTTTTTTGAATTCATACCTCCTTTATTAAACATCTCATAAGTTTTGAATGCGAACTTGATAAAATCAGTAACTTTAATCTTATACTATCATTGGAAATAATATCTAAACCTATTTATTTTTTTGACTCAATTGATTTGCCACCTCATCATAAGCTTCCTGAGTAAGTATGTTAGTCCATTCCGTTTCACCTTTATAAATCGCCAAATAAGTTACATCTTGATTTTTTGAAGAAGAGTGCCAGTGTTCTGTATTGGCAGTACATTTTATAATATCTCCTTCTCTAATTACAATGGGCTGTTTGCCTTTTTCTTGGTAATACCCTTTTCCGGAAACAACAATCAATACCTGTTGATCAGTATGCTTGTGCCAATTTAAGGTTGAATTAGCCTTAAAGGTAGCCTTTGTTAAATTATAGGATATAGATGCATCTGATCGAATCAATGGGTTTAGCCATGCTTCACCTAAATAATTAGTATTTGGAGCTTTGAATCCTTCCTCAAAGTATGAGGATAATTCATAGTCTTTTGTCTGTGAATAAGTGCTAAGAGAAAATAAAGTGATTAGTGCAATAAGAACGTTTTTCATGATTTAGGTTTGTAGTAAATGTAATAAAATCAGGACAATATAACAATAACAGCAGCATCATTTTACTTGCTCAATCTATTTCAATGCTTCATCACAACTGAAGCGATTGTTCAATTAACTGCCTGCAAAAGGAGTTTCAAAAATACCTACTGCCAACGCTGCCCATAGGAACATAAATATTAAAACCAATGCTCCAATATATAGGATTCGGTTTTTTAAATTCTTTTCACGATTACTGACAAAATTAATTCCTGTACTAAGGAAAATTATTAGAAAACCCATAATAATAAAATCAAATGGACTCCAGTTAATTTCATCAGTGATAGCCATTCCAATTAAAGGAATTAATAACAAAAAAAGAGGATATAAGATTCTTTCTGACATATTCAAAAATAATAAAACGGCTACACTTGATAAAAGTATAACCGTTTTATTGTTTTAGTAGCGTTCTCCATTGAAATATCGAACTAAAGTATAACTCTAAGTAATGTAATTGATACTCATAATTTGATGATTCTTATTATGAAAAGTTGAACTAACATCATTTTTATTTTAATAAGTCAAGAAACTTAATGTAACATAAATGAATTATTTTTTTATCACTTTTGATGTTCCTAAAATCCTATTTGAATCATCATAAAGTTTAAGTAAATATATACCAGATTTTTTTTTGAAAATTGACTTTTAAAATTATTTACCTGTAAAGCAATTAAAATACCGATAACAACAAGAACCACTTCACCAACTGCATATTTGATATAATTGATATTAGTGTTTGTGTTTTTACGTAGTGGTCGAAAAAATTTAATTTATTTTATTTTTTTAATAGCATTAAAAACGATATTAGTTGATTTAACATTAATACTGAATTTAAACCTCATTTGGTTCAATGTATAAAACTACAGAAAACGGTGGCCATTCCGCTACAAATAGAAGCTTACCCAACTTAGGAGGTTTAGAACTCGCTGAATTAAAGGAAGAAGAGATGCTTATGGTTTAGTTATTTTTTTCATAATTGTCATAGAGATATAAGGGTAGGGCTAATGAAAAGCCAACCATACATAAAGAAACCAAATACTTGATGAACTGATTCTTACTAATTGCTTTTACTCTTAATTTGTAAATAAGAAAAATAAGAAAAGTGGTGGCTGCAATCGTTAAATCAGCAATCAAAATACTCATTGCATAATTCTGGTGAATTTGTTCAAAAAATAGTGAAGTAGACCCTGTCTCTTATACACATCTCCGAGCCCACGAGACTAGGCATGATCTCG